>Ga0115006_10003108_pt1 | contig 11189 bp, 15 predicted proteins | sample ArcOceMetagenome_3_FD_88943 | JGI IMG/M metagenome (GOLD analysis project Ga0115006, IMG submission 88943) | Marine eukaryotic phytoplankton communities from Arctic Ocean - Arctic Ocean- Svalbard ARC20M Metagenome | ecosystem: Environmental > Aquatic > Marine > Oceanic | place: Arctic Ocean...
CCTCTCCTCCCCAACCCCCCATAATATGTACTCCCCAACCGATGGTTCCGAGCGTCTCGACTACTGCTCCTCCTCAGTTAAAGTAGCAGGTGGAAGGGACGATAGGGACAAGGGTACGTGGTTCACTACGGACTCTAAACGGTACGTGGTTCTAACGAACGTCAGGAAACGTACAAACTTCACGGACGTGCTAGAGGACCCGAAATTCTTCGCTCGCGTAATGTCCGTAATGGGTGTATGCTGCCTTTTCCTGTACATCATGGTTGCTAACGGAAGGTGGAAGGAGGTTGGGGGGGAAATGGACAGGAGGGAGAACACCGTGCACGAGTTACTCCTTCTTTACGCCCCCGGTATCCAGGGGTGTCACCATTTGATATCCAGCCTCCTCGATCCCTCTGCGTCACCCATACTCTTCCCCTCCGCCATCCTCCTACTGCTAGGGTACGTAATGAGAGGAATGGAGGGCAAGAGTTCCCGCGGTTATGTGGCCACCAGCTACATGGAGAGCGGGTTGAACCCCGGTGATTACGCGAGGATGTTCGTGAGGCACATGAGGGGGAGCAGATTCGGACCTTTCAACGCTATCATTGGGGACGAGAACGGGGCGGTTTACCTTACTAATAGGGGAACAAACAGTGGCGGGGCGGGGGCGGGGGATGGGGAGGGGTATGTCGAGGTTAGGGAATTGGAGAAGGGGAGGGTTTACGGGCTGAGTAACGCTGGTTTGGACACCCCTTGGGGCAAGGTGGAGAGAGGGAGACAGATGTTCGAGGACAGGATAAGGGAGATGGGGTGCGGGAGGAGGGGGATGGGGAGGAGGGTGGGGAGGGGGGAGGGGGTTGAGGGGATTGTGGAGGAGGTTATGGGGGATGACGAGGTTTGTAAGGAGGCTGTTACAGGGTGTAGTAGGGAGATGGAGAGGTGAGAGGGGGGGAGCGAAGGGCAGGAGGAGCGCAGCGACGACCCGTATAGTACTGAAGCACTAGAAGCTGACAACTTTCTGCTCGTTGCTACGCTCGCTCGCTCCTCGCCCCCAACAGGTTCATGGCGCGTATCCGCATACCCCTGTCATCCGTTACTTGGGACGGGTCTAAACCCTTGGTTTACGGAACGCTCACGACTACGGTCATGGCAAGGGGATGGGGGGAGGGATGGGGAGGTGGAGGGACTGAAGGTGAGGGGGAGAAACGGATGGAGCGACAGATGGAGCGAAGCGAAAGCAAAAGCATTGTACCGCCATCCAGCCATAACCAACAAACCTTCCACTTGTCGCTTCGCTCCTCCCCGCTTCGCTCATCACAGTTTGGGAAAAAGATTGGGAAAATGGGGGTAGGGTCAGGAAAATTGGGAAGGAGGGGATCCTCACGGAAGGGTGGTAGAGGGAAGAGCTGAAAGTAGACGATAATTAGACGAAGGTTTTGCGAATGAATTCTGAAGCATTTGTTTCTCCCTCACCAAAACCATCATCCCACCCATGAGTAAACGAGGAGAAAGGAGCAGCTCGCGCAATAGATCAAGGGCGGAATCAAAGAGCCAAGAAGAGATTGATGGAATGGAAGGAACAGAAAGTGAAGATAATGAAACTTTAGATGGTACTGACACAAGATTGGGCGGGGTGAGTTTTGTATAGGATCCATTATTTGCCTTTGCAATGACTTAATTTAAATTATAATCATCATATCATTATTATTGACAATGATAACATCAAAATAACAATTAATAAGATTAAAAAACGTAATATAACCCCCAAACGAGGCCCATTAACCCATCACCCCCCCCCTCCAATTCTCCCCCCTCTCCCCGCAGCGTCGTAACGTCGGCAACCTGCAGCAAGTATCCCGCGCCAGCCGCAAGCGATCAGCCTCCGAGTTCACCAAGTCCCTAAGTTCCCCCACCTTAGACGGTGCCGGTTGGAATAAGGAGAAGGAGGCAGGGGTTAAGAAGGAGGAGGACAACATCACGTTCAAAGTGATCCCGAGCGAGGACCTTTATTTGAAGGGCAGCCACAGAAATGTCATGAGGGTTAAGCAGGGGAAGGAGTACTCGTGCGTCATGACTATGAAGCAGAAGATGTCTTCCCTTTTCAAGGTGAGGGAGCGACGGCTGGAGCGAAGCGGCAGCAAAAGTCACCCACCGCCTACAACAAAGTAACCGCACAACAAACTAACACCTTCTACTTGTCGCTTCGCTCCTCGCCCACCACCTACAACAAACTAACACCCCCTTGGCAGCACTACGCCAAGTACCACGGCCTTCGGAAGGACGACCTGGAGTTCCACTTCGTCGACCTCCTCAAGGACGGAGACACTCCCAAGAGTATCATGCTGGAGAAAGGGTGCGAGGTATCAGTGAGGCACAAAATGACCCTGGGAGGGAGGTGAGCGGCTGGACCGCAGGAAGGGAGGGGCTGGAGAGACGACGACCGTATACCACTACTGGACAATATCTAACAGCATTATACTCGTCGCCTCGCTCCTCGCCCCGTTCTTCGCTTCGCTCATCGCAGCGGCGGCCCCCCCGACCTGAACCTTCGGGACGTCAAGGAAACCTGGGCTAATGACCTCGAGTCCATGATATCCTTCCCCTCCACCATGGACGGCAAGGTGGTGATGCCCGGATCAGGGAACGTCAAGACTAAGGAAATGCCGTTCCACACCTGCGTCTTCACCGCCAGGTGCCCCAACATTTTCTCAACCATTTTCTACCCCGGCGAAGGGGTCAAGGGGGGAGACGTGGGAAAGAAGGAGAAGGGGGCCAAGGTGAGGCATGGGCTGGGGCTGTAGGAGCGACAGGCAATGGCATTTCAGAACCCCTCCTGCCAGGCACTTTGCTCCTTACCCAAAATTAACAACTTTTTCACTCGTCGCTTCGCTCCTCGCGCTCCCCACGCTCATTGCAGTCATTCGACGGAAAGATCCTCACCCTCGACCCTTCGATGGTGACCGAGTCAACGTCTGGTGCCATGTTGCTTGTCAGGGACTTCCTTTACAAGGCCAACTTCGACGGGGTCATCAAACTGGCGGACAACATAGGGAGCCAGGATGGGAAGAGGGACGACACCATGATAGCGAGCATATATATCGAGTGCATGGCATGGGCGAAGAGGTGGAGGCTATCGCCGCTGGTGGAGATTGCGAAGTACGGAAGCAGCAAGGTGAGCGAGGCGAGGAGCTAAGCGACGAGTCTAAGGTTGTTAGTTCTGTGGGGAGGCGGTTTGTGAGAGGAGCGTAGCGACGAGCTGAAGCAATTTCTTGAAGAGAGGCGGTATGTTGTTATTGTTGTCGCTTCGCTTCGCTCCAGCCCCTCAGCCAACCCCGATGCTCTTCGCTTCGCTCCTCGCCACCCACTACAGAACCTCACTGTCGACAACGTACTGAAATACCTCTGCGGTCTCCTTGACATGGACGGGGAGATGGAGGAGGAGCTCGAATTCTCGCCTAGCGAGTCCGACAAGTTCACTCGAATCTGCAAGGAAGGGTTGGGTAAGGAGTGCATGGATTTCATCATCGAAAACATTCAAATCGTCACGGCCTCACAGAACTTCCAGGACCAGATCCAGGTACACCCGGACTTAGTCATGCCAATACTGCAAAAGGCAGCGGAGAAAATGCCGGACAATCCACAGACTATAATGCAGAGGGCGGAACAGAGGGCGAAAAAAAGTCGAAGGAGCGGCCCGGCCAAGTGAACAAAAACAACACAGTAACGAAATATGTTGAGACAATGACGTTAGGTATTTTATATCCCCTTTATTTAATCTCAATGACAATCTTCCCAGCTGTCCTCCTCCCCCTCAGGAGGTTGAACGCATTCCTCACGTTCTCGACCGTGAAATCCGAAACATTGTCACACTTTGGTTTCAAGCCCTTCTCACAGAGCCCAGACAAGAACTCGAGAGCTGCGAAGGTTTAGGCGAGGAGCGCCAAGGGTTATTAGTTACCGTCGTGGGCGGCATGTTTGGGCGCTCCAGCTCTCACCTTTGTTGGAACCCGGCATCTTGATCCAGAATAGCTCAAAGTTAGAAGGGAACAGGTTCAGGCGGGTGAAACGCAAGAGGCCGGCAGTCAGCCACTCTGTGGACCTACCACCTAGAACGACGTAGTTGTGTCCATCGGAACCAGCGTCCATCTTCACCACACCTCCTCCCATCCCCAAGATCCTCTCCCTGTACGATGCCTTACTGTCCCTGGAGTCGGCAGAGTTGACGCAATCCAAGACGATATCGTACGCATCTCCCTTCTCAGCGTCCTGCGAGAGGAGATTTGTTAGCGTTATAGTTCTAGCTGTCGCTTCGCTCCAGCCATCCTTCGCTCCAGCCCGCCCTCTCACCTCCTTAATCTTTTCGAAAATGTCCCCCTCCCTGTAGTCCAAGACCGTTGAGGCACCGCACTTGGATACGAACTCAGAGTTACTCCCTGAGCAAACTGCCGTGACAACTGCCCCCTGCAGCGCCGCAACCTGCACCGCAACGTGCCCAACGCCTCCACTAGCCCCAATGACCAGCACTCTCTGCCCCTCCTTCAGGCCGTGCTCCCAGAAGGCCTGGACGGCAGTGGTTCCGACGAGGGGAAGGGCGGCAGCCTCGGCGTGCGTTAGGGAAGAAGGCTTGTGGTGGACCTGATTCAGAGGGGGAGACACATACTGCGATGAGCAAGGGGGTTGTGAGCGAAGCGAGTCTAAAAAATAGTTGAGATAAGCAGTCGTCGCTTCCTTCCTCCTGCCCTCACCTCAGCGAAGCTACCGTTCATATGACGGACGGCTATCTTGGAAGGGTCGGCGGCGAGGCCGTAAACCTGCAGGAGGAGCGAGAAAGGAATGTAGTGACAAGTTAGCACGGGCAGCGAGCTGCGCAATACTGCATAATACTGTCGATCCTTGCCCCGGATCTTCGCTTCGCTGATTGCAATATCCTCCCATTGCCTCACCTCCTCGCCTTCCTTGAACTTTCCGTCTCCCCGAACAACGACACCAGAAAAATCGAAGCCTGGCGTATGGCCTGACACCCTACGAGCGGACCATTCCATCCAAGTTTCCGGGAACTTGTCACCAATCACATATTTGGCATCGACAGGGTTCACGCCAAAGGCATGAACCTTAATGAGAAGATTTCCACTTGGCAAAGCAGCATCTTCTTTGAGACTCAGGCCGGATGGTGCATTTGAATCATACACAAACGCTTTATGCTTGTCTGGGATAGACATGGCAGGGGGGGTGGGATTTGCCTTTGGGGGAGGAGAAGAAGAGTATAAATGTTCACAACCATATGTCGTCCGGTTCGAGGGCAAACGATGGTTTGGGTGTTGTCCGGATCAAACCTTTGGGAGCTGGTTTGGGAGGTGTCGAGCAGAGTGCCCACAGTGACGATCCTGACCTCCTTCCCCCAGTCCTGTTTGATTGTACACAGGTGAGGGATGGAGAGAGAGCGAGTGACGAGCGTAGCGATTGTGACGAGCGAAAACTTAAGCTACAATGCTATGGTAACTAAGCTTCCGACCCTTGATTTGCTCATTGAAGAACTATATAGACATTGCCACGTCTTCAGGGCGGAGTAGGCGCTTCAAATACCCGACGAAAATCATTCCCCCCGAGGATAGTCAAGAGAAGATGTACGGGGAATATATGCCAATGAGAATTGAGGCTTTTTTGGATGGTGAGCAGCGAGCGCGGGAAGGGGGAGGAGCGAAGCGAGGAGTTGGAGGCTTTGATACACAATATGCTGTCACTTCGCTTCAACCCTTAACCCAACCCTTTTGGCGATCTATTCAGGTTTCGATGTGAATATCATGGCCTACGGGCAGACAGGCTCAGGGAAGACCCACACAATGTTCGGCCCTCCTGGGATAATGTCGAGGGCGGCCAACGCCGAGTACGGGCTCGAGCTCGCAGCTGACTACGGCCTCTACCCAAGAGGCCTTCTTGACATTGTGAATCGTGTTAGACAGCTCAACAGGTAAGGACAGCTGGAGCGAAAGACAGCAAAACCAGCACACCGACTATCCAAATAGCTAACATCATCGCAGTGCCGGCACGTCCTGCTCGTACGCGCTGGTCGCAAGCGCGGTGGAGGTCGGGGTTTTCGGGAAGGTAGACATGTTCGTTCAAGCAGAGTCTGGGGGGGGGGAAGTTGACTGGAACGAACTGGAGACAAGACACGATCAGTGCGCAGTTCAATTGGATAGGGTGGCAGAGCCCGAATTTTTGTACGGGCAGACGGAGGTAGGGCATGGGCTAGAGCGAAGCGATAGCAGTACACCACAACTCACCGTACATCCTAACTCGAGCACAGGTTAATCTACACGATGCACGGGAGGGGGACCGGAACATTTACAGGACGTTCGCTGCCATCGCCACGCGGAACACAATGAGAACGGGGATGAACAAGTCGTCCTCGAGAACGTGCTGCTTTGCGTTCCTCACCTTGTACTGCCACGACGCAAGCACCAACTCGGTCCGTAAGAGTAGGTTCCAGTTCGTCGACCTCGCGGGGTCCGAGAGGTTAAAGGACGCCCACAACGGCAACACAAACTACAGGACCAACATGGACGACGCGAACTTCATGGCCGGGTGGTGTAACAACTGGTGCCTTATGCAGGTAAGCGGTGAGCGAAGCGAACCGCAAGAAGGTTGTTAGTATTGGCACTAGAAACGAGGAGCGTATCGACGAGCAAGGGAGATGCAAGCGAAGCAAGCGCAGAAAAGAGTACTTCTTGAATATCCTAATCGGATATGCGGTTGGCAATGGAAAGCCCCCCCCCAGCCGCCCTCTGCCCAGCCTTCCTTCGCTCCTCGCCCCCGATCTCACCTCACCATTCATCCCAACCCGTCGCTTCGTTCATCGCAGCTTTCCCGTTGTGTCCGCGAGCTCGTGCAGTACCGAAAACGGGGGTCCAGGGGCGTCTTCTCCTTCAATTCGTACTTGGTAGACCTGGTGTTTATGCTGTCGGAGAGGTGAGGGCTGGAGCGCTGGAGCGAAGCGAGTGTAGCATACCACGACGACTAAAACGCCACTCGAGCGCTGGAGCGAAGCGACAACATCATAGCACGATGACCAACAACGCCGCTTATCGCAGCTTGACGGGAGATGCCCACACGGCAATATTCGTGTGCCTAAGCCAGGCACCCAAGAACAACATGCAGTCCAGTGTAGCTCTCGACTTCGGGGAGGTCTTCAGCAAGCTTTCCATAAATCCGAGGGCAAAAAGGTGGACAAAGAAGTCCAAGATGAAGCTCAAGGCCGCGGCAACTCTAGCGGGTGCAAAGGCAGCGATATCCACAGCAGTAGCAAGCAAGGGGGGGGCACGGTGAGAGCGAGGAGCGAAGCAACGAGAGAAGGTTACGTAAGAAGGTGGTATAACTAACAAGAACACTGCGCTCAACGCAGGAGCAAGCATGTTCCCAAGAGGAAGGCGCAGGTAGTCATGAGCAAGCAAATATTAAGCATATTAGGGGGACTCGGGGGTGCTGAGGGGGAGGAGAAGGAAGAAGGAGGTGGCAAGGCGGGGGTTTCAAGGAGAAAATAGTCGGGCCTTGCAATAGTAAGCGACTGCATCTTAGTTCGAATACCGTCTCTCTTTACTAGCGCATATGCTGCCGCTCGTTGCTGGCGCAATGCTGCCGCTTATTACTGGCACAATACTGCCGCTCGTTACTAGCGCGAATGCTGCCTCTCTTTACTGGTTACAATCTCGCTTTTGCTCAATTTTACACTCCCTTCCTCGATCTTCTATATTGTTATCTCGCTTAACCTTTGCATTTCTCTTTTTGAAAGCCGCGGCTGGTGTTTGTTACTCCCTCTTCTCTCCAAGAAGGATCTTTGTTGCCAATTTCTTGATGGCACGAGCCCTTCTTCCGGTGATACTTGGTTCCCATGAAACCCCCCTTCGCCTGAGATAGATATTCCCCTTTTACTCTCCTTTACTCTCTCCGCAGCACTTGGGATCAAATCCAACGGAATCCTCGACCTCATCGCTTCATCTAGCCACCCTCTTACTTCCTCATCAATCGACTGCCAGAGATGCCTGGAGACCTGAAAAGTGTACGCCGCCTTCGTTGCGTCATCTCTTTCTCTGAAGGTCTTTATTGTCAAGTCTCTGGCTCGCCGAAAGGTCACAAACGTCCTGATATATTTGCTCTCGATCGTCATAAAGAAGATCGCGAGTAACGTAGCAACAAATGGCAAAAGACTGAATGCAGCAGTCCTTGCCCCGCCATAGATTGCATCTTCGCCTATCTTAGACCTGTATACCCAAACAGCAAAAGGAAGCCCTGCCAGTGTAAGCAGTAGGGCTAGTATCCACTGTACACCCCCTAAGTCGTATGGATGACGGAACTGGACGATTGAGGTAAAGTCGGTGATGGTTTTGACCATTATTCGACCAAGGACGCTCGAAATAACTTCCAAAAAACCACCAACTGGCATCCTGCGATGGGTGCGGAGATTAAGGTCATTTGTTAGTGAGATATTGCATTGTGAATGGAGATACCATCGCTTCGCCTGCCACTTCGGCTCCCTTACCAGTACCAAAAGTCTCCTCTAAATACCCTCAGTAAAAGGTAGAACACAAGATCCGCTAGCCAATATCTGCGATGAGCGAAGCGAATCGTCAGAAGGGTTGAAATAATGGGTGAGAATCATTACGGTGGTTGGGGAGGGGGTGCGCCTTGTACAATGGTATGAGCACGTGCGGTTTTCACCACTTACGATGGTGTTGTCAGATCATCGCTTCACTCCTTGTCAATTCTTACCTTTCCACCGCTTAGTCCCAACAGGACTTTCGTTAGGCACCTCACTAGGAGCAATATTGAATAAAGCATGAATATTGACATGAATACCACCGTTCTCTTCTTTGCACTTGCCGGAATATACCCATAAAAGCCCGGTGATTCTTTGCGCTTCGTTGGATTTGTGTCAAAGTCGTAACTGATAGTCGCGCTTATAAACTCGGCGCTAAGAGCTGATGCTCCCAACGACAACCACGCTGCCATAGAAACCGCCTCATCCGCTGTCAGGATGGCAAGAAGTTGAATTATCACTCCAGGGATCGCCTCGGTGAATAATTCGACGGCTTTGATGAATATCATCTCATAAAGTGTGTCTACAGCCCCTCTTGCCTCCTCTTTCACCCCCCCTGCTACACGATATGCATCCACGGCAGGCTGCGAAGAGCGAAGTGAATCGCGAAAAGGATTGGGATGAGGGGCACGCGCGAAGCGAGCGCGGTAAGGGTTGTTACTATAGTGGTGGGCGGTATGTGCGAGAAGCGAAGCGACGAGCAGAAGGTTCTTCTCTTGAAGAGAGGCGGTACATTGTTCTTGTCGTCGCTTCGCCCTAGCCTTCGTGTTGCATTTGCTGTCACTTCGCTCCAGCCTTAGTTATAATTGTGGGTGGTATGCTGCTGTCGCTTTGCTCCAGCTTTCCGTCCTTTGATCCTCGTCCGATCTCACCTCCTGAACCTGCCTTCCCCTCGACTTCTTCGCGTTTTGGCCATACACCACAATACTCTGCGCTCCCAAACAAAGAGAGACACAGATGATTGATGCCGTTGCGAAGCTCTGTCTCCCCTTCGCATAGAACTTTGTTATCATGACAATATCAGATATCATGTCTACTATCGAGAGCACAGCAAGCCCATAACTTTCTACCTATTGAATTTAGTTTATTTTGGGCGGCAAACGATTTTGTGCGGACAATTTGGGTGAAAATGGTCCGTGTAATTGATGCTTGTTTTATATCACCACTCTCATTATCATCTGCTACCTGATCTACCGGTGATGTTGTAACTTGTTGTGCATGGTCTCCCACTGCACTAGCGTTGTTTTGATTCTGGCATTCTACACTTTGGGCCACCTTTGAAGAGCTGTAAGAAAGCGGTGATCGCAGCTTCAATGACTGTCCCAAGAGTGAGAAAGGGAGAAATAATTAAAAAACTTGGCCGGGTTTGTATTTAGAATTTGGCACTGTTCTTATGCGCACCCGCTTTAGAAGTAGCACCGACACCACACATCCCTCCCCATAGACCGCAATTAATTTCCTTAGTTTGTGTAAGATATCTTCCTGGTCTTGAGGGGGCTCCAGCGGAACCTCTTGTAGTAACCTGTGACGGCGAGGATGGCGGCCAGGGTGAAGAGGTACGTGACGCCCTGCTTCTTCCTAGAGTCGTGCTCTGGCTCGGCGGCCCAGTTAAGGAAGACGGAGACATCCTGGGCGAGGAGTGAAGCGATGAGGATGGGGGTTAGCGGCAGCGAGGCGAGGAGCCCAGCGAAGAGCCAAAGGGAGGGCGACGAGCGTAGCGAAGAGCCGAATGTTCTCATCTTGAATAGCCCCGCAACAGCCCCACCTTGGCCATCTGTGACATGGTTGCTGGGGTACCGTCAGCGTACTCCAACTGTCCGTCCATAAGAGGCGGGGGCATGGCAATGGCACCTCCGGCGAAGTAGGGGTTGTAGTAGAGTCCAGGGAGCATGACCTGAGAGCAACAGAAACGAAGCAGAGGGGGAGGGGTTGTTAGAAGCGCAGAAGAAGAGGAGCGAAGCGACGAGCCTGACGGGCACGGGCTAAGAAGAGGGTAATTGCCTAGTCGTCTTTCTGACGCCTTACCTTTCCAGCTGGGGCGTCGCAGTATCCGGTAAGTAGAGCAAAGATGTAGTCCGCCCCCCCGTGCCTCGCCTTGGTCATCAAGCTAAGGTCGGGGGGTAGAGCTCCTCCGTTAGCGGCCCTGCCGGCCTCCTCGTTAGCGTACGGCTTGGGCAGCGGATCAGTTAGCTTTCCAGGGCGTTCGAACATCTGCCGATGAGAGAGCGGGGAGCGAAGCGACGACCGGAAGGTTGTTAGTTACGTAGGACCAGAGGCGGCTTACTGCTTTGCTGTCTATCGCTTCAACTTCAGCCTTCCGCTCCTCGTCCGATCTCACCTCTCCCTCGTCGTTGGGTCCGTCCTCCACGTCAATCTCCGCGGCGGCCTCGATTAATTCGGCGGCGGAGTGGGAGACGCCGACCAACTCACGGAAGTGGATCTTGTCAAGGGAATGACAGGTTGCGCAGACCTGGGGGGGGGAGGGGGGAGATGGGAAAGGAGGGGAGGGGGGGGAAGGGGGGATTGTTGGTCCTCAGGATAGTTTTTTGGCAGCCGGTTGTGGGTAATTGAGGTTCAACCACTGCGCCTGTCGCCGTAGTGCAGGACGCATGCCATA
>Ga0115006_10003111_pt1 | contig 11185 bp, 6 predicted proteins | sample ArcOceMetagenome_3_FD_88943 | JGI IMG/M metagenome (GOLD analysis project Ga0115006, IMG submission 88943) | Marine eukaryotic phytoplankton communities from Arctic Ocean - Arctic Ocean- Svalbard ARC20M Metagenome | ecosystem: Environmental > Aquatic > Marine > Oceanic | place: Arctic Ocean...
ACCAGTACCACCCGCAGTACGCCGCTGCCGCGGCGGCTGCTGCTGCCGCCGCCGCCCACTACCGCAGCCACGGTCACGGTCACGGCGGCGGCAGAGCGCCCGGCGGCAGCAGCGGTGGTCCCCCGCCGCGCGTCATCGCCATGGGACCCGGCCGGGGACCCCTCCCCCCCTGGCTCGGCGGGCCGGGCGGGAGCGGCGTCAGTCCCCTCCGCCCTCCCCCGCCGAGGGCCCACTTCCGGCCGCGGGCGCACGAGGCCTACCGAAGCGTCGGCCGGCGGCTCGCTCTGGCCGAAGAGGCCGGCGACGACGACAACAACGATGACGGTGCCAATACGGGTGGCCCTGCAGCCAAGCGGGACAGCAAGTACGACGACGCCCTCCTCCTGGCGGAGGTGTCCAAGATCGCCGAGACCGAGGCGCATCACCGCAAGGAGGCCGAGGCCGAGGCCAGCAGCAATAGCAGCGGAGGCAGCGCCGCCTCCACCGACGGAGATGCCGCCGGCGGCATCAAGTACCCCCGCAACCAAGACGGGAAGAAGGGCGAGGCTCCGGCCCCCTCCCCAATCAAGAAGGAGGGCGACGGCGAGGTCAGCGAGAAGCAACGGGCAAGCGTCAAGAAGGTCGAGGAGGAACTTGACAGCGCTCGCCGCAGCTTCTCCGACCAGGCCAAGACGGGCTCCTTGGCCAGTCCCGTCATTCGGCCCACCAGGGCCAACGATGATCGCAACCCACCCAACCGCGACGAGCCGTACGCCGAGCACTACTACCCCCCAGCGGCGTCCTCCTACCCGATGCCCCACATGTCGCTCCGGATGCAGGCCGGTCAGGATCACCGCCGCGGCAACTCGGGCGAGCTCTTCTACTCGCCGGGGGGTCCGTATCCGGTCCGTGCCGGTGCTGGCCGCTACTATCCGCAGGAGTACGAGGGAGGGGACCCCGACGGTGCCAGCGAGCGTCCCTCGCGGCCGCCCCCGGAATACACCCCTCCGACGGCCTACTTCCATCGCCACGCTCCGCGTCCGCACAGCAAGCACGTCGAGGTAACTCCCAACAGCCACGACGACTCGCCTCTGTCCCGTTTCAAGAGGCCTCGTGTCGAGAGCGAGGAGGAGGAGGAGGAGGGTGCAGCCAGTCCCGAGGCCGCTGGTGCCGGTAGATCCACGCAGCGCCGCGCCAGATTCGACGAAACTACCGAGCGCGACCAAGAGGATCGAGACCGCCGCCGCGCAGCAGCCGCTGCTGAGGCAGCGGTGAAGGCATCGGGAGGGTCTGCCATCCCACCATTTCCCTCCCCTCGGTGGGGTGCCGGCGTGTCTGCGGGTGATGAGAAGACTGCCGAGGGGCAGCCCAAGCCTTATCTCCCCCCTCCCCGCCCTACCACTGGAACTCGCTTCCCCTACCAAGATGATGAGTCTCGGCTGGCGGGTGAATACGTTCCCACCGTGACGCCGCGCGGGGGAGAAACTTCCAAGCCTGTGCACACATTTATCAGCGCCCGCCGCGCCCCCACCCCTCCGCCTCAGGACCATCAACCCGAAGGGCCCGGTTGGAGTCCTTATCCTCTGAACCATCACCGGCGTGTCCCATCTGGTGGCTTCGAATTCACCATTCGCCCTCGAGACTTTGGCACTCCTGGTGGCTCTGAATCAGGCGTCGTCAGTACTTGGGGCAAATCGGCTTCATGGGACAACGAAGAAGGCGCGGCCATCCAGGGAAGTCCTCTGATGCCCTCAACACCCAGCAAGGCCCCGCGAACGCCCCAGAAGGGACATCGAAACCTGCCCAGTGTATCAATGGACTACGGTGACTCGCCTCCAGGAAACGCTGTCTTCACGCCTCGATCTTCCTTCGACCCGATGGCTGAGAGCCACCGCTTCCTGCCCCCGACTCCCGGTGGCTTCTACAGCGATCCCGCAGATTATCTTGACTACGGTGACTACCAGTACGTCGAGTCGTCGGGACCTTCTCCTCGGCACCAGTATGCCTCATCGGCTGCTCTTCCACCGCCCCACATGATGGCGCCTCATCGCCATCCCGGGTCGCCTCAGGCCCTTGCACCGAGGCAGTTTGTCACGCCCAGCAGCTCCGGCGGGAGCAAGTACCCGCCCCTCAGTGCCTTCCAACCAGATGGGTCAGCCGGAGGGTACTACGGAGGCGGAAACAACTACTACGCTGGAAAGACGATCATTCGGCGAAAGTGCCCCTGGAAGAATTTTCCTGAGGTGAGTGTGATCGCAATATATTGTATTGGTAGAAATAGGTGTATTATGCGCGTTCGTTTTCGATGCATGGCTTTATTGTTCCTCTCCTCCCGCAAAATAATGATATTCAAGTCCCCACTTATCTCTCATTTGACCGTCTTCTTTTCTTGTCCTTTCGTCTTTTGTTTTGATTTCAGCTCGAAGACTTTCTCGTTGCCAATCGAGACGAGTACTTGCGTCATTCGGCAATGAACTACACCAGTCAACAGCGGCAATATAACAACCGCCTGACTGAAAGACTCCTCGAACTAGCAGCGCGGCATGGGTATGTCTTTGACGAGGAAGATTTCGATTTTGTCACCGTTCGCGATAGGATTCGATGTTATTACAAATCCTATGTCCAGAGTAAGAGAAAGAAGGGGATTAAGGTTGGCTATGCGCCCGATAGGAAGAAGGCCAAGAATGATGAGGGAGACGCAGTGGCGCCGACCGCAGGTGCATAAGTCGAACGAATTAATGCATTTGATTTATAAGATCCTAGAGCTTATTTAATTTCATTTTGGTTATTTTTTTGTTTCCAACGGTGGACATATCTATGCAGCAAGAGATACCTTATCTGCCTACTTCTCATCATTAATGGAGATGATGCGAAGTAGAATCTGGAATGCGTCTTGCATGTCCGAGAGAAGAGCGTATTCATTGTCCGCGTGATATGTCTTTGAGAGGCCGAAACCTTTGCGGAGAGTAGTACCGGTAGAGGATGAATTATTATCAAAGATGAGACGAATGTGTGCACTACGTAGCTACGTAGATACAACGATCAAGGCAAGAAATTGCTGCATACAAACATTTTGGTCCGTTGCTTTCGACCTGTGACTTACCCGAGATTTGAATATCGAAACCTTTGCGGAGAGAAGTAAATGGCAAACAACACAGATGATAAAAGGGGAGACGATTTGTGTACGGTTAGCATGGCATACAAACATTTTGGTTGGTGCTGCATCCCACTAAAACGTAACCTACCTTCATTCTGCATCTGCCTGACCAGCGGCAGACTACCTGTAATAGCATATGGCTTTGCTTCACCTTTGACCTCCTCGGTCGCATCGATAATAGATTTCAGTCCGTCAGAGTTAAGATCACAAGCGATTCCCTCCATCTGCCGAACTGATGACTCATCGTCAGTCCATTCGATCTCAACCTTGCCTCTCTTGATGTCAACGTCGTCACCCTCGAGGGTATACTTGGAGCAGGGGCCTCGGGTAGGGACGCTCTCAATGTTGTCATTTATATCCTTGACATATCCATTGACCGTCTCCATAACCACCACAGGATCATAGAAAGGCGTCAATCTAATATCGCCCGAGACTGTTGTCCAAGGAGGTAGCTGATTAAGGGCGCCCTTGGCACACTCCACCTGAGTCGGTTTCATCGTGCTCGGAGTAGCAAAGCCGTATTTCTCTTCTTGCTCGTGGGGCAGAAAGTCAATATAAAACCTGTCTTGGATGATCTTCAGGGCCTCGCTCACCAGCTCGAAAGAGTTTATCCCCCTATGGGGAAGGCCACTGTGAAAGAGACGACCTGTCGCCTTGAGATGCCACTGAAGTGCACCTGCGGTTCCCGTGCATGGCTGCGAATCCGCACTATCGATCCAGTAGCAGGTGCCATTCTTCAGCTCGTCAATGGCGCCGCTGGCGACCACCATGTCGACGCCGACGCCCGCCTCACCGCCCTCTTCTCCAACGATGAACAAAGCGACGACACTTCGTTTCAGATTCACTCTGCGCTCTGCCAGAGCCTTGAAAAGAAGCGTGATCATGCCAACATGACCGAGGCAGTCAGTTGTGCCTCTTCCGTACAGCTTATCGCCCTCCACAGACAATTGGAAGGGGTCTCTCTCCCATGTTTCCGGATTTGCAGGCACAACATCCATATGCGAGCCGATCAGCCCAGTGCATCCGGCATCGGAGTCGGTTCCGGGATAGGTGATCTTGAGGTTTGGGCGATTGTCTTTGTAGACGAGCGTCTCGATGACCAAAGGGCCGCCATTTTTGACAGAGAAGGGTTCCAGCACCTCCAACAAGTGAGGGACTATCCGGCTCTCGTCGGGGATCTGCAAGTGGCCGGTGGTGAATACGGGAGGGGAGTTGAAGGGCACAGCAATGACGTTAGATTTGGCAGCAAAATATGAAGAACGTCTTACGTACAACTGTGCCATGCCATGAACATGCAGTCGGGGCAAATGATATCAGCCATTATTAACATGCAGGCGGGGCAAATACGAGTGCCAGCAGGGACGGTGGCAAACACCCCTTGTTGACAACTAACTCACCAATCCCTGACGAGGATTATTCTGAACGTGAACAGACTCGCCGATGAGCTTCGTCAGGAGGCCGATGTACTCATCCTTATCGAGGTCGAGCCCGGAGAGCAGCGGCGATAAGAGAGACGTCATGTTGGCCGCGGATTTGAGATTTGATGAGTTGATATGATGAGGGTTACGGTTAGGTTCGTATCGATATCGTCGCTCGAGTGAAAAAAATGCGGAAGACGGACGGACGAGCAAGGGACGGATCGCGGGCGGAACGGATTCACGTCCGTCCAGGTTGCAAGGTTACCCTTACCTAGCTAGATCTAGCTAGGTACACGTACCGCACCGCACCCACAGTGTACCACCGGTATCATCTTTGCGTTTCTTCTTCTCGCTTGCTTTCAATCAAGTCTCTGAAAATATATTACGGCCGTATAAAGATCATGCAATAGAGTCCCTACATTATTGGCAAACAAACAAAACACATTTCAATCGGAAGCCTCTGTAAAGCATTTCCAATAGGAGGCGTGAGATGCTATTGTGCATCGAATACTCTTGTCTGCACTTGGGCTGATACTATTGCACTTGTTTGCGGTTGTTTGGTCCATAGTAGTCGGAGAAGCTAATCTACATGCACCTTCTTCTTTGGTCCCATCACTGTCAACCTTCTTCTCCTCGTCGTCATCAATACTGCCATCATCATCAGTAGTAGCTCCAGCTCCACACATACCAATACTTTTGCTGCAGCTACCCTCATTATCAGATGCGCCCTCGAGAAGAGACAAGATGACTGCCTCACAACATTTTCCGAGGACGCTTCTGACGTAGCCACCTTCCAGGGTACAAACAATCCTTCCCCTCGCAAATGGCATCAACTGTCTCGTAAGGTTGGCAAAGCATGTTGGCGACACAGAGCATTCACCCATATCACCAAACGCTGAGTCGAAACCAGCACTAATCAGAATCAACTCCGGTCGCCATTCCTTCACGACGGGCAAGAGCACTCTGCTCCAGACAGCGTAGTACTCTTCGTCGCCCATATTCTTTTGGTTCCATCCAACGTTTATGTTGAAACCTGCAGCCTCGCCAGTGCCCACGGTGCCCGGTCCTCCGTTGCCACCGAGGAAGGGGAAGTAATTCCCGTTGTGATATCGATGAACGGAGAAGTACAGCACGTCCGGATCATTCAGAAAGATCGATTGCGTCCCATTGCCGTGGTGAACGTCCCAGTCAACAATCAGCGTCTTCGCAACACCAAGCTTCTCTCGGGCATAAGCGGCGGCAACGGCAACATTGTTGATGTAACAGTATCCGCCGGCCAGGCTTGGACTTGCATGGTGCCCAGGCGGCCTTATCACAGCAAATGCATTGTCCAATCTCCCCCCAACAACATCCGATACCAATCGGCAAAGCGACGACGCAGCATTTTTGGCGGCAGAGACTGTGCCAGGAGCAAAGTAGATCGATTGGTACTGCTCGGCCTCGCGATCGAGTCGATCGGTGCAGGAGCAACCCGATAGGCAATCCAAGCGCTGCATGTATCCCGCAAGATGAACACGAAGATAATCTTCATCGTCCAAGAATTGATCGACCTCTGTTGCAATCTTCCCCCCATGCATTCCCTCGCATTTATAAACAACATTGGCGTCACCAAAGATCTTGCACCGCTGAGCAATGTTGTGGAGTGAGTCTGGCCTCGTCAGGTACTCCTTGATTGAGGTGATGCGCAGCGGTCGCTCCTTGTGCAGGCGATTGGTCCTGTCGAAATGTCCATCGGATGATTCAAAGATGACTCCGGTGGCGTTATCATCGGCAAAGGGGCTCTTCTTTTTCGGCCTTCGTGAAGGAGATAGCACCGGTAGGTAGGAGCTGGTGTCCAGCTCATTTCCCTTGTCAAAACCACTGTCATCGCCATCACCACCGTCAAACGCTACCGGCCTTTGTTTTGCCGTTCGAGTCTCGATGATGTGCTCGTCGGGACGTGTGAGACGGGCCTCCTCATCATCATCATTGCTGGTGTCCTCCACAATTGTTGCGATGGAGAAGACAGATGAATTCGCCCTCTTCAGATGTCGAAGCGACGCCTCTGATTCCGACCGGCGCTTCATTGTTCGGGAGCTACTGATATTACTACTCGCTCGCTTTGCATTTGTCTACTGGGGGGAGGGCGCGGCCACGAGACCGGACAGCCACAACCACCGCTCGTTATTCGTTTTATGGCCACAGCCACGTTATTGTGGCCATTCACCTCCGGGTTTTTCAGTTTCTCTCTATCTACGTACTATAAATAGTACGTACGTAAGTGATCGAGCATCTAATCTGCGTCTATCTCTGCATCCTGCATCCTGCATCGCATCCATTTATTTCAGTGCCGATGCCATCAGATATCAGATCAAGGAATTCTTATCCATGACATTCCTACTCCTTGTAGCCCAACCGACGTGCTTCAAGAATGGAGGACGAATGCATGCGCCGTGAGATAGTAGGGGCGACAGCTGTTGGAGCTGTTGGTATGGCTGTCGGCACTGTTCGGGAGAACAACAGCAGTGACAGGCCATCGGAACATGCGTGCGCGACACGGACATCTCCGACGTCTTCCCCGAAGCGTCCTCGTTCGCAGCAGGGAGGGGAGCCGCACAAAATACTGTGCACGGGTACCGATACCAGCACGCAACGTGTATCGTTAGAGAATGTTGGGCTTGCTGAAGTGTTTGGCAGCATTCGCAGTAGAACTGCTGAGGACACATTCTTTTCGTACCGCTTCGAGCATCGGTCTGCCGTCAGCGAATCTCTTGCCATGCACCCCGGCGAGGAGAGAATGCTGATATTTGCTTCCAACCGGCCCGGGGTCGTTGCCAAGATCGTCTTTTCCAGCAGCGATCCCGCGGTGGTGGCTTCGGCAGCGGCATCAGTCGGCGGCAGCGAAGAAATCGAGGTCGAAGCCAGGATTCACGTGTTAGAGATCAAGGAAGGACACCGGGGGCATGGTCTTGGCGAACTGCTCTTTTTAGAAGCCATGCAGGCACTCCGTCGTCGTTATTCGGGCCGAACCATTCGATGTCAGCTTGATGCCGAAGAAGACATTACGCGACACAACCGCCTTGTCAACTTCTACGAGCGCTTGGGATGCTCCGTCAAGCCCAACGCTAAGGTCCAATACCTCAACAACATGCACATCGACGGGGATACGTACCGCAAGGTTCCCATGGTGATTGTGCTCAGGCCGACCACCACGTCCGTACCAGTGTCTTTGTCTTTCAATTGCTCGTTTTTGCCTATAAATCGCCTTCTCTGCGAGGATGGATTTGATATCGCTTTATCCGACCGACGGAATCGGAAATTACAATGGATTCTCATTGTTGATGGCAGCGGACATTTTCAATTCCGGACGACGTGCGGTCGTCATCTGTGTGCTACATCCAGCGGAGAAGTGTATGTCGGGGAACACGGCCAAGACCAAATTTTCTTTACATTCCAAAAGGCATCCGGCAACAGCAACAATCCAGATTTCCGTGCCGTTTCTGACTCGGAGGAGTCGGATAGTGATGGGGAAGATTGCAAGAGATGGTCGCTGAACACTCTGGCATCATCCCATGAGCAACTATGGACGATACAGGCGCTCGGGACGCGACTTTTCCTCACCACCGATCCATGCACAAAGAGCATGTTCCTCTCGTCAAATCCAACTGCCTACTGGCTAGCGAGCAAGAAGGATTGGATCCTCACTTGCCTTGCCAAACAATCACCGCGTCGCATTCAACGCCGAAATACCTGGCGGTATCAGACAGTTGCAAATGTGAATGCCTGGCGCCGTGAGTTCCTAAATTTTGAGTTGTGTGGAATGAGCATACAGGGCGCGCTGGACCTGGCATCCTCTATTCCGCTGTATCCGGTATCGGGTGACAATTCTTCCTCTAAGTCCATAAGTGTTCGCACCTTCTGTTACTGTATGGCGGAGCATTTTCGTCGTGATGGGTGTCCAGACTGGTTAATGTTCGTGGCCTTAGTTCATGAATTAGGACGATGCGTCAGGCTGCTAGAAAAGAGGCGGATGGTAGATGAAATCAAGAATGATGAACATGACTATGATTGGACGGTTGCGTGTCCTTCTCGAATCGTTGGTTGCCGTCGACCTCCACAAGCCTCGCCAACTCATGATGAGTTTCGTACTCTTTGTCCCGACGAGGGAGATCCGCTGTACACTACCGAACTCGGAATTTATGAGGAAGGGTGTGGGTTGAGCACAGTTTTGATGCAGTGGAGCGGTCCTGAGTATACATATTGGATGCTCCGGCACAATGGCACAATGCTACCGGAACTGGCACTTCAAATCATTCGATACTTTCCCTTGAGTGACTGGCATCGTCGCGGAAAGTACAGCGCTCTTTCGAATGCATCGGATGAAATGAACCGTTCCATCGTATCGGAGTTTGATGACACTCGCCGAATTGTCAGACGGGAATTACAGGATGCTAGTACCGGTACCCCCGATCTCTCGGATTCAGAATGCGAGAGGCTGTGGCAGAGTTTTTATTGTCACACTGTCGCCAAGTACGGCTGCGGCGGCGATCTCAGTTGGTGATGCTCGCTACAGCATCATACTCTAATGAACTTACTTTTATTCTTAAAAGAAGCAACGTCTATGCACCTTGTATATTTATTATTACCTATTAACGTAGGCATGCTGGTATTAGAATGCAAGTCAGCACATCGTCGAGCCTACTTAGCTAGAAGCAGCGGCATCACGCTCCGCGTTCTTCTGGGTGTAGTCAACCGGAGCTACGCCAGCACCGGTGGCAAATCGCTCAGTCCTCAACTCGGCCGAGGGAGTGAATCCCTGAACCAAGGGCCTGTACACTTGTCCCATGAAACCCGGATCCAAGAACTTGTAGATGGGGTCCTTCTTACTGGCCTCCTCGAGAAGCTTCAGGTGGTTGTCAACGTGAGTCATCGTGTTGGCAGCAATGGCGCCGGAGGCAGCGGCACTCGGAGTTCCGATGCCGGGGAAGCAGGAATCTCCGCACCGAAGCAGACCATCAACAGGCGTCTTCAGGTTGGGGAAGGGGAAGGGCAAAACGCTGCCCAGAATGCCAGCCTGTGGCGCCGACGATCCAGCAGCCCAGGCCATGCCGTACGTTCCGCGATCTCTTCGGAGGAAGGCCTCGTGGGCAAGAGGCGAACCGATGATGGTGAATTCAAGTCGGTCGCGAATGTCGGGGATGGCCTTCTCAACGGCCTGGAAAAGGATCTCCACGCGCTCCTTCTTGTACTCTTCGTACTCCTCGGATCCAGGCGTAAGCTTCTCCCACGGCTCGTAGGGTTCGCCTCCGGACGAGTACACGTGAATGACGTGCTTTCCTTCGGGGCAAACGGACTTGTCGAGCAGGGAGGGGATGAAGAACGAGCACAGATTCTGAGAGTCCTGCATCGATCGATTCCAATCCTGTACAATGAGATGGGCGGGGTCCTCGAGGTGGGATAGATCCAAACCAGTGGCATCAACGCCAAGGAAAAGATGTGAAATGGCACCGTGGCGGGGCAGGGTGCCGAGATCGTCCCTCCACTTGGTCAATTTCTTGGACTCCCCCTCCTTCTGGGGCATCAGCTTGACCGTATCGAACGGCGTGGCATTGGAAACAACGGCCTTGCGAGCCTTGACGACATTGCCATTCTTAAGTCGAACACCAACGGCGCGATTATCCTCAATGAGAATCTCATCAACGTGAGCATTGAGCTGGAGCTTGCCACCGAACTTCTCCAAACCACGCTGAAGAGTCTCGCCGAGCTGGGAGGTACCACCAATTGGAACAGAAAAGGCTGCAGACTCCTCAAAGAAGCGCTCGAGAATGTAAAGGATATGTGCCGTCATGGCGCCCTTGGCGGGGAAACCGCAGAAGATGCACATGCAATCGATGAAGTTGCGAACAAACGGGACAGTGACAATTTCATCAACCGTCTTGGACAGATCGTCGAAGGTCAGGGGCAGGTCGGCGAAGACATCGGGGTTCTTGGCAACGAAGGGGAGAGCACCAGCAGTTGTGGACAGAAAGCCAGCGTCCTGGCGGAGGTTCAGAAGAGCAACGGCCGTTGTGGATCCGCCGAGAGTCTTGAGACGATCACGAAGGGCATTCCACTCCTACGCGCAACATTCGTGTAGAATGATTGCAATTTGCAAAGTGAGTTTAGCACGGCAAAATGAAGAGAAAAGAAATTCCCAAACCAAACAAACAACGATACGCTACACAAGTTGCACCGTTTTCCTTCGAATTGCACGTACCTTGATCGCCTTGGGGCCGTCCTCTCCGCACTGCTCCATAAGAAGCTCTTCAAATCCCTTCTTGGTACCGATGGGGAAACGCCAGTATCCCTCGGGCGTCCAGAAACCGAGGCCCTTGTAAGTTTCGACGGGCATGGTCTCCTCGAGGATATCGAAGATCATGCGAAGGGGGTTGAGACTGGGCCGGTCCAATCCCTCAAAGATACTGGGCCCAACCTCGAAGCTGTACTTCTCCCCGTTGTGCATGCGAGAGAAGGTATGTGCCGATCCGCCGACCTTGATATGCGATTCGAGGCAAAGGACCTTGGAACCGTACTTGGCGCTGAGGGCAGAGCAGGTCAGACCGCCCATGCCGGAACCGATGACGATGATGTCGTACTCTCCAGAGTCGCCGGA
>Ga0115006_10003113_pt1 | contig 11184 bp, 7 predicted proteins | sample ArcOceMetagenome_3_FD_88943 | JGI IMG/M metagenome (GOLD analysis project Ga0115006, IMG submission 88943) | Marine eukaryotic phytoplankton communities from Arctic Ocean - Arctic Ocean- Svalbard ARC20M Metagenome | ecosystem: Environmental > Aquatic > Marine > Oceanic | place: Arctic Ocean...
CAGCGCCAACAATGAGCTGCGGACGGCGACGCAGGAGGGGCGGCAGCAGCTGAGGGCTGATCACGAGGCTGCCGCAGCGTTGTGCCTCAAGGTGGGGCTGCGGGGCTGCAAGGAGCTGCGCGAGGCGAAGGAGGTCTGGAGCCTCAACAAAGGCCTCACCGCGGACGACCTGGCGTTGCTGGGCACGCTGGGCTCGGTGCTGCCAGCGCTCAAGTCGCTGGTCCTCTACGAGCCAGCAGCCGGCCCCGACGGCGTGCAGCGGCTGGCGGAGCGGCTGGGCGCGGGCGCGCTGCCGGCCTTGACCACGCTCCAGTTGACCTGTTCGCATGTGGGCGACGCAGGCGCCTCGGTGCTCGCCGCCGCCCTGGGCCGAGGCGCCCTGCCGCGGCTCCAGGGCCTCGTTCTGAACCGCGCCGCCATCGGCGACGCGGGGCTGGTGGCCCTCGTGCCGGCCTTGCGTCGGCTGCCCGCGCTGGAGCGTCTCTATCTCCAGGACAACTCGTTGGGTGACGAGGGCCTCGCCGCCCTCGTGGCGCCGCCGCCGCCGGCAGGTGCGCTGCCGCCGCCGACGGGAGGGCTGACGAAGCTCAAGATGCTCAACCTCAGCTACACCCAGATCACCGACGCCGGCTGCGCCGCCCTCGCCGCTGCGCTCGAGAGCGGCGCGCTGCCGGCGCTCAAGGAGCTCTACCTGGTCGAAATCCCTGCCAGCGCCGCGGCGAGAGCCGCTGTGTACGAGGCGCGCGCCGACCTGAACGCCTCCCTGAACAGTGGGGGAGGAGTCGGAGTCGGATGAGCACGAGGAGTCGGGCTCCGGTAGCGATCAGGACGAGGAGGGCGAGGGCGACTCGGAGGATGGGGAGGGAGACGACTAGGGCAGCCGAGCACTCGCTGCGGCCGCTCGAAGGCCACCGAGCACCGTGTGGGTGGGCTGGCTTGGCGGTGGCGCGTCCCCCGCCGGCGCACGTTGTCTGCTCGCTCCGGACGCGCGCGTGCGAATCGCAGCCCAGGAAGGCAGATTGGCGTGTTCATGGTGAAACAAGTCGTTCATGCGCCCATCCCTCGGCGCGCCGTGTTGGCATGTCTGCCGCTCAGTCCGGCGCTGCTTGCGACTCCACCACCGACGATGTGTCCGCGGCCGAGCTCGCGACATGCATCTCGGTGCTCCGTCGCCTCGGTAGCGCGGTGGATGCCTATCCGGAGCTCGACGCGCTTGGAAAGGACACCTGGCGGCGCGTCGTGCTCAAGGAGAGATACGGTGAGGAGGATGTCGTCGCGTTCCTTGAGCGCACGTCCAAGCACAAGGAGCTGCTCAAGCGGCTCGAGCGGCTGGCGACCGTCGTGCACCTCGCGCACGAGGAGCGCGTGGCCGAGGCTGCTGGCTGCGAGATCAACGCCGCGCGTGGCGAGGAGGCCCTCATGATCACGGGCGCCGCGGGGCAGCAGCAGGCGCAGCAGCAGGCGCAGCTCCAGCTGAGCGACGAGCAAGGCGTAATCGAGTGGTCGGCGACACAGCGGCACCAGCTCGCGCAGGACCGCAAGCTCTCCAGCGGCAAGCGGGACGAGCGGCTGCGCCTCGACGAGCAGCGGAAGCAGCAGCAGCGCGGCTCGCAGCATGCCGCGCTTGCGGACCCGGCGGCAGGCCCTGACGCGGCGCCTATGAGCTGGGTCACGACGCGCGAGTACAAACGGGCCGAGCTCGCGCAGCGGTTCCAGGCACCGGCAGACGCGGCGGCGGTGGCGGCGACGGAGGAGGCGACGGAGGAGGAGGCGGAGGCGGTGCTGCTGGCGCGCGCGGCGGCGGCGGCGGCCATCCCGGTATGCGGGCTCGCTGCGGATGCACTGCGCTAAGCCTAACCCCAACCCTAATCTTAGCCCTAGCCCTGACCAGGTGGGCTCGCTGCGGATGCACTGCGCGTGCTGCAAGGAGCCCTACTCGTCCCGCCACCACTTCTACCACCAGCTGTGCCCGCCGTGCGCCTCGCTCAACTTCACCAAGCGCAAGCAGAGCGCGCGGTAGCACCGTCAAGACGCCCAACCCCTCGTCAGTGCGGCCGTAGCATGGCCAGCCCCCTCTGGCAGTGCGCCGAGTTTGGCTCGTGCGCGACGCCCTCCCATGGCGACGCCCTCCCATGGCGTGCCTCGCGGCGCTGGGCGATGCGGTCCTCCCCTCGGGCCTCCCTCCCAGGAAGAGAGGCCGCTCCGATGGGCGTCCCACCCACCTCGGCCGCTATAGCTGACCGCCTCCATCCCGCCTCCATCCCGCCTCCATCCCGCCTCAATCCCGCCTCCATCCCGCCTCCATCCCGCCGAGTGCACCGCCGAGTGCACCGCCCTGTGACCATGCAGGCGCCGTGCGAGGGGATGGTCGCGGTCGTCACGGGAGGGCGCGTGCGTATCGGCTACGCGATCGTGCTCAAGCTGCTGCGTGCAGGCGCTAACCCTAACCCTGGCCCTGACCCTGACCCTAACCCTGGCCCTAACCCTGACCCTAACCCTAACCCTGGCCCTAACCCTAACCCAAGTTACTGCGTGCAGGCGCCACCGTGCTCGCCACCTCCCGCTACCCGCACGACGCGGCGTCGCGGTATGCGCGCGAGCCAGACTACGCCGAGTGGGGGCACCGGCTGCAGGTCTCCACCCTAACCCGAACCCTAACCCGAACTCTAACCCGAACCCCAATCCTAACCCTAACCCCAACCCTTATCCGAACCGGCTGCAGGTCTTCGGCCCGTTTGAGCTCGCCGACGTGCGCGCCGTCGAGGCCTTCTGCGCGGCTGTCGCGGCGCGCTTCGGGCGCGTGCACATGCTGATTAACAACGCGGCGCAGACGCTCACACGCGACGCGCCGTGGCGGCAACAGATGGCGAGGCTCGAGAGCCATGCACGCCAGGTAACCCTAACCCTAACCCTTGACCCTGACCCCAACCCCAGCCCTAACCCCAGCCCTAACCCTAGCCCTAGCCCTAACCCTAGCCCTAACCCTAACCCTAACCCTAACCCAGGACCTGTCCGAGGACGCACGCGCTGCGCTGCTGTCGCTACCCTCGGTGATCGCCGCGAGCTGCATGCTGCCTCTCGCGCTGGACGGCGGCGGCGGCGGCGGCGGCGGCGGCGGCGGCGGCGGCGGCGCGCTGACGGACCTGGAGGCGGTGGCAGAGGCGGTGGCGGAGGTGGAGGAGGCGGTGACGCCGCAAGGCCGGCCGGCGGCTGGAGCGGTTGCTGGAGCAGCGGTGGGAGCGGCGGCGGGAGCGGCGGCGGCGGGAGCGGCGGCGGCGGGAGCGGCGGCGGCGGGAGCGGCGGCGGTGGTTGGGATCGAGGAGGGGGAGGCGCGCGTCGTGTCGGCGGCGGCGGAGGGGGCGCGCGGCGGGGGGCTAGTCGCGGGGCACTTCGAGTACGCGGGCGTCCTGCTTGACGAGAGCCGGCAGCCACTCGACCTCTCGAGCGCCAACAGCTGGAGCCGCAAGCTAAGCGACCTCTAACCCTAACCCTAACCCTAACCCTGATCCTGACTACTGACCCTGACTCGGACCCTAACTTTAACCCCAACCCTAACCCTGGCCCTAACCAGGCAAGCTGGGCGACCTGGACACGCCCGAGCTACTGCACACCATGGCGGCCAACGCGGTCGCGCCCTTTGTGCTCTGTAGCCGACTGCTGCCGCTGCTCGCGCCCGGCGGCGGCGAAGGCGGCGAAGGCGGCGGCGGCGAAGGCGGCGGCGAAGGCGGCGGCGAAGGCGGCGGCGGCGGTGGCGGCGGCGGCGGTAGCGGTGACTCCTCCTCCGCTTCCGAGGCATGGGGGCACGTGATCAACGTCTCGGCGCTCGAGGGCAAGTTTGCGGTGGGCAAGAAGAGCACGCGCCACCCGCACACCAACATGAGCAAGGCCGCGCTCAACATGCTCACCTTCACCAGGTGGTCACCCTCACCCTCACCCTCACCCTCACCCTCACCCTCACCCTCACCCTCACCCTCACCCTAACCCTAACCCTAACCCTCACCATAACCCTAACATGCTCACCTTTACCAGCGCGCGCGACTACTTCGCGCGTGGCGTGCTGGTCAACGCCGTCGACGAGCAAGCTGAAAGCGCCGCCCGTCTTACCCGTAGTGCCGCAGCGTGGCCGCCTGGGACGCCCAGGCTCCGGGCCGAGGCTACGCTAAGCCCTCCAGAGGCGCGCCTCAGCCGCTCAGGCCGCAGTGGCAACGTGCGGTGCTGCCGTTTGCGTGTGCCAAGATCGCGCACCATTCTTCTGCACCATCCAGGTCGACACAGGCTGGGTCACCGACAACGCGCCTGGCGGCCGCGGCGCGGTCGCGCGCGCGCACGAGACGCATGTGGCGCCGCCGCTCGATGACAACGACGGCGCGTCGCGCGCGCCGCGCGCCCAAACGCGTCACCTTTGGTGGAGCCGCCGCCCGGTCCGCCTCCCTGCCCTCACGGGGCCAGCGCCCTAGTGTGGCTCCGGGCTGCGCCACGCATTATATGGGAGGAGAAGGGCCTGCTGAGCCAGGTGAGGGTAAGGTGAGGGGCTGCCTCGAAGCCGCCGAGTCCTGCGGCCTTCGAGAGCAGGCGAGTGCTCGACCCCATCTTTCGGCACCTCAACTCGGGCGGCGAGTGGAAGCAGCACGGCTTCTTCTGGAAGGATTACGAGGTCAGCTCGTGGTGAGTCGGCGTCTGGTTATTCATTTGCAGCGATGAGAAAGTACCGCGTGTTGTAAAATACAGAGAATCCTGGGCCGTTCTCCGCATTTGAGGGGGTGGCGTCGAGACGCGGGAATATTCATACCAACTCGACTGGCTTGATTTTTATAGCGTAGGGGCGGCGGCCCAGACAGAGGCGCCCTGCGAGCGGAGCATTGGCCATTGCGGCCCGAACATGTCGGTGTAGCGCGCGACTATCCGACTAACCCGACTAGCGTGGCGCCGATAAAAGAGTGTGTGTGGAAGTGGTCTTACTTACGGCTTCGACCAACTCAAATTTTGAATTATTATAAATTTAACGCACGTCGATCTCTAGACTGTCGGTGTGAAGAGAACCTTCTTGACGCGTTGACGGAGCGTACCTCCTGCCAGCCTCCTACGCCCCACAGGGTGCAAGCCAACTGTGTATCGTGCGGTCGGTGCTCGGTTGCTGTCAGGCTATTGTTGTTCTTGGTGGTGCTTGTGCTTGCCCTGTTTGCTGGCTCGCTCAGGGAGTCAGGATCGGCTTAAGTAGGCTGGCTTCGCACGACGCCACGTCCGAGGCGTGCGCGCGCACCTCCGTCTCGAATCGTCGCACGGCAGCAGCGTACAGCGCCTGATCACTGCGGTCCACAAACAGCTTACGGGCCGCCCCCACGTCGTGCGGCCTGCCCTGCGAGGCAAGCTGGCTCGCAAGGCGCTCCGAAGGCAAGGGTCGCCCTCCGAAGCGCGCATGCCAGAGGCACACTGACGCGCTATACCTGTCGGCGTCGGCAAGCCCGACGAAGGCGGCGTGCTTTCTCACGAAGGTCACCGCGCGCGTCGTCTCGTTCTTGCTGGATGGCTTAGACGCCATGCAACCGCGGCCAACCAGCATCTTTGTCTGGCAACCAGCTGCACTGGGCTCCGCCAAGAACGCGGACAAGTTGCCCAGCCGCGCGGCTGTCTTCGCCCTTCGGCTAGAGGTGGCGCTCCCCTCCTCCCAGCCCCACCCGCGGCCGCAGCACTTGGGGTGCAAATCCTTTAGCAAGTAGCGAAAGGCCGACAAGGCTCGCTGTATCGGATCCCTGACCATGAAGACCACCGAGTATTTTGGCAAGCCGCCGCCGGGAGATGGCCATGGCAAGGGGTCGTGGAACCAACTCGAATGGCGGTGCCCACAGCACTGGGTGCGCGGCAGCATCCCGCCACAGTCAGACTCCTGCGGCCCTGGCCCAAGCGTGGTCAGGTTCTGCACACGATCCAGGGGCACACGGTCTGCGCCGCATGCGTATGTGAGCACCGTGGTGGCGAAGAGCGAGCTGGTCTTTGGGAAGTGAATCCAGTAGATCGTGCGCAGTCGACTCGAGCGCAACGAGTCCCCGTCGCGCGTCCCGTGGAGCACGACGCTCGCTGACGCAGGTTTGTGGCCATGCTCCGATGACGTGGGCATCGCTCCCGTCGTCGCGGCGAGCCTGCAACAGCTCGCCGACTAGGAATAGTACGATAGGGCTAGTACATGAGGGAAAGCGCTAACACGCTGTCCTTAGACAACGGGGAGCAGGGCCATCCTGCTCGTGTGAGTCGACCGCGAGTTTGGCGCTCTGGCGGCACGGAGGGGGGGGGGGATCTAGCGGACTGAAACGTGAAATTTGGGGCCCAGTTCACTACGACCCGTAGAGCATACTTCGCGCGCGCTTTTCCTTGCGCGGGAACGATAACGCAAGTTATCGCGCGCAGGCCTGCAGTTCTTGGGTGGTCTGCATGAGCTGCGCCACCTGCTGCGTGAGAAGCTCAACCTGCGTGTCGCGCTGCTTCAGCTGCTTCTGCAGCTCGGGGTTGGGGTTAGCTGTCCCTGGTTGGAGCTGTCCACTGATTGTCACCCCTGCCGTAACTTGGCCAAACGTGCAAGCGGATCGACGACCCCAAGATGTTGGTGCTGACCCAAAGTCAGACTTGCCCGGGTCGCACCCCTGGTGCCACATCGACCCCATGTTGGCGCTGACCTCGACGGTCAGCGACTCGGCAGGAGTGCGCATCAAGCTCGTCGCCGACGGCGGCTTCATGTGCCTGGGCCGGGCTGAAAAAGAGCAGGCTGCTGGCGAGGAGCCTCGAACGCACTCACTGCCGGACCCGCAAGGTCTCAATGTGGTGTCGGGCTGCCACCTGCTGCTGCGTGCTGTGAGTGGCGCGGAGTTCGAGGCGCGATCGCTCGGCATGAATGGCACGCTTGCGTCATCCGGTACGACGGGCACGCAAGCGTCATCCGGTACGACGGGCACGACCAAGCTCACAAAGGGCGAGTGGGTTCGGCTGGCAGCTGGCACGACTCTCACGCTGGGACCAGCGAGGCTCAAGGCGAAGCAGCTCAACCCATTCACCTTCGTCGTCACCTGCTGCCCGGCTCCAGCGCAAGCGCCTCCAGAGGCTACACGCCTGTCGACGAAGCGGCCCGCCAACCCGCGCCCTCCTGCCGACGCCAAGCGTCAGGCGGCCGACAGCGACTCCACGAGCCGTGAGCCACCGTCACCAGCCGAGGCCGCCGAGGCCGCCGGGCCGCCACCCACAGCAGAGCTTTCACCGCCACAAGCCGAGGCGATTGAGCCGCCACCCAATGCAGAGCCGTCGCGCCTGCCGTATGCATTCCGACTCACGCCCGTTGCTGCTGGCTGGGGCCTTCCCAGCACCCTCAACGCCGAGGCGCTAGACCTGCGCGAGATGCTGTCGGAGGCGGCGCTACGCGGGGCGACCGAGGTGCACCTGCATGCATAGAGCGACAGCGTGTATCCTCTCGAAGTACACCTGGGTGCATAGGCGATGGAGCTGATTCCAGGCTGCAACCCCATGCCGCCAGGCTGCAATCCCATGTGCCCAGGCTGCAACTCCATGCCTTCAGCATGTGCATGTGCATGTGCATGCAGCACTACGTATCCAGGTGCAGCTGCACTCGTACCTGCTCGACCTCGATTGGGTCCTCAAGGCGTGCCCGGCGCTCGGTAGCGTGCCCAGGGTGCTCGTGCTCCACGGCGACGGCCGCTGCCTTAACGCGGCGTGCCTGTCCGACCCGCGGCACGCCGGCCGCTTCGTCGTACTTGAACCACCGACAGTCAAGGGCAAGGGCGTCCACCACTCGAAGCTGGTGCTCGTGCGTTCGGCCGCGGCTGTGGCCCTGCACGTCACGACCGCCAACCTCACGTACACCTCCTTCGCAGCGAAGACCAACGCCACGTGGTCGGCGTGCTTCCCGCGCCGCACTGGAGCGCCCTCGCCGCCCGCCGCCGAGAGTCTCGGCTCCGACCTGCAGCAGTACCTCGAGGCGATCAAGGAGCTGGGCGAGAGCCCGCCACCCACCTTCGGTGTGCACAGATTGGCGCGCTCGGCCGACGGCCGCCCTCAGCTGCTGTTTGAGGCCTCGTCGCCGGCCGACGCGGCGCGCTGGAGAGATTTCCCGACGGCGTGGGTGCACGAGTACGACTTCTCAGGCACTGACGCGCGGCTCGTCGCCACCGTGCCGCCGCGGAACGAGAAGAAGGGCCATGCAGGCACCGAGCTGCACAGATGGGGGCAGGCGCGGCTGCGCAGGCTGCTGGCGACGGTGGACGACAGCGCATGGCGCGGCTCCGACCTCGTCGTGCAGTTCTCGTCGGTCGGCCTGAGCCAGAACCAAGACGGGTGGCTGCGGCAGATGGCCGCAGCCTTCTGCCCGAATGACGCGCAGCTGCCGCCGATCAACATCGTCTTCCCCACGACACGCGAGGTGCGTAACTCACTCGAAGGCTGGGTGGCTGGGCACTCGATCCCTTGCCACGATGCCAAGGCTATCAGCGTGGTGCTGGCCAAGGTGCAGCAGCAGGAGCGTGAGCGCGGCCGCCCAGCCTACACCGCCACGCAGTGCGCATGGGATGCGGCCGAGCGCGCGCGCGCCGTGCCGCACATGAAGTCGTTCACGCGCTGCGCGGGCACCGATGGCACCGGCAATGGCGGCAGCGGCGGCGCCATGCGGCTGCCTTGGGTGGTCGTCGGCTCGCACAACTTCAGCAAGGCTGCGTGGGGCGAGCTGTCGGCAGATGGCAGCACACTCCTCGCCTGCAAGGCCTATGAGCTGTCCGTGCTCGTGGCGGCACGGGGCGACGACGCGCCGCTCTTTGCCGCTCCGCCCACCGAGCAGCAGCGCCGCGCTTACCCGCGCGCCATTGTCGCGCCGCTCCCGTTTCTGCCGCCGACGCCGTACGCGCCGAACGATACCTGCTGGCTCTCCTCGAGCGAGCGGTCCAACGCAGTGACCGACGCGTTGCCGCTGGGCGTCGCCGGCAACAGAGGCTCCACCGACCACCATGGCAAGACACCTGAGTCCTACAACGGGCCCGACGCGACCGGCAGGCTGATCTACGGGCCGCGCTCGGCGTGCCAGCTGCTGCTTGAGGCGTGGACGATGCGCACGCACTGCCCGGCCTCCTCCTCCGCCTCCTCGCCGCCGCCGCCCGCCGGCCCGCTGCCACCCGCCGCGCTGCCGCCACCCGCTGCGCCGCCGCCGGCGGCTGCATCGTCGCCGCCGTACGCTCTTATGATCACGGGGTCGCGCGCCCTTAACGAGACCGCGCACGGTAGCGCCCTTGTTGCTGTCGTGCACGCGGCGCTCGACGCGCAGGTGCGCGTGCTTCGCGCCGACGGCAAGGCCCACGAGCTCGAGCTCATCTCTGGCCACGCTGCGGGCGTCGACCAGGTCGCGGAGGCGTGGGCGGAGGCGCGCGGCCTCGCGGTGCGCCGCTTCCTCCCGGACTGGAAAGGCTTGGGCAAGTCGGCCGGTGTGAAGCGCAATCTCGAGATGCTGCAGGTCGCCGATGGCGCGGTCGCCGTCTGGGATGGCTCGTCTCCAGGGACGAGGCACGCGCTGGAGGAGGCGCGCCGACAAGGCAAGCTGCTGCGCCTCGTGCTGCCACTCGAGCCACAGGCACACGTCTACCGCTAGCCCTGGCCTTAGCTCTAGCCCTCATCCTGACCCTGACCCTAACCCTAACCCTAACCCTAATCCTAACCCTAACTCTAACCCTAACCCTAACCCTAACCCTAACCCTAACCCCAGCCCTAACCCTAACCAGGCGCACGTGGTGCTACTGATGGCGGAGAGTGAGGACGCCGCGTACGCGCGCGGCCTCGCCGCGTGCCGCCGCGCCTGCGCGCCGCACGTGCACGAGCAATGCTTCCAGCGTGACGGCACACGCCACGTCACGATATACAGAGACCTACGCCTCTCCCCGCTCGAGGCGGCGCGCGTCGCATTCGTTGCGCCGCCGCGCCTTCCGGTGACCCTAACCCTAACTCTAACTCTAACCCCAACCCTAACCCCAGCCCTAACCCTAACCCCAACTCTCACCCTGACCCCAACCCTAACCCTGATCCTAAGCAGGCCCTCCTCCAGTTCGACGGGTTCCAGCCGTGGGATGCAGGCGTCTATCTGGCGCTCACGCGGGAGAGTGGCCAGGCCCTTCTAGGCGCACTGTGCCCGCTCGACGGACTGCCTGCGAACGCGCGCGTGAGCGACGCCAGGAACCTGCACCTCTCGCTGTACCGCAAGCGCGAGGCGGGCAACGAGGTCAAGTCCGAGTTCGGCCGCGTGCGCGAAGCGTGCGGTGCGCTGGCCTTTGGCTGCGCGGTCGGCCGGCGGGTGGTGATGAAGCCGATGGGCGCTGCTGCGCCTTATGAAGACGCGCGGCTGCTGTACGCCGCCGCTGACGAGGCCACTGATGAGGCCGGCGGCGACGACGACGACGGCGGCGGTGTGGCCGAGGCGAGCACAGACTGCGGTAGCGGCAACGACAGCGACGCGAGCAATCAGAGCTGGGATGCCCTTCAGCACCGGAGCACCGCCACCGCCGCCGCCACCGCCTCCGCCACCGCCTCCGCCGCTGCCGACGCCACTGCCGACGCCACTGCCGCTGCCACCGCCACTGCTGCCGCCGAGGCCGCTGCGGAGGCCGCTGCGGAGGAAGTTGGCCCGCCGTGCTTCGACGGGCACGTGCCCCTCTTCAAGAACCTACTGCCAGGCGAGGCGCCATCGGCGGGGCACGTTTCGATCGACGACCTCTCCTCCGGCCTGGGCGATGGCGCGCTGCTGCTCGCCGCCTCACTCTTCCCCGGCCCCTCGTACGACTGGTTGTATCAGAAGCTGTCGGGCAGGGTGGCGAGCGCGCTGCTCGTGGCGGACCCACTCGAGATCGGCGCCAAGGGGCGCGCGCTACCCGAGCTGCGCGCGCGCGACAGCGGCTGGCGCGTGCTCGAGGGTCGGCCGCAAGGCTGCCTGCACTGCGGCCTCCTGCTGCTGCGCGCCTCGAGCTTCCTGCGAGTAGTGGTGTGCGGATCCAACCTCGACGGGCAGCTCGAGCGCGATCGTGACGCGCTCTTCGTGCAGGACCGCGCGCCACGTTACCCAGTTATCACCCCTAGCCCTTCGTGCAGGACCGCGCGCCACGTTACCCAGTTATCACCCCTAGCCCTTCGTGCAGGACCGCGCGCCACGTTACC
>Ga0115006_10003115_pt1 | contig 11179 bp, 5 predicted proteins | sample ArcOceMetagenome_3_FD_88943 | JGI IMG/M metagenome (GOLD analysis project Ga0115006, IMG submission 88943) | Marine eukaryotic phytoplankton communities from Arctic Ocean - Arctic Ocean- Svalbard ARC20M Metagenome | ecosystem: Environmental > Aquatic > Marine > Oceanic | place: Arctic Ocean...
ACACCTAACAAGTGTGCAGCTCCATCAGCTTGAAACCATGCGCCTCGCCCCGCTCTGGCGCGATCATCGCGACGCTGATGCGATGGACGCCCTGAGCACTGGCATTCCTGCTGACGAAGGCGCCCTCGCGACGCGTCCCAACGCTATCTGGCGCACAATAGAAGAGCGGGATTTTGGGCGCCCACTGGTTTAGGAGTACCAAAATCCCGCTGGTTTTATTGTGCGCCCACTGGTTTAGGAAGGTAGTACCGTCTCTGCATTGATAGCTCCAGGCAGGTGTCGTTGTGAAGCTCTGGGACGAGCGGTCCTCCCACCTGCCATCAAGCAGGTGCGGCTCGGGTACCAGCCCTGCTTCATGGTCCCAACACGTATTGCCGGCCGCGGTGTAACCATCGAAGTACTTCCGACACCCGGCGCGGTACTTTCGTTCCCAATTGTAGGCCTGCAGTGCAGCCTCTCGGTCATCGTCGAGCCAGAAGAGGGCCCTTCCAAAGTTCTCGTAGCTCTTCAGCCAGGTCATGCTCAGCCTCGGATCCTCGCCGAATCGCACTTCGAAAGTGAGCGGCTCGAGAAGTTGCACATCTTCTTGACGAGCAGTCTGGTTGGCGATGCCCTGCCAGGTCGGTGAACGCAACGCAGAGAATTGCCAGCCCCGCTTTTCCACCAGCTCGTGGTCGACCACCTCCCAGCCCGGTCCCATCGACACGGGAGGCGCCTGTCCGTTTGCAAACGACGTGAGCCACCCACCATCACAGGGCTGCATTTGTGCGACAATTTCGACCTCAAACTTGGGTGGGGGCAGCTCAGGCGTCGACGATTTTGTGCCAGACCCATGCGTTGGAGTCTTGGCCTCCTCCGCCACCACAAACGCATAGGCGAGGGTATCAGCAATCAGCTGGTGCGTGTCCCAAAAGATATGCGCGACATGCGCATTCAGCCTGTACAGATTTGGTCCAGAGGGGCTGTCTTCCGGGCTGCGTTGTACGGCATCGCGGTACGAGACCAAGGGGGCCCCGTAGTGCCTCGCGATCGGTTCAATGAGGACCTGCTGCTGGGCATAAAACATTGTGGCGTTGCACGGCGCGCCGTCTGGCTCCAGATTCCCAGAAGACGACTTTGATGAAGTGCACGGGTTAGGACGGTGGTGCGACAAGAACAGAAAGGCCGGCTGGCTCTTCATGACGAGGGAGCGACGCACGACACTCTCGACGACTGCTCGGAAGACTGCCGCATGGTCGGTGCCAGGAACCCCAAAATGCGCGACGTAGTCGTTTGGAGCATAGTCCCAGATGATCAGGTCTGGCTTCTCGGCTTCGATCTTGCTGATATGAGAGAGCGAGAACGAGGATAACGTACCGGAAGCGCCCAGGTTCTTGAACTGCACATGATCGCCAGGTGGATACCGCCTGCGCAGCCAGCTCACGAATCGATAGGTGGACGGTCCCTCCACCGAGACATGGTGAGATCCGGGCTTGCCGACACTGCCTTGGCCCATTGCAACGGAACTTCCCAGCGTGACCACGGTGACCTTCTCGCGCGCGGCGACGCGGCGCACGAATTGGCGAAAGCGTTCGTTGCCAGGCACCGTCAGGCTGCGTTGGAAGGCGGCAGCGGGCAATGGGTAGCACGCTCCAAATATTCCCAACCAGGTCGCCCGGTCACCTTTCGACATCCGGTGTGTCAGATCCAGATCGACGGTGGACTTGCTACAGCACTTGTGCTCGGTTTCAGAGGGCTCGGCCGGCGCCCACCAGCCCGAGCAGTTCTGGTACTCGACGCTGCCCATCCTCGCTTCATCAATGAGCGGCGGAGCGCTGCGATTTCTTGGGTCATAGATCTGAGTCTGGACGTTCAGGTTCGGCCTGGGCGCGCGGCAGTGGCAGTGCGTCGACGGCGCCGACATGCGTGTGCGTTGGGCTGAGAAAAGTATGCGAGAAGAAGGAGGATATGCACAACAACGCGGGTTCTCGCAAAAACGCGGCGCAAACCATGCCTAGTGGCACTTGCTCGACGACGAGCTGCTGCGAGCGGCACCCCCGTGCGTGCGGCTGCCCTCGCGCCAAGGGCTCCTGCGCAGCAAACGGCGGCAGCGACGTCGCCGCCGTCACCTCCGCCATCGCCGCTGCCGCCGCCACCAACACAAGCGGCGCTGTGCGTTTGCTCTTTGTGTCCGGGCTACCTCGCTCCGGCACGACGCTAGTCGAGAGCTTTGTCACTAGCCACGCCGGCACGGTCTCATTGGCGGGTAAGGATGGCAACGCCAAGAAGCCCACCCACGAGTGGCGGCCGCGAGGCTCTCTCGACTACGGCGGCTCTACAAACTGCCTGCTCGACATGTGCGGCGAGTACTTGTCCGGCGACTCGAGACGCGACGTGCGCCGCTGGGACATCGCGGCGTACCTCAAGCGGGGGCGCGAGGTCATGCGATGGCGCACGCACGCAGCGGATGGCGCCGATGGCGTGCTGCTCGTGGTCAAGGACCCGGCGCTGATGCTGCTCATCCCGCAGCTGCGCAGGGCGTGCGCCGTCGCGCGTGCGCACTGCTCGTTCCTGATGGTGTCGCGCGAGCCCACGCACTGGAAGTACTCAAAGTATCCGTGCGCCGGGCCGTGCCGCCAGATGATTGTGAGCAACGCCGAGCGCTGCTACCACCGGCTCTCGTCGACCGCGCTGAACGCGTCGGACGTGCACGTCGTGCGGTACGAGGCGCTCAACCAGGTGGACACGTGGCGCGCCGCCGAGCGATGGCTCCGATTGCCGCCCGTCTCGATCAGCTTCGTTGGCACGGCGCCTCCGCCTGCGAGGGCGCGGCGGCGGCGGCGGCTCATGTTCCACAAGGCGCGTGCCGGTGTCGACAGCACCGCGCCCGCGTGCGGCGCCGTTGCGGCGTCGCCCTGCGTCTCCTCCGTGGCAGGGCTCGCACCGAGCGTGACGGTCGACCTCAAGTACATTAGCGGCCGCTGCACGGCGGCGGCCGAGAGCGCGGCGCTGCGTCGGTTTGGGGCCGAGCCGCCGAGGAAGGGCCGCAAGCTCAGCCGCGAGGCGCACGGCTGCAGCTGTCAGTATGTCGCCGAGTGAAGAGAATGTAGTTTCCAGTGTTCAATGTTCATGTTCAAAAAAATGCGTACAGACCACGCAGAATGTGCGGCGCGCCTTCTCTACATCTTACTCGGGTCAAAGGTCGTGTCCCTCTTCAGGGTTCCCGGCCGGAACCACTCGGTGAGCTCGAAGACGTCCTTCCACTCGAGCTTCTCCTTTTGGCTCTCGGCGAGCGACACGCCCGCCGTCGTCGCGTCCTCGGGGCACGTGTTGTCGATGGCGACCATCTGGGCGGGCTCGAGGCCGGCGCCGCGCACCACCGCGTCGACTGTCCTGCGCATCGCCGCGCCGTCGGCGCCCTCGAGCGCCCCCTTCGTCTTGGTGTAGACGAAGGCGCCCTCGTACGGCCCCTGCTGCGTGTCGCCCTTGTACGCGACCACGCGGTAGCCGTCGCCCTTGCCCAGCACGTACCACTGCTCGTGGAACGTCAGCCCGAACATCTTGCCCTCGACCGTCATCGACGCCTTCTTCTGCGGGCCGCGCTCGTTGGCCATCGTCTCGACAAAGTTGTTGACCCACGCGCCGCCCTGCGGCTTGGGCACCCGGAAGAGGATGTCGTTGGAGAGGCCGCCGTCGGCAATCGGCGAGAAGGTGTTGATCTGGCACGGGTAGGTGTCGTACTTGGGGTTGTACCCGAGCACCTTGTACCACTTGCCCTCGAGGTCGGACGGGCTGAAGTCCTTGATCGCGGGCGGCGGGTCGTTGTAGAAGGCGGACGTGTCCTGCGCCACGCCCGTCGTCACGCACTCCTTGTCCTCGAGTGTGCAGCCGAGCCACGCGTTGAGCTTCTCCGAGCCGAAGCGTGCGAAGCACTGCGTCGCGCACAGCTGCTCGCCGCGGCAGTTGCCGAGGCACGTGATGCCCTTGAGGCACGCCGGGTTGGAGAAGCACGCCTTGGTCTGCGTCCCGCACTGGTCGAAGAAGCACTGCGGGTCGGCCTTCATCACACCGCCCTCCGCGGCGAACTCCTCGAAGCCCTGCGATGGAGCCTCGGTCGCACCAAACGCCGGCTGCGGCAGCAGCCCGACGCCGACGGGGCCGAGGCTGAGCGACATGCCGAGGAGCGCGCCGACGGCGAGCCGCTGCAGCGCGGCGCCGCTCGCCGCCAGGCCGGCGCTGTGCAGGCCGTGTCGGCCTGGATTAGTCGGCGGCAGCTTGTAGGCGGTTGCCGCTTGCGCCAGGAGCAGCGCCATCGAGGAGATCGGCAAATCTCGAGCTATGCAATCGGCGCATACCCCAACCGTACGTTAAACTGAACCGTTAAACCGAGTGTGTGGGTGGAAGGGATGAGGTCAGCTGCGCGGCAGCTAGAAGAGTAGAGCAGGCCCAAGTGCGTTGGTGTGGGCGGCGCTGCGACAAATTGCGATGCGGGAGGAGATTTACCCACAACAGCACAGCCTCGTACCGCCAACTCTTTGACACGACACGCATCGGCGCGCGCGTGCGAGCAAAGCAGCGCACAACGCGAACACGCGAACAGTAGATGAGTGACGCGTGTCAACTCGCTCGCGACGGAGGACAGCGCAGAGGCGCACCGCCGTAGACCGCACGCAGCCATGTCCATGAGCAAGGAGGGCACGGCGTACGGCCCGCTGCGCTGGCGCGTGGGCGAGTGCGTCGAGTGCTGGTGGCGCGCCAGCCAGGAGGAGCCTGGCTGCTGGCTGCGCGGCAAGGTGACGGCGCACTGGTGGCGGAGCGACAGCTGGCCCGAGGGCCAGTGCGCACCGTACCAGGTGCGCCTCGACGACGGCACGCTCATCTTCGCGCCGCGCGACGACGACGCGTGCATCCGCGAGGCGGCGCCCGACCTCGACTTTGACCCCGACGGGCCCGGCCCGCTCGAGGGCGGCGAGCCGGGCTCGGTCGCGCGCGCCCAGGGGCCTCCGAAGCCGCAGCAGCCGAGCATCCCGTGGCGGCAGGCGAAGACCAAGGACGGCAAGACGTACTACTACCACCCCGTCACCAAGGAGTCGTCGTGGGAGGACCCGGACAAGAAGCCACCGCAGCACGCGCGCGGCCACGGCGGGCCGGCCTCCGCCGCGGTGCAGGGCCCGCCAGCGGCGACGCTGCCGGAGGTCGTCCGCCAGGCGGCGGAGGAGGGCAAGAAGGAGCCGGTTGACGAGTACCTCGCCAAGCACCCGGGCTCGATCAACGCGATCGACGCGCAGGGGCGCACGCTGCTGATGACGGCCGCGTTCGGCAACGCCGGCAGCGAGCACATCGTGCGCGCGCTGCTGGCGCAGCAGGCGGCACCCAACCTGCGCGACGCCAACGGCAGCACGGCGCTGATGTACGCGTGCGTCAAGGGGCGCGACTACATCGCGCAGTGGCTGATCGTGGCGGGCGCCGACGTCAACGTGTGCGACGGCAAGGGCGGCACGGCGCTGCACCACGCGACGATGCTCGGCCACCCGCTGCTCGTGCAGCGGCTCATCCTCGCGGGCGCCGACGAGAAGCAGCTGCACGAGGCCATCGGGATGGACTGCCTCAAGCTCGCCGAGACGGCCGAGCACGCCGAGATCCTCGGCCTGCTCCGCCGCCCCACGGCGGAGCGCGGCGAGGCGCTGCACGTCTCCAACGAGGTGGGGCTTCACGGCCTCAAGTGGATGGCCTCCGACGCGGCGCTCGCGCTCGCGCAGCAGCTCGGCCCGCTCGTGGCCAAGATGGCGCAGCACGCGCGCTCGGTGACGCTCGCGCAGTGCGCCAAGGCGGCGCCCAAGCAGCTGCCCGAGCTGCTGCGCCCGCCGACCGTCGAGATGCCGCCGATTATGCTGTGGGTGAGCCAGGGCGGCAGCCCCGACGCGTGCGACGACGACGGCGTCACGCTGCTGATGCGGCAGATCAACGCGGGGCGCGCGCCCGTCGCCGAGCGGCTGCTGCAGCTCCGCGCCAACGTCGACGCCGTCGACAAGCGCGGCCGCACCGCGCTGATGGGCGCGGCGAGCACGGGGCGCGACACCGAGGTGGGGCTGCTGCTGCACTACCGCGCCAGCGTCGACCAGGTCGACACGTCGGGCTACACGGCGCTGCTGCGCGCCTCGTGCATGGGGCGCGCCGAGTGCGTCAAGCGGCTGCTCGTCGGCGGCGCGCGCAAGGACCTCAAGGACCCGAGCGGCCGCACCGCGCTGCACGTGGCGGAGCAGCTCGGCCACCACGCCGTCGCCGTGCAGCTGCGCGGCGCGCACCGCGACGACGTGGCGCGCGCGCTCGGGGCCACGCCGCAGGGGAAGGCGGCGCACGAGGGGCGCTCGCCCACCACCACCAAGGAGAAGCTGCAGCAGCGGGCGACCGCCGCGACGGCCGCCGCCGGTGGCGTGTCGTCGTCGTCGGAGGCCGAGCCCGAGCCGGTGCTCTCGCCGAGCAGCCGCCGCACCAAGGAGGGGCGGCCCAAGACGAGCCACGGCGAGCTGCCGGTGCCGCCCGGCGCGACGGCGAGCGCGATGCTCGGCGGCGGCAGCACGGCAGGCGGAGGCACGACGGGCGACAGCGCGACGGGCGCCAGCATGGGCGGCGGCGGTGGCGGCGGCGGCGGCGGCGGTGGTGGCGGCGGTGGCAGCGTCGCGCGCGTCAAGGAGCCGACCAAGCTGCCCAGCGAGCTGTACGAGTGCGCGTGCGGCGGCAAGGACGCGTTTGCCGAGACGCTGCGCAGCTGGCTGGCGCGCGGCGGCGCGGTCGACGCGCGCGCGCCGCAGCACGGCTGGACGATGCTGATGGGCGCGTGCGCGGCGGGGCGCGAGCGCGAGGCGACGCTGCTGCTCGACGCCAACGCGGCGGCCGACGCCCTCAGCGAGGCGCCGCGCCTCGGCGTGACGGCGCTCGCGGCGGCCGCCATGGAGGGGCGCGCGCCGCTCGTGGCGCTGCTCCTCGCGCGCAAGGCGTCGCCCGACCCGGCGGCGCTGCTCGCGCAGACGCGCAAGGGTTCGCCGCCCGGCACCGCCTTCTCGGCGCTCCACTCGGCCTCGGCGGCGGGCCACATCGACTGCGTGCGGCTGCTGCTCGCGGCGGGCGCCAAGACGACGCTGCAGCACCCGCAGACGGGCCTCACGCCGCTGCGCGCGGCCGAGGCGCACGGTCAGCTCGCCGTCGCCCTCCTGCTCAAGCTCGCCGCCAAGAAGCCGACGGCCGCCGCCGACGACTCCGTCCAGCCCGCGAACAAGGATTCGTCCGAGGACGGCGAGGAGGCTGCCGCGCCGGCCGCTGCGACGGGCGACGCGCCCAGCGCTGCGCCGGCGGCGGCGGCCGAGCAGGTGGCGCAGCCGCCCGGGGCATCCACCAAGAGCAAGAAGGCCCAGAAAGGTAAGAAGAAGTAGCTATGGGTGTGGTTGGTTACCTATTGTAATTTCAGGAGCTTGCTATACAGTATTCCTGTGCCAAATGTTACACCCCCAAACACACATCCACCCATGACTTGCTCATAAGCGTCCACTCGCGACGGCGCCGCGAACGACGGCGCTCTCACATGGCGGCCTCCTCCTCCTGCTCGGCGAAGGCCTCGACGGGAGGGCACGAGCAGACGAGGTTGCGGTCGCCGTACGTGTCGTTGACGCGCGACGTCGTCGGCCAGAACTTGTTCTGCTTGAGGCCGGGCACCGGGTAAACGGCGACCGTCCGGCTGTACGGGCGCTCCCACTTGTCGGCGATGGCGATGGCCTGCGTGTGCGGCGCGTTCTTGAGCGGGTTGTCGTCCTGTGGCAGCAGGCCCTGCTCGATCTGCGCGATCTCGGCGCGGATGGCGATCAGGGCGTCGCAGAAGCGGTCGAGCTCGGCCTTGTCCTCCGACTCGGTCGGCTCGACCATGATCGTGCCGGCGACGGGCCACGACATCGTCGGCGCGTGGAAGTTGTAGTCGGCGAGCCGCTTGGCGACGTCGCTCTCGGTGACGCCGGCGCTCGCCTTGAACTCGCGCAGGTCGAGGATGAACTCGTGCGCGCACAGCCCCGCCTTGCCCGTGTACAGCACCTGGTAGTGCGACGAGAGGCGCGCCGCCATGTAGTTGGCGTTGAGGATCGCCGTCTCGGTGGCGTTGCGCAGCCCCTCGCTGCCCATCATCACGCAGTACATCCACGAGATCGGCAGGATCGACGCGCTGCCCCACGGCGCGCCCGCCACCGTGCCAAAGGCCTTGCCGCCGAGCACGTCGCCGCCCATCGGCACGATCGGGTGGCCGGGCAGGTGCGGCTTGAGGTGCTCCGCCACGCCGATCGGCCCGACGCCGGGGCCGCCGCCGCCGTGCGGGATGCAGAAGGTCTTGTGCAGGTTGAGGTGGCAGACGTCGGCGCCAAAGTAGCCGGGGCCGCACAGGCCGACCTGCGCGTTCATGTTGGCGCCGTCCATGTAGACCTGCCCGCCCGCGTCGTGCACGAGGTCGCAGATCTCGACGATCGTCTCCTCGAAGACGCCGTGCGTCGACGGGTACGTGACCATCAGCGCCGAGAGCTTGTCCTTGTGCTTCTCGGCCTTGGCCTTGAGGTCGGCCATGTCGACGTTGCCCTGGTCGTCGCAGCCGATGGCCACGATGCGCATGCCGCACATGGCGGCCGAGGCGGGGTTGGTGCCGTGCGCGCTGACGGGGATCAGGCAGACGTCGCGGTGCGCCTCGCCCTTGTCGGCCTGGTACGAGCGGATGGCCCGCAGGCCGGCGTACTCGCCCGACGCGCCCGAGTTGGGCTGGAGCGACATGCCGGGGAAGCCGGTGATCTCGCACAGGATGTCCTCCATCGACGTGATCAGCTCGGCGTAGCCGACGGTCTGCTCGGCCGGCGCATACGGGTGGATGCGGTTGATCTCGGGCCACGTGATCGGCATCATCTCCGCCGTCGAGTTGAGCTTCATCGTGCACGAGCCGAGCGGGATCATGCAGTGCACCAGCGAGAGGTCCTTGTTGGCGAGCTTGAAGAGGTATCTGAGCATCTGGTGCTCCGACTGGTGCGACGAGAAGACCGGGTGCGTCATGAAGAGCGCCGTGCGCACCTTTGCGCTCGGCAGCGCCGGCGCCGCCGCCTCGGCCATCATGTCGTCCGCCGAGAAGGCCGGCGCCTTGCCGAGGCCGAAGGCGGTCCACACCGCGGCGATGTCGTCGACCGTCGTGGTCTCGTCGCACGAGAGGGTGAGCTCGGTCTCGGAGAGCTTGCGGAAGTTGACGCCCTGCTCGTAGCCCGCCTGCAGCACCGCCTCGACGCTCACACCCGCCGGCGGCGTCACGCAGATCGTGTCGAAGAACGGCGTGTCGGGCGCCGTGCAGCCGATCTTCTTGAGGCCGGCGAGCATCAGCGCCGCGGAGGTCTGGCAGTGGTTGGCGATCTGCTTGAGGCCCTCCGGGCCGTGGTACATGGCGTAGAGCGCCGAGACGTTGGCGAGGAGCGCCTGCGCCGTGCAGATGTTCGACGTCGCCTTGTCGCGGCGGATGTGCTGCTCGCGCGTCTGCATCGCCATCCGGTAGGCGGGCTTGCCGTGCGCGTCGATCGACATGCCGATGATGCGCCCCGGCATCTTGCGCGCCATCTCGGGCGACGTCGAGAGGAAGCCCGCGTGCGGCCCGCCGTAGCCGAGCGGCACGCCGAAGCGCTGCGCCGAGCCGACGGCGATGTCGGCGCCCCACATCGCAGGCGGCTGCAGCACCGTCAGCCCGAGCAGGTCGGTCGCGACGGCCACCTTGGCGCCGGCCGCCTTGGCCTTGGCGGTGAAGGCGGTGTAGTCGTGCACGCTGCCGTCGGTCGCCGGGTACTGCAGCAGCGCGCCGCACACCTCGCCGCCAAACTCGTAGCTCGCGAAGTCGCCCGTCACCACCTCGCAGCCGAGCCCGTCGGCGCGCGTCTGCACCACGGCGAGCGTCTGCGGGTGGACGCGCTTGTCGACAAAGAACTTCGGCTTCTTGCGCGCGCCGGCGAAGATCATGCTCATCGCCTCGGCCGCCGCCGTCGACTCGTCGAGCAGCGACGCGTTGCACAGCTCGAAGCCCGTCAGGTCGGACACCATCGTCTGGAAGTTCATGAGCGACTCGAGCCGCCCCTGCGCCACTTCGGGCTGGTACGGCGTGTACTGCGTGTACCAGCCGGGGTTCTCGAGCACGTTGCGCAGGATGACCGCCGGCGTCTTGGTGTCGTAGTAGCCCATGCCGATGAACGAGCGGTTGATCTTGTTCTTGCCGGCGATCCGCTTGAGCTCGACGAGCGCGTCCGACTCCGACAGGCCGGGCGAGTATTTGCCGAGGTCAAGGGCCTTCTGCAGCATGATCTGCGACGGCACCGTCTTGCGCACCATCTCGTCGATCGAGTCGACGCCGACCGTCTCGAGCATCGCCGCGTAGTCGCTCTCGCGCGGCCCGAGGTGGCGCGGCGCGAAGCGATCCTTGGCAGCGAGCGCCGCGGTCGCCGACATCTGCCGGGCCGACCGCGGCGCCGCGAGCCGCCTCATCGCAGCGTGCATCCTGTCGAGCATGGGGGGGGGGGCGCGCGGTGAGCGGAGATATGGCTGTGGGCTGATTGGTTGCCGCGGTACGGTGGGCGATGCAGGCCCCGCACCTCGTCTTCGGCAGGCCACTGCAATATGTTCGCCACTGCCTTGGAAGGGAGGCAACACCACTACGCGTACACCGCACACAAGGGGTGACGTCTATGAGCCGGCAGTCCTCTGCTTCGGCATGGCACCCAATGGGGAAGGACTATGGACCTATAAACATCGCCACCAAAGGCACCAAAGGCGTGCGAATGCGAGGATCCCTCGTGGCTCTCCAGCGCTTCCTACAGCGGGCCCGCCGCGCCATCCTGTTTAACGGTTTAACGCTGTTAGCTTACCTCAACTACACACCTCGCATAACGCGACGCTGTTGCTGTTTAAGCTGTTTAAGCAGGGGCGGGCGGGCGAACGCAGCTCCCAGGGGGGGGGTTGAAGCTCCCAACATCCGCGGACCCCCCCTAGCAACGAGCAGCAGCGGCTAGGGGTGGACCTGCGCTATGAAGCGCTAAAATTTGCTTCGCGCGCTCCGCGCGCGACCACAGCCTACGTAGGACCTACGCGTAGGCCGCCGAAACGTATCCTACGTAGGAGGGACCTGGACAGCACAGCTGTTACGCCCCAACCT
>Ga0115006_10003116_pt1 | contig 11179 bp, 14 predicted proteins | sample ArcOceMetagenome_3_FD_88943 | JGI IMG/M metagenome (GOLD analysis project Ga0115006, IMG submission 88943) | Marine eukaryotic phytoplankton communities from Arctic Ocean - Arctic Ocean- Svalbard ARC20M Metagenome | ecosystem: Environmental > Aquatic > Marine > Oceanic | place: Arctic Ocean...
CTCCTGCTCTTACGGGGTCAGCTTGCCCTGCGGACGCTGCGCAGGTCCATTTGATGTTGACGAGGTGCCGGAAATGTTTTGACCTCTCAGCCGTGCTGCATAACAAGAGGCCCTAGAAGAAATCGAGAAGAGTTACATTCACGGGTACACAGTAAGGGATGTAATAAATTTATTCATTAATCTTGATTTGGTATGTCACAGAGAGAGAGCTGCTCACGCGATCGCGTGCGCTGGCTCCACTTTCCTCCGCACTTTGCTGAGCGCACGAGACCACCCCCATTAGCTCCTGATTCGCCAAAGAGAGGTAGAAAGGAGGAAAAGAGAGAGGAAGAAGGGAAAGAATATGAAGAATCATGTAAGCGAAGCTCCTTTCTTATCATCTGGGCTTTTGAGGCGAGTTTGAGTGATGGCGGTTTCGTCCTCCAGGTCGAGGGGTGTCGGAAACACAACTTCAAGTAGATACACGCGGCCCGTCGAATCTCCCGCCAATAGACGCGGCCAAGATCGACCCACGAAGAGGGCAGATGGGGTGTGGTCTAGGAGTAACGAAGCAATAGACTGGCGTGTACATGGCAAAGTCAGATGTGAACTGCGCGGAGTCGAATGCTTGCAAACGATATGAACAGAGTGAAGGAGATAGAAGGAAAAAGAAACGGAAGGAAAGAGAAGTTTGTCGTCAGCGGCTCTACGCTGGTGGTAGATTTGGCGCAGAAAATACCTGGCAATCTTTGAGAATCCAAACCATAAGAGTCTTGTCATTGGCCACGGAGCACATGTAGCGGCCATCGTGCGAGAAATTTGTCTTAATCACTGCTCCAGAATGGCCCTGCTCAACGGGACGGGGGGGATTTCCGACGTGCATTCAAGGGCTGTACAGGAAAAATCACATTACAATGCAGTGTTGTCAAAAAAAAATCCGCATTTACCTTAAGAGAACCCTTGATTTTGAGGCCGGCGGAAGCGTCCCAAATGGTGATGTCTTGCGCCTCCACCGCGACAGTAGCAATGAAGCGGCCGTCACTGGAAAAGTCAACAGACTGCATAACATCTGTCGAGTCCAGCAGGCTGCTGAAAACTTCCTTGTTGCCTTCGATGTTCCAGAGCCTGCTCGTGTGCATCCGGTTCGCCTCGGATTGGTACAACATATTGTGTGCGCTACGGCCAGCGAAGAACATTCATAGAAAGACAACTAGAAAAATGACCTGAACTTGTTGCCGCTGTCGGCCGAAATCACAAACTTTCCATCGTTGGAAAAGGTTGCGTGGAGTACAGTGGAGTCCTGAAGAAAATCGAGATGCTATCAGCACCTGCCTACGACTGAGATACCCTCGGCTGCTGAGAGCACCTGGCGTACGAGGGCCCGCATCCCGGACACGATATCCTGTGACGAAATCTAAATAGCAAAAGTACCTTGGGAGTCTCAAAGGACTGAATATCAAGCATAGTTTCGGCGTCCCAGATGGTTATTTTGTCATCTTTCAACCCTGACGACAGAAAGAACTCTCCTTGATGGTGCATCATCAACGTAGCCACGCCACCTTTAACGAAGAAAACGCAGACTTTAGTAGTCAAAAGGGTTTTGCGAGCTCGAGAGATAACACAAAGAATTGCTTGGATGTCTCAACATCGAAAAATTGCAGTTTTACCCTTGTGTGCTCTCATTGTAAGTGGGTTCTCGTCTTGCTTCTCTTTTTTTCGCCTCTCTTCTAGTCGTTTTCTTGCTTCTTCTGAGAGCTGATCGAGGGTGCTGCGAAATGATGGACGCACTCGTCATATATTCATCCCAGTGTACTGTTTGCGGGTGAACGAGTCGCTCTTCGGTCCCACCGACGGGATCTATCCGCGTATGTATATGGCCGCAGGAACGACAATCCTGCCTACTCCTGCCGGCATTCCTGCTGGCAGCATTTGGTATGCTCACCAAATGCTGCCGGCAAAAATGCTGGCCGGCATGCTGAAGGCACGCTGAGGTGAAGAGAGACCGGGCACGAAATAGAGGGACTCAATGATGCTCACCTGTCTTCGGCCACTCGCTGCAAGTCCCAGCGCTTTATGGACCCGTCCTTGGAGGCAGTGATGAAATACTTGACACTATTCGTGAAGCCAAGTGCCGTCAACGGCCACGCGTGTTTAGAATCTGTGTGTGCGTGTGCGTGTGTGAGTGAGGGATGTTGGCGGGTGTATGTGCATGTGTGTGTGCGTGCGTGCGTTTATGTGTTTGCACACGCAAGATCAAATCGCAATCCAGATGCAGACAAGCTACTTCTCGCCACACTCAGCCGACATTTGGTATCTTGCCTATCGACCACAGTAGAACAGGTTCACCAGTCTGCACATCCCATATTTTCACAAGTCCAGCCGTGTCCGCAGACGCAATCATCTCCCGCCCCTGCCCATCTACAGCCTTGGCTGCTGTGACCAGAATCACTGGTTGCGAATGCACAGCTGGTTCGACGGACCGAAAGGGTACCCGCGTGTCGTATATCCGCACCTGTACAAGTGCGAGCCCGCATTCGTATGAGAATGGATGTGATTTGAGAGTAACAGACAGTGTGAAGGAATGGGGATCAGCCGCACTCATCAATTTGCTTCATGCACTAGTGCGACTGAAACGTGGCTACCAGGAGACGACATATTTTGCATGGGTGCAGGAATAATCTGCATAAGGCACCTGTTTGTCTCTCGAGCAAGTGATGGCGAGAGAGCCTTGAGGATGATAACGCACGCTAGTAATGGTATCACCATGCCCATCAAATGTCGCGAGCAGCTTGAATTGTTTCTGCTTTAATCCAATTTTTTTCACTTGACCCGCGTTACTGCCTGGACCGCCAGACGCTTTAATTTGTGGAACCCTTGTGGAATCAGCAGAAACCTGCTCCCTTTTTTCTTCCTCTGCGTCCTCATGCACTGCCCACACTTTGACCGTGTTGTCAACGGAACCTGTACGTGGGACACGCAGTAAGTGACAAGCCTGGATATGCACAACACCAGGCAGAGTGTGGACACGTGCGCGCCAAGAGCTCAATTTGTTCTACTATAAACAACTGCCTCAGCAAAACCTGCGCGGTCCAAGACAGCGTGAATTCTCAGCAAACGTTTGATCATCAAGACACACGGGATAGATAAGTTACCCGTCAGGATGGAGTTGTCATCTGGCGCCCATGCGACAGAGCGAATACAGTCAGAGTGCCCCGAGAGGTTGCAGATTGCTTGCCACTCCCGGGCCCCCGATTGCTGCCACACCTACGATAGCCACAAAAACGTCACAAACGATCAAGAGCAAACAATGCCAAAAATCGTGTATCTTGCAGGGAAAGGCACAGAGGTCCACCTTGAGCATCATGTCATTTGAGACAGTGGCAACAAAAAGTTGTTCCTTTCCCGTTGAAGAAAACTTCACGTCATTGACCGTTCGTTCGTGACCGTAGAGCCCTCCTCGAAAGTCGAGAGTTTCGTACCGATATAATTTTACTGCAGTCCGTCCCGCGACCGCAATCATTTGAGTAGGCGTGTCTTGTGAAGTGGCAGCAACAGCTGTTGGGTTGTATCGGAAAGGAACAAAACTATTCAGCTCGACCTTCCCGTCTCCATGGATCTCAAAGATTTTGACATCTGTCTCGTCCTGCTTGTTTGTATGCGTGCGGGGTGGGGTGACAGTAAGTCTGGGAGCCAATGCCTACAGAATCCTGACCCCTTGTTAGGGTTTACGGTTTCGGTCTACACCCCGTAACTCTAAGCTAATGTGCCCGGTTATTTCCCTCCCTCTCTCCCTCCCTGTCCCCTCCCCTTTCCCCCTCCCCCCCTCTGTGTGTATTGACACCGTGATGATGATGATGATGTGTGTGTGTGTGTGGTGTGTGTGTGTGTGCCCCTGTCCGAGTGGGCGTGTCTGTGCGTGTTTTTTGTTTTTTTTGGGGGGGGATGAACCGCAGAGATGGCAATGGTGTCGCCAGGTGTGAAGGCGACACCTGTGATTCTCTTGCTAAAAGCCTTGATGCGTAGCTTCTCTGCCGGATAGCGAACAGATGGTGATTCACTCACACCTTCAAATTCCTCGCCCTGCTCTCCCTCGTCTTTTTCACCATCCGCACCCTCATCTCCCATCCTCTCCAAGGTGCCTGCAGTCGGAGGTGGTCCAGCATCGAGCTCCCACAAGATAATGGTCCCCTCTTCACTACCAGTCACTAGCCATTTCAAGTCTGGCGAGAGTTCCATAATGACAATCCCTTTTGGATGTTCTCCAATCTCTTTAAGAATTTCACCTGTGAACGGAGAAAACGCTTTGATGGTACGATCTGCAGAAACCGAAAGAACAACTAGCCCGTTGCAAATGTAGGTTGCCCCATGTGTTGCGGCTCGATGCCCCGTGATTACCTTTTTGCACTGCCCTCGTGTTTGAGGCTTGTTCTTCCACTGTACCCAGGATCGGGCTTGACGCCATTTTATAGCGTTTGGGTGCCCAAGAACAAGATCTCTATCTCCCATACTAGCCAGACGATTTGCCTGTCGCAATTTGAGCTTCTGTTCCATCGTCATTTTTGCCTTCTCTGACTCGTCTTTGTCTTGTTCGAGAGCGTAAAAGTGACCTCTTCTCCGACGCATTTCGAGGTAGCGGCCTTGCACGTACACGCCAGTGTGGTCAGGCATATTCAACGAAATCTGCAAGAGCATCCGGGGCCTATTGTTCAAAAGAATCCCATACTCCTCCAGCAGGCCTAAAAGGTCACCTGCCTTTCCGCCAATGCCAGGCCCATGCTCAATCAAATTCAACAGTACATCAAACATCATATTTTCGCATAATCTCATTTCCAGGATATGCATGTCTGTGAGGAATTCATCAAGTTCTACGAATCCATCCGCTCCAGCTAACTTCAGGAGTATTGGGATACAACGCAGTCGCCGCTTATCGATTTTTCCACCATTATTAAAATCGGGAAGCTTTTGCATTCGTAATAGCATCTCAGTGCGGATTTTTTGCACGTCCTCTCGATTTTGGAAGCGAAGATTTATGACTATGTTGTTATACCAATCATATTTGAACTGCGTGACCAGTTGTCCATCGATGAGACGCTCACGCAACAGAGGTGACAAGATTGTCATGATTTCGGCATAAAGAATACTCGGTAGCAACCCATGAGAGCCTCCGCCTAAATGCTCCTTGAGCTCTTGCTCAGTGATACCCAGGGGCGCAAGAGCAATATAGTCCATCGCTTGCCACAATATGAAGACGTCTACTTTGTTGTTGAGCAAATAACTGCTGCGAACACGGACGATTTCCTTGAAAGCAACCTCTTGCTTGTCTAGAGCAATTGCTGAATCGTAGCTCGGAATCAGTGAGGCAACTTCAAGAACTTGACCGGGCCCTGATGAAAGAGTCTTGGCCGTAAAGGACGACAACAGCGAGCTTCGTTGATTATTTGACAGCGTTCGCTTTGGCGTTTTTGCCGTTAGTGCCGCAGCAAGGTTTTCTCGGCAGGTCTCAGGGTCTTGCAATTTGATCTTGACTATGCGCGGGCGAGCATCTCTGTTCAACAAAACGTCAAGAGCTTTGCACTCAACGTCACGAAAGCCCAGAATGATGTGAACATAGCGAGGTAGCTTCTCTGGCAGCCATCGCATTGTCGTACTGGGATCTGAAGATGGAATCGAATCGAACCCATCCAAAATAATGTTCATGGGCTTGGATGCAGATGCCAAAAGAAGTGTTTCTTTGAATCGCTCAACGAGTGGCAGATACATCACTGGAATTTCTAAGGAAGTCTTATCGAGGGCTTTGTCGATGTTCGTGGGCATTGGCGTCAGCATTATCTGGAGCAGAATTCGAGGCCCATCGGTTACTTCCTCTTCCTCCACCTCCAGAGTCTCACTGTTTTTCAACACTGCAAAATTGACGCTACCAGCCTTCTTACCATCCAACGTTAGATCAACCCAACCTTCATAAGCGGCCCCAACATCAATCTCATTCAATGCAAATTCGCCTTCGCCTAACAGTCCATCCTCCCACTCCTTACCATCGCCTTTGTCCCACACCGAAAACTTCAAGACCTGATCTTCAATATCTTCCAACGTGATTTCGAGCTGTTCATTGTACTCTGGATCTTGGCTGTCCTCGCGGTAAGTTGTTTCCACAGAAGTTGAGCCCAGCGTCAATCTGACAAATGGATCTGTGCCGTTTTTGAAAAGTCAGCAACACCATGAGGACAAATTGTGACACAAATACTACTAGTGCACCGAGTGCAGACACAGATTTTGAACAAGCGTATTCGTGCGCATGCACGAGGAGCGAGGCGCACACACAAACCCGTCACGCTCTCCACTATCTCTCACTCGCGCTCATGTCTCACCGACATCCATTTTGCGCGGCCGAGCCAGCAACCCCTTGGCTGCAATTACAGTAATATCGAAGAAAATGACCACGGGCGGCTCTTTTTCAGTCTCCAGTTCCATGGGGACGGCGTACCACTTTTCAAAGGGCGTGTTGAGCTCCATTTTCGAAAGTGGAATTTCAACCTGGCCCAGCAAATCGTTCTTCCCAATAACATCATAATCCCACACTGTTACTCTCATTTTGTCGGTAAGCACCATGTCCTTCATTTCGTACTTCTCGTTGAATTCCGGATTGAGATCCTTTTTAATTGTCTTGGTTCGGACTTTGTGCTTTGCCACCGCCACTTGCACGAATGGATCTGACGTTCCACCTCTATCCGCTGCCGGCAAATCGCACGCTCTCACAATGGTCAAATCTAATTGCAATTTAGAATTCTTATCTGCAGCGTACGAGATAGTGAGCTGCTTCACCAGCGACCATAACATCATGCATCCGTTGGCAGAATCTGGAGATAATCCGCACTGTCGATGAACGATCACAGCCCCCGGCAGCATGTTGTCCTTACACCAGCTAGCAGTCAGCGACAGCAGAGCTGTCATGCCGCTGCCAGGGGGCCCACGCACAATCAGCGGTGCCAACGTATTGTCACTGTTTGCCTTCAAATATTTACGGATTCCGTCAAAGGCGGATATTTCGCCCTCGGGTAAATCAGTCTTCTTCTTGTCTTGCTTGAGCACCTTTTGCGTGTGAAACTGAGCGCGGCGGTGCAGCAGCACCTCTTCTCGCAAAAAACCGTGCCGAGGGTTTTTCGACATTTCGGTCACGAACACGGCCATCAATTTCTCGTAAATCGTGTCGCAAAGCTCGGGGATGTGATCCGTTCCGTTTGTCCAACCTTGCCATTGGCTCATGATTTGCACACACCGTGCGCCTATCTTTTCGGAGACGCGCATTTTTAAATCCTTGTTCAGGGCACGCTTCTCTTCGTCGATCATATTTGGCCGAACCTCTTTCAGGCCCTTGTCAGTGCTACTATCGCCACGGCGCCCAATGATGTCCACGAATTTTCCCGCATTGACGTTGACGACTCGAAGGTTTGAAATCGTCCGCAGCACGCAAGTTACGTGGTCTGCTGCATCCTCCGGCAGGAGGGTGCCGAGAGTGATTTCCTGTTCAAAAAGGGACACCTTGTATTTCCAGAGCCGGTTTGCTGACAAGACTTTTTTCGTGATCGATTTGAGCCCATCAAACATTTCTTTTTCAACACGCAGCCACTCGTTGTGCTGATCTGTACCGAGGCCAGCTGAGGCAGAAATGCCGTCGACTGTGTCGAGCAACAGGAAACGGCTTGGCGTTTGGTTGTCGTCCAGCCGGTACCTAGTTCATGGTCGTCATGTTAGGCCAGCGACACGGACGAGAGAAACTCGCAGCAAGCGCGGGGCTTGCACTGAACGAGGCGCAAGCGAAAAGAATGCCATCAAGAAACCATTTCTGATAGAGTGCGAGAAGGGCCATGTCATCTTCGTCGTCTTCCATGAGGGAGCCACAAACAGCCATGAACTCGTTCTTGTCAAGAGATGCGGGCAAAAACGAGGTGCCATAGCGCTCGCCCATGAAGGCGAAAAAATTCGCACGAGGCGAGATTCTGCGAGGGAAAGCAAGCAGGGGGAAAGCGTGAATACTTTCAATGCGAGGGCCGCAGTGTTACAATGCATGGCGCGCTAACACGTGGACAGCGTTGCGAGCAACCCAGCATGTTGTGCAGGCGCACAACATTCGTATGTACGATACGGCAGGGCTGCGGCATTCATCTACGTTCAAGCGACCTTCTGCACTCGGCAATCTCGCGGAAGACGATGGGGCATATTCTGGTGTCGTTCATGTACATCAAATCCAGTCGCTCATCCAGGCCGAAGCGCATCACGACAGGCACGAAGTTGTAGCCGTGCGCTTGGCAAAGAGCCTCCAGCTTTGGAAACGTCGTCTCGTGCAAGGCCTTAAACTCATCCTGAAAGTCCGCGAACGTCGATGCAAAGTAGACGCGTATGACGTTGGTCGTGCGCACGCCGCCCTTTGCGGTGTAGAGAGAGCGGTCCAGCCACGGAAAAGCGTCGAGCCCCGTCGTGTCCTCGACGCTCTTGTCTTTTGGCTGGATGCAAATGTAGACGTGCAGGCTTCCGGAGACGATTTCCAGCTTGCCCTCGCGCGGGTGGAGCTCAAGCCACTCTTGGAACACGGCTTCAAGCGCGAGGTTGGCCAGCTGGACTTCGACCTGCCCAAGAAAGTCGTGCTTGCCGAAGAGCGAGACGTCGTGGTCGAAGAGCTCAATGACCAGCACGCCCGCCGGCTTGCCGATTTCGAACTGGAACGTCTCGTTCCACTGAGGGTTCAGGGACTTTTTGATGACCTTCGTCTGCTTCTTGATGCCCCGGAAGTCCACGACCGCGTACGGGTCTGACGTGCCGCCGCGGTCCGCGGCGATGACGTCCTTTGCCGCGATGACCTTGATCTCAAGCAGGTTTGGGGGCGGGCCCGTCTCATCCTCAGAGTCGCTGCCGCTGCCCGCTTCCTCGACCTGGGCCGACCCCTTGCCCATCGCGGCCCCGGCGCGTCGGGCCGCACACGGCGCCCGCGCGCTGCAGCCACGGCCCAGTCGCGGCCCGCCCGCGCTGCCTCACACGCACGCTCGCAGCGTCAGCGGTGGCGGCCGCCGCGTTATCGCCCACCCTCGCCCGCCCGCGCTCTGTGCGAGGTTGCCCATCCTCGCCAACTGCAGTGATGTGAGATCACGGCCCCTGCCATGGACTTTCGAATCCTTTGCGGGCCAGCTGCAGAGGGGAGTCCTAACCCACCTTGGTCATCTGCACTGCGCTGGCTCAAAGCAGTTCCCCGGGTTCCGGGGGCTGCCCCTTGGAGTTTGCCGGAACGAAGAGCTCTGCGCAATGCCCGCGGGCCCCTTCGCACTGGCGTGGAACTTGGACGAGGAGTACCTGTTCCACAACGGGCTCTCGCGCGAGGAGGTGCGTCTGGGCGCTGTGCGGGTCCGCGCACCGGCTGGTGGCCATGACTGAGACGACGGTGTGCGTGCGCGCAGAAACAAAGGCGCATCGAGTATGAGCGCCAGAGAGCACAGCGCCTGCGCGAGGCTGGGCCCCAAGTTCTCCAGGGAGTTGGCGGTGCGCATCGGCGGACGCGCCCGCAGCCCGCTTGCGCCGCACGCACGCGTCCAAACACACCCCACGGGGGCACACGCTCACGCGTACGCACGCAAAACACACTCCAGAAACTCAAGGCCCCCAGGGCATAGAAATGCGATCGCTCGACGGCGCGTCCGGCATCACAGTGACCGCCTTGCCTCCGCAGAGGCACGTCGGTAAGACGGCAGAGCGCGTAGCCTGAATGTCGGCCGCTGCCTGCAGCCGTGCACACCATCGGGTGACCGCGTCTCTGTGTGGCTGTGTTTCTGTTTCCGCGTCAATGTTGTGTCTACGTATGCGTGCGCGCGCCTGTGTGTGCGGGCACGCCAGGAGGCGAATTCGTGTTCCCTGGTTCCGTCGGTACCACGCGACTGCCCCACGCTCACGTCTCCGCACTTTCCGGCGCTGGTGAGGAAGGATGCGAGAGCGACTGGACGCGGGCGGGCGAGCAAACGAGCGAACGAGAGGGGGGGGAAGTGGCAGTGAGGAAGTGAGCGGCTGTGAGGGCGAGAGAAGAGGGGAAGGGCGAGGCAAGTAAGGGAGACCGACAGAGAGCGGACAGAGAGAAACACAAAGAGGGACAGAAATAGAGGGGGGGAGGAGGGGGGAGGGCTGCACTTCTCGCGTGCATGTACGCACGCGCACGCGCGTGTACGCATCTTGCATACTTGAGAAGACCTCACGCGCACGCAATGACAGCAGGAGCGACAGAGCAAACGCTCCGCGAACACCCGCTGCTGAACCACGCCGAGCACGATCAAGATGCCTTTTGTGTGCTCGAAATTGAACGTCACATGTGGGCTTCAGCCTCGCAAGAAATTTCGCAGTCGGTGTGTGTGGTGGATGTGGTGGATGGGGGGGAGGGGCCAGTGTGGGTGGGTGGGTGCTGATAGGTTTTGTGACAGGTTTACCGCACACACCATACACATACACACTACACACATGCCATGCACGCACCCATACGCGTGCACACACATGCACGCGCGCACACATGCACGCGCGCACACCTGCACACACACACAGGAAAATGAGGACGACCAAACCGCCAGCTGCTCCGTATGTCTTGATGAGATGTATTCACACGACGCAGGTCAGGCGTCCTTCTGTCTCCTCTCCTCTCTCTCTCTCTCTCTCTCGTTCTCTCTCGTGTGTGTGCGTGTGTGTGCGCGCTCTCTCTCCCTCGTCCGCGATTCTCAAAAGCATGACTGTTTTTTTTTTTAAGGGGCATGCGTGACACTGCTGTGCGGTCACTGCTTCCACACCAAGTGCGTCCGCGATTCCGAAAAGCACGACTTGAAGTTGAAGGGCTATTTCCTGTGTCCCGAGTGCCGCGAGGTGATAGTGATTGTAGGTATTGTACGGACTAGTAGTAAAGATGATTGTGACTAGTTGTAAAGATGATAGTGATTGTAGGTATTGTACAGACTAGTAGTAAAGATGATTCTGACTAGTTGTACAGGTGACAGTGATTGTAGGTATTGTACAGAATTGCGGGGGTTGGGAGGCGTTGTAACGCGTGTTCCTTCTAAGCGTGCTAGGCGTGTGTGTTTGTGTGTGTGTAGAGGGGGGCTGGGCATAGTAGGCATATTATGCCTACGCGAGGTCCCTCCCTCCTTCCATCCCTCCCTCCCTCCCTCCCTCCCTCCCTCCCTCC
>Ga0115006_10003117_pt1 | contig 11178 bp, 5 predicted proteins | sample ArcOceMetagenome_3_FD_88943 | JGI IMG/M metagenome (GOLD analysis project Ga0115006, IMG submission 88943) | Marine eukaryotic phytoplankton communities from Arctic Ocean - Arctic Ocean- Svalbard ARC20M Metagenome | ecosystem: Environmental > Aquatic > Marine > Oceanic | place: Arctic Ocean...
CAGTTCTCACCACCCACACCGTCCTCCCGGGACCGGTCAATTTATGGTCTCTTTTCCCCCGAATGTATTTCTTTTTACCGGGCGCTTTTTTCCGGAAAAACTTTTCCGCCGTAAACAGGTTGCCCCCTTAACCGTGACAGGGTCACCGTGGGGATTCCTTGTGTATTCCTTTCGCCTTGACTCTGACGCTGGCTATGCCGTTCTACCTTTGGTCTTATCGGGTGCCCCAGTGAACATCGATGGGCCGATGTCCATCCCGGGCGAGGCCTTGGGGTCACACGGTGACGTCTTATGGCCGAGGCCTTGACTCTACTGCCTTGGCCCCTCTTCCGGCACAGGACCGCATGTACTTGGTGGAATCAGTCCGCCAGCTGCTCCGTAAGGAGACATGAAGATAAGTAATAGATAGTATGGTATTTAGTATATACCAGGGGGGAAGAGTGCTGGTGTGTACGCGTAGGAATATGTGGGTATGGAGTAGAGGTGCCAGCGTATATCATGTTCCTGGTCACGCTGGAGTCTGTGTGCTCTCTGCATTGTCGGTGCATTCGGCTACATGCCCTGCTCCAACATGGCCTGTCGCACTGCGTGGGCGAAGGCGTTATTGAAGGCCCTGTCCTTATCTCCCGGGCTCGTCCTCGGGGGAATCGGGGGGAGAAAGGGAGGAGGAAGGGGAGTGAGGACAAGGGGATAGGGAAGAGGAGGACGAGGAGGAGGTTGGTGGGGAGGAGGAGGAGGAAGAGGGGCTGGGCTTGTTTTTGTGTAGCATGGTGGGGCGGGGGGATTCCGGGGCGGTTGTGCAGTCGCGGAGGAGCGTGAGTCAGCTCTTTTATCTTATTTTTGCGCCTCTTTTGCCATGCATACATACACACACACACACACACACACACAGAGAGAGAGAGAGAGAGAGAGAGAGAGAGAGAGAGAGGCACGCACTCTCGCTTTTTCTCGCGCGCGCGCGCTCTCTCTTCCTCTCTCTTTATCTCTCTTTCTCTTTCTCTTTCTCTTTCTCTTTCTCTTTCTCTTTCTTTCTCTTTCTCTTGCGCCGCCGCGAGGGAGCCGAAGCCGATGCGGCGAAGGCGCTGCTCCCGGCGTGATCATCAGGTCGTTGTCCAGGCACGGAGCTCGGAGGTGCGGTCACGCCGACACACGCTCTCCAGAGCGACAGTTCCGCCGTGCCCCGCCCGTTCCACCCTTGACTGCGGTAAAGATGAAAATTGTGTCGAACTCTTCGCAGTCCACTGGCAGCAAGGCCGGGTCCTCCACGGCCACAGCCTTCGTATCATCCTTGGGGGCATAGACTGTCTGTCTAGTAATTGCCCAGTCCAACTCACACCACCTGGACTCGAGCGGCCCTGCGCAGGGCATGTGTTTTTCGAGTTCATCCTGGATCTGTTTGGTGGCGAAAATTGCCGCGCCCCCTGGGCGAAGCACCCGGTGGCACTCGCGCACGAAGTCATTCACACAGCCCGCATACTCCGGGTCTTCGACGTGGCAGAGGCAGTCCAGCAGCGACTTGTCGACGATCTGGTCAAAAGCACAGTCGCCGAAAGACATGCTTACGGCGTCGTCCACGACCCAGGTCATGGCCTTGTTTGCCGCGTGCGCCTCGCGCATGTGGTCGATCACTACCTTCGAGATGTCTGTGTTCACGATGTCGGTGAAGCCAGCTTCCTCGCACAGGAGCTCGCTGAAATCGGAATTGCCACAACCAACGACGAGCGTGCGGCCCGCTGCATCGAGGTGAGGCAACATAAAGCGGGCGACGCTGTCGAACGACGCAACCCACTCTGAGTTGGTGCCGTCCTCGATATCGTTTTGAAAGCGCCGATCCCACCACGCAGCATCCATCGTCTCGCCGGGCGTGACAATCACCTTGCCTTGTTTGCCGCAGTCCTGGCACGTTCCGCGGCACATGCCCGCTTCGCTGTCGCTGTAGCTGTCGCAGCCTGATGCGCTCTCCCCATCCGACGACGCGCCATCCGACGGGGTCTCCCTCGTCTGCATGTCTCTGAGCTGCGCGTCTCTGAGCTGCGCCTCTCTGAGGCGCCGACACGGGTGCTTGGTCCCGTTGAAGAAGGCCGCACCGCAGAAGCCCTCGTCCCTGGAGCGCTTTGCGCTCCCGTTGTCAGGGGGCGAAGCCTGGTCCCCCGCCTTGGTCCCCATGTCGCTCACCCGCCGTTGAGCGAATGGCAAAGTGGGAACAAGGAGTGCGCAGCAGTCGTCATTCATTTATTCTAGGCAGGCGGAGAGAACACCCTTTCCTGTCAAGTTCGCGCACTGGTCAAATTGCCGTTTGCCACGGCAGTAGAAACGCAGCAGCAAAGGGGGAGAAGAAGAGCAACGCGTGCGCACTGCCGCAGGTCTGCTCATTGCCAAGCGTTCCTGCTCGCAGAATCGCGCCCATCGCCGTGCGCATAGCGCAGACCGAGGGTGCGGCTGCCTGCCGCAGAATACGGGCACAATGCGCGCCGTGCGCCCGCGGAGTCCGCTGTGGGGGCGATTCAAGGACGGTGCATTCGGTGCTGTGCCGCGATGGTTGCCGGTGCCGTGCCACTGCGGGCACCCGCGCCGCTGCGGGCACCCGTGCCGCGTGGGCGCTGTTCAGCTGTGCGTGCCGTGCGTGTGCGTTCTGTCGGGGTGTGCTGGCGAGTCAGTGGCGACGCTTATCACAGCGAACGAAGCTCCTGGGCTTTGCGGAGCGTAGGCGAGGAGGCGGGGGACAGGGCAAGGGACGCACGCCCTCGTGGCGACAGTGACTCAGGCACGGAGATGGTGGGCACGGGGGGAGGGAGCAGTAGGTGACCTAGTGCCACAATGTTCCCTCTTTGACTTTACCTGCGGACAGGAGTTGTAAGAAGTGCCAGCGAAGCCATGGGATAAGCAGCCAGTTGCTGCCAGTTTTCGCGTGTCTCGCCCTTCGGCGACGAGATCTAGTGCGCCACACATTGACGAGCAGGCATCAATTCTGATGCGCGCAAGATTTCGCGGTGAGCCTGCCTCAAGCTGAGTCCACTTTCAGATGTACATGCAGCGCGCGCTTTCATTCATACTGATGATGGGCTCTGCAGGCAACAGCAGCATCGGTGACGTCGGTGAAAGACGAGCCGGTGGCAGTGAAAGGGGGCGCGGCAGGGGCAGGGGGCGAGGAGGAGAGCAAGATGGAGGCGCAGGAAACAGGGGCGGTCGCGGCAGCCATCGTGGTGGCGGCCATCGTGGCGGTGCAGGTGCGGAAAACCATGGTGGGGATGACCGTGGGGGGGCGCAGGGTGGTCGTGAGTTTCGTGGGACAGGAGGTAACGATCCCGAGCGGAGGTTTTTCGACGCAGTGGTGCGCAGCGGCGAGTTTCAGAGGCCTGACGATCCCCAACGTTTCATGAGGGTTATAAGCACCTACGAGGACAAATTGGAGCTTTTAATGAGGTTGACTAACGACAAAGGGCCAACTGTGCTGAAGAAAGCCATCACCAGATCGGTGACGCAATTGTCGGGGCTGGCAGTCTATGTGTTGCCTCTCTTCAGGTGGCTAGGAAGCGACGAGCTGTGCGGCATGATGTGTCGCCCCCAAGTGCGCGATATCGCAAAGAATGTGATGGAAACGCCGGGGCTGCTCTCGCTACTGCGAACAGGGTATGAGGAACATGTCGTCGGGACCAAATCCCTGAGTGCTGATGTGAATCCGAGGCATCAGAGCACTAGCATGGAGCAAGAAATATGCCTGGCATGGTTCATCCATCTGTGCTGCGTAGAATTTCCGGAAGCACGCAAGGACACACACAATTGTTACAAGATTGCGCTGGCGATAATCAAGCGTAAGCACGTGCTGGAGTTATGCGAAGAGCTCACTATCGTTTTGGGGCTGGACAACATCGAGGAAGCAAAAGGTGGATGCGGTGAAACAAAGAAACAGAAGTCAGTGAATGCCAAGACTATCAAAGACTTGGAGGCAATGCAGGGCGGCCGGCACGACAATGATCCGCCCGACTTCCGTGATGTGAGTGTCATGCCGAGTGTCGACGAACTCAAATGCACTCAACGTCCGCATCTCCCAGGACCCCCGACCTCTTCCTGCAGCGCACACCTCGAACGACATTTTCGACTGCTTCGCGAAGACCTTCTCGGACCCGCACGCACAGAGCTGCAGCTCTTCCAGAAGGGCGAGGGCGACCGACGCAAGCGCTTTTCCGCAGTGGCAATTGAGAGTGTGGATGTGAACACCAAAGATCAAAAGAAGGCGATGGTGGTCGTCAGCTTTGCCCTGGAACCCGGCCACAAAACCTTGTTGATGACAGCGCAGAAAGATCGTGTGTCCTATTGGGAGAGTTACTCGACAGGCATGCTCCCAATCAATTGTTTGGTGTTGTTGATGGCACCGGATGGTTCGGAGGCGTTTGCCACTGTAATCCATCGAGAGGCCCGTGAACTGGCTGGGCTAAAGAATGATGACTACAGGCCACGCGTGGGGCTGCGATTTGAAGCGGAGGGACGCTCTAATGCTGAGGCAGTAGGCCGCATTTTCAAATTCGTGGGCCGCGGACCTGTCTGTAACATCTTGACAATCACGTCCAGCTACTTTTCGTATGCGCCGGTGTTAAATGTCCTTCAAAAGAAGGACAGATTCGCATTGTCAGATATCGTCTTGAACCCGGCCGACTATCATCCTCAGCGACCGGAATACCTCAGCAAGGTGCCAAACCTGGAGAGCTTTTTCCCGGAATCTTTGAATCCATCGCAGAGAGATGCTATGCAAAACGCGTTCGGCTCTGAACTGGCACTGATACAAGGCCCCCCTGGCACGGGAAAGACCTACATTGAACGTGCAATCATCGAACTCATCTATCGCCACACGAATGAGGTGAGAAAAGCATCATTCTGAAGCAGCAACACTGCTACATACTAATGCAAAGCTGCATTCAAGCAATTTTGACTTTTGGCGCTTGACACGATTTTGACACACATGCACAGGTCATTTTGCTGGAGGCATACACAAATCACGCTCTTGATCAGGTCCTTGAAGGGCTGTTGGACAAGGGAATAGGGGGTATTGTACGGATTGGCGAACGGAGCAAGTCCACGAAGCTCGGTCCGTATACCATTAGAGAGCTTATCAAATCGCGCATGATTCCAAAGAAGAGTGGATTCCAGAGGCGCGCCGCGACATTGTATGAAAAACGTGAGATCGTTGGAGCAGAGGCTGAGAGGCTGGCAAAGAAGGTGAATATGAACAGTCAAAACGCCAGCTGGATCGTCATATCAGAGTATCTCAGACTCAACTTCAAGGGGATTTTCAAGGAGCTGAACTGCTCACACTTGTGTGGCGGCAGCACAAAGGATGAATTTCAGATGGTTGGAAAGGATGGCAAGCAGATTACGCCGTTCTACTTGTGGGACCTGTGGAGGAAAGGTTCAAAGCCGCTACAAGGAAAGAGCTACAACAAAGCCCTTTTCAAAAACGCACACAGTCCCGATTCTATTTGGAATTGGAGCAAACGTCAGCGCTTAGACAGGATTCAGGACTGGATCGACGATATGACTGGAGAAGATCGAGTTTCCCTCGCAGAATTGCTCGCAGAAATACGCGAAATCAATGAGGAGCTGCACACGTTGCACAAGGAGCCTATGTATGAGGTTTTGATGGACAAGCAAACTCGTATCATCGGTGTCACTTCTACTGGCGCTAGCCTTAATGCCGACATGCTAGCCACGGTAAAGCCTGGAGTCGTGATTGGCGAGGAGGCGGGAGAGCTCTTGGAGGCGCATCTGCTCGCAGGTACGCACAAAAGCGTAAAGCATATGATCCTGATTGGCGACCACAAGCAGTTGCGACCCAAGATTGAGAACTACGAGCTGAGTGTGGTGTCCGGCAACGGGCACGACCTCAATTGTAGCCTCTTTGAGCGCCTCGTGCATGGCGGCCTGCACCACTCAACGCTCCTGGAGCAGCATCGCATGCATCCAGAAATTGCAGCTCCGATTATGGAGCTGTCCATCTATCCAGGTCTAACGAACTATCCGCAGACAGAGACGAGAGAGAAAATCCGTGGAATCGCAATGCGCATCTGTTTCATCGACCATCGAGAGCCAGAGCATCAGAACATAAATTTCAAGGCGCAGACAGACACTTCGAAAAGCAACTTATACGAGGCGGAGTTGACTGCCTACATATGCCGCTACCTGATCCAGCAGGGCTACAAGGGGAGCGACATCACGGTGCTGACAACGTATTTAGGACAGGTCATTGAGATCAACAAGCAGCTCAATGAGATCCTGAAGATGGATGTGGACATCAACGATCGCGATATCAAGGATCTGACAGCAGGAGGGATGGATGTCGACGTTCAGAACAAAAACGGTCAGAAGCGACCAGACATTGCTGGTAAGAAAACAAAAATGCAGAACAACTTGTCTTCCGATGGCACTAATCGTGAGGACAATCGGATCCGCGTGTCAACAGTCGATAACTACCAGGGAGAAGAGAACAAAATCGTTGTGGTGTCGTTGGTACGTTCAAATAGTGATCGGCAGATCGGATTCCTGAAAGAGCCTGAGAGACTCACTGTGTTACTTTCTCGTGCACAATGCCTACAAATCCTGATCGGTAATGGCGAGTGTCTTCGGACAGCAAAAAATGCGAAGGGTGCTGAGTGGTGGGATCGGCTACTCTCGTTTTTAGAGAAGCAGGAGCAGGTAGTTCCAGGACTGCCAGTAAAGTGCGCGTCACATGATTGCAGCAACATGCTGGGAAATAGGGATGACTTCGAAAACTTGGCCCCAAACGGAGGCTGCATTCTCGAATGTACCGCCATGCTCCCATGTGGCCACAGATGCCCGTTGAAGTGCCACGCTTTTGACTCTGCGCATACAAGTGTGCGCTGCATCGTGCCAGTACCTTTCATGTGCGGCAAAGGACACAAGGTTTTTGGTATATGCTCAGATGTCGCGGAGATGGACGGCGCAGAAACATTCTCGGGAAAAGATGTCACTTGCAATTACTGCGAGGTGTGCAACGAAATTACCCGGATTGAGAAGGCCAGGGAGAAAGATTTGGTGCGCATCCAGACTGAGAGTCAGAAGAAGCTCCAGCAGGAATATATGGAGCAGGCCTCTGCCGAAAGAGAGATTGAGGAGGAGCGGCTTCGCTTGCAGGAATCACGTGAGAAAACTGAGCGCATGCGGGCACAAGAAAAGCGGGCTTTTGCACTGGAAAAGATTAAGCGAGAGCGCGAGCTCGAAGATTTCTGTCGCAATGATGAGGTTGAGCTTCTAATTAAGGAGGAGGAGGAGAAGATGGAGCAGGAATTGGCAGAAACTGAACGCCAGATTGCGATGAAGAATGAGGCCCTAGCAAGGAAGGTACAAGAATTCGAAGAGCAGCGGCGACAGCGAGATATGGAGAAGGACATCAAACAACAAGACCTTGCTAATAGCATCAATCAGGCATGGCAGCGCGGAGAGCAGAGTTTGCTGCAAGCAAAGCGGGACAATGAAGTCAGTGCAGAGCAGTTGGCTCCATTGTGGTTGGAAATCAACGAAGTGCTTCACGACGCAAGCGAAACTGGAGGCAAAAAGGTTGATCTCATCAAGGCAATTCTCGAACACGGCGAATCATCTTCCGCAAGGTTGAAGCTGGTTGCAAAAGGTCTTGGAATGCGCAGCGCTGCAGACTTGACGCCATTTCCAGCCCAGACAGCCACAGCTGGTCAGCAAAACAAGCATGTTATCGCATATTTAGATGCAGTATCAAATGGTAAGCACAATTGGATTCAAACCCGCAGTCTCGTTGAGGCTCAGCTTAGAAGCAGCCATGATGCGGATTTGGAACTGTTCCATTGTTTCGTTACTTTGCAAATGTTGAATGGAACGCATAATGACGCTGAGCTTGCGAGGTGTCGCCAATGTCTCGCCAGTTATGCAGGAACAGATGGTTCGATCAAGTCGCAGAAAAAGAAGCAGACCGTGCATGTTCCCAAAGAGAACAAGGCTTCATCTCTGCGTCACTCTGTCTTTTACAACCTACTGGCTGTCACGATACACGATACTGAGTCCCAAGGCAATCCTAGTCTGTCAGCTTTGCGAGAAGCTTTGCGACTGTTCCTGCACCCCGACTTAACAGTGCTCAGCGGCATCACTGACCTCTGTTTAAGCTATCTTCGAAAGCATGTAGGTGTGATGACGGTCTATGCGAATCTGGACAAAGTCTCTTCAAACAAGTCAGCTGTGGAGAAGCGACGGGAGAGTCGCAGAATGCATGCTAGACGTAGTAAGGCTCTGACAGAACTCGAAAACAAGGTCGGGCTGGAGAGCATCAAAAACATGATGGCCCAGATGTCGGCAAGGATCGATCTCGATCGCGAGCGAGGCGTCAAGGTGGAGCAACAACAGATGAACATGAGATTTGATGGGAACCCGGGCACGGGAAAAACCACCCTTGCGCGCATTTATGGCGACTTTCTGAAAGAGAAAGGCGTCCTCGGACGCGAATCCATCTTCAAAGAAACAAATGGAGCCAAGCTTATTTCCGATGGTGTTGACAAGTTGAAGAAGCTGATCGAGGAGGAGATGAACGTTGGCGGGATACTGTTTGTCGACGAGGCCTACCAACTGAACCCGAAGACTAATCCGATGGGTGGGCAAATCTTAGACTACCTTCTGCCAGAAATGGAGAACCGCCGAGGTACCCTGGTTGTAGTCATTGCGGGATATTCCAAGCCCATGGACGACCTTATGGCCTTTAACGAAGGATTGCCGTCTCGTTTTCCGGAGCGGATGATCTTTGACGATTACACTGAGTTTGAGCTATTACAAATCTTAATGGACTTACTTAGGGATGGGTCTGGATCATGGAAGCTTGCAGATGAGAAACATGCGCGCATCGCCGCCCGCCGTTTGGCGAGGCAATCTGGCACAACCGGCTTTGGGAATGCGCGCGCCGTGCGAAATCTGCTGGACTTAGCGAAAAAGCGACAGGCATCCCGCGTGCTAGAAGAGCGACAGCAGGGTGGAAGCCCAGATATTTTCTTGATACAGCGTAGTGACCTTCTCGGCCCCGCAAACCTTGACATTGGCAAGTGCCAGGCATTGTCAAAGCTTCAAAGCATGCGAGGATTGCAAAAAGTGAAACAGGCAGTCCAGCAACTAATCAACTTGGTACAAATGAATTCGGAGCTCGAGGAATTGGAGAAGAAAGTCCGCGATGTGAACTTGAACAAAGTGTTCGTCGGTAACCCAGGCACTGGCAAGACCACCGTCGCAAAATTCTATGCAGAAATTCTGAATGCATTGGGCTTGCTGTCAAAGGGTGAAGTGATTGTGAAGAACCCGCAAGACTTCACAGGTGAGCATCTTGGACAAAGCGAGGCCAAGACAAAGGCAATTCTGGATAGTGCCAAGGGCTGTGTCCTCGTCATCGATGAGGCGTATGGTTTGTACGGAGGAAAAAACACGACGGACCCTTACAAGATAGCTGTTGTAGATACAATCGTGGCGGAGGTCCAAGGCGTTCCGGGTGACGATCGTTGTGTTCTTCTCTTGGGATACAAAAAAGAGATGGAAGAAATGATGAGAAATACGAACCCTGGACTGGCACGAAGATTTAATCTTCAAGAAGCATTCTACTTTGAAGACTACAGCGATGAGGACTTGCTTTCTATCCTGATGGAAAAAGTACATCAATTGGACATGGAAATTGACGTAGATACGGCGCTGGAGGCTGTCAAGGTTTTGGCCGAGCAGCGACGCACAGATCTACATTTCGGTAATGGCGGCGCAATTGAAAATCTGTTGTCTTCGGCAAAAGAGCGTATGATGACGCGGTTGAAAGAATGCTCCCCGTCGGTGATGGCGCATACTGGCATCAAGTTACTGGTAAGTGACTTTTCTCCGTTGACCGACTTCACCGAAGGGGTACCTGTTTTCACACTGAATTCGATCATAGAGGATCCCACCAAATTTGTAGAGAAAACATTTGCCAAACTGATCGGTTGCGACTCTGTGAAGGAAAAGGTGAAGCAATTCATCAGCATGATCGCATTTGCTCAGAAGCAGGGGCAAGATCCGCTTGAAGGCATCGAGTTGAATTTCTTCTTTGCCGGTCCACCTGGTACTGGCAAGACGACAGTGGCCCGAATTATGGGAGGATTATTGAAGGCGCTCGGCCTCATTCCAAAAGACTCAGTCACAGAATGTTCCGCCAGTGACTTTTCTACAGGCTTTGTAGGGCAGTCGGGAAAGCAGACCCGAGAAATTTTTCGCGCAGCCTTAGGAGGTGTGCTCTTCATTGATGAAGCATATCGGTTGCATCCCGAAAAAGGCGGGGTTTACATGCGAGAGGTGTTAGACGAAATCGTTCAGATTCTGACAGAACCAGCCTTCAAAAACAACATGGCAGTTATAGTGGCAGGCTACGAAGAAGACATGACCATGCTCTTCCAGGTCAACCAAGGTTTGAAGAGCCGTATCCAAACGACTGTAAAATTTGAACAGTTTACCGCTGAGGACTCCGAGAGATACCTGAAATTAAGACTGCGTGAGAAGAGACTGCAAATTTGTGCGGAGCATGATGCCGGACAACTGCTGATGGAATGTCAGAAGCTTGTGATGGCTCCACACTGGAGCAATGGCCGAGACATAGACACATTGGCCACCGACATCTATCAAAAGCATGCCCAGTGGGTGATGGACGACGTTGGCACACCTTGCTGCAAAAAAGCAGAGGAGTTTTCCGAAGAGGGCGTAGTCGACTTGGCTGTAATCAAAACAGCATTTCGTGATATGATCGATCAAAAGCGAAGGGCAGGCGCGGAGCTCAATTTAGGTGAAAATAATCTAGATCGCGCCATACGTCAATTACAACTCCCAAGGATGCCCCATCGCCAGGCTATCAAAGATTCTGCAGCGCCGGTTTCTGCGATCGACGTGCTGTTGGCCCCAGCTTCTGATCAACTGTCGGAGCCACCTGTGACAGACTCAGATGCCCGCGAGGAAGTTTTAAATCACTTTGTGGGCTTTGACAGCGAATTTTTGTTGGACATTCAGGGGGCCTTGGAGAGTCTTGGGATCGACGTTGACGATCTGGAGCAGGTGGCAAGTTTCGATGTTCAAACGTTAGCCTCTAGATTTGGTAAGAATTTCGACCTGGTGAGAGAGTGGAATCGCAAAATCCAAGAAGTCTGGAAACAG
>Ga0115006_10003119_pt1 | contig 11175 bp, 12 predicted proteins | sample ArcOceMetagenome_3_FD_88943 | JGI IMG/M metagenome (GOLD analysis project Ga0115006, IMG submission 88943) | Marine eukaryotic phytoplankton communities from Arctic Ocean - Arctic Ocean- Svalbard ARC20M Metagenome | ecosystem: Environmental > Aquatic > Marine > Oceanic | place: Arctic Ocean...
ACAATACACGGCTCATTTCGCTACCTTGCCATCTATCTTGTACCTAAGCAGGGTACCAGTCTACCAGATCGACTCTCTTAGGGTATGGTCCGGATTACAGGATTTGATTCTGCTTCGGCGTTCGGGACCAAAATAACCGGTAAATATTCCACACACTCTCTGGTCTGCCAACGACCGAGATAGCTTAGCTGTTAGCATTGCGCTGTGTATACGGTCACAAAAGACTTGCACCCCCCCGCCACCCCACCCCACCCTTCCGCCACATCACCGCTAGCGCACGTGTCACTAGGTCTAGTTAGTCTAGCTGCGGCGCGGGCACCTAGAGTTCTTGTGCGGTGCTGCACACCACAGTGCGCGGTGCTCGGATTTCGTACGTCGCGTGTCTTTCTAGACCACAGCAGGCGTGTCGAGGCCACGGTCGGGCTTGGCCACGCGCGTCACCTTGAGCGTCGTCGGCGGCGGCTCGTCTAGCTCGATCGACACCGATTCCCCCGTCGGGCTGGGCTCCTCGGCTCCGTGCTCGTAGGGCTGTTGGCGCCATCGATGGCTGCGCGTGTTGGTGCCATCAATCGTGGGCGCGCCGTCGTCACCGCTGAGCTTGATACTCTTCGAACGCATCTGAGTGAGCTCCATCTGCCAAACGTCCGAGAAGCGGAGGGCGTGTGGTGGCCGGCTGCGTGGGCGGGGCCAGGGAGTAAGCGCGGGGGGAGGGAGAGGGCAGCGCCGCGGGCCGGGGGGGGGGGGGTTATCGGGAGGCGTGCGGCGGCGCGTGCATCTTCCCGAGCTGCACGGACTGGCGGCGGAAGCGCAGCACGAACAACATTAGCAGCACGAAGCCGGCCAACCCGCCGAACACGATGGCGGCGATGGCGCCTCCCGACAGCGGCAGCGGCGGTGGCTTCTCGTTCCCGGGTGACGCCGGTGGCGCCGGTGGCGCCGCTGGGCTGGGCGGCGGCGCCCGCGGTGGCGAAAGGAAGCTGGCCATGACGTCCTGGTCGTAGATCGCAATGTTCTTCATGCGGCCCTCGTACTTGCCCGTGTTCGCCGCGTCCGAGGAGCACGGCACCTCGTTTGACTGCTTCTGCACCTTCCCGCTGCCGCCCACGCAGAGGTCGCCAAGGGTGAGCCACCCTGCCGAGCGGGCCGACGGAGCACGTGACGGCGGCGGCGAGAGACCCTCGCTCAAAACACTACCCGTGCCCTGCACGGCGCCGTCCACGACCAGCGTAACGATGCCACTGTATCCCTTGGTGGCGGCGACATGGTGCCATCCGCCATCGTTGAGGAAGGTCGACGAGTTGATCTCGAGGCGAGACTTGTACACCGGAGCGCAGCTTCTATAGATGCTGGAATCGCCGCCTGGCGGGGAGCATGACGCCGGTGGCACGCTGCAGTTGTGCTCGTAGGTAGTGGCCCAGCCGAGCGAGAGTTGGCCACTGTGCAAGCTGAGGCCGTACGCGCCGCCCGGGCCTGGCCCGCCCCACGAGGCAAGGCCGACGCCGCCCAGCCAGTTGTTCCTGCCCTGCTCGACCTGTCGGAGGCACATCTCCTCGCAGTTGCAGTCTTCGTTCTTGAGGTTATTGGCATCCACGGCGCCTTTGAACGAGGTGGTCTTGAATGAGAGTGAGACTGACCACTCCTCGTTGGTGCCGTTGTCGAGTGCCTCGAGAGGGAAGCGGATGCGTTGCTCATCATTGAAGATGAAGGCTTCGTCAGCGTAGGGGAACAAGCGGGGGCGTTGACCAATCGTCAGCTCGGTCACATCGGCCTGCGTGTTGATGGTGATGGTCTGCCCGGGCGGCGGCTGCGGCGGCTGCGGCGGCTGCGGCGGCTGCGGAGGCTGCGGCGGCGACGAGGGCGGGGCAGGTGCGGAAGGTGGCGGTGGGCGGCGGCGGTCTTGCGAGTCCACCGCGTGCAGAGCCATGCGGATGTGGCTGAAGGCATCCGCCAGCACCTGCGCTTGCACCTGCGCCATAACAGCACGGTCTTCAGGAACGCCTTCCATCATATCCTCCGACATCTCAATTACTGGGAAGTGGCCGCAGCGCTTGTTGACGGCCAGCGCGGAGTTGATCTCGAGGCGGCACTCGGCGCGGCACTCGGCGTCGGGCATGTCGATCAGGCCCACCGTCACCCCCCCCCCGGAGATGGCGTGACTCACGTTGGCACACTCGCACATCAGCTCGCGGTACTCCGCGTTGGCAAAAGTTCGGAAGTAGCGAGAGGCGCGACCCGCGCAGGTAGCGTGGCACTCCGCGATCGACTCGACGTCAGAATCGCCTTGGCCGAGCGCTTCAGGCAGGGTTGTACCGTTGCGCAGCATCGCCACGAAGCTGTCCTCGAGTCTCAGGCAGCCGAGGAACAACTCGCTCAGGGGCGGCGAGAGCGGCGGGGGCGGTGACGCAGGTGGCGAAGGTGGCGAGGGCGGCGAGGGCGGCACGTGGGGAGGCCACGGCGGCATGTGGGGCTGGTGGTCGCTCTCCTGGCAGATGAGCCAGCCCGACATGCTCTCGCTTCCGTCGCTGCTCCAGAAGATGTCCCGATCGGGGATGATTTTCTGTGCGATGCTGTTGGGGATGCTGTTACGGCTAAGAGTAATCAGCTCCGACCCGCTGTATCCGACTCCGTTGATGGTCAGGTAGTCGTAGCCCTCCTCCGTGCTGAAGGCTTCCACCCGCAGAGGCTGGCCGCGCACCGGCCGAAGCGTGCAGCGCTCGCCGTTACCGTAGTGTTTGGGGTAGTGCGCCGAGTGGACGCACTGGCCGGACACGACGCACGGGCCGGACACGACAGTCAGATGCTCGTCGGCGAAGATGTACGGCGGCGGAGACGGGCGTGGACGCCCGGGCGCTGGCGGCGGCGGCGGTGGCGGCAGTGGCGGGAAGGGGATGTCGGTATTGCTGGAGGAGCACGTGCACCGCGAGCCAGACACGACGCAAGAGGAGCACATCGAGCCGGTCCCGCAGGGGACGGGTCTCCCGTTGTCCGAGCCCGCGGAGGGCAAGCAGGTTTGAAAATTTGGACGTAGGTCCGGGGCTCCCGCGCTGCTGATGGAACGAGCCAGCCCGAAGCACGTGTTTCCATATTCGTCTGTGGCACCGGGGGGGCAGAAGTTAAGTTGGGGGTGAGGGTGCACGGATGGCAGGGTGGGTGAGGCTCTGCGTGTGAGTGCCAGGGCGTAGCGGGGATGCATCGAGATAGCAGGGGGGCGGGTGGGGGGCGGAGCTCACCGCAGAAGACGCTCTCGACGGGGCAGTTGTGGTACATGGAGTACCCCGTGGTCTGGTTAGGCTGGCACACGTTACCCTCCACAGCGGGGGGCGCCAGCGGCAGGCCGTCAAACGAGATGTCGCCGTAGGTTCTGTCATACGATCTCGAGTCGTCGTAAGTTCCGGCGCCAAACGAGTCGCGATCGTAGGTGAGGTTTGACGGAGACGCTGATGGTGGCTCTCCTTGGCATTTCACGGTGGCAAGTGCCAGCGTGACGAGAGCGAGTCTGCGCTGCCAACACACCATCTGGTTTTGGTGACGAGCTCCAGTGATAAGTGTTCGTCTTCAAGTGTTCGTCTTCCTGGTGACGAGCTCGAGGTGCGTCGAGCTCACCTCTGCAGGTGTTCGAGTTGTGAGCCCTGCTGCAGAGCGCTCTCTCGTGGTTTAACTGCGACGAGAATATGCAGCCACGCAAGGTGCTTCGCGGCTATAAAGCCGTAACGGTTCTGCTCCTCTTGCGATGAGAATATACAGCCACCTCCTTGCGACGAGAAGAACCGTTGGAGCCTTCCTTGGCAACGCCCGGCGGAGCCTCCCCCCCCCTTTTGGTACCCTTTTGGAGAGAAATGGTCTTTGTAAAACACACGACATACTCTCGTCCTTCAGCCCAAAGTAGAAGAATCCTTGGAGGAGTCTCCGGGCAAGGGGGTTGAGATGTGTCATGTTTATCGTGAGGTCGCCTATTATCGTAGATCCTTGGTTTCCTGTGTTTAATTAGTGTTTAAGCCAATTGTTTAAGCTCGAATAAACTCTGAACTCTGAACTCCTTGGTTGCTCCGGGCCGTGAGCGCCGAGGCCGGCGGATGTAGCCGGCCGCGTCGCCACGGAGGTACCCCGGCTTACGTAGGCGCCGCCGCCGCCGCCCCCACAGGCTCACGTTGGCCCGCGCCGCCGAGAGACCATCCTCGGCCGTGGCAACCACGCAGCAAGGAGCGCTCTGCTGGCACAAGGCCGTGCCGCCGCGCGTAGGCCCCTGCTAGACGTCGGTGGCTCCGCCGAGGCGACAGGGTGTGTTCCGTAGTTTTCCTGCTATCAGACACTCCCGCCGGAGCGGAGCCGGAGGGCTGAGGAGCGGTACGGTACTCGGCTACGTTGCCACGCAGAGGTGCCGGACGCCCATAGGTGGGTGGACCGGCAAGCCCGGTGTCGACATGGATGCACGCCCTGGAGGTTGGGCACGTGGCGATGCGCCAGCCGGAGCAGGGCAGAGCTGGGCCGGGGAGGACTGCGCTCGGCGTGTCGGACAGGGAGGGCATGCGCGTCGCTCGGCGTCGGCGTGATTCACCTGGTTACTCACAGTGAGGGAGGGCTCAAGTAGCACAGCTGTGCAGCTCACACGTCACACAGACACACCTGCATGGTGCATCTGGGCAGTTGGCTGCGGGGGTCGGGAGGGCTGGGAGGCTGGCAGCGGGGTGGGTTTGAGAGTGTGATGACGTATGTGAATGTCTAGTGTGCTCAGTGTGGGGTGCGGAGCGCGGCCGCCGACCGAAGCGGGGAAAACAGAGGCCCGGATTTCATAAAAGAGTATTCCTGTTTTTTTTTCAGAGCTTTATTTAAAAAGGTTAGAAATGCTCACGCGCGTAGCGCGTGTCTCTGACTCTCTGTGGTGGCAAGACGACAGACGTCTGTATCTATCTATCTGTCTGTCTGCGTCGCGCTGCTGCTGGGCTCTAAGCCGCTCTTGTTGGTACTCTCGGTGAGCGGAATGCGCGCGTAGCGCGCCGCCAAAATAAGCACGGTTTCGCGAGAATGCGCGCGTAGCGCGCCGCCGTTTCCCTTAGGAAAACGACCCCTGGCTCCTATAATCCCCAAAATTTCCCGCTACGCGGCATGCACGAGCACAGCTGCAGGCCAAATGCACATGCCCACACATATTATGAAAGCCGGACAGAGGGGGGACAGCAAAAATTACTTGGCCCCCTCCCCCCCCCCGGACAAGTCTTCGGCGATGGCCGCGCTCCGCGAGCAGGCGCAAGAGCTGGAGCGCCTGCTCGGCCTGGCGCAGCGGGAGACCTCACGACAGCTGCTACAGGCTGAATTCGCGCGCGTGACTGAGGCACTAGCCTCTGCCACCACCTCGGATCCACCACCAGCACCCAGGCCGGCACCCGCACCCACACCGATTCGGCTCAGCTCGGCTCCGACCACCGCGCCCATCGAGTACAGTAGCATCAGTAGCTACGCCTGGGACCATAGCAATAAGTTCGTCAAGGTGTACCTCACCATACCGGGCCTCGAGAAGATACCAGACGCGCAGATCGAGGCGGTGTTCGGCGAGCGGTCGCTAGTCCTCAACGTAGCCGGCGTGTCCACGCCGCCCGTGAATCGGAGGCTCAACGTTCCCATCCTGTGCCACGCGGTGCGCGACGATCTGTGCAGCTGGGTGCGCAAGCCCTCCGACATGCTGCTGATCAAGCTGCGCAAGGCGAGTGATGGCGAGGAGTGGGCTTCGCTCAATGACTCAGCGGCGCAGAAGGAGGTGCAGCAGAAGGAGAAGACCGAGGCCAACAAGGCGCGCACGCCTAGGGAGTTCCCGCGGCACTGCATCACCCTCCACGCCGATGTATCGTCGGCGTGCACCCTCGGCCCCGTGCACTGTGGCAGGGCAAGTCGACAGGGGAGCTGCTGAAGCAGATGTACGCCGAGGCGGACGAGGAGGGCAAGCTCGCGCTCTCCGAAGCCTGGGAGTCCGGACGCGAGAAGCGCGAGGCCAGTAAGTAATGAGGCGCTTCACAGTAGAGAAGAGCATGGTAGTGGCCACGCGTGGCGCGCGCGGCTCGTGAATAGTATAACGGATAAGAAAAGAAAACGGGCCGCCATGTTCACCACGCAAAAATGCTACTGGTACTGTAGTTCTACTTTTTCGCTGCTACCTCTGCTACCTCTGCTACTTCCGAGGGGGTACTGCGGTGCGCCGGCTGATTTTTACCCGGTTTGACCTTGGATAATAATAAGATAAGATCGGGTGGCCCTTGTTTGTTAGCCCCCCCCACAATTGCGCTTGGCGCGGCGCGACGACGGCGCGACGACCGCAGCAGCGCGACGACCGCAGACGACTTTCACGGCATGCTCGCGGCTCGGACTCTGCTGCGGTCGCGCAACGCCCGATGGCAGCTACGCAGCCTGCACTCGCAGCGAACTACCGTGGGCCTTGTCGGTGCTGGTAACATGGGCCGGGGCATGGCGGCCTCGCTCGCACGCGCCGGCCTCCCGGTCGCTCAATTCGACCGCGATGCGGCTGCCTTGGCGGCCAGCGCCGCCGCGAGCCCTCTCATCGAGGCTGTGGGCAGGTAGGTATCGGCCATTGCAGCTTCAGCCTCAGCCTCAGCCTTAGCCTCGACCTCAGCATCCCTGACCCTGACCCTAACCCTTCACTCTAACCGTTGACCCAACCGCGCAGCCTCGAGGAGCTGTGCAGCCGCACCTCGACCGTGGTAGTCTCGGTGGCGGGCGAGGCGGCCGAGCGGTCTGTCTTCCTCGGACCTCGCGGGCTACTCAAAGTCGCAGCGCCCGGCTCATTGCTCATCGATGCGGGCACTGTGCGCCGAGCTCGCACCTGCACCTGCTCCTGCACAGCGTGCGCGTGCATGTGCACCTCACGTGCAGCACCGCATGTCGCATGCGCACCGTGCACGTGCCCTGCGTGCATGCAGGTGAGCGTCGAGTTCGCCCGACAGCTGCACGCAGCCTCCGCCGCGGCCGGGGTCTCTTTCCTCGACGCCCCCGTCTCGGGCGGGCCGGAGGGTGCGGCCAACGGCAGCCTGAGCATCATGGCGGGCGGGAGCGAGGCGCGCGGCCCGAACACCGTTCGAACCGTGCGCGCCACTACGTGCCGAGGAAGGGCGGAGCAGCCCAGCCTTGTGTGGTACCGCCCAATACCACAACCCCTCGGGAGCCACCCCTGTGCCGTGCGTGTCTCAGGCGGACTTCGAGGCGGCCAGGCCAGCCCTCGACGGCATGGGGGGCTACGTCGTGCGCATGGGCCAGCCGGGCGCTGGCGCCGCCGCCAAACTCATAAACCAGCTCCTCACCGCGAGCAACGCACTGGCGGCCACCGAGGCTCTCGCCCTCGCGCGCGCGATGGGCTTCGACTCGGCCGCACGCCTCGCGCCGCTGCTCGCTCTGCTCGAGCGCTCGTGGGGCGGCTCGACCCTAACCCCGACCACCGGCCCAAACCCTGATCCTGACCCTAACCTTGACCCTCAGCCAAACCCTCACCTTAATTAAACCAAACCCTAACCCTAACCCTAACCCTGACCCTGACCTCAACCCTGACCCCAACCTTAACCCTAACCAGGTGGGGCAACTCCACCATGGTCCAGCGCACGGGCGGAATCTTCAGCGCCGCCGTCGACGCGGCCGAGCCCACGGCCGCGCTTCTCACGCCGGCGGCGGCGCCGCTGCGCAACTTCGCAAAGGATCTGGACTATGTGCTCGCCGAGGCGGCGACGGCGCACCTTCGCCTGCCCGCCACCGCAGCCGCGCGCGTAGCGGTCTCAAGGGCGGCGGGGCTCGGCCGGGACGGAGCGGACTGGGCCTCAGTCGCGCTGCAGCACCAGGAGTCGCCCGCCACCCCGCCCGCTGCCCCGTCCGCCGCCGCCGCCGCGCCCGCCGCCACGCCTCGCGAGCCCTTTCACAGCCTGGCGGCGCTGGAGGCGAGCCTGCCGCCGCCGTGGCGCGAGGAGGAGCGTGCACTGCTGCTACGATGCGCGGCGCTCGGCGGGAGGCACGGTCCACTCGCCGTGATCGACGACGACCCCACGGGCACGCAGACGGTGCGCCCCAGCACCCTTGCAGCACCCTTGTAGCACCCTTGCAGCACCCTTGCAGCACCCTTGTAGCACCCTTGCAGCCCCTTGCAGCACCCTTGTAGCACCCTTGCAGCACCCTTGTAGCACCCTTGCAGCCCCTTGCAGCACCCTTGTAGCACCCTTGCAGCACCCTTGCAGCCCCTTGCAGCCCCTTGCAGCACCCTTGCAGCACCCTTGTAGCACCCTTGTAGCACCCTTGCAGCACCCTTGCAGCCCCTTGCAGCGCCTCAGCCTCCCTGCAGCACACCTTGCGGCGCCTCGGCCCCTTTGCTCGGAGATGGCTGGCCCGCTGACCTCCCCTCACATCGCCTCGCTCCCTTCGCACACCCCTCGCACATCCTGCCCAACACCCACCCGTGCAGGTGCACTCGGTCCCGGTGCTCGCCGATTGGTCCGTCGACACGCTGGCCGCCGTGCTGGCCGAGCCACTGCCGTGCTTCTACGTGCTCGCCAACACGCGCGCCCTCCCCGCGGCCGAGGCGGCGGCGCGCGCAGAGGAGATCGGCACCAACCTGCGCGCGGCGGCGGCGCGCGTGGGCATCGATCCGGCGCGGCTGGGTGTCGTCTCGCGCGGCGACAGCACGCTGCGTGGCCACTTCCCTCACGAGACTGACGCCCTTGCGCGCGGCCTTGGCTGGGCGGAGCCCGCCACGCTGCACGCTCCCTTCTTCTTCGAAGGAGGCCGGCTCACCGCCCACGGTCCGCGCCGCGCCCGCCCCACCGCCCCGCCTCCCCCCGCCGCCACTGCAGCCACCGCCATCAAACCCACCGCTTGCCCCCTACCACCCCGCCGCGCCCCAACCGCCCGTTGGGGGCAAGGCATGCACCACGTCCGCGCGGCCGACATACATACACATACACATATGCATACATTGTATGGGCATGACATGGACATGGACATGGGCGTTCATGCATGCATGTGCACACCTACGTGCACACATAGGCATGCACTACGTCCTCGCGGCCGACGGCTCCGGCGCCCTCACCCCCGTGGCGGAGACCGAGTTCGCACGGGACCGCGCCTTCGGCTTCAGCGCCTCTAGCCTGGCCGAGTATATCGAGGAGAAGAGCGTGGGGCGGGGGGTAGGGCTCGCCACCAAGGCGGCGGAGGTCCACGCCATCACGATCGAGACCATTCGCACCGGCGGGCCCGAGGCTGTGGCCGCGCAAATGCTCGCACTACCCGCGGCGGGCAGGTATCTAGGTGTGCGTGAAGCATGTGCATGTGCATGGCGTGTGCATCGTGTGTGCGCGGCATGTGCATGTGCATGTGGCTTGTGCACAGTCGACGCGCCCGCTCCCCATGCTGTGCAGGGGCGCCGTGGTGGTGTGCGACGCGCTGCGTCCACAGGACATGGCGGTGGTGGCACTCGGCGTGATGATGGCGGAGCAGCGCGGCGCCTTAAGGCACGGCCTGCTCTACCGCTCGGCGGGTGCGCTCGTCGCGGCACGCGCGGCCATCCCGCCTCGGCCACTGCTCACGGCGGCCGAGCTGCGGTGGGAAGGGCCGGAGGGAAGGGCGGCGGCGGTGCCAGGGCAGCCGGCGCAGGCTGGGCTGGTGGTGGTAGGATCTTACGTGGGTAAGTCGAGCGAGCAGCTTGAGAAGCTGCAGAGCCTCTGTCCGTGGATGGACCCAGTCGAGCTGCAGGTGAGCGAGGCCTCGAGCTCACACTGAGATCACCTCGCGCCTCGAGCTTACCTCAGCCCAAGCCCAAGCCCAAGCCCAAGCCTAAGCCCAAGCCCAAGCCCAAGCCCAAACCCGAGCCCAAGCCCGAGCCCGAGCCCGAGCCCAAGCCCGAGCCCAAGCCCGAGCGCAGCCCAAGCACAAGCGGCTGAGCTCAGCCCGAGCCCACGTAGGTGGCCGAACTCGCCGCGGGCGGCGCCGCGTGGGAGGCGGAGGAGGCGCGCGCGAGGGCCGCTGTCGAGGCATCGCTCGGTGCGGGGCGCTCTGCAGTGCTCTTCACATCGCGCACCCTCGTGCAGGAAGACGGCGCCGGAGGGTGCGCCGCATGCCCGCGAGGCGCCGCCACGACGCAGCCTGCCGCCGCGCCGCTCACCCGCCCCCCCCCCTCCTCCCACCCATCCACCCCTCTAGCCCTCCACACACACACACACACCACGCCTTCCTCTTCCCGCCGCAGCCTCGAGGTGGGCGCGCTCGTGTCAAAAGCTATCTGCTCGCTGGTGCGCGGCCTGAGTGAACAGCCAGCCTTCCTCGTCGCCAAGGGCGGCATCACCTCCAACGACGTGGCCGTGCACGCGCTGGGCGTGCGCCGCGCCGACGTCCTCGGCTCGGTGCGCCCCGGTGTGCCCGTGTGGCGGTGCGGCGCCGAGTCGCGCGCGCCCGGCCTGGCGTACGTGGTCTTCCCCGGCAACGTCGGCGCGGCGGACGACCTCGCGCGCGTCGCCTGCATCCTCTCGGGCCGTGGGGACGAGGTCTGGCCGCCACTGCCGCCTGGCCAGGCCGCCGCACCCGCCACCACCCTCACCGCCGCCGCCGCCGCACCCCCCGCTGCTGCCGCCGCCGCCGCCGCCGCCGCCGCCGCCGCCGCCGCCGCCGCCATGCCGCCGCCGGTGGTGTACCCGCGGGGCGAGGCGCTGCTGGACACGCTGAGGCGCGCGCGGGAGCGGGGCGAGGCGGTCGGCGCCTTCAATGTTTACAACCTCGAGGGCGTGCTGGCGGTGCGCCGCGCCGTGGAGCGGGCCGGCGCACCCGCCATCGTGCAGCTCCACCCGGCGAGCCTCACCTTTGGCGGCACGGCGCTCGTCGCGGCCTGCCTCGATGTGAGCCTCGGCTGCAGCGCAGCACCCATGCACGTGCAGCTCGACCACGCCGAGGAGGAGGCGGCCATCCGCCTGGCGCTCGCCGCAGGGGTGCACGGCCTGATGGCGGACGGCTCGGGGCACGAGGCCGCATCTGCGGCCCGAGATGGGATCTCGGAGCTCGAGGCCAACATCGCGTGGACGAGGCGGATGGCGGCGCTGGCGCATGCCGAGGGCGCGGCGGTCGAGGCGGAGCTGGGAAAGCTGGCGGGCGAGAGGAGGGCGGGCTCGAACTTCAGCTCCCCCCTCATTGTCGCCCTCACCTCCC
>Ga0115006_10003120_pt1 | contig 11175 bp, 17 predicted proteins | sample ArcOceMetagenome_3_FD_88943 | JGI IMG/M metagenome (GOLD analysis project Ga0115006, IMG submission 88943) | Marine eukaryotic phytoplankton communities from Arctic Ocean - Arctic Ocean- Svalbard ARC20M Metagenome | ecosystem: Environmental > Aquatic > Marine > Oceanic | place: Arctic Ocean...
AAATTCCATTCCACCCCGCGAGCGTCAATTCTGAGTGGTGGGGCTCACAGCGACCAACCCGTGGAGGTGCCCCTTGTGCTCTGCTGCGTGTGGCGTGCGTTTCTGCTTTCCAGGTTCGAGCGGTTTGAAAGACCATTGCCGCTGCTGTCTGTCTGCATCTCAACACTCACACATCGCGCCGGGTTTTCAAGAGCGGTTCGGCGTCCACAGTTTCGTTCTCTTGAAATTCTTCCCTGGAATGAATCCAAGAGCTCTTTTCGCGCCCGTCATTGTGGCAGAGAAATGAACTTACCTGTTCCACGATGTCGCGCGCGTGCACGTCGATGGTGATCAGCGCAGCCAGGATCTTGCGGTGCAGCTTGGACAGTTGGCCTCGCACCAGCGCCGTCAGTGCCTTGAGATTAGTGACGTTGGTCTCGAAGAACTCGCCAAGAGCCGCCACCGGGTCGTCGCTCGCAAAGCACTCCCCGACGTCTTGAACCCAAAACACCTGGCTGACGACCAGCACGAGCTGCGCGGGCTGTTGCAGCACCCACTCGGTGCGAGGCTGCGTGGGGTAAGACTGGAAGCCGGACTTGGCCTGGCGCTTCAGCGAGTCCTGCATCGCCTTCTCCACCGTGCCCAGCCACTGCTCCACGTTGCCTCGCGCCTTGAGGTTCTTGCCCAGGCTCACCTGAAACAGGACACGTGAAGTAATTCGACCATGTGAGCCAAGAGGCTGTGTGCGGCATTCGATAAGAGTTGGTCGCACGCCAACGTCTCCCAGTGGGTTTTGCCTGGTATCACCGTATCCTCGTATAGGTGAGACGATTTGAAGGCCGATTTGCTGCCCGCGCCACAGTTTCACAGTCCCCCAAAGGCATAAAAGAAACTGTGGCGGAGGAACTGGTGGCACGGGACGGTGTGAATACGCACCTCCTCCGCCTCCGCGCTCAGCATGGCGTAGATATCAATGGACCGCGGGTCCGGCCCAAAGTCCAGACTCTTAATTCCATCGAAGCACTTGGACATGTGCGGCTGCACGGCTTGCACGTTTTTGGTCTGCGCCAAAATCTCAAGCAGCTCGTCGTTGGACAGAAAGTAGAACCGAGGGAACGCCATGCGCTTGGTCTCCAAATAGTCCTCCAGGTTCTTCTGGATCTCCTCTAAAGTGAGGTTGGACTTCTGGAAAATCTCGAACCAGCCGGGGGTCGTTCCAGTGATGAGCGCCGCGGGCCGGTCCTTCACCTTGCGCATGATGTCCTTTAGCTGCTTGTCTACCTGTGAGAATATAAAAGGTGGGTTTGTGTGTACGGGTGAGCTCACAACTTCGAGCTCTCCAACCTCAACAACACGTCTGCCTCTATTCCCACGACATGGGAGCGCCCACACAGCGGCAAGATTCCTCTTTGAGCGGTGGGACGGCTCCATACAGACGTCACGAATCCAGGGCTATGCGTTTGGTTCAGCACAGGACACGACACGCGAGAATCAACGTGTCGCTTTGATGGCATCGCGACGCGTACAACGAAGGGACTGGCTGCAGGAGCAAGGCAATCAAGACGCACCATGAAGAACGCCTTGGCCTCCTTAGGCAGCTGCCTTTGGATATCCGGCGCGGAGAAGATGCTCTCCAGGTACATCCACCCCTTCTGCACCGCCATCCACTCGTCAAGCGTGTCGGAGAAGACGTTGAGGGACTTCTCGAGCTTCTCCACCTCCGTGCGGATGCCGGCCACGTAGCGGCTGGACAGGATGGTGGCCATGGTCACCTGTGTGCAGGGTTAGGGCTAAGGTCAGCTGAGGGCTTCCTAAGATGAATGAAGGACCACACGTAAGAGGCTGTAGCGGGCACAGGAGATAGCCGAAGGCTTTTGAGCGCCCTGCTCAAAGAACCCTGCGCAGGAAGTAGCCCTACCTCACTAACCAACCCTAACCCAGCGCCTACAGCAGCCACCGCCAGCGGAGGTACACCACCCGGACGACGCTCAGCACAGTTAGGGCCAAGGTTAGGATTAGGGCCATGGTTACCATGGAGTCCTCCAGCGTCACCATGATCTCGTCGATGCCGCCCAGCATAAATGTGTCCTTGGTCTCCTTGTAAGGCAGCACAGTGAACTCCACGTCCGCCCACTTGGAGTGCACCTTAGCCAGCAGGCCCTGTTTTTACATTCCACAAACAGACCACATGGTAAGTCCAGGTGCCATTTGGAGCCGGCTCCGCCACTCTCTGGTGGGAGGTACGTTGTCGCGGGTGCTGCATGTGTGTCGTCAGCATAAAACTCCCTCCCACATGCGATGAATTGAGTAGGCAGAAACCATTCGTCAGCACGGTGTTGGTAGCCAGACACCTTGGAGCTCTCAAGTCAGATTTGGTTTCAAAAGCGTTCTTGTGTCGCCATTCACCGCCAAAAGACTGAGATCTCCGCCGCTCGCTGGCTCGTGCTAACGTTAGCATTGGGTAGTCTGGGGGAAAACCGACACACACCTCCAGTACGCCCTCCTGCGTCGCCTCGGTCGACACCACCGCGATCTCCTCCGCGAAGTCCATCACCTTCATGTCGATCAGCTTCTTGAGCGTGAACGTCTCGTCGCGCACAATCTCCTGGCCAATAATCTCCTGGATCTTGCCCCAGTGCCGCTCCTGCAGGTTCTCGTTGCGCAGGCTCGCAATCACCGGAATGGTGCCACGGAAATGGTCCACCTTGTCCTTCTGATCCGGAACGAGCTTGTTGGGCGGCAGACCCCGCTCAGCCTTGCTGACGCTCTTCCAGTACTTCTGTACCGTCTCCTCCATCAATGGCACGTCAACCTCCTCGAACAACAGGTCGCCCCACGCCTGTTCCTGCTCCTGCCACTCTTTACGGCCCTGCCACAGGTTGGCTTTGGTCTCCACGTCGGTCACTGTCGCCTCCAGCTCTTCGTAGGTGCTCTCCATCACCTGCAAGCGGCAGTGCTGGGATTTGATAAGTCTGCTGGTAGCGATGACGGGTTGGGTCTATGGCCATATGCCTTTTGTCGTTCCTCTTGCTTGTTACGGTCCTTGTCAAAACATGGAACCTCAGCGCGTGAAAAAGACGACGAGCACGTGAACAAAGGGCGGTGAGGAATTCGATCGAGAAACGTGAGCTCGAAAGCCAACGTTTCCAGTGCGTGTTTGCTCGTTCACGTGCTCTCAAACAAGGCACGTGGTAAAGGTTTCATGTGCTTGACCAGGGCCTCTCTTACCTTGAACAGCTTCTGGAACTTGGCGATGCGCTTGGAGCCCTCGATCTGAACAGTCAGCTGATCGTTCAAACCCGAACAGAAAGCCAAGACCTCCTCCTGGTCAGCGTTGATGTCCAACACCATCTCCACCTGAGCGGCGTTGCGAATCGCCTTGGCCTCCTTGTTGATCACCTCCACCTCCGCCTCCAGCTGCTGGCTGAAGCTAGTCACGTACTCGTCCTTCGTCGTCTCCACCGCCTCCACCGCCTCCTTCATCGCGTTGAAGTCCGAGTTGAGCGTCTGTATGTTTTCCACCGCCGCACAACAAATATCCCTCCCTCCGCGTCAATTCTGGCGAAGCTGGTTGAAGTGCCAGGCTGAGCTGGGCACCCCGTCTCGCATCGTGCAATAGCTACCCCCTACTTCTTGGCTGCCCTTTGTTGATCCCCCACCGAACGCGTTTCTCCCACCAGCAACTTTCCTGCCCTTGAAATTCGACCCGTGAACAACCAATTCGACTGAAGAGTTCCTTCCTTTCCTAACGCCGTCCCTCGCCCCCTCATCGAGAAACGCGAAACATTGCGAAACTCACCTGGTACGCCGCATAGTCCATCTCAGCCACCTGGATCTGGAACTTGTCAATCACCTCGTACAGACTCTGGATCTCCACCAGCTGCCCTCCGAACTTAGCGTCCTTCGCCTTAGCGTCAGCCAGCGCTTCCAGCTGCGCAACAAAGTCCTCCACCACGGACACGGGCGCGTTGAGCGCAGTGGACGCGCTGTGCACCTCACTGATGAACACGCCGTAGCGCTCCGCTGCCAGCTCGGGCAGGATGCGGCGGATCTGAGAGAGGCACTCCTTAGGGCTAGGCAGGAACGTCTGTTTGAGTTTGAAGGCGTTGATCTTGATGATGCCCTCGTCGATCGCCTCGGGGAGCGCCTCCATGTCCGACAGCTGTTGTGAGAACATCACAAAGTCGTCGTCGAACGACTGCAAGGAGCACACACACGAAAATTTCCCACCATTTCCCCGCGCCATTTCTCAGTTGCATGTTTTTCGTGGAGCGACGGGTGTCTCGAAGCCCAAGGAGCTGAAGAGCGAGTGATTTCGAGCAGGGACCTGAGAAATCGTGTGTATCGTACAAACGCGGGCGCTCGGAGCCAACGAAGGTAATGCACTCGCCGCCTGTGACGGAATCATGCTGGTGCAAGCGAGGGTGAAGCACTCGGCGATGTGCTGGGTGACAGGGAAGGCGCTGCCGACGGAGCAGAGCTCGTGCTCGTAAATACTCCATTCACTCACCTGTAGCGTGCGCTCCTTGGCCAAGTACTCTGCCTTGAGCGTCTCCGCATCACGCGTATGGTTCACGGCGCACAGACCCTGGAACGGCTTGTACAGCTGTTTGCGCTCCTCCGCCGCGTCGAACGCCACAGCCATAAAGAACTTGATCTCCGCCGTGAGCTCCGTGTGGATGTCGCACTCGATCAGCTCGGCCAACGAGCTACCCATCTCGATGTCCATCCCGGGCTCCAGCACCTGCGTCATCAGCTCGTCTTGGGCTAGCAGCCGCGTCACCGTGCAGAGCGTGGAGACGAAGCCGTGCACCATGACGTCCATCTCCTTGTGGTATTCCTCGGGCGCCGGCACGAACTGCAGACTCTCGCCGTCCAGTAGCACCTGCACAGTCGTGACGTGTAACGTCGTCCGTGGTCAGTCAGTCAGGTTCAACCGCCTAACCCGATTGAGGGAAGCGGCGGGCTCTCTTGCGCATCCACCTCCTCCGCATTGCCGCACATCGCCCCTTGAACGCTGGCGGAGAGCCGTCTGGCGGACTAGCGTGTGATTCATTTGGGCTGTCACGTGATTCAGTATTGAACCATTTGAATCGCAAACGGCGTCTCCGGTCGACACGCACCTGAACCTCGCACAGCGGCACGGGCAGGCTCGCCGCATACGCCTCCTCCGCCTCTTTCCGCTCCGCCGCCGACATGGCCGCCATCGCCTCCCTGTCCTCCTCCGTCAGCTCCTGTACCGGCGAGGGCTCGGGCCGGCTGAACGCCAGCAGGTCACGCTCGCTGTCCAGCAGCAGGTTGTGCAGCGTGTCGCAGATGACGAAGTCCGCCAGCTTGACGAAGCAGAGCAGCTTGCGCTGCTCCGAGCGCCGCGCCGCCGCGATGGTGTAGGAGAAGTTGGACGGGTCCTTGGCGCCTGCAGACAGACACAACCACGCCGAACACAAAGGTAGGTTGATGCGGGAAGTGCGGGAAGGATGTTGATGAAGCGGAGGGAGCGGACCCAGTCCCCAGCACTGGCCTGACCGAAGCCTCCACCGCCAACACCCCACACCAGGACATCCCCTCCACCGCCGTCGTCTACCGAGACGAGGACGGGCTCTGAGGCATATCCCAACGATTGCGGATCCCACGCCGGATGAGGTTTTGTCGCTAGAATGTAGAGAATGACAAGGAGGGGTCTTCTTCAGCCAACCCCCGAAGGTTTGAGTCAGGCATGGTCAGGCATGGCCCTCCCTCTCTGGCGCGCACCTGTCCCCGCCTTGGGACTGTCCGTGGCACCGAACCCTCCGCCGTCGCCGTCGCCGTCGTCCGCGGCGTAGAACCCATGCAGACGCTCCTCGAGCGCTGCCAGCGCCTTGGTGCATGCGGTAGACACGGACTCCACGGTGGCCATCTGGAAGTCAGCCAGCTGCAGCCGCACCGCCTCGCGCTGCTCCACGCCCTCCGCCACCAGCTCCTGCAGGGTGTATGTGCAGGTGGGTCCAGGTTGGGTTTGGAAAAGAAGTTGGAGATCACGGTGGCTATGACATAGTCCGGGTTATGTGCAGGTAGGTCCGATGACAGGAATGACTCGAGCCGCCGACCTGCCAAGACTCGTCTTCTAATACGGCCTGGTTTCCGAGCGATTGTTTTGAGCCCGCCTCTGACTCTGCGCTGGGCCGAGCCCGCCTCAGACTCGCCGGTAATCACCAGTCCTGAGCCCGCCTCTGACTTCCGAGTGCGCTGCTTACCACCGGATTGAGCGGACTGTTTGGGTTTGAGAGCAGCGTGATGTACAGAAGGGCAGCCAGACAGACGACTGCTGCTCACCTGGAGGGTATAGGTGCGGCGCGGCTGGATGCTGTGCAGGCGCGCCTCGCTGACGCCGTAGCACAGCTCGCGGATGTTCATCAGCGAGTTCTGGAAGATGGGGTTGAGCAAAAACAAGTTCTTCTTCAACACGCGCTGCACCCGCATGGACTTGCCCTGCCTCACGGCCTTGCGCCACAGCCGGAAGCCCTTCCACGCCTTGTACTTCTTGAACACCTGCAAGAGAGTACAAGTACCATCACGCGCTTCGTGCTCAGCGGATGGTGTGTGTTTGAGTTGATGCAGCAGCGCAGCAACGGCGTCGAAGGCCGAGGGTTCCGCTGAAGAAGCGTTGTGGGGTCTGCCAAGAGAAATGCGAATCGTGACGTCTGTTTTGGAAAGCCGTGCGACACGTTCAGAAGCACAGCTCACAGCGAGCTCTGGAGCAACCCCGTGGGAAACCCTGGCGCCAGGCAAGCGTACACGTACCGTGAGCGTACACATGGCGTTGAACAGCTGGTACTCGCGCTCCCACTGGTCCAGCGTGGTGAAGTCTTGCGTGAGTCCGTTGACGTAGTGCGTCACGCCGCGCACCGACATGGTGTAAAAGTCGTCCGGATCCACCGCAGAGAAGGGCACCACGTCCAACGCATACGGGTTGTAGCTCGTGGGATCCCTGTTCGGTTCACAGCAGCAACGTAACACCCCACGCGTCAGAGGTCTGGACACCGTACGTGCTCTCAGGTGAGGCGTCGCAGAGTAACCGACGCGGAAAACGTCTGCTGCTGAATTCCTTCCGCGAAATCCGGAATCACGGGCCTACAGACGATCGCGGTTAATTCTCGAAGCTCGCGCAGGAACGCTCGGGTCGAATTTAGCCGCAAGCTAAGGGTAGGGTTTCGAACGGAGAGGGCGCGCACCGGTCGAGGCGGCGCAGGTAGACGAACTCAGTACTGTTAGGGTACTGCCTGAGCGCGTACGCCAGTCCGATGTACGCCGTTCCGTCCGTGGGCGGCTCCCACTGCGACCCCGCCGTGCCCGGCCTGCTCTGCGCCGCCGGGTCGGTGCCGAAGCTGCCGTCGTCCGGCTTGCCGCGAAGCGGCGAGCCCGGGCCAGCCCCCGCGACGCCATTTCCACCGCCTTGGTTTCCACCGCCGCGCATGGGGGTGAGCGGCGACGCTGGGTGGGTGGGGGTGCGGGCCGGTAGCGGGCCGGCGGGCTTGCGTTTCGCGGCGAGCTTGTCGGGTGACTTGTCGAGGAAGATTTTACTCGGCGCCGTGGTGGCTGTTGTGGGCTCGCCGATAGGCGCCAGGTGGTGTGGTCGTGGCTCCTGCACGGTTGTACAATACGTAGTCAGTGGAGCTGTGCCTTGCGGTGGTATACCGGGATGCAGTGAGCGTAGCGAGTGCTGTAAGTGTGCACGTCAGCCTACTGAATCGAGTAAGCAGCGAGCGACAGTGGGACGTGCTCAGCGAACAGCGACACAGCTCTCAATCACTCTCTCTGGTTGGAGGCAGAGAGCGTGGCAAGTGCAGGTGTGAGAAGAGTGAGAGTGCAGCTCACTCCCACTTGCGCTGAGTGTAGCAGGCAGACACCGGTGGAGACGTAGGGAGGCCGACGACAGACGCACCTTGGCGCGCAGCATGCGAGGCGCGAACGCCGTAGCGCCCATGGGCGTCTTGGGCTTGACATACAGCCGCTGCTGCAGCGGGCTGGGCGGCGCGTAGCCCCCGCCGCTCTCCTGCTCGGGGGGCATGGCCCGGGGTCCTCTTGTGGGCCAGGGTTTGGCCAAGCCTTCTAGGGTTCAGCAGCGCTTAGCCGCTCACAGCAGGCGCACATTGGTCACGCTCATCTGCACGGCGGGGGATCACACAGCGTGCACCGTCAGTCCGGCTTCACAGGGGTGTCAACCCCGACGACATCCCAATCTGTAGACACCCAACCTCACGTAGGTCGGTCCACCCTGGGTGATGACACCGACGACAGGTTTGTCAATTGGAATCACACGCCACTCGTCTGGACTGCCGCAGTAGCCCCTAGTTGCCACCAGCGACCGAATATGGATTTGCTGCGGTCGTGCAACAGTGGCTCCTCGCCAGCCACCATGCGTGACCCGTCCACCACACTCCACCTCCTGTACCGCAACGAGCCAATCCACCCAGCATCTGGCGCTCTGTGGCCCAGGCATGTGGATCCCCATGTTGCAGGGAGCAGGCCCGCTGTGTAAAAGCCTGCGAGATCGGCAGGAGGGGCTGGCCTTCGCCCTCCTGATGGATACGTCAGAGGGTCAGCTAGGGTGCGGCTGCGTGCACTCCGCGAGCACACATGTGGTCCGGTGCCGCACTGCACCGCGACCGCAGTGGCACTGGGCGCGGCGGGTGTGTGGCGAATCGCATCACCCACGTTGCCTCGATCCGTCCGCGTGTGCGAGCTCGGCAGCTGGCTGCTCACCGCACCTGGGGCATCCCGCAACCTAGAATAGCAAGGTTTGACCCAGCGGTGGTTGCGAGCGTCGTTGCGCGGCAGGCGTAGCGAGGGAGACGAAACACACAGAGGGAGCGGGTTACTGGGGTGGTGTCTGCGCGCACTCACCGTCAACGCTCCCTGTCTCTACAGTCTCGTTAAAAATTTCCCAGTCCCTTCTCACACAATCTCCTAAAAAAAAGCTATTGACGCAAAATTGCATCCCCATCTCGCACTGCAGCCCTGCTGCTGCTACGTCCAGGCTAGGAGCATCCGCAATGCGGCGTCACCCTGCACCGCGCATCCACAAAAGCAGATATCTAAGTGAATTAAAACGCCGACGTACTTGTCTCTAGTTTACGTCGTCTAAGGTCGTTGCGGAGACGGCGCTGAGGGTGGGATCGATTCATTTGGAGCCGATTGAGGGAAGCTGTGAATACTCGAAAGGCTCGAAATCGGGAGTACTCTCAGTGTACCCACCCCTCTTGACATATCTAACAACAGGTCTTGGCGCACATGTTTTGCACCTCCACCGGAATCTCGTTCCAGCCCGAGTCCAGATAGAAATCAGGTACACGCTTGAGCAGCTGCGGATAGATCACCAGCTGAAGCTTCCGGTACTCGTCATCCGTCTCCGGAGCCCACTCCTCCATCTTCCTCAGCGTGCCCTCGATGCGCGTCGGCATGTCGTCGAACCTGATGAAAAAGAGATATCCCAACACACACACGCACACGGATGCACGTCTCAGGACTACACGAGCGCGGAGGGGCCACGCAGGCAGGCAAACCCTGTCTTGTGGGTGTGCTGGGGTGCTCGTGATGTTGCCTACGTGTATTTCCTCTCTTTAACCTCTCAACCTTGGTCTACGTTCGCAGTACGACTGCGCGAATTCCACTCAGCAGGAAAAGCAAGAGCGTACCTGAGCAACACCGGCTGGTTTTGCACGATCCGCAGGGCGTCTGCCATCGGGAAGATGTCCACCAGGCACTCCATGCACGAGTTGACGACGTCTGCGGGAAAAGAGAAATGCTCACCGTCAGAAAAAGCCTTGCAGCACATCCGCGATGTATTGCCGAGATCGAAACCCCTGGCAAACCCACGGAGCCTCTGCTTTCCTCCGCTTGGCAACTCTCTGCTCTGCTCCACCCACTGTTCCTGTTCGCGCTACGCGCTCCACAGGGCCACTGAACAGCCTCTTCTGCCCATTCAAGTGAAGAAACAGGGAGTGCTTCACTTCTGGAGACTCCCGTCCCTCACGGCGAGAGCTCTATTCTTGCCCTGATTGTGAGAAGGCAGAAACCTTGGACGCAAAGAGCCGACTGACGCAAAGGGGGCGTGGGCGGGGCAGGCCCAAAACAATAATAACATGTGCCGCTCACCCGGGTCCGCGAGCAGCACGACATAGTCTCTCTTCACCATCTCTGCGACGTCCACGCCGGGAAGCATCCTCTCCAGCGCGGCGGCTCTCGTCTTTAGCTCCTCGACTTCGCATGAAGGCCACAGCGCCGTCAGCTCCTTGGCAGCGTTATTGCACGACCACTCCGTCAGCCCCAGCTGCGCAAAGTAGTCTTTGAGCCCCTGCAGCACCCAGTCGCCCGAGCTCCCCGGCATGAGTGCGTGTAACAGTGAGTGGGTACCCAAGGGGGATCGCCGTGTGTAGGTGGAAACCGCACCTCCCCAGACGCGGTGATTCTAAGGGTTCGCCGGCGCTGCCCACCAGCCACCCTCGCTCTCAACACCCCTGCGGAGATCCCATCCGGCATTATCTTCAGCGTCGGGCTGGTATGTCACGGCATGCGCTTTCAACGTGGCTGTTCGAAATGTGCGAATCGGCAGCGTCCATCCGATGCTGTGTGTCCGCACGGCGTCAACGCAAAGCACCGCCTTGCTCTGGGGTGTAGCACGCACCTCTACGCCCTCCCACCAGCACTACCGAATTCTGCGACCTCTGCATTGGCAGCGTCCCAGCACGACAGCACGTCGCTCGACTGCTCAGAGCTGCTGATGCCATCTCCCTGTCCTCAGCGAGAATGGTGGTGATTCTCGCTCCATCAACTATTTCGAGCCCTCACTCCGAAGGAAGGTCGGGCCGTGGCGGATGTGGACGGCATTAGCGCGATAAGCACCCTCGCCGTCGTGGCAAGCACGTCCCATACCGATCGCCGGGGGCCGCCGTAAACGAGCGGGCAAGTAGGCACGGCACAGCGGCCCCAGGCCTCCAGGATGAGCACATACACGCTTGTGAGCGCACTGCGGCGATTGCTGCTGGCCACGCTGTGTGCAGTGAGCCTGGTTCGTCCCGATACCCCATGCCCAAACCCTCGTGGGGCGCTTTGAGGCAGTGCACGCAGTGCGTGAGAGAGCTGATCGGGTTGTGAAAAGTCCAGCCGAGTTGGTTAGGTGTATGCCCACCCCAGATGCTGCGCACTCTGCACGAAACC
>Ga0115006_10003124_pt1 | contig 11159 bp, 7 predicted proteins | sample ArcOceMetagenome_3_FD_88943 | JGI IMG/M metagenome (GOLD analysis project Ga0115006, IMG submission 88943) | Marine eukaryotic phytoplankton communities from Arctic Ocean - Arctic Ocean- Svalbard ARC20M Metagenome | ecosystem: Environmental > Aquatic > Marine > Oceanic | place: Arctic Ocean...
CAGAATAGCCAGAAGAGCCAGAAGAGCCAGAAGAGCCAACGACGCCAACGACGCCAACGACGCCAACGACGCCAACGACGCCAACGACGCCAACGACGCCAGCAACCACTTTAACTCAGTTGCCGACGACGCCCAGCACGCCCAGTACGCCCAGTACGCCCAGTACGCCCACGACTGGCACTTAGGCTTCTGAGTTAGAAAAGGGCATCTTTGGGTGTCCTTTTTTGATGTTGGAGAGAATGTAATCAAGAAACCTCTAGCCCGAGTTTTGCTGTGGTTAACGATTCTTTTAGCTACGTCGTTTGCGTCCGCATCAGACTATGGCTCGACAGGATTGATTGATATACCGACCGCAAGAATGGCCCCCGATGGGACTCTCACTACCACCGCTGCCATTCAGTCTAGTACGAATGCTTACGCGATTACCTACCAGGCAACACCTTGGCTTGAGGCGACTTTCCGCTACACCGGTTTCAACCGGTTTTTTCACTACGACCGAAATTATGAGGCGAAGGTGCGCCTTTTAAAAGAACAGGGCTCCCTCCCTCAAGTTGCAATGGGCGTGCGTGATATGGTCGGCACCGGAGTATTTGGTTCAGAATATATCGTGGCATCTAAAACGCTGGGTCGCTTTGATGCAACGTTGGGTGTGGGTTGGGGAAGATTGGCTGGCTCGGGGCAGTTTAGTAACCCGTTAAGAGTACTTGCTAGTTCTTTTGATGATCGCGACAACGATGTGGGTAAGGGAGGCGAATTCTCGACAAATACCTTTTTTAGCGGTAGCAGGGCGGGCTTTTTCGGCGGTTTGCAGTATCGCTCCGAGACTCTGCCGCTGACGTGGATGCTCGAATACAATCCGGATCAATATGATTGGGAGGCGCAGCGCGGCGGTCTACGACCAAAATCTCCCTGGAGCGCCGGCGTTCAGTGGCAACCGTGGGAAGGAATATCCATTGGACTATCGCGGCAGCATAACCAGGAATGGGGTTTTGAACTGTCGGCAGCGCTCGACAGTAAAAAGACCCCGGCCCGACGAGTTCCGAGTTTTTTTGTCTCCAGCCTCGATATGCCGGTTGAAGATCTCCCTTCGATGCTCGATGAGGAAATGTGGTACGACACCTTATTATTTGATGTCGAACGGTCGGGACTTCTACTGATCGAAGCGACCGTTAACGCATCCAATGATATAGCCACGTTGGTAATCGCAAATTTGGAGTATCCATTGTGGGCCGATGCGGTGGCCAAAATGAGTGTTCTGGCGGATCTTCACCTACCGGCAACTATTCGTACGTTTAGATTCGTACTCGAAGAAGCCGGGCATCGAGTTCATACAGTGCAAATGAGTCGTCCGTCGTCGGCGATGGGACGCGACAACAAACTTTTTCAACGCCAAATTAAGGTATTGCCTGGGCGGCGGTTAACGCCAGTGTTGCACAAGACCGATTTTGTCCAGTCTAAAGTGATTTTTGACGTTAATCTTGCATCGCGTTTCCAGCTTTTTGACCCAGACGACCCCATGCGATACCAGTTATTTGGCAATGTCGGTGTCAACTTGGCATTGCCAGCACAATGGAGTATTCGCGGTGCTTATGCGTTTGATCTAGTGAATAATTTTGATGGGATCACGCGCCAGTCAGATTCCATTTTACCGCACGTGCGCTCCGATGTGGCGCGCTACCTGCAGGAGGGGCAAAGCGGAATCGACTCGTTATACGCCGAGCGGCGCGGGAGCGTCAAGCGCCAGTTGCATTACCGTGTTTTCGGGGGCGTCCTAGAAGAAATGTATAGCGGTATTGGTGGTGAATTACTGTTTCAGCCTTTTCAGTCAAGGCTGGCTTATGGTGTAAGCGCCAATTGGGTTCGTCAACGCGACTACGATCGATCATTTAAGCACTTAGACTATAAGACCGCGACCGCGTTTGCGAGCGTTTATTGGGCCTCCCCCTTTTATAATATGGATTTAGGTATTCATGCCGGGAAATATCTGGCCAAAGACGTCGGTGCAACCTTTGAGGTGCGCCGGACCTTTAGCAATGGTTGGATGGTGGGTCTTTGGGCGACGCTGACCGACGTGCCGTTCGACGATTTTGGTGAGGGAAGTTTCGACAAAGGGATGTTTTTTCGCGTGCCGCTTGACGGTCTGCTGGGGCGTAGAACGCGGAGTTCCTATAGCAACAGTGTTCGCCCTATTCAACGAGATGGTGGCCAGAGGTTAGAGAACTTTAGTGGTAATCTTTGGTGGGATACGCGGGGTGCTCGATACGATGCTCTAACAGACCATACTAGAAGAATGTTGCCATGAAGTTGACGGCACATATTGGGCTGGTATTCATCGTAATTAACATCGCCGGTTGTGCGATTGAATCGCGCCAGCTAGATACGTTGAAAAGACAGTTTTTTGAGCGAGAGACCGTGCCTGAAACGACCCGTTGGATCGCTAGTTTTATGGGGAGACGAACGGTACTGCAACCGCTCATTGGTGAAGGGAAAATACTCTTTGTCAACGATCAATCGGATTATGTAGAGTTTGACGGCTGGTCTATTCGGCAAGTCGGTGGCTTTGACCAATTTGATAAACCATTACGCATCGTTGATGTCGACGGCGAACGACGTTTTGTTTCTCAAGGGCGGATCGTGGCTATACACCAGTGCGGGCCTTGGGCGAGTCGAGAGATCGCCGATGGCGCCAAGTTCGAACAGGTTTGTAGAGGAGCACAGGCCTATACAAATAGCATTTTGGTTGATAGTCTTGGTCGCATTATCAGAATTGAGCAGCATACCGGCGAAAGCACTAATTCATTCGCCTTACAACTTATTGAGTAGCAGGGATTTTTTTTGGTATGGAGAGTTTAGTTAAAAGCGTTATAGGGGGCCTTAAAGGATACGCAATAACCAATAATGTCGGGATTGCACGGGTGCCCAAAAGGTACTTATACGGCATTGGTTTCACGTTCTTTATGGCATTTTCGAGCGCGGCGATTTCTCAGGAAATTTCACCGCAGATGCTTAAAAAATTTGAGTCGCTGCCGCGTGATCAGCAGTCGGCGTTGGCGGCGCAGTATGGCCTCGACTTGGATGAACTCAGACCAGGCAAAGGCGATGGCACAAAAACCAGTGATATTGCACGCCCCGGCGAGCCACTCGAACAACCTCGCGGAGGCGACGATCGCGAAGTGGATGAGTATTTGCTCTTTCAGGAAAAATATGCCGAATTTCAAAAGTCGATGATCGCAGAAGATGCAAAACCACAACGCTATGGTATGACACTGTTCGATCGCGATATCAGCACATTTGCACCCACTGACGATGCCAGCGTGCCGGATAATTATCGGCTCGGCGTGGGCGATCGACTGATCATTTATCTTTTCGGTACAGAGAACAATCAATACGATTTGCAAATTAGCCGGGATGGTGCAATTGCACTACCTAAATTAGGCCCAATTCGCTTGGCCGGATTGACCTTTGAGGATGCGCGCCACGCCATACAAGAGCGCGTGTCAGAGAAATTACTCGGTGCCGAGGTTACCGTCTCAATGGGTCGTTTGCGTGCCATTAACGTATTTATGGCCGGTGAGGTAGCGGTGCCGGGCGCCTACTCGGTGTCGGCCTTGACCACGGTAACGCAGGCGCTCTTTCAAGCGGGTGGCGTCAGCGAAATTGGCTCGCTGCGCAACATCCAAGTTAAACGCAGAGGTCGCGTGGCGGCAACGTTTGACGCATACAGTTTGCTCATGAAGGGAGACGCTTCGGGCGATTCGCGATTGCAATCTGGCGATGTTGTTTTTGTTCCGCCATACGATGGTATTGTGACGGTTCACGGCGCGGTCAAGCGACCTATGATCTACGAATTTAAGATTCCTGAAACGGTCATGGATTCGGTAAAAATGGCTGGCGGTTTTCACGAAGATGCTTATGCGGCCGGTGTTTCGGTGGTTAGTAAAGCAATTAATCGGGCGCTGCCAGAAGTTATAAATATCGATCTATCGACCAGCGGCAAAGAGCCTACCATGTTGAAAAATGGCGATTTGGTAAGTGTGCCGGTCAGCACCACCAATCTTAAGAATGCTGTGACTATCGAGGGCGCCGTGGTGCGGCCGGGTGTTTACGGTTGGGTTGAGGGGCAACGCATTTCAGACTTATTGAGGTCGGTCGACGGCGATTTAAAAAATTATGCCGATCTCGGCTATTGCCTGATCGTCAGGCAGAAAAATCAGCGTCTCGATATCGAAGTGTTACAAATCGATTTAGCTTCGGCGATCATCAATAAAGGATCGGATGAGGATATCGAAACCCAACCGCGGGACAAGATTGTCGTTTTTAGTAGAGCCAATATAACCGATCTTTCCTCGTTACAAAGCGATGACACTGAAGATTTGCAATTGTCGCGAGACGAGCTTTCATCCGATTTATTGGAAGATGAAGTTGCCGCGGTGCAGCGCGATGTCTTGTTGACTCCGATCATCGACAAACTTCGATCGCAAGCTCGCGCGGGTGAGCCGGTGCAAACCGCATCGATTTCGGGAGCGGTAAAATCATCGGGTACTTTTCCGGTGACTAACAATTTTAGCGCGGTTAAGCTGATCGCTGCAGCCGGCGGTTTGGAGGATCGGGTGTATCTGAAAGCAGCAGAATTGCGCAGTCTCTATCTAGGCAATGACGACGTGGTGTTCAGTCGCTACGTCGAACTCGACCTCGAGCAGCAAGACAACAGATCGATGCGGATTACTTCCAGAGACCACCTGCATATCCGAGCGATACAACGATGGAATCCAAATGAACAGGTGGTTGTCGAGGGCGAGGTCAAGTTTCCCGGCACTTACCGCATTCAAAAGGGTGAAACCCTCTCCAGCGTTATTCAGCGCGCTGGGGGTCTAAACGAGGACGCCTTCGCGTCGGGCACAGTGTTTACTCGCAAGTCAGTTGCGGCGCTTGAGACCCTAAGAGCGAAAGAGTTTGCGCAATCTATCGTGCGGGATTTTGCGGCGTCACAATTAACTAAAGAAGAAAAGCAGATCGATATCCAAGAGGTCACCTCGGTAGCGGACAAACTGGATGAGTTTGTCGGCGCCGGCCGGCTATTGGTCGACGTTGACGCGGCGCTTGCCGGTGATCGATTGGCTAATATACCACTCGAGGATGGCGATAAATTGATGGTCCCACCGCGCATCTCCACGGTGACCGTGGTCGGAGAAATTCGCCGACCTGGAACCCACAGTTTTCAGCAGGATCTAGATCTGAACGATTATATTGGGCTTTCAGCGGGCATGACCGCTCGAGCCGATGATAAAGAACTATACATAGTTAAATCAGACGGTTCAGTGCTCCGTCAAAAAAGCAGTTGGGTGCGCTTTACCGCGAATGCTGCGCTCGACCCCGGTGATACCATCGTTGTGCCCATCGATTCGGATTACACCAACAACATCAAGCTGTGGCGCGAAATTACCCAGATCGTATTTAATAGTACCGCCGGATTGGCCTCGATAGCTGCGGCGACGCGATGATGGGGTCGCAGATGGATAAAAATGATGTATACCAAGGCGCACCTGCCCTCGTCCCCTACAACGATGATGAGATTGATTTGCGCGAGCTTTTCGGCGTGCTGTGGGCGGCAAAGATACCGATTGTGGCATTTACCCTGCTCTGTGGGCTGCTATCGGTATGGTATGCGGTGTCCATTCCCAATCAATACAAGGCGGTTGTTGTTTTGGCTCCGGCGCAGCAGCAATCGGGGGGATTGTCGGGAGCACTCGGTCAACTGGGTGGTTTAGCCTCACTGGCGGGTGTCAGTGTCGGTGGTGGAGGGGTTAATGAGTCTCAGATCGCGCAAGAAATTATGCAATCATGGAGTTTTATTGAACGTTTTATCAATAAAAATGATTTAACCGCTGAGGTTTACGCCGTCGAGAGTTGGGATAGCCGCTCTAATCGTCTTCAATATGATGGCGACTTGTTTGATCAAGCTGAGCAGCGGTGGGTGATCGACGACGAGGATAACAGCGGTTTTCGGCCCCCGAGTAGCTGGGAACTGTATGAAGAGTTTTCAGAAAAATTGTCGGTCGTCGAGGACAAAAAGACCGATTTAGTCTCCGTTTCCATCGAGTACTATTCCCCTGAGTTAGCCAAGGCCTGGGTTGATATGTATGTTGACGCGGTTAATCGTTATATGCAGGATCGACAAATAAAAAGAGTGGCGAGCAATATTGAGTTTTTGCAGGAGCAGATCGAAAAAACCTCAATTGCTGAAATGAAAGAGATATTTTATACCATCATCCAAGAGCAAATTAAAAGCAAGATGCTTGCAGAAGCGAGCCCAGAGTATGTGTTCGTTGCGGTTAGTCCGAGCATGGTGCCCGAGGAGAAATCGCAACCGAAACGAGCATTAATCTGCGTGCTGGCAACCCTTTTGGCTGGCATGCTTGCCGTCTTGGCAGTTTTGGTGGTTAATTTCAGCCAGAAAAACACTGCGTCATAAGGGCCGCTGTAGGATAGTCATGGCTGCTTGAGTTGCGCATCAGGCAGTCGTCTTTAGTTCGGAACTGAGTAATCTCTACCTTCATTTTGTGTCGTGGACGTTGGTTATGAATAATGTGTTTGTGCTGTCCGAAAAAGATCTGATGAAACTCGCCGCGACCATAGTTTTGGCGGTGGTCTTTTTTGGTATTTCCGGTTTGCTTATTATGCTGTTGTTCCAGTGGATGACACGACAGAGATACGCTAAAGACGCTGGTGATAAGCATGGAATCTCCCATACCAATGCCTCTAGACTTGGCGGTGCGTCAATTTTTATCTGTATCTTTGGCTTGATTTTGGCCGGCACCTATACTGGGTTGTCGAAGGGTTATGATCGGCTTTATGGTATCTACTGGTTTGGCTGGTTGGGTGTCATTGCTTGTGCGGCATTGGGTCTGGTCGAAGATTTACGCAATAATTATTTAACGCCGATGTTTCGTTTGTGCTGTAAGACGCTTATTTTTGCTTTGGTGATAGGGCTATGGCCTTTTTTGATTCCCGTCGATATTGGCGTGCCGATAATCAGCGAGTTGATGGCGCTGCCGATTATAGGTTGGGTTTTGACCGTTGTATTCTGCGTAGGATTTATCAACGCCATCAATATGGCGGATGGTGCCAATGGTTTAATTCCGGGTGTTTTGACGATCTGCTTCAGCGTTTTTTATATGGAAACAGGCGGTTTTGTCTATGCCACCTTGATGACGAGTTGTGCGCTGTTTACCATTTTTAACTTAATTTCTGGGCGCCTTTTCTTGGGTGATGCCGGCGCCTATGGTTTGGGGGCGGCTTTGGCTCTTTCGGGTCTATTCCTGTTCAGTGAGGGTGTTTTTTCTGCGTCTTATCTTGCAGTTATGTTTGCTTATCCGTGTCTTGATATTCTGGTGAGTCTGGCGCGTCGACGCATGCAGGGCCGGTCGATTTTTCTTCCCGATAACGATCACTTGCACAATCGATTGCATTATCACTGCCAGATCTGGTTTCGCTCGAAGACTATGGCGAACTCCATTACCGGTGCACTGATTGTTTTGGCTACCTCGGGCATCGCGTTAATCGGTTATCTATATGAATGGTGGCCGGTAACGAGCGAACAATGGGTAATTGTTTTTATGATTCAACTCTCTGTCTATTTTTTGACCTATTACCTGACTGGATTCGGTCGTCGGGTACCTCAAACAGCGCCTGGAGGTTAGTTAGGGCCGCTTTTTATAAAATCGATGTGTACAGCGCGCGCCCTGGCCATCAATCGCGGCGACACTTTTTTTGACGCTACTCGGTGATGCAAATTACGACTTTGTAGTACTTCACTCCTGGGCTATCTCGTTCATTCTGTAAAGGCCATAATTGTTGTGTGAATAACCACCAGACTCAGCTAGACTTTTGGTGTGGTGTGGTGTGCTCAAACAAGTATTAGAATATCGCCCGCTCAAACTGCTTTAAGAGCGACCAGAGTTAACGCAGCAGACGGTTGTTTGTTGCGTTGGGCGTGGGTTTCGGTAAGCCCCGCTAGTTAGTTCGCCGCTTAATTGATATTGGCTGGATAAAGCGTGGAAATCGTAAACGCTCGAGCCGAAAGTGGCGTTATGCATATTTACTGACGCCAAAAATGAGTGCTGAGAAGAGTGTTATTACCGCGCGGTTTTCGGCGAAAAAGCAGCTATAGAGCGAAGCTTTGCGAAGAAATTTCACAGTTAAAAGAAGAGTTGGGCCAGCAATAGAGGGTCTGCTTTGGATAATATGGATACGCGAAGCAAAGTTCAGTTGATTGCGCGTAAAAATGGGGAACGCAAGTTGAAAAAATATGCAATTTATGGGGTTGGGGCGGCGTTGGTCTATACCGCAGTTGTGTTGCCCAGAACTGCCCCGCAACGGCGAGTGCGCCCCATCCGCTGGTTTTAATCTAGATAGGTCTGTTGTATGAACGGCGATAGTGCAGAGCACAACCGGGCTCTGGATGGCGCTATTGTGCCGACTTTTATCAAATATCTGCTGCCGTCGTTGATCGGCTTGCTGGCGATGACCTCGGGGTCGCTGGTCGATGGTATTTTTATCGGTAATTACGTTGGCGTTACCGCGCTGGCCGCGGTCAATCTGATCATCCCAATCCTGACCTTGAGCTTCGGCATTTGCATTATGGTGGGCGTCGGCGCGTCGGTGCGAGGTGGAAAATATCTCGGCGAAAGGAACATTCCGGCGGCCTCTGCGATCTTCAGTAAGACGCTTATATTCATGGTATTTTACGGTTTTTTGGCGATCGCAATGGCGCTGCTGTTTGAGCGCCAGTTGTTTACCGGACTCGGCGCTAGCGCCGACTTGTTTCCGGTAATGAGCGAGTACTACCGGATCGCCGCACCGTTTTTACTGCCACAATTTATCACTATCGCGCTGTACTTTTTTGTGCGCCTCGATGAATCGCCGAATCTGGCGGCCGCGGCGTTGGGTGTGGGGGCGGCGCTCAATATCGCCCTCGATTATCTTTTTATTGCCGTCTATGACTGGGGTTTGGTCGGCGCGGCAATCGCCACCGGATTGTCGCAGGTGGCGTCAATGCTGGTATTGCTAAGCTATTTTTTAAAGCCTAAGCGGGTGTTGCGTTTTGCCTGGCGGCAAAAAGACTGGATGGAGGTGTTGCGCGCTGCCTACAACGGCCTGTCTGAATTTATTAATGAGGTATCGGGTGGCATTATCGCGTTGATCTTTAACTGGATGCTGATTCAGCGCGCGGGAGTGGAAGGCGTCGCCGCGATCACCGTGGTCAACTACATGTTGATGGTGGGTTTTATGGCCTTTTTTGCTATATCGGATACCATTCAGGTGATGGTTTCGCAAAATTTCGGCGCGCGCAATCCCGAGCGGATACGGGCATTTTTAAAAACTGCGCTGGCCGCGGTCGGTCTGGTCGGCGCTCTGTGTATCGCTGTGTTGTTGAGCGCTAGCGAGCCATTGATTGGATTATTTATCGATCACCGGGTGGGGCAGGGCAGTGATACGCTGCAACTCGCGATGACCTTTGTCGGCTACGTGTGGCCGCTGTTTTTATTCGCCGGTGTCAATATGTTGATATGCGGTTATCTGACCGCCATCCATCGACCGTTTCAATCGGGTTTGATTTCGATTAGTCGCAGCCTGATTCTACCGGCCGGTCTATTGACCCTGTCGTACGGTGTTTTGAGCGATTACCGGTTTATCGCCGCGTTGCCGGTGGCCGAGGGATTGACCTTTGTACTGGCGTCTTTTATCTATTTGCGGGATACGCCCTTGCGTGCGGTGCGTCGCGAAGAGCAAGAAGTCGCGCGCTCGAAAGCCTCAATCGAGTAACGAAACAGATCGACCTCAGCCTCCCAATTGCCGTGCAACGTATCGGTTTGACGATGCCAAAAGGTTTGGCAGGCCTCGTATTAAACGGCATAACAGACATAGTTATAGACTGCGTAATAAACGTAGTGATAAACATTGTAGTAAACGCAGTAATAAATGTAGTAAACGCAGTAGTAAACGTAGTAATGAATGTAGTTATCAAGGCCATCTTGGCACTACGGCATGCTCCCAGAAATGGGGTAGTTTCATGCAACGTATGCGCCAATACTTTACGTTAACGTAAAGGTCATATTATACTGGCTCCTCGTTTAGGCTATTTTGCTACGGTGTTTTATGCGCGAGTACAGCATTTCGCAACTTTCCAAAGAGTTTCAGGTGACCACGCGCACCATTCGTCACTACGAAGAACGTGGGTTGGTGGCGCCGACGCGACGCGGCCAAACGCGCGTCTACAGTCCCGCCGATCGCACGCGACTAAAACTGATTTTACGGGGTAAGCGTCTCGGCCTGTCGCTAGAGGACTCTCGCGAGATTATCGACATGTACGAGCCGGGTAAAAGCAACATCGATCAACTTAAAAAATTAATTACCGCCATTCAAGTCCAACGCCTGCAATTAACCCAACAGCTCGACGATATAGGCAGCCTATTAAAAGACCTCAATCAGGCCGAAGCCGACTGTATCGACGCGCTAAAATCCAACCGGACAGATCATTGATGAATACTTCTTATCCCAGTTTAAATTTTAATCTTGGTAGCGATATCGACATGCTCCGCGACGCGGTGTTTCAATTTTGCACGGCAGAAATCGCACCGCGTGCCAGTGGCATAGATCAGAGCAACGATTTCCCTTCTGATCTGTGGCGAAAACTGGGTGATATGGGCTTGCTCGGCATTACCGTCAGCGAGCAATACGGGGGTTCAAATATGGGCTATTTGGCTCACGCAGTGGCCATGGAAGAGATTTCTCGCGCCTCGGCATCGGTCGGTTTATCCTATGGCGCCCACGCTAATTTATGCGTCAATCAGTTGTACAAAAATGGCAGCGACGCGCAAAAAATGCGCTATCTGCCCAAGCTCTGCTCTGGCGAACATATCGGCGCGCTGGCGATGAGCGAACCGAATGCCGGTTCCGACGTCGTCAGTATGCAACTTAGCGCGCGGCGTCGGGGGGATCACTATGTATTGAACGGCAACAAGATGTGGATTACCAATGGCCCGGATGCAGACACCTATATTATTTATGCCAAAACAGACAGCTCCGCGGGGTCTAAGGGGATTACTGCATTGATTGTCGAGCGCGATACAGCGGGATTTTCGCGCAGCCCAAAGCTC
>Ga0115006_10003126_pt1 | contig 11156 bp, 11 predicted proteins | sample ArcOceMetagenome_3_FD_88943 | JGI IMG/M metagenome (GOLD analysis project Ga0115006, IMG submission 88943) | Marine eukaryotic phytoplankton communities from Arctic Ocean - Arctic Ocean- Svalbard ARC20M Metagenome | ecosystem: Environmental > Aquatic > Marine > Oceanic | place: Arctic Ocean...
CGTATATCCAGGAATCCCGCCCTGATGTGCAATGCTGGCGGCGATTGCAAAAAACCACCAATTATTCATGCTACCGTCAAGAAATGAATTTTGTGAATTTGAACCAAAATTCCGTTCCAAGCCTCCCCAAGCTTTTTCTGTCCACGGCGTCTCAATGGATTCATAGTTTTCGACCCCACCGGACGTTGCAACCACCGGGTTCGAAGATTGCTTCCAAATGTTTTCCTGTCCTGGGTTATCCTGCGGGTAGGCAAGCTTGAATTTGAAGAGGCCGTCGGAGAGGGAACGATATGTTTCCAGGCTCGAGAGGATACTATAGTTTGGTTGGGTGTCGTCATCGGGATTCAACGACTTGGCCTGGGACCAATCGTTGGCTGAACTGAAGTAAAAGGGAACTGTTTGCCTAAAAACGAGAACCCAATAACCTTGAGGTCCAGTTTCAAGGAGCATGTGCGCGCGCGAGAGAGAGGTTGGGTGGAGGGATTTGAGGTTTAGTGAAAAAAAGGTCTCAGTAACAGCAGTGGTGTTCGCACGTGCACGGTAATGATCGGGCTCGCAAGCAGCACCTCACCGCCCCCAGTAGAATATGATGTCGGGACATGCCGATGATATAATGTCAGTGGGAGCTCGATGAGGCGAACCGCATCATTTCCTGAGTCTGCGACAACCGCTTTGGATCTGTATGCAAAGGGCAGTGTTGATTAAACCATGCAATGTCCAGGACAAAGCAACTCTCAAACGCGTACATATAAGCAGGAAATATTGCGTGCGCACACAGACACGCACATTACGATACACGATAAGCATAACGTCCTCGCAAAAACACTTTGACTCTCACCCATCTTGGGAAAAGGCAATGTCTGTTGGATCCCTGAAAAGGCCCGGGCTCCCATCCTCAAATCCGCTGATCGTGGGCTGGCCCGCAAGAGTTGTCACGCTGCTGGTGCTAAGATCCAAATGGCGCATGGCATGGTTACCGCTGTCCACGATCAGCAATGACTGCCCATCGGGCGATAGCGCCGTGCTCACAGGATCGCAAAAACGTGCGTCCGAACCCACACCGTCCTGGAAACCAGCATCGTCACCCGCGAGCGTGGAATAGCCTGCGCTCATTATGGAACCTTGTCGTATCGTGTGCTTTTTGTTGTTCCAGCTTTCAATGCCAGCATTAAGAGTCGTGAGCCCATCGGGAGACATCGTGACAGAACTTACGTAAAAGTAGTCCGAAAACTCGGGTTGTGGGTGCTCAATGGTTGCCAAACACGTGCCTGGCGGTGGGCACGAGCCGTGACCGCTGAGCCAGCAGAATCCATCGTCCGCTATCGCACCTGTGAGCACTCCCGAGGACGTGGGCGCGGGCTCAAAATACGCGGCGCAGGCTAGCTCGCATATCGTCCTGGAAGCATCACAGCAGCCTCCACCGCTACACGAATTGCCATAGCATGTTTTCTCGGTCCCGGTGAGGGGAGGCATGACAATACCGAGGTACCCACAACAGCCTGCCGGGCTGCTGCACTTGCCTTCACACGAGGTGACGTCGTCACTACCGCTTGCATGAAAGCACCCCGTTCTCCAGGACAATTCCTGGAACAAGCGGTTTCCTTGCTTGATTGGAGACGTTGTCCCAGGCCAACAAATTTGTGACTTCTCTGGTACTCCATCAATACAGACCCTTGTCTTGACGGCAAAACCCCCTTCAACGCATTCGCAGGGCTGGACGGTCATATTTGTACAGTTCGTTGCCGCGCATGTGCTCGAATATGTTCCGGCCGGGCAGTCGACGCATGCTGCGCTCCCATTCACTGCTTTGTATTTGCCCTCCACGCATGCCTTGCACGATCCGTCTGGCCAGCTACCAGCTGGATCGTGCGTGTAGCCAGGAGGGCACTCAGACGGCAGAGGAGAACAGAATCCATCGTCAGCTATCGCACCTGTGAGCTCCTCCAGGAAAGTTGGCGCGGGCTCAAAGTACGCGGTGCAGGCTAGCTTGCACATCGTTCTGGAAGCAGCGCAGCAGCTGCCACCGCTACATGAATTCCCCTGGCAATATGCCGACCCCAGAGGTGGCATCAATATGCCGTCGTATCCACAGCATCCCTGCGGACTGTCACATCTGCTCTCACACGAGGTGACGTCACTGCTGCCGCTGGCATGCAAGCACCCGACGTTCCAAGAATTGATTTGGAACGCACGACTTTTTTCCCTCAACAATAGTAAGCCACATGGTGATGTGGGCCGATTGTCAGGTATACCATCAATACAGACTCTTGTCTTGACGGCATATCCCCATCCCGGCTTGCATTGATCAGGTTGAACGGTCGTATTTGTGCAATTCGCAGTTCCAGATGTTCTCGCAAACGTGCCGGCAGGACAGGCAATGCATGCCTCGCTCCCATTCACCGCTTTGTACTTGCCAGCGACGCAGGGTACGCAATCTCCGCCGTCCGGTCCCCATGAACCGGCGTCGCAAACGCACGCTGTTGATGCCGTGCTCGCCGCGGGCGAGTTAGAGTTTGTCGGGCATGCTTCACATGTTGTGCTTGCATTTGCGCCGACTGCGGCCGAAAAGGTGCCTGCCGGGCAGGACTTGCAGATAGCCATGGCGCCGTCCATGTCTGCGTACATTCCAGCTGGGCACTGCGAGCACTGGAAGAAACAAACACTACTGTCGGTGTTGATTCTCAGACTCTGTATTTTGATACCATCCTCTTTGCACAACAGAGAGACTGTGTGTGCCCCAGCTGAGACACTAGTGGCTGGCGAGACTGAAGACCAACCCCAGGCGCTCGTTTGCCCCGCATGCCAATCCATTGGCAAATTTTGGTCTACAAGAATGCGGAAGGAATCATCATCGCCAGTAGGAGCTATTATACTGGCCCGGAAGTCCACGCTGACCTGTGACGTGCATTCAAACTCGAAGGAGAGTGACCCCGGCCCATGCCATCCAACACCGTCTGGGATTTCAACATGCCCACCAGGGTTAATTTCGAAAGAACCTGGGACAATTGCGCCGTGTACTGCAGATATCTCGCTCCACGCGCCCCAGCCGGGGATGCAGACGCACGCAGCGCTGGCCGTCGTCGAGTTGGAGTTTGCTGGACACGGCTTACATGTCGAGTTTGCTGTTGCGCCCACTACGGCGGAATACGTCCCTGCCTTGCACGAGCTGCACACATGGCTCCCTGCTACTGGTTTGTACTTGCCAGCGACACACTGGATGCAGGTACCGCCGTCAGGTCCCCAGTAGCCGAGGTTGCAGCTGCAGTTTGCTATCGCGTTGCTCCCAGCTACCGAGTTGGAGTTTGCCGGGCACGCATAACAGACAGTCCGCATCGAAACGTTGGCAAATTTTCCTCCTGTGCATTCAGCGCAGGCGGTAGCCGCGTGCTGATCTGTATACTTTCCTGGCTTGCACGGCTCACATGTCGAGTCTGCTGTTGCATTCAGAGCTGCTGAGAATGTGCCAGCTACACATGGCGTACAAGGCATGCTTCCGTTGGTGTCTTTGTACTTTCCAGCAACGCATGCGTGACATGGCGTCCCGACTGCATCCCGACTGCCCGTAAAGCCTGCATTACACACGCAGCCCGACGGTGGGAGCCAAGCCTGGAGGGGAGCCCAAATGTTTCCAGTGTCTGGGCCCTTGTATGACACTCGTAGAGCCTGATAACCGCTCAACTCCATATAGTTGACTTTCATGTGATAGAACCCCGTGGACAACGTTGTTGCGTTGGACACCATGTCATTTGCTTCCGCCTTGTAGTCCTGGTCAACAACGAGTTCGTCGTCGATGTAGAGATTCGAGGCGTCGTCCGAGTATAATTTGAATTGGTATTCCCCCGCCGCATCTACCTGGTGCGGGGAATGCAGCATCGTGCAAGAGTGGGAAGGTGGCGCAAACAAGCGATCAGTGACGACAAGGAAGCAAAGGTCGCACACGTTGCCCTCACAAACTAGACAGCGCTACAGATATCACACAGCATGGGAAATTGGCTACCCGAAGATATCCGGTGAACACGGCGGCAAAGTAGTCACCGGGCGCCCCTTCGAGCGTTGTGAAGTCGTTGAAATACCATAGTACGTACTGCCAAGGCGCATAATTGTGATTCCAAATTGCGTCAACCAGCCCCGGGCCAACATCCGGCAACCTCTGCTCCAAGTTCGTCGGCAAAGACGTTGTGCTTGAGTCGACGGCGCCCCAATAATAGCGTTTTATCCAGCCCTGCATGCACAGACCACCCGCCATCAATCCATGGTGGGCTTACGCCTCCCTCCCTCAATTACATGGATGGTCTGGTGGATCGGCTGCCTCTGCATTCTCTCTGCTCTCCCTCTTCCTCGCCAAGTCACTAGAAAAAGGCACGACACACGTTGACTCACCCGGTCCTGGCCTTGCAGGGAGGGATCTGGTGAGCCCTCCTCCGAGTGCGAATGCGAGGGACAGGCAAGGCAGGCTGACTCAGAGATTTGTCCCGACGCCGGCGAGTACTTCCCTGCGGAGCACGGGCTGCATTCAGCGGTGCCATTGAAACCCTTGTACGTCCCCGTCACACAAGCTTTACACTCCCCTCCATCTGGTCCTGTGTAGCCGAGATTACAGTGGCAGTCCGTAGACTCATCGCTAGCCGTGTTCGAATGAGAAAAGGTGGGACACGCGAGGCATGTTGTTGCAGCCTCAGTTGCTGTGAATGTGCCGGCTGCACATGGTGTACACGGCGTGCTGCCAGTTGTGCCTTTGAATTGGCCCGCAACGCATGCCTTGCACGGCCCCCCGTCTGGCCCCGAGTACCCCTGATTGCAAGTGCAGCTTAGTGTATCGGCGCTACCCTGCACCGAGGACGAGTTGTCGGGACACGCAAGACACGTTGATTCCGAGGTTTGCCCAGTTGCTGTCGAATACTTGCCGGGAGAGCACATGCTGCAATGAGCCGTGCCGTTCAGATCCTTGTATGATCCTGCAACACAAGCTTCACATGGCCCCCCATGCGGTCCCGTATAGCCCAAGTTGCAAAAACAACCTACAGGCGGCAGCCAGGCATAGACAGGCATTTCCACCATTCCAGTGTCCGTGCCGTTATACGTGACTTTCAGCAAGGAACCCTGCAATTCGTCAAAGAAGGTGACTTTCAAAAAATGAAAGCCAGTGGACAATGTCATGTCTGCCCCCTTTTTCACAGGGGGGTGCAATCCGTCGTTGTTGATCAGGCGTACCCCGTCGACATAGAGATTCGATCCGTCGTCTGACTCAGTGTAGAAGCGGTAGTTCCCAGACACATTCACCTGGTGCGATGAAACACAGCATTATGTATGTCAGGTCTCTGCCCATGCATGGTTTTCGCGCATTTCTTATACCTTGAGATATCCCGTGAAAGATGCAGCGAAGTAGTCGGCGGGAAGGCCAACGCCCCATGCCCCCAAGGTATCAAAATCGGCGGCTGCATACACCATTTTTGAAAGCGGATCTCTCTCCTCCAAATCCATCGGCACAAAAGTTGTATTGACGCTGACGTTGTAAAAGCGAGCGATCCAGCCCTGCATCCAGGCCACTCGTCAGTCACGGGGTTTCCTTCGGAATCTACACTCCAAATCACTTCTCGATCTCTAAGCATCATCGAAAATGCATCAGCATGCATCAATAAGCACGTCCTGTTGCCTGTGCGACCACTGCGCTTCACAACTCCACGCTCGTGTAAACGCACAGGCACACAGCACGTTTGTTTGCCTGGTCCAGGCCCAGCATGGACGGATCTGGTGTGCCTGGCGCCGAGTACGAATGCGAGGGACATGCATGGCAGGCTGAATCAGAGGTTTTCCCTGTCTCCGGTGAAAACGTTCCCGCGGGGCAGTGGCTGCATTCAGCGGTCCCATTAAGATCCTTGTACGTCCCCGTCGCACAAGCTTCGCACGGCCCCCCGTCTGGTCCTGTGAACCCGGGATTGCACACGCAGTGGGTAATATTTGGGGCCCCGTCGTTTGAATTCGCATTGGAAGGGCAACCACGGCATGTTTCAACGTTGGTTGCCCCTGTTGCTGTGCTGAATTTCCCCTGCGGGCACGTTGTGCACGCAGCACTGCCATTGATATCTTTGTACGTCCCGGCAACACATTCTTCACACGGCCCGTGGTTGACCCAGACACAAGACGACGACTTTCGTGGGCCTTCCTGGCAAAAGTAGTTGCCACTTAGGGAAGCAGGACTAGATCCCATACTGCAAATGCAGCCTGAAGTTGGCCTGAATAGTTCTGCGAATGTCACGAACGATGTCTGATGTGCAGTATCTATGCCCTGATATGCGACGAAAAGCTCGGCATCTCCGGTGCCATCAAAATAGGTGACCTTCAAATAATGAAACCCGCTAGACAGTGTTATGAATCCATCCTTCTGGACCAAAGGGTGTACACCGTCGTTATTGACGACGTGTATGCCATCGACGTACAGATTTGAGCCATCATTCGACTGCGTAAAGAATTGGTAGATCCCAGCTGTATGAATCTGAGCACGTACGCATGCGGTCTCAGCTGTCAGCTCAGAAATCTTATCGTTTCAAGAGAAAATTCCAGCAGGAGGAAAAAGAAAGTACATTTTGATTCCATTTGAACATCAAAGAATATGAGAGCATACATCGCATGACAGCAACAACAAAAAGAGGTACCTTGAGCATGCCAAAAAACATAGCAGCAAAATGGTCTGCAGGAGCACCCAGGCTCGCGAAATCACTGCTCGTTTGAGTTAGAGCGATGAAAGGAAGAGGAAAGAAGTCGAAACTACCGATCAACATGCTCGAATTCAGGACTAATGGTACATACTGAGTGCTCGCGTCGACCTTGAAGATTTGATACATCCAGCCCTGTTTCAAAGAAATCATTCAGAGCACCAAGTTCAGTTTGTGCCTCGATTCACTTCAAAATGCACAAACGTATCGCGGTGCCCTGCGATGATCAAGCGATGCATTCTTCAGTTGTCGACACCTTGTCGCCAAGACGGGAGTTTACACTCCTGCATGCACGCACACGCAACACGCATACGCCAAGTGGACGGCTCACCGATAGTGCATAGGGCTCATTGATGGTGGGCACGGTTTGCATGTGCAACACTGTGCTGTCCGGTGAGCCCGGCGCGCAGACGAAGTTTGCGGGACTTGCAAAGCAGGCTGACTCAGAGGTCTGGCCCGTCTCCGGCAAGTACTTCCCCGCAGCGCACACGCTGCACTCAGCAGAGCCGTTGACACCTTTGTACGTCCCCGGAGCACATGCTGCACAAGGGCCCCCATGTGGTCCTGTGAAGCCGAGACGGCATTGGCAATTTGCAATCGCGTTGCTCCCCGCAGCCGAGTCTGAGTGCGCCGGACACGCCTGGCACGTGGATTCTGCTGTCGCGCCGACTGCGGCAGAATACTTGCCCGCCCCGCATCTCGTGCACGTGGATTCTGCTGTCGCACCGACTGCGGCAGAATACTTGCCCGCCCCGCATCTCGTGCAATTCGTCGACGATGTTGCACCCGTCAATGATGAGTACTTGCCTGCCTCGCAATCGGAGCACGCGGAGCTCCCATTCACCGCTTTGTATTTGCCAGCGACGCAAATTTCACACCATTCACCGCCCGGTCCTGTGTAGCCTGGATTGCACTCGCAGCCTGATGGAGAGGATCCGCAAACGCGATGCGTTGTTGCACCGTCGGACTGAAGCTTTACCATTCCATCTTGACCAGCTATGCACAAATAAGGACTCGCAGCATAGCCGCACTGCAGACCATCCGGCGTGGTGCCGCAATACAACTGACTGCCACCTACTGTTGTTACTCCTGCGTCCGACAGCATATCGACCGCCCTTGCACACTCTGACTGCCATGTCACTTCGTAGGTACCAGCTGGGCATGCCACGGCCCCTTGGGCTCCCAGCTCATAGCCTGCGCAGGAAATGCAAATGTCAAGCGTGACCACATTGAATCTGCTTCTGCGCATAAGATGACTACCCACACCAACATGCCCTAGCACCGGGCCTCGTGCTCTACCCCCTGCGCCTACATCTGCACGCACTCATTCTCGCGGTCAGCGTTGCGCGAGCCGCAGCCGGCGCGCTTTTTAACACGCCAAGACTCGTTTCACACATGTGATAGACAGCGGGTCTTACTGTTGCCGCAGCTGGTCGCAGGGCACGTCGCTGCCTTTTGCGAAGCACAGTGAGAACCAGCCCAGGACGTTGGATTTGTTGGCCCTGCAAGGAGGCCACCCCAATTTGTGATTGGACCACCGCATTCAATGTCTGGATTGCCTTCAATCTCTAGCACAGTCAATGCGCCTAATGGGCTGAAAATGTCTGATGGCAGACATGTCAAAGCGTTGTCGTTCAGATAAAGCTTTTGCAAAGAACCCTGATCGGTGAAGAAGCCTGAAGGCAGGGTAGTCAAGCTCATGTTCCGCAGACCCAGAATATACAAATAAGTCTGCCCCCTGAGTAGATCCGACGGGAGAGTAGGCAAGCTGGCACTCCCGCTTAAACACGGATACTTGCCGCAACCAATCCAGACCCTCCTGTTGGAACGACAACATGGTCAGGCGTGTGACAGAGGGCAGGCACACTTGCAGTAGGCCACAGCTGCAGCAGCGCTCGAGGCAGGGGGCTTACTCCAGAGTCAACCCCGTGAAGCTGCCTGACAAACTCCTCACCGGATTCTGGTAAGCCCCTAGTCGTCTGCCGAGGGTCCGCTGTCAGTCCCGTACATTGCACAAAAAGTGCAACACCTGATCTCATTTCAGAAACATAGAGCCTACATCTTGATCTTCTCGTAGCCTGAATGTGTGGTATGCGCGGTGGGTGCGGAGGGCGACCGGGACCTCAAACTTACCGCATACCCGTCAATGGTGCAAACACACCTAGTTCAAAGGCGGAAATCAAGTTCCCACCAAGCTTCAAAAATCTGTGTATCAACACAATTAAATAACATTTGTAAGAACAAAGTCGCTCCTTGCATCAGCCAGCCCCCCGGATCTCCCAGTTTAGCACGACTATCCACATAGAAACTCACTCGATTGAGGTCATGCCAGAAAAGACGCCAGGTTCAAAAGCCTCGATACCCTTTTCGTTAAAATTTATCATGTTTCGCCCGTGCGCAAACGTGGTAGCTTCGACGGGCGAAAACCAGGAAGCTGCGCATTGACAACAAGCCCACCCCCAGCACCCATCAGAGCAGAATACCGCACCCTGCATTTTGGCGTGTTCGCAGAAACGCGAAACAGAAACAGTGAGTCAACATGAGCATTCAGCGGGAAGGGGGGCAGGGCTACGTACAGCAGCACTCGGAATTGGGCGTCGGGGGTTCCCAGGAGTCAGAGCAATTTCCTGACCGCGTGAGCGTAGTGACCGGGGGACTGCCCCTCGTCTCCAGCCGAAACTCGCACTGGTCCCACATGCACGGCATATACGGAGGAGCATTACTCCCTTGAAGGGAAATGTCTTGAGTTTGGAAATAAGTTGGATGATATATGTTTCGGCCTTCGATTTTGTCGGCATGGCCGGGGTCGTATTTGTTGGAGCACTGCGGACGGCACCACGTCCTGTCATTGGAAGCACAGCCACCACCATCCCAGGTCGTTGCACTTGCCAAAGCACCCCAATTGTATATGGGCCCGCCACACTCGAGGTCAGGGTTTCCCTGGATATCGAGCCTCGTCAAACTTGTCAATGGCCGGAATATGTCTGAAGGCAGACACGTGATAGCGTTATCGTGTAGATAAAGCTCCTGAAGGTTGATCTGATCACTGAAGAAGCCCGCCAACAGCGTTTCCAGGCCGCTGGAGTGCGCGCTGAAATAGATCAAGCTGCTCAGTCCATTCAAGAGGGTTGCGGGGAGCGAATATGATTGATAGGATGAGCTTGAGCGGCGAGCGGCGCTCGCAGGGCATGCAGAAGATGCGCAAATGCGGTACGAAGTTGCACCGTCGGCACCAAGATTCACCTTGCCGCCTCGAAATGCTCTGCATATGGGTGGATTCCCATACGGCGTAAAGCCGCACGGGTATCCGTTTGCTACTTTTAGTACGTCAGTATCACACCACAACGAATTGCCATTGTATGGAATCCTCGTCTGCGCGGCTGAAAGCTCTGCCACTGCGTGTGCACACTCAGGCTGTGTTGTCACCTCATACGTGCCCGTAGGGCATGCTGCGACCCCTTCGCTTCCGAGAACATAGCTGACGCAGCGTATTGCCAGCCCGCCGCCCTTTGCTGTCTGGTCGTCCATGGAGACACGCTGTAGAGTAGTCAAGCCACCGAAGGCGGTCACCGGTAAGTATCTCAATGCGTTGCCCGTCAGGACAAGCTCCGTCATAGAGGTGCAACCACTGAAGGTTCCGTCCGAGGGCAGAGTCACCAAGTTGTTATCGCCGACATTAAATGTCTGTACACTGTGCAGCCCATTGCATATGTCTGAGGGCAAGCTCGTGATCTGGTTCCCGGAGATATCGATTTTGGTGAGTGCTGACATGCCATCAAAGATATTGTCGTCAAGCTCCTTCAGGCCGTGTCCCCTCAGAAACAGTTGGTTCGAACCGTAGCTAACAGAACAGGTTCCCGTCCGAGCGAGCTTCAAACCGGTACTGCCGTCTGAGAGGGTTGCCGAATAGGCCGAGAACTCGCATGTGTCCGCATCCTGTACACAATTTCCTGGGCCCCATATACATGGCAGCGCTGAGCCGTCTGCGCATCTCACGGGCCCACATGGACACAGACGACGATGCTTCAAATCTAGCGGGATCTGTCATTAAATCTTCACAAATATTAGTGCGGTAAAACAAAATGTTGCATGTTCACAAAAAAGAGCGCTCCAGGTGCACGCTCCACGCAGTGCTCTCATGCTCTCGCTCGTGCCTAAAACGCGGACCTGGCTGCACGGCGCAAACGGCCGGTTCGCGTGACAGTTGTTTCCAGTCGAGTGCTTGTGGGGGTGGCCTCCCAGCTCTGGATTAGTCTGGGTCATTTTGATGGTTTGGCAAGCGATGCCCGCCCTTCCAAAATACTGCTGCATTGTGCTTATCCAGCTCGTATCGTCAACGTATGCGTCCTCGAGATCATCGAGTTCCGATTGCATGCACGCCATGCCGCGGCTGGCGCACACGGAATCGCACGAGTGCTGCGTGCCCAAAACAGTCTGCAGAGC
>Ga0115006_10003127_pt1 | contig 11156 bp, 6 predicted proteins | sample ArcOceMetagenome_3_FD_88943 | JGI IMG/M metagenome (GOLD analysis project Ga0115006, IMG submission 88943) | Marine eukaryotic phytoplankton communities from Arctic Ocean - Arctic Ocean- Svalbard ARC20M Metagenome | ecosystem: Environmental > Aquatic > Marine > Oceanic | place: Arctic Ocean...
ACTCCTGGCCGCGGGGGTGCGACTGGGCCTGCGTGGGGTCGCGTCCCGCGACATGGACCGGCAATTCCTATTTGCCTCAGTCGCATACACAACGTGCTCAGCAGTGGCACAGAACCTAGTGCCTGCGGGCAACTCCAGGGCCGCGGGCAGTGAGGTGGCGGTCCAAGGGGCGGCGGGGGATATGATTTGAGGCGGACTTGGAGAGAGATCACTGGACATCAGGATCGCTGCAGGGTGCACGAAAAACGCGCGTGCATCCCATTCGCTGGCAAATGGGCAGGAAATGTGCAAGCAGGATTTGCAACTCCTGCCCCCTGTCCCCTTTTCCCTAGACCATGACCCCCCCGTTGTAACTCAGAAAGCGCCACGCATACTCAATCTGTGGGGACTGGGGGCTTCCTCGTTACACTTTCCATCTCTCGTAAGGCCAAGCGGAGAGTGGAGGTATAGTGCTCGCTACCGCATACTGGGCCACGAGCGCCGCGGCCCAGGGTGGTGTTACCCGACAGGGCGTTGTGCTTACCTACCTTCTGTCACTTGTTATAGGCAGTCAATAAAACCTCCCCCTCCCCCCTCTCCCTCTCCGGAGAGCACAAATGTTCATCAATGTAGACTGAAGAGTTGCATGTTTCCGAGCACATTCGTATCTACAACACAACGAGCTCGACGAAAGTTTATTCAAAACTAACGCAGTGAACGAGGAGGAGGAGGTTTTATTGGCTGCCTATAACAAGTGACAGAAGGTAGGAGAGAAAGAAAGAAAGAAAGAAAATGAGAAAGAGAGAGGCAAGCTTTATTTGGAAACAATGTCCCCAACAAGACTGTCAGCCAACAACGTAGAAGCTGTCGGGGTTTTCTTTGTAGTGCCACATGAGATGATTGACGACCGTGCGATATGGCCGCCACTTTTCAGCCACTTGGTCTATGAGATGCCGCGTCGCATGCGTGTCTGGAAAGTCCTCCGCATCTGCCACTCGCGTCTCGGCAGGGGCTGCGCCGTGATAGCGAGCAGAAAGGTTATACAGGTCGCGGATCGCCATGCGAACCGTCAGGTCCCCATAGAGCATGATGTCCGGGCGATTCAAAAAATGCAGCATGAAGACGCCTGCTGTCCATTCGCCTATGCCCTTGAGGGCGCATAACCGCTTGCAGCAGTCTCTGTCAGACAAGGTCGCCAGTTGAGCGAGCGACAGCTCTCCTGACGCAAACGCGCTCGCGATACCCCGTATGAATCCGTACTTGCTTCTGCTGAGTCCAACGTTTTTGGAGCCATCTGAGGCTTGGCCACCACACATGCAGGCCTCTGGCACTGCAAGTAGGGACGTCGGTGTGAACGGCTTTACCACATTGAGCATACGCTCCATGATCGCATTGCCGCATTGTACGCTGATCATCTGAAACACAACCCCCTTCACAAGCGACAGGAACGCGCCGTTGTCCGACAGCTCCTTGTTCGAATTCTCTCTCGTTGGCACACACGTCACACCCAATCGTTTGATCAGAATTCCCAGCGTCGGGTCCACTGCGCACAGGTGCACGGCCGCCTTGCGCAGGAGACCGCGGTCGAGGACGGCGGGGGTAGCTGACGACAAATCATACGCTAGCTTGCGCGGCACTGCACCCGGAACCTTTTCACTCTTCGCTTTCAACCACGGACACGGCGCAACCTTTGTCTTTTTTGAAGGCGTTCCTTGTGGTGTTCCTGGCGGTGTGTCGCGGCACGCGCTGGCCTCATCTCCCTCCCTTCCCTCGAGATTGGAATCGTCCAGATCATTCTCATCCTCGTCAGCATCATTTGCCCCAGCACAAGTCCGTTTTCTGGTGCCTCCTGCGGCATCAGACTGTCCGAGAGCGAGGAGGGAGACACCCTTACGAAACGCTGCATGCACCGACACCTTACTCGCCTTGCCCTTCTGTTTGCTGTTGGTGGAGCTGGAGAGACTAGCGTCGATGGCAATCTGCTCAAACTGCCGCGAGTGCGGCGCAATGTAGTGCCGGAAGAAGCTTCCGCACAGGCGGATGTTTGCGGCCTCTGCCTCCTCCACCGTTGACGCAGCCATGAGAACGACAAGCTCGAGATCTTTCAGAGCTTGACCAGGCCGGTCGATACGGCCCTTCATCTGTTCTAGCCGATCCCCCGGCTGCGGGCGGCAGATGATGCAATCGGCGTCATGTTGCATGTTCAGGCCCTGTGCAGCTGCGTGAATCGTCACCACCAATGCGGAGCCTAGACCCCCCTTACTCCCGCCGCCTCCTTCTGCGCCGCCCTCGCCAGCGGTTGCGCGCTGCCCTGGCCACCGGCGGGCGCAAGGCAAGTGCTTGAAGATTCGCGCTAGCTCCTTTTCGGTGTTCGCGAAGATCAGCGGCCGCCGGCCCTTGCTGATCAGACGCTGTGCGACGGCAGCCACAGCTCGCGGCAGCGTGTCAGGCTCGTAGTGTGTGCCCAAAAGGTGTTTGAGGGAGACGTAGAGAGTGCGATGGTCCTGCTCCCCGGGAGCCTTGCGGTAGAAATTGGTCAAGATCGCCTCGTACTCCTTGGCTGTTTTGTTCTCCAAAGGCACAGCTTCGTAAGAGAGCTTCCAGCTCCGTCGATTCTTCGGGACATAACAGACTATATGCTCCACCAGCGTGGTTGTCAGAAATCGCTGCTCGCGCGGGAGCGGAGAGCGCAGCATGCGGATCATGTAAAAGAGCTTTGCGTAGTTTGAACGGAAGAAGGTCGCTGACAGCATCAAGACACCACAGTGGCTGGCCTCCACTTGCCTCCATGCCTCGGCTGTCTGCAGGGCTGTGTCGTTTTGCACGGACAGGCACTCATCAATCACGACGAAATCCCAGGCAGCCTTGGCAAATGGGTGCTCGCGCACGCGCGCCAGAGTTGAGATCACGAGACTGTTGCCATCGATGGGAGGATTTCCGCGCTTATAGTATGGAGAGAAGAGCTTGCCGTTGGCACGCTGCTCAATCACGTGCAGATTCGCGGTATGCTGCATCGCCTGCATCACCCACTCGCTGACTAGCTCATTGACAGGCACCAGGACTAGGGACCCGTGCCGCTGGATATCGTGCGACGCAAGGTGCTGCGCCACAGAGCACACACACGCCAGAGCCGTCAGCGTCTTGCCAGCTCCAACGGCACTGGCGTCTGCAAACCCCAAGTTTCCGTGCTGGATGCCAAGGATCACGCGGTTGCGCGCTTCTCGCTGGTGGGGCCACAGCTCTGTCGTCACTGACGGCAGAAGCGAAGGCGCCGAAACAGATTGCGTCATCGCAGGACCCGCATCGACACGCGCAAGGCGATCGAGCGACGCACACATGTGCACAAAAGCAGCACCCGCCGGCATGAGACGCCACGTGAATTGGGTGCGTGTGCGCGCAAGCACGCACGGGTAAAGCGCCTCTAGAGTATAGAGCAGCCGCAGAATGGTGCCTTCGCTCATTGGCCGCACTGCCTGTCGCGCTGCCGCACCCCAACGATTCACCGGCGCTACTCCGATCACGTCCTTGTCTCGTGTCGTGATGGTAAGCAGCACATCGCGCCAGACCTGTCGCATGCGCGCGCGCGCAAAGAGCGTGTGAGGAGGGCGGAGAAAAGAGCTGCTCACGCTCAGCGTACTCGCAACCCTGCGAAATCATGCCGGACCTGTTTGGAAAGCGAGGACTTCCCGGCGATGTGCGGCATCCAGTCCAAAACCAACCCTTCATGCACGGGCCCCGCACGCGCCGACGATGCCATTGCCTGCGCACAGACGCCTCCATTAGAGACGCACACGCACACGACTGCTCGCTATGATCAGCCCTCCACGCGAGTCTCTCCACCAGTCCTTACATACAGCCTGTGCCTTGAGATTGCCTGTCTCCTAAACGGGACTGCACCTCGCTGGATGCCTCTCTCGCAAGTGACCTGCAGGGCGAGGAAGAGCTGGACGGCGTCATCTGCAACAGGATCCTCATCCTCCTTGAGAGCATACAGCGCTTCTCGAATCAAGCGAAGCTGCAGAAAACGTGCCACGCGTGTTGTTAACGCCGCAGATGTATATTTCGTCCACGAGACACTGTGCATCAACTACCGTGCCCAGCCCACGCCAAACACGGAGCTGGCTTGCACAGCTGGGCCCAGCAAGACTACGTTAATTAACAACAAGACTAGCTGTCCGGCACGCCTGCAGGCCGGCGCACCTCCGACACACACACACACACACACACACACACAACTGGGGAGAGACAAAGCGCACCCGGTAGCCTTTCAGCGCGATGACCTCAGACGCTTCGTTACAGGGTTCCAGCAACACTGCTGCGTTGAACGCCTCCACCTCCCTGCCCTCCACAAAGAACCGCAGGCCATCCTCCTCCTCCTCCTCCTCGTCTTGCCCTGGTTCCTGCGCATCGCCACCATCTGCCACCTCCTCGCTCTTACTCTTTCGCTTGCGCGTGCCTGCGCAGCCCTTTGCCTGTCGGATCTCCATCCTGTCCGAAGATGGCTGACTGGACGGCCGTGTCCCTTCTACACGCACCCGCACCTCAGCATTCTCAGCACCACCCGCCAGAAACGAGGCCCACTGGAATCCGTGCGGCGGCTTTCGGAGTCGCAACCGCATCCCCTCTGGGTGCGCCTGTGCCAAGGTGGTGAGCAGCGCCTGCTGAGCTGCCCTACGCAGCATAGGGTCCTGGACAAAGCCGAATTGGGCCACGGCCTCGGCACCAACGCGGGCATCTCCTTCGCTCTCCTCCTCCAGCGCCATCTCATTGGCGCCGAGCCGCTGCACCAAAAGCGCTCGCCCTTTGACTCCAGCAATGGTCACAGCCACCGACATGTTGGCGCCACCTTCTGCAAGCTTGAGCGTGAGGTGGTGCGTGTCGCCGAAGAGCATCAAGAAAGCTGCGCGTGACTCGTAGTGCGAGGGCGTTCGGCCGCCGATGCTGCGCTGCCGTTGGAAGACAGGGCAGGTCGGCGGGAGCGGGGGCCTGTCCCTGTGCTCCCGCAGCACCAGCGACTGCACAGATTTCATCACGTGTAGCAGGGCGGTTTCGTGGGGCGACAAATCTGCGCCCTGTGCCACCACTTGGTTTGCTGACGTGTACAAAGAAACGTGCCCAGCCCCGTCCCCACCAGACCCTAGCGCATCCTCCTCCGCCTCCGCGGGGCTCTCCTCTTTGGCCATCACCGTCTCAGTCTTGTTGCGCGTTTCGTCCCTATCGTCGCAGTCGCTGGCAGGCGAAGGCTCGGAGGCGTCGTGGAGGACTTCGCGCCCCCGAAATGCCGCGACGCGCTCAAGCAAGAGAGGCAACTCCTGGCGCTGGTTGGCCCCGGACGAGAGCTTGATCATGGCACGCGCAAGTCCCTGCAGCGAGTGTTGGCGCGGGTGGCGCGGCGCAAACGGCAGCCCCGCCTGCACGAGGAGAAGCATGTTGGGCACCACAGAAGGATCATAAGAGGCAACGTACACCTCCTCGTTCAGCTGCGAAAGCCGCGCGTCAGTTTCCTTTTCCACAGCGGGCCACATGCGCAGCGCAGTCTGGTCCACGTGCTCCAAGCCATGCAAAAGCTTTGTCCACACGTGGTGAGCCCGGATGTACACTGTGAGCGTGTCGACTTCGGTCCCAGATGCGAGGAGCAACGCGCCCGCTCTCATCGCATCCACCACTGCCCGTGCTTCCTCCTCCGCCTCCCCGCCAGCCCCCTGCCCTTCCAACTCAGCCACCTTCTTGGCGGGGGTCCCAGACTTGTCAGAGCCCCCTCCCGCCGAGTCCACAGCGGACGGCGCGTCGCCAGCGCTTCCCCATGGCGACAGGTCTGGTGGGGGCGCCATGGCAGGAGCCGCCGCCGAGCCGCCCTGCGCATCGGATGCGAGCGTGGCGCAGCTCTCCATTCCCGCACCGTCCCCCTTGGCCGAGAAAAAAGCGAAGTCGCAGTCGGTCTTGAGGTGCCGCCAGCCTCTCCACGGCATGGTCGCGCACGTGCGCTGCAGCCGCAGCGCAGTCCCCACCACACGCAGCTGCAAAGCGCGCGGCAGCCTGATATTGGGGTCCGCCTTGCACATAAGCGCCAGCGCCACCATCTCGGCCATGCTCAGCACTCTCCCGATTGCCTCCTCTCCCTCCCCCCCCTCCCCTTCCTCCTCCCCCTCCCCACCAGAAGTGACACTGTTCTGCAGCTCAGGCTTGAGCTGGGCTGTCTGGCAAGAGTTGCCTTTCCCCTCAGCTCTGGACCCCCTCGTCCGCCCCCTGCCTGCCTTGATATCCACCTCGATGTCAGCTTTAGCACGCGCCATGCCGCTGCTGTGCGTGCTGTCAGCGCGACCAATTTTTCGCCGTTGCCCCTCAACCTTGAGCTCCGGCGCACTTTCATTCCCGTGTCCCGCGCGCTGGGCGCCCATTGTAGACGCGGAGGCACTGAGCGCACCGCCGGCCTTGGTCTCGGGTTTGCAGGCTGCCCCAGCAACAAGAGCGTGCGGCCTACGCGCATGAGGCAGGTATGGAGTGACATCCTCTACTGCCGTCACAAAAAGACACCACAAGAGGCAGCTTGCACTCCTGCCGTCTCCCGCCTCCATCTCCGGCAGCACCTCCTCCCCGTCACCGCCACCTGCCGCCTTACGCGCGCCGCTGCTTTCCACAGGCCCCGTCGGAGCCAAGAGTGCCGCACAAGCCTCCAGCAGCGGCTGCTGCCCGCACAACCCCGGGCTCCCGCGGCGGATACTCTTTTGCACCAGTGAACAGCGTCCTTGCAGGCGAGCGCCGGGGGTCGCCCAGGGCAAAAGCCCACAAACCGATCCCGTTTGCGTGGCCCTGGCCTGCTCTTCTTGCGCATCCGAGTGCGCCTTGCCCTTGGCTTCCTGAGACTGGCCGGGTTCTGCCTGATCAGCAAGGTGGCATGCCTCGACGGACGCGTCTGATACAGCGCCTGCGCCGCGGTCGCCGGGGCCTTGGTCCTGCGCCTCGGCGCCCTTTGGCTTGAACGGCGACAGCGCACGAAGCAACGTATTGGATACTCCAAGCGCAATCAGGACTTGTCTTGAGTCCGCTGGGGCCGTGTCTGCGGCGGTAGATGATGATGATGGTGGTGGTGGTGGTGGTGACTGCGATGATGAGACAGGGCGCTGTCCAGGCAGCGCATGCCACAGGATCTCGTCGCCGCTGTCGTCTTGGTCCTCTATGCGTCCGCCAAAGAGGACATTGACGCTGTCTGGGCAACCCGACACCAGAATGGAGCCGTGGATGGTCTGGCCCTCGGCGTGCAGTCGCGTCCGCAGCTCCTTGGCCGACACCCACTCGTGTTCGTTGCTGGTGACGCGCATTGCGTAAGTGGCCTCCTCGCCCAGCACCTCCCCCAGTTCTCCCCCGTGCTCGAATCGGCAGCCCACCAGGCCCGGATCCTTGAGGCATGCCTCGACGATCAATGGGCACGGCAGAGGGGCCGAGCGCTTGCCGGAGCTCCGGATACGATTCAGGGCAGCGGCAGAGAGCTGCTGCTCGCTGCAGTCGGCGAGAAGCGGGGGCACCGGCACCTTCCAGTGCTTGTGCCACTGCTTGCAGAAGGCGCCCACCGAGGACACGTCGTCGTGGCCCAGGTGGGCCCGGGCGGCGTGCATCTGGCCGCTCGCGATCGCTTGCAGGGCCTTGGCCACGCTTTCATGCGACGGCAAAAACTGCACCGGCTCCAGGGCGCGCACCTCTAGGTGCGGCAGCGAGGCCTTTGCGCCCTTTAAAAGCCCGCGCGCCGCGACGGTATGGGTCGCCCCGCCCTCGCTGGCGCATTTTGCGCCGAGCGACTTGAGCACCTCCCACGGAGGCGGCGCCGGCGACTGGGCGGGCAGGGGGTCGCGGGTGGCCGGGGCCGGGGCCGGGGCCGCCCCGGGAGCTGCCGTGGGACTGGCGGAGGATGCCACCGCCTCTACTGGCGCGCCCTTCCTGCGCTTCGCCGGGGAGTAGGCCAGCGTGCTCAAGCCGTCGAGCGCCGCCTCGCTCGCCGTCCCGCCCGCCGTCCCGCTCACCGCTTCCCGCCGCGCGTCATGCGCCTGGCCGGCAGGCACGGGGTCACACGTTGGACACTGGGAAGGATGGATGGGGCGCGACGACTCGGCGCCGCAGGCCGTGTCCAGGGCAACACATCGCAACACGCCAAGCGCCGCAACGCCCACGCTTGGACAGGGGAGGGCGAGGGGGCGCGACACGGCACACGCACTGCGCAGCACGCTCCGAACCGCACCTTCTTTCGGGGCATCGCGGAGCGTGCTAGACCGCTGCCGTGCTCAGGTCCCTGCAGCTGGTGATTTGTCTTAGAGTAAATTCACGAAATCAGAAACCCTGGCAAATTTGCACGGTTTCCTACAGCAATGTTCGTGGGCAGCCACAACAGCCCTGATTGGAATCGCCCCCGGACCGACAGGGCGATGATGTCGGCGGCGGGGGGAGAGGGCGGGCGGCCGGGCCTTTCGGCCATCGAGATGGCACGGCAGGCCATGCTCTTCTGCAAGGCGCCGGCCTCCGCGACGGTGGAGGCGATCGAGAGGCTGACCGAGAAGCACGTCGCCCGCACGCGCCGGGAGCTGCTCGACAAGGAGCGGCAGATGATCGGCGAGCGGGACCAGGCCACCGCGGCTGGGCTGGAGCGACTCACGCGCAAGATAGGCATCCTGTCGCTGATACCTGCCACGCAGCGGATGGACCTGTGCAGGCGCATGAACCTGCTCAAGTTCCGGGACGAAGACGAGCCGCTGTTCAAGCAGGGCCAGTCCTGCATCGACTACTACATCCCAATCGTGGGCGCGTTTGAGTGCAGGGCCGTGATGCACGAGCAGCGCTTTCTCATCGCGGACAGCGGAGAGTGCCGTACTCGCGAGACAGCCCAGCTCCTCCGGCAGATTATTATAGGCGCGGGCAGCAGTCTGCACTTCGAGCAGGGCGTCGGCATGCCGCCGGAGCATGGGGTGCTGCACACCGATACGTACGCTGGGACGAGCGTCTCGACAGCTTGGCCGTTGCTGAATCCTCCGTCGGAGGATCCGAAGGAGGGCAAGAAAGCGGCAGGGACGCAGAAGAGACTGTCCATCAGTGAGAGGCGAGCGGCAAAGCGTCCGGGTGGGCTGTGCATCGTGCTTGCCATTCCGATGCAGGACGTCGTGGACATCCTGCAGGTGCCAAAGGACGAGGTCATGCTGCGGGGCCTAGCTCTGCGGAGAGCATCAGATTTCTTTCAAGAGTGGCTGGACTTTGATCTCCACGCTGTCGCATACATGTTCGATCTTCAAACGTTTAAGCCTGGACAGACAATCGTCAGTGGCGGGCCCGTGCGCAGCAACAAGCTGTACATCCTGCTCAAGGGGAAGATAGATCTGCAGTGGGTAAATCATTACCAATCAATCCAACACCAATCAATCCAAGACGTGGTGGACATGCCCTGTGACGAGACGATGCCATGTATGGGAGAGCAACACGTGTGTTCCGACTACTACGACGGTGCCGCTCCCGACCACCGTGCCAGTGCAAGCAAGAGTGGCGATACTTGCGAAGTGCTGGTCTGTCGGGTAAGCGATATCTTGCCGTACCTTGATGCGGATACACAAATGAAGTTCTACAGGGTCTTTCAAGCGAGGCGAAAAAGATGGTATGAACTAAAGGGATATCACCAGGGCGTCCACCAGGGCGTGCCATCACGTGCAACATCGCCGCAGCAACGTTCTCTCGATGACTCGTTCGACAGTCGCATGCCACCACCTGGCGAAACTATGTTTGCGCGATTCCCTCCGCGATTGGACAAAAAATTGAGGGCTCCGCCAAGCAAGTTGAAATACAATGAAAAGCTGCTGCAAGCGGGCGGGGATGTCGCCTCAGAAGACGGCACGCCGCGCGTTGACATAGCATCTCCTGTAGCGACGGAAGAGTATCTGGGCTTCACGAAAATGCTGCCTTCGACACGGTCGATCTTGCCGCCAGACTCTGTAGATGATGCCGGGAAGGCATGGCAAGCGATGATTTCGAGTCCTTACCGTGGCCGGAAAACATTCACAGCCCCCCCGAAATATTTTGGCGAAACTGATCGCAAGCGCGCGTCGCAGGCTCCTGAAAAACTCCCTACATTGATCGACACCAATCTGTTCGTAAAGGTATGCCACAATTGATCGTCGTCATTTTTGGCGCATGCGCCTGATGTTACCCAAGAACACGTTGTATGAAACATCTAACCATTCTCGAAAACTGAGCAGAAGGGACGTTCGAGCTCAGCGCCACTCGTCCTGCCGCAACACCTGCAACATTCGCATTTATCATTGTACTTCCCTTTCAATCAAAAATATAGCGGAATGGTGCAGGCGAACATGGACACAAAAAAGAAGATTGAATATGCACACTTCAAGAACCAATGAGAAGTCCGTTTGTCTCCGGAGCCCTCGGTGGCGAATCCTCCAAAACAATAAATCATGCGGATTGCCAGCGTTGCGTTGGCACGAGTCTCCGAGTCCAACGGCGGCAAGGAGCCGGCGGCGCCGCCGGGGGGGCTTGCCGCGAATCCTCCAAAACACGCCGCGTGAGTGTAGTTGTTCTACGATCAATACAACTACACTCACGCGTGTCACACATGTCAGACACGTCAGCGTGACTTGACATGTGTGTAACTAGCTTATCTTTGTCTCAATTTCTTCAATCTTGGTCTCAATAAATTTCCCGGCAACACTGAGAGACTGAAGACACTGGTTGAAGCTTCCCTCGGCGGATACCACGATTTACTAGCGCTTCTAGATCGTCAAGAGGCCTGATCGTTGTCATTCAACTCCTCTTCCTTCAACAGGAAGTCTGGGCTGAACGCGGGGTCTGTGCTAGGCCACCATCAGGACCGCCGCACACGGCGGCGCCAATCTGCCCTTACCAGCGCCAGAGGAGTACATGCAAGGAGTGCGGGGCGGCAAGCATCTGCCAGCACCAGCGCATCAGGAGCACAACAAGGAGTGTCGCAAGGAGGCGGATGAGTCGATGCCGGGCGGGCAGCTGAAGGAGGAGAGGAGAGAGGAGGAGAGAGGAAAGAGGAGAGAGGAGAGAGGTGGCGCCCGATGGCTGCTGCGGCGCGCCACAGCAGCAACAGACTTCCCGCGCTTCTATCCAAGACGGGAAGTGGAGCACAGCTGGAGGCCACAAGCCAGTCAGCTGCCTCCCCCAAGAAC
>Ga0115006_10003129_pt1 | contig 11151 bp, 7 predicted proteins | sample ArcOceMetagenome_3_FD_88943 | JGI IMG/M metagenome (GOLD analysis project Ga0115006, IMG submission 88943) | Marine eukaryotic phytoplankton communities from Arctic Ocean - Arctic Ocean- Svalbard ARC20M Metagenome | ecosystem: Environmental > Aquatic > Marine > Oceanic | place: Arctic Ocean...
GACTGCGCGGGTGGCTCGCCGACCAACCGTCCCGTTGATCCCACTGGAACATTCTACTGTGGTTCATCGTTTGAGAATGCGTCGACGCTATGTTCCAAGGCTTGCCCGTCTGGAACCAGTTCGGAATGCCCGCCCGACCAGGCCTGCTTCGCGAACACGCCGTGCGAGGACAAGGGAAGTTTCTTCTGCGGCACCAGCATCATCAATGCCAGCGCGATGTGCGAGACATCTTGCCCCAACGGCCTCGATTCAGAATGTCCGAGCGGACTGGCCTGCTACGAGACCGTGACCTGCGGACCAGACGAGCCCACGCGCGCGCCGACCGTGCCAGACGTCGAGGACGGCACCAAGTACTGCGGGTACACATACGAGCACGCTTCGAACGAATGCACGCAGCCATGTCCCACTGGCCAAAATGACAGCTGCCCCGATGGCATGTCGTGCTACGCCCACACGCCTTGCGAGGAGCGAGGGACCTTCTACTGCGGAAACTCATGGAACAACGCCGCTTCGAGCTGCCAGTTCGCGTGCCCCTCTGGCACAGACGAAGAGTGCCCTGGCTCGACCAAGTGCTACGCTTACACGACTTGTGACGAAGTTGGCTCGTTCGCGTGCGGGACGTCATTCGAGGAGGCGTCGGCCGATTGTGACCACCCTTGTCCGTCCGGAAGCCCCACCGAGTGCCCATCGGGATCGTTCTGCTTCACCCATACGATGTGCTCGTTCGAGGCTGAGTCGGAGCCGACTCCCGAGGAGACGACGCCGTACATCCCAGGCGACTCTTTCTTCTGCGGGACGTCGTTCCTCGACGCGTCCACGAGGTGCACTGACGCCTGCCCATCGAGGCTCGATGTCGAGTGCCCTAACGGCGAGAAGTGTTTCGGAAGCACGCCCTGCCCGACGAGGGAGACTTACTACTGCGGCGCAAACCTCCAGGAAGCTTCTGCCATCTGTCAGTATCCATGTCCAACTGTAAGTTTCGCTTTGCCCTCATCTATACAGGGTATCAAACTTGACTTCTTACACTTGTTGAATAGGGTGACAGCGATGACTGTCCGACGGGACTTAGCTGCTTCGCCTTCACGTCTTGCGCGGACCAGGGGTCATTCTACTGCGGTTCGAATTTTCTTGACGCCGACGCCAGCTGCGAGCTCCCTTGCCCCACCGGCCTGTCCGATGAGTGCCCCGACGACCTGACGTGCTTTTCATACACGACGTGTGCGGACGTCGAACCTCCCGCCGAGACACCCGTCGGCTCTAACTTCTGTGGCGCAAGCTTCGACGAGGCGACGCGCGAATGTTCCCTTCCGTGCCCCAGCGGGCTGGACTCGGAATGTCCCCTTGGCACGACATGCCATCCACACACGTCGTGCAATGACCGTGATTCATTTATGTGCGGCAACTCGTGGGACCATGCAGCGAGCACATGTTCGAATCCTTGCCCGTCTGGAGAGCACTCGGACTGCCCGCCGGGGATGAGCTGCTTTGCGTACACGCCGTGTAATAATGCTGGGTCCTTCTACTGCGGAACCAGTTTCGACGAGGCATCGTCCTGTGATACGCCCTGTCCTTCAGGGCACAGCACGGAGTGTCCAGGTAGGCCTTATATGTGTGCTTGAAATTTTTCTTTACACCATTTTCTAACTTTCCTTACCTGCATCTCAGACGGGTTGAGCTGCTTCTCGTACACATCATGCGGCACAGGAGACTTTAACCCTGTCGAAGTACCGGAACTTGAGGACTTCACTCTTCCTGACTCATATTTCTGCGGGTCGTCGTTCGACGATGCCTCCGAGTCGTGCAAGTACCAGTGCCCAGGTGGATCTATCGACTGCCCAACTGGATTGGCGTGTTTCGAGCGAACTAGTTGCGTTGGCAAGGACGTCCCTGTTGTTTCAGGTGAGTTGTTCTATTCTTGACTGAATGTTGATCAATTTTCAACTTTGAATGCTGACACTGTCTGCACCCACCAGAACAAGACTCGTTCTACTGCGGAAAGAATCTTGCCGATGCCAACGAGAAGTGCTTGGTGCCGTGTCCCGAGGGCACATCTTCCGTCTGTCCCGTCGACGAGTCTTGCATCCCGTTCACATCGTGTGAGAATCCAAATGCTGTGGACCAGACTGAGCTCATCGAGCTGGTGTCCACATTTTTTTGCGGCACAGACGAGTTGGATGCCAGATCGTGCAGCGAACCATGCCCCAATGGCCCAACAGATTGCCCGGTCGGGACGTCGTGCTTTTCGTTTACGACATGCGACGCAGACGACTCACCACCAGAGTCTACACCTGCCGATTCCACGCCTTCGACCGATGGATCCTTCTACTGTGGCAGTAGCTTTGAAGACGCAACACTTTCTTGCTCCGTCCCTTGCCCAGGAGGTAGTTCGTCTGAGTGCCCCAACGGCATGAGCTGTTACGGTTTCACATCCTGCAAAGATAGAAGTAGTTTCTTCTGCGGCACGACTTGGGACGAGGCGTCCGAGACCTGCTCAAAGCCTTGCCCTTCGGGTAACAACGATGAATGTGACGACGGAGATGTGTGCTTTGGATACACGCCCTGCTCTCTAGCTGATACAGACATTCCTGTCGACTCGTTTTACTGTGGCGCATCATTTGCCGACGCGGTGGTGTCGTGCACGGATCCTTGCCCGTCGGGGGAGCACTCGGACTGTCCCGATGGCCAGCTTTGCCATCCCTACACGCCCTGCAGCGAACGCGAGTCGTCTTTCTGTGGTTATAGTTGGACTGATGCGGCCACCAGTTGTTTAGTTCCCTGCCAGAGGTACGAAATTGCCTGTGTCATGTGCTTACCTAAACCCATCTAACAAAAATACTTCAGTGGAAGCTCGGCAGAATGTCCGACGGGGCAATCTTGCTTCCCCTCTACGCCCTGTGCCGAGGTCGAATCATTCTTCTGCGGGTCGATTTTTGACGACGCAAATACTTCTTGTGAAATTCCTTGCCGTTCTGGCCAGTCAGGCGATTGTCCCAACGGAATGGGATGCTTTGCGTACACGCTCTGCAATGAACGAGGGGACGAAGCCGTAGTGACACCAACCCTTGCCCCAATACCCGACGCGCCACCTGAATCTTACTACTGCGGCACTTCATTCGACGACGCGTCGACTGCATGTACGGATGCATGTCCTTCCGGCGAATCGGAAGAATGCCCTGATGGTCTTTACTGCTTCTCAAGCACGCCTTGCAGCGACACGGGTTCTTTCTTTTGCGGAGTTACGTGGGAAATAGCTGCTGCGAGCTGTACCGAGCCCTGTCCGAGTGGCTTGAGCTCGGACTGTCCCTCGGGCGAGCAATGTTTTGGATACACCCCGTGCACCAAGAGCGAATCATTCTACTGCGGAACCACGTTCGAGGATGCGTCTACTGAATGCGCGGTGGCTTGTCCCAGCGGGAGTGATTCGGAATGTCCTGATACCACTTCCTGCTTCAAGTATACTCCTTGTGCCGACAAATCTGACGTTCCTGAAGATTCAAATCAACCGCTGGAAGACGAGGACACTTACTATTGCGGACTGAACTTCGCCGATGCTGCTGACAGATGTTATTTACCCTGTCCTTCGGGAAGTGCGGCAGAATGTCCTGTCGGGGAGGCTTGTTATGGAAACACCCCGTGTAGCGGCGGAGACTCGTTTTTCTGTGGACTGACCTGGTATGATGCCTCGAGCGAGTGTAAGGTTCCGTGCCCATCGGGGTCTGACGCCGAGTGCCCGGACGGGGCGAAATGTTTTGGATATACGCCATGCTCGGAGGTTGACTCATTCTACTGTGGCTCGGACTTCGTCGATGCATCAACTTTCTGCCTGAAGCCCTGTCCCAGGTGAGAGCAGAATGACGTCTCAGTTTTTGTTGATTCACTTTGGTCACTCATATCAACCAATTTTTTTCAGTGGCTCTTCCCAGGAGTGCCCTCTAGGACTGAGTTGTTACCCAAACACTCCCTGTGGATACGACGCAGGCGTAGCGACGCCGAAACCTTCATCATCACCAGTCAAGCCTGTTGTCACCAAGGCTCCAACAAAGACTCCCACTATCTTCCCCACCCCGCCCCTCAGCTTTGAGACCGCCGGCAAAACGACGATGGCGCCTTCCATCCCTTCGTTGTCCTCGTTTTACTGTGGTACAGACGTGGATGAAGTGAACTGTTTGCTTCCCTGCCAAGGCGACGAGGAATGTCCATTGGACCACAACTGTTTCGCGACTCAAGTATGCAGCGATTCGTTTTACTGCGGAGTTGACTTCCAGGACGCGAATTCGACGTGCTCCCAAGCCTGTCCAGACGGAAAGGACGAGTCATGTCCGATGGGCACGAGCTGCTATGCCAATACTCTTTGCGACGAGCTTACACCGGATTTTGTGGCCCACCCCGGCACTTACTATTGCGGAAGAAACTACACAGATGCTTCAGAGTCGTGCGCTCTGGCTTGTCCAGGAGGGTCAAGTCAGGAATGTTCCGAGCTTGGTCCGGAGTTTGCCTGCTATGCCAGTACACCATGCGACGACAAGGATACGTACTACTGCGGGACATCATGGAGTCACGCGGCTGCAAACTGTTTGTTTCCGTGTCCAACTGGCAATGACAGCCAGTGCCCCGACGGCACTTCATGCTATCCTTACACGACGTGCGATCAGTCTTTCTCTTTCATGTGCGGAACAAGCTTTGAGGATGCATCTTCGTGTGAGCGGCCGTGTCCGTCGGGAAGCAGCAGCGAGTGCCCCTTCGGCGAGTCTTGCTTCACTCACACAACTTGCAGTGCCGAAACCGATGACGTTCCTGATACCCCAGCCTACGTTCCTGGGGATTCATACTTCTGTGGCACGACCTACTTCGAGGCGGCTACAGTATGTCTTGACCCGTGTCCGTCGCGATCTGATGCCGAATGTCCGGACGGTCAGCAATGTTACGGAGATACTCCATGTCCTGCCAGGGATACTTACTTCTGCGGAAAGAGCTTGGACGAAGCATCGGGCGACTGTGACTACCCCTGCCCAAATGTAAGTGACAAGATTGATTAGGTGCTCAGTTGGGATTCGGCTCATAATCTTCTGCAAATCATCACTTCGTCGTCTCAAAGGGTGACGAGTGCCCTGATGATTTATCTTGCTTTGCATTCACAACGTGCGAAGACAAGAAGTCTTACTTTTGCGGCACGAGCTACATAGATGCGAGTTTATCTTGTGGAATCCCCTGTGAGAGCGGCATGTCGGCGGACTGTCCTGGTGAAATGGCATGCTTCGCCTTCACAACCTGTGAGGGAGTTGGCCAAACGACTGATTCCATTGCTTCCGGTTACTGCGGAGCCTCATTTGACGAAGCCTCGCAGACTTGCGCAGTCGCCTGCAACTCGACAGCAGATTGCCCCATTGACGAAGCGTGCTTTCATTTCTCAACGTGCGACAATCCTACTGACGTAGAGGACATCCCGGTGGCGTCATTTTACTGCGGTACGACTTTCGAAGAAGCTTCTATGAAATGCACGGAGCCTTGTCCATCCGGAAGTCACTCCGAATGCTCTGGCAATCAGTTCTGTTTTCCCAACACGCCTTGCGAAGGTCTTTCGTCTTCATTTTGTGGCTACTCGTGGAACGATGCGTCAACATCTTGTGAAATTCCGTGTCCGAGGTAAATTTAATGGCATTGCACTATTCTCGTGCGCGAGGACTTCAAACTAACATTTCCCCTACCTTACCCAGTGGCTCGTCAGGAGAGTGCCCCTCAGGCCAGACTTGCTTCCCATCGACACCCTGCGACCAGAACAACACTTTCTTCTGCGGGAAATCATTTGACGACGCCACGCATTCCTGTGCCTTGCCCTGCCCCACTGGAAAAAGCACGGAATGCCCTGAGGATTTGGGTTGCTTCGCTTACACAGTTTGTGGCAAAGACGGGTCTGTAGCTGTCGAAACACCGCCGCTCCCGTCTTTCGAGGCCGTGCCAAGTGATTCATACTACTGTGGAGCTGACTTCGACGACGCATCAAAAAGATGTGACATCCCTTGCCCGTCGGGCATGTCCACGGAATGTCCCAACAACCTTGCGTGCTATGCTGGAACTTCATGTGCAAGCTCGAACACGTTCTTCTGTGGGAAGACTTGGGAAGATGCTTCGACAACATGCGCCTTCCCGTGCAGTGACGGGTCGGATTCACAATGTCCTATCGGCGAGAAGTGTTTTGGTTTCACCCCATGCTCGCATAGTGATACATTTTACTGCGGCTCGAGCTTCGACGATGCTTCGTTATCGTGTTCCGTGCAGTGCCCGTCGGGTTTAGATTCGGAGTGTCCTGGGGCTGATACATGTTTCAAGTATACGTCTTGCGGCAGCGAGTTTGAAGGAGACGTCCCAGATGCAGATGGTCCTGATGGCTCCTACTTCTGCGGTAGAGATTTTGAAGATGCCAGCACAAAATGCACAGTTCCTTGTCCCAGCAAGTCTTCGGTTGAATGCCCCATCGGAGATGCCTGTTTCGCGTACACAACATGCAACGTTGACGAAATCATCCCTAACTTTGCCGGGGAGACGGATGGTGAAGTGCCCTCGTTTGCTCCGGACGGCTCCTTCTTCTGCGGGCTCTCGTTCGAAGATGCATCAACTCAGTGCGCGACCCCGTGCCCCGGAGGCTCGAGCTGTCCGAACGGATTGGAGTGCCACGCCTACACCACGTGCCTTGGAACAGAAAGCGAGAGCTACTTTTGTGGAGTGGATTTCGACAGCGCCAACTCAACGTGCTCTGTATCCTGCCCAGACGGGAAGTCGGATGTCTGTCCTCTCGGCCAGGCCTGCTTCGCATACACGTCTTGTGCCGTGGAGGACGAAATACCCGTCTATTCAGCAAGTAAACCGATTCCATCAATCCCTCTCGAGTCATACTATTGCGGACTGGATTATGAGGAAGCATCAACTCAGTGCGCAATGCCGTGTCCTAACATGGACAGTGCGACATGTCCAGGGTTCGAGCAATGTTTCGCCTTCACCCCATGCAAGCGACCCGAGTCGTTTTTCTGTGGGATGGATTTCGACAACGCGAACGACTCTTGTGCCATTCCATGTCCGACGGGCCGGTCCGACTCGTGTCCTAACGGAGAGTCTTGCTTCGCATACACAACTTGCGACATGCGAGCGAACAATGCCGTGGTCTATCCTCCGCCGACACAGTCTCCTGTCATGTCCCCTGTGCTCAAGGATGACTTCTTTGTGGTCCCTCCGAATGAAAATACCTTTGTGGATTCGCTGTCGAACGACGTCCCTGCGCCGGGCGCCGATCCTTTGCAGGTGACGGAAATTCTCCCCCCGCCGGAATCGAACGCACCGTCTATGTCTTCCAGTCCGTCCGAATCGCCGTCTCAGGAGGATGTTCGCAGGCATCTTGGAGAATCTATTGAGAATGACGGCAGTGCGAGGCTTCTGCAGGGTGGAATTCGCGAGGATGACGGTGCGCCCAGTTCCAAAGGTGGCGTTTGTTATCCAAGCGGCGACCAGATGCTTGTCCGCTATACCCCCCCTGCTGATTTTGTCGGGAGAGACACGTGCATTTATAAAGCTCGGGATATCAACGGCTTAGAGGACACAGCTGTAATCACCTTCTTGGTACAGGCATACCCGTAAGTTCTTTTTCATGCCTACTATGCCAGATGTACGCTACCCATCCCAGTATCACTCAAACACCACATTTTCTGTCTTCTCAGCACCAGGAAACCCACTCCAAGACCGTCTGCGAATCCAACACCGGAGGTAAGGGCTGCAGGCATGTTTGTCTTTCAATTGACTTGATCCTCACACTTGTCCCAACTTCAGCCGACCAAGTTTCCCACCAAGTACCCAACTCGACCGCCGACTCCGAAGGTGAGTTATCCAGTTCACGCGGGCCTCTTTCGGGACGTCAAGTCTAACTTTCTTCTCCTCAGCCATCGCCTGCGCCCTCTAGCAGGCCGACGAAAATACCGACAGCGAAGGTGAGAGATGATTTGCCAAGTCAACCTTGAGTTTAACATCGAGGTGTTCATATGTCTCACTCATTTTTTTTTTCACAGCCCACGGCCAAGCCAACTTCCAGGCCTACCGATAACCCCACAAGGTATCCCACCAACAAGCCGTCCGCCAAACCGACCAAGTATCCGACTCCTGTTCCGACGAGTGAGCCCACTCTGAAACCCATCATCCCTGTAACATTCGATGTACCCATGGACTCGTTCTACTGTGGAGTTACTTTCGATCACGCTTCACTCACGTGTGGAAAGGCGTGCCCGAACGGAAATTCGGATTGCCCACAAGGCCTGACTTGCTTCGGCAATACACCCTGCGGCGACAAGCACTCCTTTTTCTGCGGACTGTCGTTCGAGGATGCCAACACGAGATGCACTTCTCCGTGCGAAACTGGATCGGCTGACGAGTGCCCTAACGGCCAAAGCTGCTTTGCTTACACTATGTGCAAGCCTATCACCGACAAACCAACCAACTATCCAACTGCAGAGCCAACCCCCGAACCGAGCGAGCGGCCAACCAAATTCCCCACGAGAAGGCCCACGCCCTATCCAAGTGGTGAACCAACGAAAGAGGTGTGTATTCATATTGAAACTGTCCACACAAGAAGAATATTGTCTAAAAACTCACCTTCCGTTTTTGCAGCCAACTGATTGGCCTACCAGAAGGCCAACTACCGACAGACCTACTGCAGAGCCCACTGACTACCCGACCAAGAAACCAACATCTGAGCCTACGGCCGGCGAGCCGCCGAAGACTAACGAGGATGTCATTCCGAACCTCGCCGAGTCGACCAAACCGGGCGTGGAGGAGCCAGAGCCAGAGTCCCCACCCAAGGAGATAGAATCGAATCCCAAACCTTCTGAGTCAGTTGACAAGGTTGAGGACCAGCCCAAGCCTCCGCCCGAGGAGGAGGAAGAAGACCAGCCCAAGCCTCCACCGAAGGACCCGGAGGTGGAAGACAGGCCCAATGAAGTTATCGAACAAAACGACGCTCTGGTGATCGAGCTGAAGCCATGTGATGACCCACTTGCCATGACTGTGAACCAAGCATACTGGAGAAGTTGGAGTAGCGACAGGCCCGAAACGTGCAACAGATTCGAGGCATCCGACATAGAGGTGTCGTCCTACACTCATGTTGTTTATTCCTTTGCATCGATATCAGCCGACGGTCACCTTGAGCCGTGGGTCGGCTCCTGGGACGAGGTTGACAAGTACGAAGAATTTAACAAGATCAAACAGTTCAGTCCAACGGTGAAGACCGTGATTGCCGCAACAGAGGGTGTCTTTTATGGTGCTGGTATGAATCCGGTCACGTTCAGCGAAGTTGCCGAAACTTCAGAGTCAAGAATGATATTCGCCCAAAGCGTGGTTTCATTCCTCAAACTTTACGACTTCGATGGACTAGAAATCGACTGGAAATCGCCCCTGAATCCTGACAAGGGTGGAAGGCCAGAGAACTACGATAGATTTGTCAAGCTTGTCAAAGAAATCCGATCCGCCCTTGACTCTTCAGGGGAGGATTACACACTGACAGTGGCGCTGCCGGGTCAAAGCTGGGAGCTGTTCGATTATGATATCGAGGGCCTGGTTCAACATGTTGATTGGTTCAACTTGATGTCTTTTGACTACCACACGCCTAAGAACGTGCCCAAAACAGTCGGAGCACACACGGATCTCAAGCTGATTGATTCAGTCGTCTACGATCTCGTCCAGCAAAATAAGCCCACTAAGTTTGTCCTCGGAATGGCTGCGTACGGAAGAACCTACACTCTTGCGGACTCGCGATGCCAGGAGATCGGCTGCCCGTTTAGATCGCCTGGTCTTGGAGGGTGCGGCAACACTCCCGGCTTCCTCCCATTCAATGAAATCAGTGCATTTGTCCAGTCTGGAGCAATGAGCTACCAAGATGTGAGCAGTAGTTCCATGGTTGCTGCTGTCAACGAAGACCAATTGATATCATACGACGACGAAACGACCTGGTCAATCAAAACTGCGTATGCTGAGATGATGTGCCTGAGGGGCACGCATTTATGGTCGATTGATATGTTGACGCCTCCATCAGATTCATCCAACAAGAGGCGCAGAGTTGAAGCCGTCCCTTCGTCTACTTCATCAGAGCCAACGTGCGACATTTGCCAGGGAACTAAATTATATTCAGGTGTATCGGTGCTTCAGGATAATTCTGAGTTATCTTGCGCCGAAATCAACACACTTGCACTGGACTCGACATTAGATTGCGCCACTGCTACCCAACAATTCGGTGGCCTTTGCTGCGCTGACAAGCCAACGACCCCTTGCAACATATGTGAGGCTAACTCAGCCCTCGATGAAGGAAAATATGTTCACTTTCAGGGGGAAGCAAAGACCTGTGGGGAGATTCACGACACTTATTTCAACTTGGTGGATGAACACAGCTTCTCTTGTTCCGTTTCGAAAGCTATGGTTGCTGCTGAATGCTGCCAGGCTAAGTGCATGATGTGTGGCACTGGTGAACTTGACATTGGCAAATCTATCGAACTCGATGGTGAGGTTGTCTCCTGTACCAACCTTGAAGCTCAAATATTTGAGCAAGGGGTCGTGGAAGGATCAACTCAATGCAGTGACATGTCGAATGAATTATCAAGCTGCTGCACAGGCAACGAAGAGGTCGCCCAGGTCAAACAAGCATCGGAGTTGCCTTGTAACATCTGCTCATCAGGGGGAGGCCACCTTGAATTGAACTCTGAAGCCCTAGTTGAGTTCAGAGGATTATCTGTGTCCTGCCTGGAAGTCAATTCCATTCTCGCCAAAAGCGAAACACTTGGAAATGAAGTATGCGATACGTTTCAGGCTTCTTTGCTTGATGAATGTTGCTACCAAGGTTGTTCTCTCTGTGGCGCCAAGGAACTCAGTTGGAACGAGATTGTGACATACAATGGCGAAGTGCTATCGTGTTCGGAACTCCACTCATTGTTTTCCATGAGCAGTGTTCAGAAGGATAGTGTTTTGTGCCAAGATATGGAAATGGCATACGCAGATAGGTGCTGTTTCGAAGCACCTAGCACTCCATGTAATATTTGCGGCTCTGACATGGAACTGAACATGGATGCCTTCATCAAAGATTCATCTGTGCCTGTGTCATGCCACGACTATTCACTGAAACTGAAC
>Ga0115006_10003130_pt1 | contig 11150 bp, 6 predicted proteins | sample ArcOceMetagenome_3_FD_88943 | JGI IMG/M metagenome (GOLD analysis project Ga0115006, IMG submission 88943) | Marine eukaryotic phytoplankton communities from Arctic Ocean - Arctic Ocean- Svalbard ARC20M Metagenome | ecosystem: Environmental > Aquatic > Marine > Oceanic | place: Arctic Ocean...
ACACACACACACGCACACACAGACACACAGACACACACACACACAAAGCACACACAAAGCACACACAAGCACACTACCAACCTTCCCGCACGCTGCTACATCACAAGCCACTCCCTTCTCACCCACCCGCACCCGCGCACCCGCACATACAGCAGCACCGCGCGCACGCAAGGCCAGCACTCCCACACGCACCACATGGCCTGCTTGAGCTGCGTGCTATGCTTCTTGAAGCGGATGCTCTGTTGGTTCAGGTTATCTGTCTTGTCAACTAGCAATTCAATCTTCTCGCCCCGCTTCAACACCTTTTCAATGTTGTCCACCATGACATTTTTTACGTCGTCCATCTCGGCCTTGACCTTATCCACCTTGTCCTGCCCGCCTCCTTGACTAAAGTACTCCATCTGCTTGGCGAGCACGCGGCTAAAGTCCTCGTTCATCGCATATGCCAGTGCAGTGCGCGCTTTCTCTGCGTGCGAATCCTGCCACGCCCAGACGCCATCACTCGTTGCACGGACGCGACATGCGCGCACGCACGCACGCACGCACAAACACTCTCGCGCACAGGCAATGCACACGCGCGCACTCGGGCCATGTTCTGCGCCCATGCACGCAGCACGGGCCTACGCACGCACGCGAGAGGATGAGGCACGCGCGCGCGCTCCCACCTGGAACCTCTTCTTAATGTCCTCCAAGAATGAAAATGCTACTCGCCTGTAGTCATCCACGGGGAGGCATTGTGCGGGAGAGAGGGAGCGCGAGCGCGCACCGTGCACAGGATGTGAGCGCCGACACACGCTATGCCGCGTGCAGCAAGCATGCGAGTGCTGCGCGCTCCAGCGCCTGGCAACGAGCGCAAGCTCGTGCGGCGGGAAACGCGACACGCGCAGGACGCGCCCCGCCCAGCTTGATCACAGGCGCAGCAGGTGCGCAGTACACCGTGTGCACCCTGGGTACACGAGCAGCCGCACGGCACAGGCCGGGCTGTAGGCACCACCGCCCCTGGCTTCCCTGTCAAGGGGCGCGGGCGGGGCCCTTACCGCCCGAAATCCTCCTCCGCCATGCACATGTACGTCAGGCCATCGTTGACCATGATGTGAAAGATGTGTCGGTCGCACACATACGACATGCGGCTGTCTGACGACGGGATCTTCTCCAGGATTTTACGTGTTATGCTCGCGAAGTTGCCGGTGCCCGCGGCAAACTCGGCGAGGATCACCGTCTCCCGCGCCACCAGCGCGTACACAATAGCATTGCCTGCAGACGGCAGCAACCACCGCGCGTCGTGAGCTCTGCGAAGCTGCCGCGTCCGCGTCCGCGCGCCGGCTGCACACGCTCACGCCTCGCGCGCTTCTGCGCTCCCCTCATGCCTCACAGGCGGGCTGCGCGCCTGCGCGCCACAGCTGTGCAGGACAGGGCCAGGCGCATGCATGGCACCGGCCGGGGGGACACAATCCGCCCCTGCCACCACGTTCGCCCGATGCACTGACCTTTCCGCGCCGCCATCCCTCTCGCCCCTTGCCTGTATTCCCTCCTGCTTTCGTCACCTCACCAAAAGTTCGTGGCACAAATAGTTTTAAGGGCTCCGGCATGGGTTTAGCATGGTTTAACCCATACCAGGGCGCTCGCTTACGCACGGCGGGAGGAGCCGAGGGACTGGCGTCTGCGTCTGCTCGGCGGCAGGCGCAGGGGCCCCAACTGGCAGACCCGCCCGCTGGAGACAAGTAGGTCGCGTGGCCCCGGGAAGGCGCACAGCGTCTGTCCGTTGCAGCCGCCGCGCCGGGCGCAGGAGCCACCGCGGGGGTTTTCGCGGGGAGCGCGGGGCGCACAATGCCGCCGCCGCCGCCACCCGGGTTCCCGCCCGGGGGATTCCCCCCGGGGTATGCGCCGCCAGGCATGCCGCCTGGATTTCCGCCCGGCATGCACCCGCAGCAGGGCCGGCCCATGCCGCCCGGCGCGCCGCCGCCGGGCTATCCGCCGCAGCAGGTGTGCCCCACAGGCGACGCAGCCCGCCCGAGGCGCGCCGCCGCCCGGTCGCCCGGCCCCGGCGCGCGCCACGCGTGCGCCTCGCCCACACGTGTGCCCGCGCATGCGCGTTGGATGCGTCCTGGTGTGCTCAGTTTCCCGCTCGCGAGCAGGGCGGAGCGTACCCACCGCCGCCGCCAGGCCTGCCGCCGCAGCCCACGGCGGACGACCAGGAGCGCATTTTGGAGGAGAAGGCGCGCAAGTGGCAGTCGCTGCAGTCGAAGCGGTACGGTGACAAGCGCAAGTTTGGGTATGTTGAGGCCCAAAAGGAGGACCTGCCGCCCGAGCATCTGCGCAAGATTGTCAAGGACCACGGCGACATGACGAGCAAAAAATTCCGGCATGACAAGCGCGTGTATCTGGGCGCGCTCAAGTATGTGCCGCACGCGGTGCTCAAACTGCTGGAGAACATGCCGATGCCCTGGGAGCAGGTGCGCAACGTCAACGTGCTATACCACTTGACGGGCGCCATCACATTTGTGAACGAGGTGCCCAAGGTCATCGAGCCGGTTTTTATCGCTCAGTGGGGCACGATGTGGATTATGATGCGTCGCGAAAAACGTGACCGTCGCCATTTCCGGCGCATGCGTTTCCCGCCCTTCGATGATGAAGAGCCCCCGCTCGACTACGGCGACAACATTCTGGATGTGGAGCCGCTTGAGGCCATCCAGATGGAGCTGGACGAGGATGAGGACGCGCCGGTGATCAACTGGATGTATGAGGGGCACAAGCCTCTTCAGTACACAAAGCTAGTCAACGGGCCGTCCTACAGGGGGTGGCGCCTCACGGTGCCTATCATGGGCACCCTGTACCGCCTCGCGTCGCAGCTGCTCTCGGATCTCACAGACAGGAACTACTTTTACCTGTTTGACCTCGAGTCATTCTACACGGCCAAGGCGCTCAACGTGGCCATTCCGGGCGGCCCCAAGTTCGAGCCGTTGTACCGCGATGACAACGTGGACGAGGAGGACTGGAACGAGTTCAATGACATCAACAAGATCATTATCCGCCAGCAGATCCGTACCGAGTACCGCGTGGCCTTCCCGTACCTCTACAACTCGCGTCCGCGCAAGGTGCACATGACTGTGTACCACCATCCCACATGCACCTACATCAAGGCCGAGGATCCCGACCTGCCGTGCTTTTATTTCGATCCGCTCATCAACCCCATTGCGAGCTACAAGTCGACGCACACGCGCGCCGAGATGGACCTGGTCGACGAGGACGACGATTTTGAGCTGCCTGCGGATGTGAAGCCGTTTCTCGAGCAGACGCCGTTGTACACTGACAACACTGCGAACGGAATTGCGCTCTACTGGGCGCCGCACCCTTTTGATAAGCGCTCCGGCGCCACGCGCAGGTGTGCTGTGTGTGTGTGTGTGTGTTTTTGCGCTCGCGCGTGCGTGTGCGTATGGGCGTGGGCATGGGCGTGGACGTGTTTTGTGTGGTGCAGACGTTGCGTCTGTGTTTGTGTCTGTGTTTTTGCGTGTGCCCAGTGTTTAGCTTTTTCTGTGTTTGTGTCTGCGTCTGCGTCTGCGTCTGCGTCTGCGTCTATGCCGGGGTCTGTGTTTGCATGGGCCCATACCCAATATGGGCTCGTTATACTTGCGCCATCCTTGCGCACATGCGCTGCACGGAGCCGTTGGGCAAGGCCGTGTGCTATCTGAGCTGTGTCAGTGTGGCAAAAAGAGACAAGGGAGAGCGCGGGCTCGAGCGCGGGCGCGAGCGAGAGAGAGAGCCATGGGTGTGTGGGTCGGTGTTGGTGCGGCGTGCGATGCGTGGTGCAGACGGCTGACGCCGCCGCGGTGCAGGTGCGTGGACGTGCCTTTGGTCAAGGAGTGGTACCAGGAGCACTGCCCGCCCAACCATCCTGTCAAGGTGCGGGTGAGCTACCAGAAGCTGCTCAAGTGCTACGTGCTCAACCGTCTCAAGCACAGGCACCCCAAGTCCCTCAACAAGCGCTACCTCTTCAAGATTTTGCGGGCCACCAAGTTTTTCCAGACGACGCAGATCGACTGGGTGGAGGCCGGGCTGCAGGTGTGCAGGCAAGGGTACAACATGCTCAACTTGCTCATCCACCGTAAGAACTTGAACTACCTCCACTTGGACTACAACTTCAACCTCAAGCCCATCAAGACGTTGACGACAAAGGAGCGCAAAAAGTCGCGCTTCGGCAACGCCTTCCACTTGTGCCGCGAGATTCTGCGTCTGACGAAAATCACCGTCGACAGCAACGTGCAGTTCCGCCTCGGCAACGTGGATGCGTTCCAGCTGGCCGACGGCCTGCAGTACACCTTTGCGCACGTCGGGCAGCTGACGGGCATGTACCGTTACAAGTACCGTCTCATGCGGCAGATCCGCATGTGCAAGGACTTGAAACATTTGATTTACTACCGCTTCAACACAGGCCCCGTTGGCAAGGGTCCCGGCTGCGGCTTTTGGGCGCCAGGCTGGCGCGTGTGGCTCTTCTTTTTGCGCGGCGTTGTGCCGCTGCTTGAGCGGTGGCTGGGCAACCTGCTTGCGCGCCAGTTCGAAGGCAGGCACAGCAAGGGCGTGGCCAAGACTGTGACCAAACAGCGTGTTGAGAGCCACTATGACCTCGAGCTGCGCGCTGCGGTGATGCACGACATCCTCGACATGATGCCCGAGGGCGTCAAGCAGAACAAGTCCAAGACCATCCTTCAGCACTTGAGCGAGGCGTGGCGCTGCTGGAAGGCCAACATCCCGTGGAAGGTGCCGGGCATGCCCATCCCCATCGAGAACATGATTCTGCGCTACGTCAAGGCCAAGGCGGACTGGTGGACCAATGTGGCGCACTACAACCGCGAGCGCATCCGGCGCGGCGCCACGGTCGACAAGACCGTGTGCAAGAAGAACCTGGGCCGTCTCACGCGTCTGTGGCTCAAGGCCGAGCAGGAGCGGCAGCACAACTACCTCAAGGACGGCCCTTACCTCAGCGCCGAGGAGGCTGTGGCGATCTACACCACGACGGTGCACTGGCTGGAGAGCCGCAAGATCACGCCCATCATTTTCCCGCCGCTCAACTACAAGCACGACACGAAGCTGCTCATCCTGGCGTTGGAACGGCTGAAGGAGTCGTACAGTGTCATGAGCCGCCTCAACCAGTCGCAGCGCGAGGAGCTGGGCCTTATCGAGCAGGCGTACGACAACCCCCACGAGGCGCTGAGCCGCATCAAGCGCCACCTGCTGCAGCAGCGCACCTTCAAGGAGGTGGGGATCGAGTTCATGGACCTCTACTCGCACATGATCCCCGTGTACGATGTCGAGCCCCTGGAGAAGATCACGGACGCATACTTGGACCAGTACATCTGGTACCAGGCGGACAAGAGCAGGCTGTTCCCTAACTGGGTGAAGCCGGCCGACACCGAGCCACCCCCGCTGCTGGTGTACAAGTGGTGCCAGGGGGTGAACAACTTGGAGGAGGTCTGGGACACGGCCAACGGCGAGGCCAACGTCATGATTGAGACCCAGTTTGAGAAGGTGTATGAGAAGATGGACCTGACGCTCCTTAACCGTTTGCTTCGCCTCATTGTGGACCACAATATTGCCGAGTACATGACGGCCAAGAACAACGTGCTGCTCAACTACAAGGACATGAACCACCTCAACTCGTACGGCCTCATCCGCGGGCTGCAGTTTGCCTCCTTCATCTTCCAGTACTACGGACTGGTGCTTGACCTCCTCGTGCTGGGGCTGACGCGGGCGAGCGAGCTGGCGGGCGCGCCCATGAAGCCCAACGATTTCCTGTGCTTCGACTCGATCGCCACTGAGGTGAAGCACCCCATCAGGCTCTACTGCCGCTATATCGAGCGCGTCTACATGGTGTACAGGTTCACGCATGAGGAGCAGAAGGACCTTATCCAGCGCTTCTTGAGTGAGCATCCCGACCCCAACAACGAAAACGTGATTGGGTACAACAACAAGAAGTGCTGGCCGCGCGACGGGCGCATGCGCCTGATGAAGCACGACGTCAACCTGGGTCGCGCCGTCTTCTGGCACATCAAGAACCAGTTGCCTCGCTCGGTCACCACCGTTGAGTGGGAGAACAGCTTCGTGTCTGTGTACAGCAAGGACAACCCCAACCTGCTCTTCAACATGTGTGGCTTTGAGGTGCGCATCCTGCCCAAGTGCCGCATGCTGCACGAGGATTTCAGCCACAGGGACGGCGTCTGGAACTTGCAGAACGAGACGACCAAGGAACGCACCGCCCAGGCCTACCTGCGTGTGGACGAGGAGTCGCACAAGAAGTTCGAGAACCGCATCCGGCAGATCCTCATGTCCTCTGGCGCCACGACCTTCACCAAGATCGCCAACAAGTGGAACACGGCCGTGATCGGGCTCATGACATACTTCCGCGAGGCTGTCATCCATACCACCGAGCTCCTCGACCTGTTGGTCAAGTGCGAGAACAAGATCCAGACGCGCATCAAGATTGGCCTCAACTCGAAGATGCCCTCGAGGTTCCCGCCGGTGGTGTTCTACACGCCCAAGGAGCTGGGCGGGCTGGGCATGCTCTCAATGGGACACATCCTGATCCCGCAGAGCGACCTACGCTTTTCCAAGCAGACGGAGGGCGGCATCACGCACTTCCGCTCGGGCCTGAGCCATGACGAGGACCAGATGATCCCCAACCTCTACCGCTACATCCAGCCCTGGGAGAGCGAGTTCCTCGACTCGCAGCGCGTGTGGGCCGAGTATGCGCTCAAGCGCCAGGAGGCCAACGCCCAGAACAGGCGCCTCACGCTGGAGGACCTCGAGGACTCGTGGGACCGCGGCATTCCGCGCATCAACACGCTGTTCCAGAAGGACCGGCACACGCTCGCGTATGACAAGGGCTGGCGCATCCGCACCGACTGGAAGCAGTATCAGCTCATGAAGGCCAATCCCTTCTGGTGGACGCACCAGCGCCATGACGGCAAGCTTTGGAACCTCAACAACTACCGCACGGACGTGATTCAGGCACTGGGAGGTGTCGAGGGTATCCTTGAGCACACGCTGTTCAAGGGCACCTACTTCCCCACGTGGGAGGGTCTTTTCTGGGAGAAGGCGAGCGGCTTCGAAGAGTCGATGAAGTACAAGAAGCTGACCAATGCGCAGCGCTCCGGTCTGAACCAGATTCCGAACCGTCGCTTCACGCTGTGGTGGTCGCCGACGATCAACCGCGCCAATGTGTACGTGGGCTTCCAGGTGCAGCTGGACTTGACGGGCATCTTCATGCACGGCAAGATCCCGACGCTCAAGATTTCGCTCATCCAGATTTTCCGGGCGCACTTGTGGCAGAAGGTGCACGAGAGCGTGGTGATGGACTTGTGCCAGGTTCTTGACCAGGAGCTCGATGCCCTCGAGATCGAGACGGTGCAGAAGGAGACGATCCACCCGCGCAAGAGCTACAAGATGAACAGCAGCTGTGCCGACATTTTGCTCTTCGCGGCCTACAAGTGGCAGATCTCCAAGCCGTCGCTCCTCACCGACTCGTCGGACCAATTCGACGCCGGCAACACCAACAAGTACTGGATTGACGTGCAGCTGCGCTGGGGCGACTTTGACTCGCACGACGTGGAGCGCTATGCGCGCGCCAAGTTCCTCGACTACACCACCGACAACATGTCCATCTATCCCTCGCCGACGGGCACGCTGATCGCGATCGACCTGGCCTACAACTTGTTTTCGGCGTTCGGCAACTGGTTCCCGGGCGTGAAGCCGCTCATGCACCAGGCCATGCAGAAGATCTTCAAGGCCAACCCTGCGTTGTATGTGCTGCGCGAGCGCATCCGCAAGGGTCTGCAACTCTACTCCTCGGAGCCCACGGAGCCCTATCTGTCGTCGCAGAACTACGGCGAGCTCTTCTCCAACCAGATCATCTGGTTTGTCGACGACACCAATGTGTACCGCGTCACGATCCACAAGACGTTCGAGGGCAACCTGACCACTAAGCCCATCAACGGCGCCATCTTCATCTTCAACCCACGCTCCGGCCAGCTCTTCCTCAAGATTATCCACACCAGCGTGTGGGCGGGCCAGAAGCGCCTGGGGCAGCTCGCAAAGTGGAAGACGGCCGAGGAAGTGGCCGCGCTCATCCGCTCGCTGCCCGTCGAGGAGCAGCCGAAGCAGATCATCGTGACGCGCAAGGGCATGTTGGACCCGCTCGAGGTGCACTTGCTCGACTTCCCCAACATTGTCATCAAGGGGTCAGACCTGCAGCTCCCGTTCCAGGCGAGCCTGAAGATCGAGAAGTTTGGCGACATCATCCTCAAGGCTACGGAGCCGCAGATGTTGCTCTTCAACCTGTACGACGACTGGCTGCGCAGCATTTCGAGCTACACCGCCTTCTCGCGTCTCATCCTGGTCCTGCGCGCGCTGCACGTCAACAATGAGCGCGCAAAGGTCATCCTCAAGCCGGACAAGCAGACGGTGACGGAGTCGCACCACGTGTGGCCCACCCTGTCGGACGATGACTGGTGCCGTGTCGAGGTGGCGCTCAAGGATCTCATCCTCGCCGACTACGGCAAGAAGAACAACGTCAACGTGGCGTCGCTCACGCAGAGCGAGATCCGCGACATCATCCTTGGCGCTGAAATCGCGCCGCCCTCGATGCAGCGGCAGCAGATCGCCGAGATTGAGGCGCAGAGCAAGGAGGCCAGTCAGCTCACCGCGACCACCACCCGCACCACGAACGTGCACGGCGACGAGGTGGTGATCACGACGACGTCAGCGTACGAGCAGTCGGTCTTCGGCTCGCGCACCGACTGGCGCGTCCGAGCCATCTCGGCCACCAACCTGCACCTCCGGACCAACCACATCTACGTCACGTCCGAGGACACGCGCGACACCGGCTACACGTACGTGCTGCCCAAGAATGTGCTCAAGAAGTTCATCTGCGTCGCGGACCTGCGCACGCAGATTGCGGGCTACATGTACGGCATCAGCCCCCCGGACAACCCGGCGGTGAAGGAGATCCGCTGCATTGTGATGCCGCCGCAGCTCGGCAACCACCAGGGCGTCACGCTCCCGCACATGTTGCCGGAGCACGAGTACCTTAAGGACCTCGAGCCGCTCGGGTGGATGCACACGCAGCCCAACGAGCTGCCGCAGCTGGCGCCGCAGGACGTGTGCAAGCACGCCGCGATCCTGGAAGGAAACAAGTCCTGGGACATGGACAAGGCAATCCTCATTACCTGTTCCTTCACGCCGGGCTCGTGCTCGCTGACTGCCTACAAGCTCACGAGCACCGGCTTCGAGTGGGGCCGCAAGAACAAGGACCAGAGCTCCAACCCCCAGGGCTACGCCCCCACGCACTACGAAAAGGTGCAGATGCTGCTCTCGGATCGCTTCCTGGGCTTCTACATGGTGCCGGACGTCGGCTCCTGGAACTACAACTTCATGGGCGTCAAGCACCAAGTCAGCATGAAGTACGGCCTCAAGCTCGACAACCCCAAAGAGTTTTATCACGAGGTGCCTTGTGCCCATGCTGTTATGCTGATCTGTGTGCGCGTGCGTGCGTGCGTGCATACGCCCCTCCCGCCCCTCCCGCCCCTCCCGCCCCTCCCGCCCCTCCACCCCGCGGTCTGTCGCGGCCTTGGCGACGGCGTGCTGACGTAAGTGTGGCTGGCAGATGCACCGCCCAGTGCACTTCCTCCAGTTCGCGAGTATCGAGGACCTGGCTGCGGAAGGCCACGACCGCGACGACGCTCTCGCTTAGGGGTCTTTCTGCAGCTGCCGCATTCCCTGGCGGTTGTTACAGTGGTGTTCTCAGAAACGGTACACCTGGATGTGTCAGCGTGCTGGCCAAAGGCCTGGGAGGTGCGCGGGCGAGAGACTGTTGGGGGGCGAGGCGAGACTGCGCTGCAATTCATCATGCGCTCCATTCGTTTGCTTGCAAGTATAGTGTGCCTTGTCTCCAGGGTGCTGCAAATCGTGTTTCGCACACGATGCATGGTGCTGTCAGTTGTGCTCTTTGTTATGTGTGCAAGGCAACCATCGAGCCCAGGGTTCTTTCCCCGCTCAGCCGCTGCAGCCGTCGGTCTCCTTCCTCTCTTTCTTTCCTCCTCCCTCCCTCTCTCACCCCTCAACCCTCAAGTCGGTGTGTGGTTTGCCGACTTGCTTGCACTTTTTCACTGTTCCACAGCCACCCCCAGTCTACGCCGCCACCTCCGCGCGCAAAGGCGCTTTCGTCCTTTATTACGCCTCTCAAGTCGAGACTCGGAGTCCTGACCCCCTCCCCCTTGTGAGGAGGCGTGGAATAGGGAGGGGCTAGAAGTATTTGGTGGAAAAGACGCGCTGGTCAAACTCCTTCTTTGCCTCTGACCGGCTCTTCACCTCGAGGCCCACGCTCGCCCCGTCCGAAGTGACCAAAGGTCTATCAAGCCGCACATTGTACGGCGGTTCCATCACAGCAATCTCCGCCTCCGACGCCCCATCGTAGTAGGAGGCTGGCCACCGCGGGGGAGCATCGTTCGTGTATGCTCGCCCGTAGCCGATGAAGGACGGGGCGAATCTGTAGAGGACAAGACGACGCTGGTAGTCCATGTTCCACGGGGCCGCGCCGTGCACGGTGCCCTCGCTGAAGAGAATCACGTCGCCGGCCTTGGTTTCTGGCTGCACTATCACGCCACTCAAGTCCTGCCACCCCCCACAATGTTCCCACACCCCACAACAGTGTTCCCACACCCCACAGTGTCCCCGTTGCGTCACATAGCTGCTGTCAGCGCCCACTGGCGAGATGATCGAGTGTGCGCGCCGCGCGCACTGCACGTGTCGGGCGATGCGCGTGCGCGTATGCTGCGCGTGCACTTGCCGCGAGGGGTGCCGCATGTCATTGCGTGTGCGTATCGCACTACAGCTCTTTAAGTACTGACATTGCGCGCGCCCGTATGTGCACAGACAGACAGACACACACAGACAAACGGACGGACGGACAGACAGACAGGCAGGCAGGCACACAGGCAGGCAGGCAGACACACAGACAGACAGACTGACAAACAGACAGACAGACAGACAGATAGTCAGACAGACAGATAGACCGACAGATAGACAGACAGATAGACAGGCACACAGGCAGACACACACATGCACACACACACACACACACACACACACACACACACACA
>Ga0115006_10003131_pt1 | contig 11150 bp, 7 predicted proteins | sample ArcOceMetagenome_3_FD_88943 | JGI IMG/M metagenome (GOLD analysis project Ga0115006, IMG submission 88943) | Marine eukaryotic phytoplankton communities from Arctic Ocean - Arctic Ocean- Svalbard ARC20M Metagenome | ecosystem: Environmental > Aquatic > Marine > Oceanic | place: Arctic Ocean...
ACATGGACGCTGGCGACTCGGTCCGGATATACGTGCTCGAGGACCCTGGCATTCCCAACGGCGCGTACGTGACTGCCGACGAGCCGCACCAGCGTTGCCTTCCCACGGACCCGACAAAGAACACTCTTTCCGTGGGCGCGAACCTCGGGCGCTGCCCCCACTGCCAGGCGTCTGGCGAGTTCACGTACGGCACGCGAGTGCTGCCGGCGTCGCCAGACAACGTGCTCGCTGACTTGGCCAACAACTACACGACTGCCGGGACGAAATGCACGCCAGAGGACAGGACGAATGGGCTATGCCCGGGCAAAGGACTGCCGATGCGCGCGCGGGTGTGGTGCACGGACGGGCCGTACCAAAACTCGCGGGGGTATGGAGACGGAAAGCTCGAGCCCGCGTCGGAGCACGGGCGGCTGCGAAAGCGTACTTTCACCTGGACGCCCCTGCCGGAGCAGGGCATTTGCCTGCATCCGACCCACTGCACGTTCATCGTCAGGTTCCAAGCCTTTGACAGCGTCGGGATGCACTCAGTCATCAAGTCGTACGAGATCGACGTCATCAAGGCCGCGCCGCAGTATCTCAGAGGCACGTTTGGCCTCATCCTCAACGGGGCGCAGGAAACCTTCCGAGATCCCGTCACGGAACAGGAGTCACATGTGTCGTCGACCACATTCCAGCCGCAGACGGAGCACGAGTGGATGGAGGCAGAGAGAGAGTACAAGACCTACATCAACTGCCCCATGGAGTTTGCCATCGGCGTGGGCGCCAACGGCTATGACGTCACGCTGCATTACACCTCCCCCACCATGCCGCCCGCCGCAACGATTGAGTGGCGGCAGTGGACGCAGACATGCGAGGATCACCAGGCTTCCGGGGACGACACGTGGACTGACATGAATGGGCGCTCGTGCGCCGATTACGTCACAAACGGGTGGTGCAAAGACGGCGCGCAGGGCCCCAACTTTGCGGCCTTGGGGGGGAGTTTCAAGGCCATGGCGCGCGATGGATTTGTGCCAGCGGACCGGGCATGTTGCGCGTGCGGGGCCGGCGTGGCGTCGACCTGTGCGTCGCGCACGACGCAGGGGGCGTGCCATGACAACAACGTCGGCACCCTGGGCGGCGCCCGCGTCTACCCGCCACAAAACGGGTGCAAGTGGGATGGCACGAAGTGCCGCGGCAACACGCACCCCTTTTGGGTGGAGCCCGGGGCGATGACGTCACAGTGGACCGTGTCGCCCTCGCCGCCCACGGCCCGCCGCGTCATGGCGATTTTCAGGTGGACGCCTGTGCGAGGAATGGAGGGCAGCTCGCACATCGTCTGCTTTCAGGCCCGGGATGTCCACAATACAGGTGACATCTGAGCATGCGTAAAGCAGGGTCCTTGCAGACAAGCCATCAACCCATGCGCCTAAACCCATGCGCACAGGCTCGCCGAGGCGTGTGCACGTGCGCACACGCTCGTGCGTGCGTGCGTGCGTGCGTGCGTGCGTGCGCGCACCGACCAGAGGACTGCGTGCGCGCGCTGCTGCTGTGTGGGGGGCACCCTGTGGCAGGCTGTGGCACGTGCGCTTGCCTGGGGCCTCGAGCGGCGGCCTTGCGTGTGCGCACGCACAAGGCATGCGCACGCAGCACGCAACGCTGAACGCTGACAACAAGGCCCGCACAGCGCCGCTGCCCGAGATCTGCTCAACTATGCATGTGGCCAAGTGCCACTACTGCGCGCGCGTCGGTGAGACGCTCAAGTATGTGGCGGAGCAGTACAACTTCGACACCAACTGGCTTCGATTGTGGAACTACAACTTTCAGCTCACTGATCCGGTATTGTCCCCTCCTCTTCACCGCCGTCCTCCTCTCGCCCTCTGTCCTCCTTTTTTCGCGCACATCCCGCCTCTCTTCCAACTTCCTGCCCCACGTTTCACCCTCTCTTCGTTACGTGTGCGCGCGTCTATGTGCTGGCGGCGTCTATGTGCTGGCGGCATTTGTCCCCGGGCCGCAGCTGACGAGGGATGAGGAGCGAGCAGGATGTCATTCTCCGCTCCTTCCTGCCCGTGGTGATAGGCTCGACGTACAAGGTGCAGCCCGGTGACACCCTCGCGCGCATTGCCGCTCGGCTACGCACCACGGTCAAGAAGATTCTGGAAGTAAATCCCGATATGCACTCGCCTGAGATCGAGCCCAACCAGGTCGGAAGCAGCTCCCTCGCCCTACGCCATGCACATGTGCACATCATATTTTGCGCTTGTCTTGCCGTGCCCTCAACCATCGAATGCTGACAAGGTGGCCCCTGCGTGTACGCTGCTAACGATGTTTTGTTTTGTTGTTTTGTGGCCGGGCGCAGGAGCTCTGCATCATGCCTTGCACCGAGGAGGCCTACAAGGAGGAGCCTTTGAATCCTTACAATGGTGCTGCTATCAACGGAGTCGGGAAAGGCTTCGTTGAGCAGATTCCAAGATTGAGCAAGGATCCTCACTTTGTTTCGGTGTCCAGATAATCCAAGCCACGCTTGAGACTTCACGCACCTTGTTCCCCGTTCCTTTGCCAAGCAAGTGGTGCGCAGGAAGAAAGAGCGGGCGAGAGTCAGCACGCTCCACCAGGCGCGGCCAGCCTCGTCACAATTCACCATTTTTGGTGAATGGGTAGCCACTGGAGCATCGGGGGGGGGGGCAACGAAGGGCGAAGTTGAAAAGCCTGAGCACGCAAACAGCGTTGACACAGACATCGTTCCAACAGGCACCTTGGCGCTGACTTACTTCTTAGGAACCTTTATTACATTAAATAGAATTACACTTTGATGAGGATGTGGTTGATATGGACGTATCGACAGCTTTTTTTGTATGGCGCGGTAAGGCCTTAGCGACGGAGCATGCTCCGTCGCGTCGAACGCGGCGGTCGCCCTGCCCTGGCCTCGGCAACCTGAGAGAATCTTTCTCTCTCCACCGGACGGCCTTCTGCCGGCGCGTGAAATGATCCCTCTTTCCCCTGGGACCACACAATGCGCCGACACAGATCGTGCTCAAGCACAGCATTCACCATGACGCCCAGGATGGAATGCGGGCTGAATTGCTGGTATCCGGCTTCGAGATGCTGTGCAAGCGCATCATAGTTCCACCCGGCAGCCAGCTGCTCCAGCCGCGCTGTGGATTGCATATTTTGATCCCTATTCCTGCGACCTTCAGCTTGGGTGCTGCGCGGTTGGGAAAGTCTGGAACTGAGCGGGCTGCCAAACCTGCCCGTCGGCAGGTGTGCATGGCGGATAGAGTAGTTGTGCTGATGGATAGGTATGGGCGAGTGCGTCTTTGGTCGGCCCTCGGGAGTCTTTTCCTCCTGCCTTCGCTGCAACAAGGGCTCTTTGAGCGGCGAAGGCGACGTGGGAATGAAATCGTCCTCGTGTGCTCTTGCACAGAACGGACAGATGTTCGATGCCGAGGATGGACTTGCGTCTTTGGGTGAGCACACCCTCACTCGCTTCGCGGACGGCATTCGCGGGACAGTTCGCTGCTGCACGTGCGACTGCGGAGAAGTACTCTTGCCTTGCAGGTTGTCGCGTTGTTCGTCATCACCGTGGCGCAGCCGCATGTGGGCTTTGACTTTGTCAATGATTCGCTTTTGATGTTGCTTTGCAGCGTCGCTCACCTCAACGTAGCGTTCCCCAAAGAGGAACAATCCCTTGCCACTTGAAGTCAGCTGATCATTCCACTGAAAAAGACGGACAAACTCAGCCTCGCCGATTTCTGGCTCGCGCGTCCCCCGCCGCAATTGAACATTGCTGCACAGGGCGAAAAGCGATGCGACATCAACACCAAAGATGTGCAGATTCTTCAGACCAACATCCACTTCAGACACGCTCACGTACTGTCGCCGGTCCAGGTCAAACCAGGCAAAGGCCTCCGCGACGTTGGCAAACGCAGAACGGGACAGTTCATCTCGCACAAACTCCAGCGCTTGAAAGCCAGTTGCGACGGGCGCAACATCCGGCGAGGCGCGCGCCTTCGCTTGCGTCTCCATTCGTTGCCGTTGATTTGGCGGGAAAAGTCGAGCATAATCAGGAGATGGCCCAGAGACTCTTGCGGATACTGGCTGGCCAGACATTGGACGTTGACAGCCTTCAGATCCTGACTGCGGCCGGCTTCCCGTGGCAGACTTTGTACGGAAAAAATCAGCCTTCGACGAACTGGGTCGGACCCTCTGAGCTAACGGCGAGATGTACTGCGAACCGGGGGGGCGTGCCGGTTCGCGTGGATGTTCCGTCTGAGACCATGGCATCACAGATTGGGCGGGTGGGGATGTCCTGATGCTGCCATAACCCCAAGTGGTGTGCCGCTTCCAGCTATCGTCGTACTGGTCTTTCATGGTGTCGCCACCTGCCTGGATCGCAGTCTTAATTATCATCTCCTGCCATACGCGCCAGCACGTCTCTACGAAGCTGTGCAAAATCAGGAGTCTCAGTGCTACAATGTCGTAATTCCGAGGGCCGTGGCTCTCCGATGACCGTCCACCGCGGTCAAAGCCGCTCGTCACCTCGTACGCGGCGGACACGATTGCTTGGAGCGGCTTTCTGAATCCGCAGAGTTCCATACACTCTGCGTTCACTGGCTTCCGCGAATGCCTCTCCAAAACCCACGAAAACGCTTCTTCCCTTACGAAGACTTTTGCCCCCGAATCTACTCCATGCGACTTTGCGGCATCCTCCAGGAACCTGTTCTGCACCTGCAACGCATCGTCACGTTAAAAAAGAATCACAACACTGGGGGCTGCACATAGACTTGCAGAAGCACAGTAAACAGAACGTACCTCGAGCCATTGGTCATCACTCATGACGTTGATGAAACTGACGAAGCACTTCAGTCGTGATTTCTCCACAAAGGTACGCGAGTATGCTGTTAACTCATGCGAAGACAGCCCAAATCCGGTGCTGAACTTCGAGATGAGCCGCCATGCAAGCTCAGCAGGGGGTGCTAGGAGATCATCACCTTGACCTGTGGACTTCAAGAAATCATCAATCGGCGGTGAACGAGCTGCTTGCACGTTCCGAGAGCGCCCAAGTTTGGTTGCCACTTCGTTGGCAGTCCACTTTGGCTCCAAAAATTCGCCTAGCCCATCATCACGGTCGTCATCACTATCATCATGAATGACACCGACTTCTCTGTCCATCTCATCAAAATCCTGGAAACGGACAGGCGAGCTGCCCCTAGAACGAAGCTCCTCCTCTGAATAAGTGCCGCGGATCTCTCCCGCAGAACCTGTGGATTCAGACTTTACGGGAGTTTCTCCACCAGCAGGTTCCGTGTCCACTCCACCTGTTGGCTGGAGATCCTCTCGCAGCTTTGCTGCAGGCTCGACGCGTGCTGTATTTCTGGTAGGGGTTTCCTGATTGCCATCTATCTCCAATTCCTTCCCTGCCCCTGTTGACGGCGCCGCCTCTGAGGGTTGCGACGTCGTTTCGGCAGCCGGAGAACTTTCCGGCTCAACTTCGCTATCTCGTAAGTTTGAAACCGGTGGTCCAATGCTCTCCTGCAGCTTTGCAGCAGTTGAACTAAGCTGTGCTGGTTTAGGCCCTGACGTATTGTTATCAACAGTGCCTGCCGATGCTTTCACGAAAGACTGTGCACGGTTCAAGGCCTCGATGTTCTTCGTCACAGTGTCACAGATACTTGCCACGACTTCTGCGGCAGCAACGGTTACGACAGCAACAAGCATCCTGTCCTCGTTGGCGGGATGAGGAGCCTCTTGCGCCATTTGTACGCTTCTTACAGTACTGCTGTCTCCTGTGCTGGTCACAGTTGTAGTGGTAGTAATCGTAGTAGTGCTCGTCGTCGTTGTTATTGGTCCCGATTGCGTGCTATGCGTTGCCGGGGCATTCTCGCCAGCAGCGTCATCTCCAAAGTGGACACCTTGCACCAGGTATGATGCAGGTAAAATACGATGTAGATGACTTGGAGCTGCAAGATTCGCCGTGATCGCCCCATGTGACCCAACAGACCGTGGTAGCGGTCGCAGACGCAGTGACCTCGGCGATATTCCAAATGCAGCGGTTGGCGGGCTCGGTTTCAGAAAAGGTGACAGCGCACGTTCATCCATAGCACCCAACGGGAACATACTTCTGGGAGGTGGCGTGCTGACGTGTCTCCCCAAATGCTGCAGCTTTGAATGCCGTGGGGTTGTGACTTCCGGCATGGATCCTCTGTATCGTGGAACAGAAGTTGACATATCCGTAGGGCTCATGTACCCAGTGACATGTGGCCTGGATGAACGTACCAGCTCGTAGTTGCTGTGCAGTTGCGACTCGTCGAACGGCGGGTTTTGATCTGCATCAGGTTGCACGGGCGAGGACAACCTGGGATGGCCTAATCGTCAGCAATCGAACGCATCTATCAATGCGCCAGTTACCGGAAACGCAAACACTATAGGACAGCAAACCACGTGACAAGAACAGCAAGTGCAATACTCGGAAAGTTCACCTCATGTATCCACTGCTGGCTAATGGTAGATCATGCTTCATTTTCAAGCCAATCTCCGCAGCCGAACAAATCAGCGACTGCAGACCTTCAGGGCTAACCAGATCTCCATCGATTCCCTTCTCCTCGGTGTAAGATTCGCCAAGCAAAAGTGCAACCAACTCATCTGGGGTCGCACAAGATGGCGAATCCGACTTTTGGTCATCGGCCAACAGCAACGAGATTGCAGCTTGCATGTCATCATCACTGAATCCACTGGCGTCATTATCCTCCGAGAGCGACACTTCCAACGCATCTTGGTTCGGAGCAAACTTGACGAATTCGCCAGAAACAGGCCGCATGGGGGCGGGCGAGGCGGACACGGACGCTAGTCCATCCTCGGCGAGCTTGATTCGAGGGATATTCACCTCCACCTGGCACGATTCAACTGGAGTCAGATTTATGTGCAGCAAATCAACGAGAGTGGGCAGCGATGTTATTACCGCGGGTTCTTGAGGCTGACCACCTGATGATTGGGGGCTAGAACACTTTGGAGGATGTTGTGAGTACGAGGACGGGTTTGCTGTGACAGGTCTCTTTCGAGACCCGGAAGTCTGACTGGGCTTAAGTGAATTTGGCAAGGGTGGCAGACCCCCACCTGCTAGTATGCGTGCACCACCGGCAGAAACCGGGCGGGTTCTCCTTGCACCACTTGCGCCAGCCTCAGAATCATATGAGGCCCCTTTCTCGACCTTCTCTTCTTCCGAACCACCAGGCCAAAACCCCCCAGTGCTTGCCAAAGGCGGGATCGGCGATTTGCCGGTGGAATCGAGTCCGATGTACGGACTCGGGCTGCGGCTTGCAATCACGTGCCTTGCAAGCTGTGTGGCGTTTTTTGACATGCCCCAGGCGAGATCACGAGCCTCAGTAGACGCTTCCTTCCCATATTTCACGGCAACTTCCACTTTCTGCTTCACTGAGATAATGGACGAGAGGGGCTCGTTAGGCCTGCGATGTACTTCGCCTCTCTCAGCTCGCGCAGGAATGAGCTTGGCCTGTCCATCCGAGTGTACTTCCGTAATGTATACAATCCCATGCATCTGACCCTCTTCCCATTGGCCAGAATACGACATTTCTGGAGAAACGGCAAACTCGCCAAACCCATGCCGTGCGTCGTCTTTGAAGCCCCCAACGTAAAAGGACCCATTCTGATACTTTTCCAATCCAAATCCATGCGGGCAATCGTGGCTCCACTCACCGCTGTACTTGGACCCATCCTGCCACGTCAGCACTCCCTTGCCGCTTCGCTGGCTTCCCGCCGTTTGTCCGACGTAAGCCTTACGCCCCTGCGGATCCTGGGAATCATACGTGATATAGACCGTATTGACCTCGTCTGCGGGGGCAGCATGCGACCGCGCAAACTCACTGCTTTGTCGTGTCTGCTCCCACTCTCGCTCTTCCTCTTTCCGCCGCTCTCTCTTCCAGTACTGCCTGTTTTCTGGAGAGCATGTGGGATCGCCAATTCCGAGGTCAGACCCCAGGAGGGCGCAGGCGTCCTGGCAATCATGCGGGCCGCCGCCGCCACTGTGCTGACGTGCACGATCCGTTGTCCGTGCGCTGTAGCTGGCATCTAGAGCAGAAGTTTCCTTCCACCCGCCCAATTGCCGGTCTAGCGCACGCCGAGCCTCTTTCCGTTTTGCCTGTTCGTCCTCTAGATTTGCCTGCCGCGCACTTCGCTCCAGCTCCTGTTCCTCCCGTGGCGTCTGCGGCCAAACTTTGAGGTCATCACTTAACTTCTGCATAGCTATCTTTTGAGTGATCCTCAGCTCCTCCGGGCTCGGGTGCAGAGATGCACCGTTTTGCCTCTGCGCCACCGGACTCACAGTGCGCCCGCTCGGCCAGTCATTTTTGCCGTGCGAAGACACATGTGTATCCGGCGCGCGACAGCTCGACGCTGACTGATGCAGCGCTGTCCAGGTGATGCTGGTATCCCCATTCCCTGCGGGTGCTGCGCCGGGCCCGCTCTCATCCTGACGCTTCCGCTGTGATTCCTTGTCGTCGTCGTCCTTCCGCCACTCGTCATGCACGTCTTCGTGCTGCGTGTGCCCCTCGTGTGCTCCAAGCCAGATTGAGGCTTGTGATGATGCCCGGCTGGAGGCACGCCGCTCGAAATCGTCATCCAGCGAGTCAAATCCAAGCATTACCTTCTGGATTGCTGTCTGCAGGGTGCAGATCGTGTCCCGCATCTTTGATTCCTCCTCGCGCTCTAACCGGCGGCGCTCCGCCTTGCGAGCCTCCAGCTTGCGTTGGCGCTCAATCATGTCCTGTTGCAGCCGCGTCATGTTGGCCAGCAGATCGGTATGAGGCAGAGACTCTTGCTTCGCGCCGAGGCCAGCCTGCGCCATTCTCGTCTCCGACGCGCGACCATGAGCTGGTCGCGCGCGTCCCCCGTCGCAGGACACCACGCAGTCTGTATCGCCTAGTTCTCGCCGCGAACCCCCACTTCCGGCTCCTCCCAGCTTGTGTCCGCTGGGCGCACGTTCGCTCCCCTGCAGCTCGCGCGGGGGCGCTCCTGGCTCCCGGCAAGCAGCAGCGGCGTCGGCCGGCTCGGCAGCAGCAGCAGGCGACGCAAAGGCCCTGGCAAAGGCGATGCGTCCCAGCTCGCTGCTGTCGTACTGCAGAGGCGCGCGCCCACCGTCAGTCCGGCGCCGATCACGCACGAGCGCGGCGCGTTGCGGCTGCACACAACGCGAAGAAGCACACGGCGCCCGCGGCGGGCGCGCAGCGGGGCCCGCGGGCACATCGACGCACATCGACGGCGAGCGGGCTCAACGCGAGGCCATAAACTGCCATCCTGAGCCTGATGTCCATCTCAGCCCTGCGCGACGCTTGGCTGGCGCCCTCTGCCGACGCCGCGCCCGCAAAGTCCCGGTGGTCGCCAGTGGTCGCGCAGCCAGTCTCCTGTCCTGCGCGCGGCGCGGGCGCTGCCGCGCGCTCCGCCATAGCAGACTCCTTCGCTGGCCCGGTGTGCGCTTTGCTGAAGAACGTCAACGTCGATCGCGGGCGGTTGGCCTGCTCAAATCTCAAATCCCAACCGCCCGGCGATCGCCAATGCCGAGGGGGGATGCGGAAGAGGTGACCGACATACCGCCATGGCCCTCGAACCGCTCTTCCGCGTCCTCCTCCGTGCAGGCAAGCCTGCCGGTCGGGGCGCTGGCCGCGCGCCTGGTCAGCAAGTTCAGCACCGGCTTCACGCTGGACGAGGAGGAGCGTGCTCTGTTCGCGCAGACGCTCGGCGAGAGTGAGCGGCTGGGCTGCTTCGCCGCCTTCCTCAACAGCATGGAAGCACGCCACTTCCTCGAGGTCCGGGCGTCCTTCCTGGCAAAGGCGGACGAGCACCTCAGCTGCGGGCTCGCCGCCGGCTTCGTGCGCGCGCAGGCGGAGGACTGGCTGCTGGCGACACACGGCTCGGCGCCCGCGGCGGGGCGCGAGATGACGCTGTGCGCCTACGGCCTCCCGATGCAGCTGCTTGTCTCGGCCGCTCATGAAGTCATCCACATGCAGCGCGGCGGCAACGCTGCCAGCCACCTCGACTATGACTTGCCGGCCGTGCGCCTGGTGCTCCTGCACGTCTTCGTCGAGGCCGCGTGGCGCGTGTGGCGCGCGTGGGCACTCAGCGTCCTCAGGACGCTCCCGCGTCCGTCCGCTGCTGTGACGCCCCGGTCTGCGCGCGGGGCAGCAGACCAGACGAGCGCCGCGCCGCACTCGGTCCGGCTGCCGCGCGGTGGGGGGGAGGGCGGCGGGGACGGTGTGGAGCCGCCGTCTGCGGACGAATTCGAGGAGATGCATCGCAAATTGCTGAAGTGGCACCAGAGTCAGCGCAAATCGATCCAGCTTGGGGGCAGAGCAGCGTTGCGGCACGTCGTCACCAAGGTCAAGTACTGGGGGTTTGCCAACGCGGCTGAGTTCTATGCCTTCTGCGACCAGCACGCGCGTCAGTGCGTCTCGCAAACGGATCTGAGGCGGGCCCTGAGCGAACTTCGCGTCGAGCACGTAGACGTGCGCAGTATTCTGCAGTTGAGCCCGCGCGTGCAGTCACGCAACGGGATGGAGCACGAGGTGCAGCTGAGCGATGTCGACTTTGTGCGGCTCTTCAGCTGGAACAGCTTCTACCACTCGGACTCGACCGGCGTGTACCTGGGCGAGCTGCCGGCGTTTGCCGCCCTTGCGCACGCCCGTCGAATCCGCGACCAGGTCACCAAGCGCACACTTGCACGTGTGGCTGCTGAGGAGCCACACGCCAAGACTGAGCAGTCTTCAGGTCCTCTTCTCGCCCAGCCTGCCCAACACCTCGCCCGCTCGCTTGCTCTCTCGAGGGCGCCGCGCGCGGGACTGCCCACTTGTCTCCGCCGTCACGCGCACTTTAGGCACACGCGACCCTTTGAACATGGTCAGGGTTTGGGGTTTAGGGTTTAGGTTACTACAGCGAAAAAGTCACAAGTCCTTGCCCGCCAAATCTCTGACAAATGTTTATTGGAAAGGCGTTCTTTACTACCAGGTTTCTAGCCAGCACGTGTACGTCACTATGAAATTAATGTCTCTTTACTTGCAGCTAGCAAGTACACGTGTACGTCATGTCTCTTTACTTGCAGCTAGCCCGTGTATGTCACTAAGGACCTCGTCTAGACAACTCCGCTGTCAATTTAGGGTCTGGGTTTC
>Ga0115006_10003132_pt1 | contig 11147 bp, 8 predicted proteins | sample ArcOceMetagenome_3_FD_88943 | JGI IMG/M metagenome (GOLD analysis project Ga0115006, IMG submission 88943) | Marine eukaryotic phytoplankton communities from Arctic Ocean - Arctic Ocean- Svalbard ARC20M Metagenome | ecosystem: Environmental > Aquatic > Marine > Oceanic | place: Arctic Ocean...
ATTGAAAATCATGATTTAGCCTTTGCGATACTGCTGGCAATTTGTGTGTATGGATATTTTGCACTGACCAACGAATATTTCGCCACACATCGCACCGGTTTCGCGATCATGGAAAGATTTGCCGTTCTTGGTCTTGTTGGGTTGGCGTTGACATTATGCATAATTGCTGGCGAAATCGATTTGTCGATTGGGTCTAATGCTGCGCTTGCCGCCGTTATAGTGGTGCGGTTCACCGATAGTCTGGGGGCGTTCCCAGCGCTTTTTATCGCAGTGTCGGTGTCGACGTTAATTGGAACTATTCAAGGCTACTTTATTGCCTATTTGAGAGTTCGTGCGATTGTTTTGACCGTGGGTACGCTGATGCTTTTACGTGGTGTTGCTTTGTTTGTAGCGCAAGAAAAGACTGTCATGTTGACGGATTTTCGTGTGCCCGACTTTATTTCCACTAAGATGCTGTGGTATTTTTCGCCAGCCAGCCTTCTTGTTATTGCGATGTTTGTGGTAGTGGGTTTGTTCATGTCTTACACCCGCTATGGGCGCGAGATATATGCCATCGGCGGCGCCCGCAAAGAAGCAGTTGCCGCAGGCATCGATCTCAAGCGTCCAATGGTCATTGTTTTTGCTATTTCCGGGCTCTGTGCCGGGCTTGGCGGTTGTATCATTGGATTGCGGTCTGGGACGGCTCAGGCGCTGGGATTGCAATATGTCCTGCTTGCAGGGACGGTTGCTGCCTTTATTGGTGGCGTTTCAATTCTTGGCGGCAAGGGGGGCGTGATCGGGGCTGCAATTGGAACTTTGACTGTAAATTTTTTGAACACTGGCTTGGTGTTCAATGTCACCCCAGCGTTCATGGTTCAACTCTATCTTGGCGTTCTTTTGATGATTGTGATTATGTTTCAAACCGGCAGCCGGTTTTTTGATGACTACCAACGCCGTCAACAAATTTTGTTCGACGTTGATGCGCGCAAGGCTCCGTTGCTTGCGCGCAAAGCCGAGAGCCTAAAACGTAAAAATAATATCCAATTTGGATAAATCCATGTTGGAAATAATGTTAGAGATGCGTATCCCTGTCCAGTAGCCTTCATGCAGGGAGTGATAGATGCCGACATCAGATACACCGGGTGCATGGCGTCGGCATCCCAGTCAATCGTTGCGTGGTCGCCCCGAAGGTCCATATGAAACGGCTGATAAAAAGCTCAAAATCGGGATCTCGAATCAAGAGATGGAACGGTTCCTCGATTTTATGGAGCAGTTCGAAGTTGAGACCGATCGTGCACTGTCGATTAAAAGAGGCTATAGTGAAGTTCGTTTGTTGGCGACATTGGTGCGTAACCATCTGAGCGGAAAAACTTCTACCAGCTCGTCTTTGGTAAGCGCCTCAGGGTTAACTTATGGCACTGCGGTGCGGGCGCTTGAGTCGATTGAAAGCAGAGGCTTGTTGTTGCGCCGGGCAAGAACAGCCACAGGTAAATCGTTTTCCCTTCACCCGACCGAGAAATTGATGATGGAATGGCAGGAACTGGCGCGCCGGTTTAGGGCCATCATTGGCAGTACCTATGAGGCCGGTCCCGATAGTAAAAATAGCGGATATTATTTTGGCTCTTCCTACGCAAAAGGTAATGTTTTGCCGCCGCTGACAAGCTTAACGTCGAAATTACCAATTAATGGCGACCTGCGATTGTTAGAACATGCCGACCCAACGTTTATGGCTATGCACGCTTTGAAAAAACAGTTTGAAAGCATTTTTGGCGTCAATATCAAAAGCCGTGCCCTGTCGATTGACCGTTTGCGTGACGAAATTTTGGAAAATGCAAAACTTCAGAAATCACGCTATGATATCGTTGCTTGCGACACGCCTTGGTTCGGGGAAATGGCTGAGGCTGGGCATTTTCTGCCGATTCAAGATTTTATGTGCGAAAGTGGTTTTGACACGTCGGATTTTCATCCTGAGGCGATTGCTAGCGCCCGGTACCAAGGCCTGCAATATGGTTTGCCAGTGCAGACCACGCCTGAATTGCTGGTCTATCGGCGGGATGTGTTTGCTGCGCACGGTTTAAGGCCACCGCGCACCATTGCTGATACTTTGCACGCGGCAAAAACACTGCATGATCCGTTCGGCGGTATGGCCGGAATCGCATGGAATGCGGCGCGGGGCACGCCGATGGGGCATTCTTTTTTATTCGTAATCGCATCGTTTGGGCAACCGGTTTTGAACCTTGCAAAAACCGCGCTGGGTTTTGATGGTGAAAATGTGCACGGCGAAAATTATCGTCCGATGTTTGACACGCCTGAGGCGCGCGATGCGGCCGAATATCTGCGGGAGCTGGTGCAATATTCGCCGCGGGGTATTTTGAATATGTCGTGGTTTGAGCGAGCGCGCTCTTATGCTTTAGGCGATTCGGCAATGGCCTATTGTGCCACCTTGTTGGCGCCGCTGTTCGAGCTGGATAAATCCTCCCCAGCTTGGAGCAATACGGAATACCTGCCTCTGCCCTTTGGTCCCAAAGGTCGTCCGATTGCGCCTTTGGGCGGATACGCCTTGGCAATTCCGTCCAATATTGCGCCGGAGCGAATTGATCCAATTTGGACAGCTTTGCAGTCGCTTACTTCTGCACATACCGTAAAGCTGTATATTGAAAACGGAAGCCTGGTCAGCCCGCGGTTCAGTGTCAGCCTTGACCCCGAGGTGCAGCAGATTTCTCCCTTGATTTCAATTGTGGATGAAATGGCGCGCCGTGGGATCTTGCAGATGTGGCCGCGTCCCCCTGTGCCTGGAATAAGTGATATCATCGCCATCGTTGGCGAGGAGATGCACGACGCGCTGCGTGGTGACAAATCTGTATCCGACGCCTTGGCAAATTCACAAAATCGTGCCGACGCTCTAATGCGTCTGCGCGGTAATTATTAGAATTGCCCGTAGATCTGGGCTTTGAGGAGAACACTATGTCACGAGCACTTATGCCAAACTTACTGACGCCCCAAGACCTTGAGCCAAATTGGGAATGGCGTGAAAAGATTCCTGCGTGGGGTCATACTTCAGTTGACTTTGAGCGTCGTGTTGATCACGACCGTTTGCGTCGGTATCGATTGGCTCGGACGCGTCAAGCGTTGCAGGCGTCGAACGCGGGCACGCTACTTTTATTCGACGTGAACAACATCCGCTATGTTTCGTCAACGAAGATTGGGGAATGGGAACGGGATAAGATGTGCCGGTTTTGCCTGTTGACAGGTGACGACAGTCCTTATGTTTGGGATTTTGGGTCTGCAGCGGTGCATCATCAGCGGTATTCGGACTGGTTGGAGCCAAGCCATTGTCTTGCCGGTGTTGTAGGGATGCGCGGGACAATCCCACCCGAATTTGGCTTGATGCAGAAATACGCCAAGCAGATTGCGCGTTTGATTCGGGATGCAGGTATGGCTGATATGCCTGTGGGTGTGGATTATGCCGAAACTGCGATGTTCCACGCTTTACAGGAGGAAGGCCTCAACGTGGTTGATGGTCAGCAGATCATGTTGTCTGCCCGTGAGATCAAGAATTGGGATGAAATTCAGCTTTTGACACAGGCGGCTGCGATGGTCGATGGTGTGTATCACATGATTTATGAGGAGCTGAAGCCGGGTATCCGCGAGAACGACATTGTCGCATTATCAAACAAGATGCTTTACGAAATGGGCTCTGACGATGTGGAGGCTATTAACGCGATTTCCGGCGAACGGTGCAATCCTCATCCGCATAACTTCACCGATCGGTTGATCCGACCAGGTGATCAGGCATTTTTTGATATTTTGCAAAGCTATCAGGGCTATAGGACCTGTTACTACCGCACTTTCAACGTAGGACGTGCCACTCCGTCGCAGAATGATGCCTATGTGAAGGCGCGCGAATGGATAGATGCCTCGATTGCGATGATCAAACCCGGTGTGTCGACGGACAAGGTAGCAGAGGTCTGGCCGACGGCAGAAAGTCTCGGTTTTCCAAATGAGGACGCGGCCTTTGGCCTGCAGTTTGGGCACGGGTTGGGTCTGGCTCTGCACGAGCGGCCGATTATTAGCCGAGCTGTAAGCATGGATCATCCTATGGAAATCCAGACGGGTATGGTTTTCGCATTAGAGACTTATTGCCCGGCTTCTGACGGCTATTCGGCAGCACGAATTGAGGAAGAGGTCGTGGTCACTGAGACAGGTTGCGAGGTGATCAGCCTTTTCCCGGCAGAAGAGTTGCCAATTGCGAACCGGTACTGAGGTGGAGTTGATGGCAAAGACAGCACAGAAAAACTCGGACGCCTATCTGCAGATGTATCTTCGGATGGTAAAAATCAGGGTGTTTGAGGACAACGCAAACGAGTTGTATCTCGCCGCGAAAATGCCTGGTCTGACCCACATGTATTCTGGCCAAGAAGCCGTTGCTGTTGGCATTTGTGAGGCGCTTGAGACGAGTGATAAAATAACCTCAACCCACCGCGGTCATGGCCATTGCGTCGCCAAAGGCGCCAATTTCAAACAGATGTTTTGCGAATTGCTCGGCAAGGACGAAGGCTATTGCCACGGCAAGGGTGGCTCGATGCATATTGCTGATCAGGCTAATGGAAATCTTGGGGCCAATGCGATTGTTGGTGGCTCTGCCGGAATTGCCACCGGCGCGGCGCTGACGGCTAAAGTGCTGGGAACGGGTGACGTCGCAGTTTGTTTTTTCGGGGATGGCGCACTGGGGCAGGGGTTGCTGTATGAATGTATGAATATGGCAGCGCTTTGGGATTTACCGGTGATCTATGCCTGCGAGAATAATTTATACGGCGAATACACCCATGTATCGGAAATGGCGGCGGGTGCCTTGATGGATCGCGCGTCGGCCTTTGGGATCGAGGGGCACGAGGTTGACGGACAGGATGTTCTCGCGGTCAACGAGCTATCACAACAACTAGTGGCGCGTTCGCGTAACGGCGAGGGACCATTTTTCATATTGCTTAACACCTATCGCTATCATGGGCATCATGTCGGCGATATCAATCGCGCGTACTACCGTTCGAAAGAAGAAGAGACACTTTGGAAAGAAACCCGTGATCCGATCACAAACTTTGGTAACTGGCTGGTGGAGGAAAAACTCGCTTCTTTTGATGAGTTGCAGGCGCTTCAAACCGATGTAAAAGCCGAGGCAAAAGCGGCGGTCGACTATGCGTTAAACGCAGCCTATCCGGCCGCCGAAGACGTGATCAAACACGTCTTTTTCGAAACCGCCTAAGGAGAGATCAGATGCGCAATATTACACTTTCCAAAGCGGTCAATGAGGCTTTGGCCGAAGAAATGCGGCGGGACAGCACCGTTATTTTGATGGGTGAAGATGTGGCTGAGGCGGGCACACCGTTTAAGGTCACCTCTGGTTTGGTCGAAGAGTTTGGCACCAACCGCGTGATTGATACGCCGATCTCAGAGCCAGGGTTTACCGGTCTGGCGGTTGGCGCGGCGATGACCGGTTTGCGGCCGGTAGTGGACATCATGTTTGGGGATTTTTTATTTTTAATTATGGACCAACTGTGCAATCAGGCCGCCAAGACGCATTACATGTCAGGTGGCAAACTGACTGTTCCAATGGTGGTGCGCACTAATATGGGGGCCACCCGCCGTTCTGCAGCTCAGCACAGTCAATCGCTGCACGTGCTGGCAGCCCATATTCCGGGAATTAAAGTGGCAATGCCCTCGTCGGCCTATGAGGCCAAGGGGCTGATGAAAACAGCCATTCGCGATAATAATCCGGTGATCATTTTTGAAGACAAGCTGATGTATCAAGACAAGGCTCTGGTGCCAGAGGAAGAATATCTTATTCCCTTTGGTGCTGCGCATATTCTACGAGAAGGCACTGATATCACGCTGGTGGCCACGTCTTCGATGGTGCAGGTCGCCCAAACTGCAGCAGACCGGCTTGACGAACATGGAGTGTCTGCCGAAGTCATTGATCCGCGCACCATTGCGCCTCTTGATGAGGAAACCATTCTGGCTTCGGTAAAAAAAACCAGCCGAGCGATTGTTATCGATGAGGGTCATCAAAGCTATGGTGTCACGGCGGAAATTGCAGCACGGATTGCCGAAAAAGCATTTTACCATCTTGATGCGCCGGTTCAGCGTTTGGGGGCCATGGATGTGCCTATTCCTTTTAGCCCGGCGCTTGAAGATCTGACAGTGCCGACCCCGGAGGATGTGGTAGCGCGTGCATTAATGGCGATGCGCGGGGAGCTGTTTCATGTCTCATGATGTGTTGATGCCGCAATTGGGCATGGCGCAAGATAGCGCAATTATTGTGAGTTGGCTAAAGGCACCCGGAGAAGCTGTTTCTGCTGATGACCCTTTGATGGAGGTAGAGACCGACAAGGCCACGATGGAAGTTCCTGCAGGTCGTAACGGTTTTTTAACCGAGATCCGTGCCGCTGCCGGTGATGAAGTGCCGGTTGGCGATGTAATCGCGATTATTTCGGAAACTGCTAATGACGTTGTCACCCTGCCTGCTACTGAAAAGGCGCAGGCGACGCCGGATGTGCTGCCTGAGCCTACTTCAAATACGCCTTTATCTGGCCAGTCTGTGTCTGTAAAAACCTCAACCGCGGCGCCGCAACCGCCTGTTCAAAACGACCCCGCAACACCCTCGGCGACCGTTTCTGCAAAACCTGTGCATCCTGCAACAAAGCCGGGCGTCGCGGGGCGGGTCTTGGCCTCGCCAAAAGCTCGGTTTGCGGCTGCAGATCGCGGTCTGGATTTAAACGCTTTGGTGCGTCAGGGTGCAGCACAACCCATTCATGTTCGCGATCTTGATCAGTTTTCCGCCTCCTCGGGAGGTGGCCCGAGCGTACTTTCTGCGCACGCTGAGGGCGAAGCTTTTGCTGGATTACTGACCCAACAAGCCGATCCCATTGCGACAAGGCGTAGGGTATTGTCGGCCTTTGCCTGTGGGGCATTGCGCATGGCGGCAGGCTGGTCCGATCGCCCCATCATGGTTGAAAGTAGCAACTTGGGAGACATCTGCGAATACCTTAAAAACCCTGATCTTATGGGTGTTTCGGCGGGAAGGGTAACGGGTGACGTCGATTTATTCGAGGTGGATTTGGCGCTATTTGATTTGACCGAAACGCGATTGAAAGAGTACCGCCCGGCTATGGGTCACATGATACAGGTCTCGGTGGCGACCGATACGCATGGCGGGTTTTCGCTTTGCTTGAGTTTCTGTTCGGATGTGATTTCTGTAACTGTTGCTGCGGATTTTCTAAATAATTTTGCGATGCGGATCGAAGATCCGATCCGCCACATTCTGTAAACGGGCTTTTGGATATGAAACATACTCAACTCTATATCGGCGGTACCTGGCGTGATGCGTCGGACGGGGGCCAATTTGCGGTTATTAATCCTATGGATGAAAGCCATCTAGCTGATGTTTCGTCAGCCACTGTAACAGACGCGCTGGCCGCGATGGATGCCGCAGACGCAGCGTTTAAGGACTGGCGTAGTAGATCGCCAAGGGCGCGCGGTGAAATTTTACGCAGAGCGTTTGACTTGTTCACCCAGCGCCTTGAGGACTTCGCCCGCCTGATCACGCTCGAAAACGGCAAAGCCCGATCGGACGCGGTGGGTGAGGCGACATATGCGGCTGAATTTTTCCGTTGGTACGCCGAAGAGGCCGTACGCAGCGAGGGGCATATGGGCGTTGCTCCCGCCTCTGGGGCTCGTACCTTGGTTTATCAAAAACCTGCTGGGATTGCCGTTCTTGTCACGCCATGGAACTATCCGGCGGCGATGGCCACCCGCAAAATTGCGCCAGCGCTGGCTGCGGGATGTCCAGTCGTGGTCAAGCCGGCCTCAGAAACGCCGCTCACAATGTTGGCGTTAATGCCGCTGTTGGAAGAGGCTGGCGTGCCGCCTGGGGTGGTTAATGTTCTGCCGTCGCGCTCTTCAGGAGCCGTGGTGGGCGCGATGTTAGCAGACCCCCGGGCGCGGGTGGTTTCCTTTACCGGATCGACACAAGTGGGGCGCAAGCTGCTACAAGCGGCGGCCGATACGGTTATTAAACCTGCAATGGAACTTGGTGGCAACGCGCCGTTTATTGTGTTTGAGGACGCTGATATTGATGCTGCAACCGATGGGTTGATGGTCGCCAAAATGCGTAATTTGGGCGAGGCTTGTACCGCTGCAAACCGAATATATGTGCATGCCGCAGTTGAGGCGGAATTTGTTGAAAAGTATACTGCGCGTATGGCGGCTTTAAAAATGGGTGATGGGCTTGACCCGTCGGTGGATGTAGGGCCTCTGGTCAATGCCGAAACCCGCGACAAGGTGGCGGCTTTTGTTGACGACGCACTGCAACGCGGGGCGCAGCTTAAGCTGGGTGGAGAGTGCCCTAAAGGCCTGGGATTTTACTATCCGCCAACGGTTTTGACCAATGTACCCGATGAGGCTGAGTGTCTGAAAGATGAGATTTTTGGTCCGGTTGCGGCGTTGCAAAATTTCACCGATGAGGATGAGATTATCGTTCGGGCCAATCAGACAGAATATGGTTTGGTGGCCTATGTTTACACCGGCGATATGCAACGCGGTCTGCGGGTCAGCGAACAGCTTGAGTTTGGCATGGTGGGTCTGAACCGCGGTCTGGTGTCGGATCCTGCAGCACCGTTTGGCGGTGTAAAGCAATCTGGTCTTGGGCGTGAGGGTGGCAAGGAGGGGATGTTGGAGTTTATGGAAACCCAGTATATCTCGACGAATTGGTAGGATGGACAAGATCGCAGCCAGCCCGACCACCCGGCGCTTTGCAGCCGAAAATGGTGTCGACGTAGACGCGTTGGGGCGCGAAATCGGCGAGGATACCGTGAGTAAGACCGATGTGAAACGCAAGCTGGACGCTGGGGTGTCAGCCACCGCAGTTGATGCGACGCAGCTGGCGTATTGGCAGGTGGATCACAGTGCTTACGGCCCGGTGACGGCGCAAAAACGCAGCCGTATGGATAAGCTGGCAGCGGCCAATTTAACCGCCGCACAACAGATCATTCCCGCGGTCACCCACCACGACCGCGCCGATATGACCGAGATCGAGGCGCTACGTCACCGGCTTAAACCAGACGCAGACGCCCAGGGCGTCAAACTGACTGCATTGGCGTTCCATGTGAAAGCTTTGGCCAAATCTCTGGCAATTTTTCCAAATTTTAATGCGTCGCTTTCGGCGGATGGCGACATTCTTTGGCTGAAACAATTTTTCCATATCGGCATTGCTGTTGACACACCCTACGGGCTGATGGTGCCAGTGATCCGGGATGTCGACCAAAAGGGGCTGCTTACGATTGCGGATGAAATTTTCCAGATGGCCAAACGGGCGCAGACGCGCAAGTTGCGACCCGAGGATATGGGGGGCGCGTCGATGTCGATCTCAAATCTTGGCGGCATTGGTGGTATGGCGTTTACACCTATTGTGAATCCGCCCGAGGTGGCGATTATGGGGCTGACGCGAACAGAAATGCAGCCGATCTGGAATGGCGAAGCGTTTGATCCTCGCCCGATGGTGCCCTTGGATTTAAGCTATGATCATCGAGTGATTAATGGCGCTGAGGCCGCCCGCTTTATGTGTCATTACGCGGCGCTGGTCTCGCAGCCGTCCCGGCTTGTCCTTTAGCACTCTTGGCACCGTCTGGTTTTTCTAGCTACTGGTATCAACAGCATGTCGCTAAAGTGGTACACGCTGATGTTTCATTCGTTCGCTTAAGTGTGAAGGACCGTTGATTGCTGGGTAAATTTTTTTCATTCTGGCAATCGGTTTCTTGAGAAGAACATTTTTTGAAACACTTGATTTTGAGCGCGGTGATCAACTCATGCAAAAAAGTTAACGGCGCAAATTACAGCGCAAGAAAACGGGTGTGGATTGTTGATTTCTGAATGAAACCAATAAGTAGAGCTATGTGGCATGTAGTTTCACCCGCACCAATTAACAACAGTATGATCAGATAACCCACTGATCCGTAAGCAATATTATGCTAACGGGTTATGTGGAGTAGACAACATGGTAGACAAAAGCCCTGAGTATTTAATGAATAAAGGTGGCGTGTTTTATTTCACCAGACATGTGCCGAATGATCTTCAACAGCATTATGAACGCCCTCGCATTGTGATGTGTCTCAGAACAGCCAGTAAGAAAGCGGCTCTTAAAGCCAGTCTTGCTTTGGTCACTAAACTTGATGATTATTGGTTAAAATGCGGATATCGGCTATTGATACCCCAGCCTCACACCTGCTTGTCAAAGGGCAGACAAAGGCGGTGTTCATATCATCTGCCCTAACACTGTCTAACTCCTTGGCCACGTATTGCAGCCTGAAAGGACAGGATCGTGCAAAAATGTTCTTTACTGCTGGGCATAGGAATGTTGGCTAGTTAATTGATCATTTGGGTGATCGTCCAATAGATACACACAGCACTTTGGATGCCGTCTTGTTTAGAGACTGGTTGGTTGAACGTGATTTATCCCCATCCTCTATTTCACGAATTTTCTACACTGTCAGGGCAGTCATAAACCTGACGATATAGGAGAATGGACTGAATTGTATCAACGGCTTTGCAAAGACCTTTTTGCCCACAAACGATAAGGATAAAAGACTACCAATCCCTCAAGTTGAATTGAGGAATATACAGAAGACCTGCCTTGATATGTCGAATGAAAGAAGACTGCTTATTGCCCTTATTTCAGATACAGGAATGCGCCTATCTGAAGCCCTTGGTCTTGTTTGGGAAGACGTATGAACCGCCCCTTGTTTGTCGGAGGCTGATTTATCTTAGTTACGCGGCCATGTATGATCTTTCCAGAGCGGCATAGAAGTTTGCCTCTGCTTCAGCTGGCAGGATATTCCCGATAGGCTCCAGCAGGCGGCGATTGTTAAACCAATCGACCCATTTCAGGGTGGCGTTTCAACGGCCTCAAAGCTGCGCCATGGCCCACGCCTGTGGATGACTTCAGTCTTGAATAAACCGTTGATCGTTTCGGCCATGGCATTGTCATAAGAATCCCCGACGCTGCCGACTGACGGTGCAATCTTCGCCTCTGCCAGTCGTTCGGTGTATTTGATCGACAGATATTGCGATCCGCGATCTGAGTGATGCACTGGTTGATCTTGTGCTGGCCTGCGTTGATG
>Ga0115006_10003137_pt1 | contig 11137 bp, 7 predicted proteins | sample ArcOceMetagenome_3_FD_88943 | JGI IMG/M metagenome (GOLD analysis project Ga0115006, IMG submission 88943) | Marine eukaryotic phytoplankton communities from Arctic Ocean - Arctic Ocean- Svalbard ARC20M Metagenome | ecosystem: Environmental > Aquatic > Marine > Oceanic | place: Arctic Ocean...
AGCTGCTTGTTTCCTTCAATACTGTTGTATGAGCAACGTTACAGAATATGTTTCTGGATCTCCTGGAACAACCGAGCTGCGCAAAACTTCAAACTCAACGGCAAATGCATTCGTCACAGTGACATATTCGTATTAAATGGAGTTAGAGGTTTTGCGCAGCTTTCTTCCTAGCCGTGTAATGGATTAAATCCTACGGCAGGTTTTTGGCGGTTTTTCTTCATCGACTCGCGGAATTGGTCACGTATGATATATCTTCGTAAGATCTTAATAATATTACATATTAATATGATATGATATATATATATGATGTATTATTATTTATTATTATTACTTACTTGTATGTACAAGTAGTTGTATATTATATTTATTTGTGATGTCGGAATAGACACATAAATAAGATTAAATAAGCAAGTATAAAGAGTTTTTCCCTTCTTCGTTTATCATAAGATCTTATATATATTAAATAAGATAGAATAATAAGATTAAGATTATTATTAAGATGATATAATCTTAAGATTATTATATATTATTATATTTATATATTATGATATTACATTCAACTTTATTTTAACCTTCGTTCGAACGAGCGAAGAAGGTACTGTAATAATATTAAACAAGATTTTACGATATTTTACGTGCAAATCATCATTTTTGAATATAGATATGTGTGCTGCTGGAATATATTATTATTACCTTATTACCTTACTTGGAATACCCAAAGAACGAAGATGTGATAAGGAAGACTGCCGAATTCTACGGAAATAACTTTGACCAAGCAACCAACGATCTCGATCTAAGGGCACATTGATAAAGCGCAAGGAAGGAAGTCGCGTTTAAGATGGGGCTCACCTTCACCAAGTTATTTGCGCGTTTGTTCTCGAAGAAGGAGATGCGAATTCTGATGGTGAGTCCGCGCCGCGCCTTCTTGTCTCTCCGGGCAGCTTTCGGATCCTTGCGGGAAACTTCAGCGCCCTGTCCCGGCGATGTTCGCTGAAAGCCTTGGCGACCTCCTTTGGCAAACTCGAGCGTTATCGTACCCAATCTAGATTAGCACATTCGGGCAGTCTTCATGGCATCACCTATCGAGCTTTTTTTGGCGCTACACCCTTTCCTTTGGTGCCGCGGGTCCAAACGGTGAAAATTCCCACCCATTTTCCACGCATAGGTCGGCCTCGACGCAGCCGGCAAGACTACTATCCTTTACAAGCTAAAGCTCGGCGAAATTGTGACTACTATCCCCACAATCGGTACGATTTATTTGTTTTCTGCAAATCCAAAATTTCCCCGCTACGTTGCTCTTCCCGCTTTCCGGTCTGCAACGAGCAGAACACAACAAAACACAACTGTATTGCGCTGAACGGAAACCTTGCAAATACTCAGGCTTTAATGTTGAGACTGTCGAGTACAAGAACATTTCGTTTACTGTGTGGGACGTCGGTGGCCAAGACAAGGTAGAACCATTCCAACTGTGCATCATTTCATAGATGAGCAGATGACCCATGGAACTAATCTGTAACATATCAAACGCTTGCACCCAGTCTAATCTTCCTCTCTTGTTGCTTGCAGATTCGCCCTCTGTGGAGACACTACTTTCAGAACACGCAGGGTCTGATATTTGTAGTAGATAGCAACGATCGCGACCGTGTCTCAGAAGCAAGGGACGAACTTCACCGCATGCTCAACGAAGATGAGCTTCGTGATGCGGTGCTCCTCGTTTTTGCCAACAAACAAGACCTTCCAAATGCAATGACCGCCGCAGAAATCACAGACAAGCTTGGTTTGCACTCGATTCGACAGCGTCATTGGTTTATCCAATCCACCTGCGCCACCTCCGGCGAGGGGCTTTACGAAGGTCTTGACTGGCTGTCTACGAACATTGCAAACGGCAAGTAGACTGGGCATGACTTTTTTTTTGCGCCGAAGATATGCTAAAGTGGGCTCGATTCAAAACTGAGCATGCCGGACGAAGTGTTAGATTGTTCGATTTGATCTATCCCGAGGATATTGGGAACTTTCATCCCGGCATCAAACCTTCACCACAAGTTTAGAGCTCTTCATGGGCAACCAGCCCGGGACGTGTGCGAAAGCGAACTTTCTTAGGAGTTCCTCGATGTTATTTCTGGCTCATGCCAAGTTTTTTTATACATGCTGCCTACTTTCGCATTGCCCTCTCCTAGGCAGGTCTCTGTGATTCACTGCTCATTCCAAGGCAAGCTTTTGTACACTCCGGATAAATTTCGTCGAACACTTAGTTGCAACAAAACTTCGTTCACCTTTCACTCCCTTGGGCCAAAGATCGATGAGGGCATCATAAAAAGTAAAAAAGTACCATATTAACTAAACTCCAGTATGTTCGGTTTGAGATTGAACCGCCTTACGCAAACAGCAAAACATCCACTCATCTTCCTCCTACATCGAAATTCACATCTAGCCACGCACGTCTGTGTTCGTGGAAACTGTTCCACGCTTTAGATTTTGGCACGGGTCGTTTGGATGTCAACCACCTTAGCATGACGAGGAGGTGTGCAATGACTTACTCGAAAATAAGTGGTATTTTCGTGAGACAAGCCCGGAGACAATCGATCATAGAAAGAGATAGTCCCCAAGTCAAGCCAGCCATGTGTTGGCCACCCTAGATCCAATAAATTTATTACCCCGCACCATCTTTATTACCCGAAGGTAAGGCTTCGTTCGAGGTATTAAGGACAGGGGTGACGTAATTATTTAATTGAATTTAACCATAGTGCTATATTTATTACCTTCGAAGGTAATAATTATATATAATTATATGAATTAATAATTAAACTAAATAAACCGGTGTTTTGGAAATCAAACTATTTGCTCACGGGAGTGTTCGTGCACACTCGCGGAGAAATAACTTTTTCGAGCCTTGACCTTCACCAGATTTTTGTACATCCTCGGACAGCTTTCGAGGAGTCCGACAAAGTTGTCGAGCGGATTTGCGATTCATGCCCTCGCCATCGAGCAGTCCGCGCGCCCCGGGGGACCAAACACGATGGCGGATCCTTGCGCCTTCAAAACGAATTTTCAAAATTCGCTCGACAACTTTGAAGCGCGGTTCGAGGGCAACGGGAAAACCAGGGTTTTATTTTGTGCAGAGCAAACACGTGGGCTGCATTTCTCCGCGAGTGTGCGAGAGTAATTCCCTCAGCAAACAGTCTGATTTTCCAAAAGGTTGGTTTTTAAATAATTACGTCACCCATGTCCTTATAACGAACCTTTTACGATGAATATATTAAATATTGATATCTTTAAGAGTTAGTTAAATCTGACCAGAAACTCACTGACCGGAATTTGGCACTAAAGTATTTTTTTTGCAAATTCCGGTGAGAGTTTCAGGTAAGGCGTGGGCGATTATTTATTACGAAGGTATTGGCGATTTCTGGCCACAAATAAAGCTGATGTGCTACGTAATAAATAAAGCAATAGCATAATATATAAATATAGAATAAGTAATAAGGTTTATTTCGTTCGTTCGAATAGAATAATAATGAAGATATCATATATTACATGTAGTTTAATAACTTTATTTATTGTGATGCAGGATTCGATGATAAAAAATACCTTCGTACAAGTTTCTATCTACATATATATGCCATACCTTCGTTCGAAGGATAAATATTAGAAGAAGCGCTTTTCTTCGATAAATATTGCCGAGGAAGCAGATTGGAATATCGCCCGGCTTGATCATATTTGGTCGTGACCATTTATAGCATGGGGTTCGGTTTTGTTTGCGCGTCACGTGGTTTGCACCTTTGCGGTGCACACTCGTCACTAGCAGTGAACTTTTCGAAGAAGAGCAATAACCTGCGACGGAAGCTTGGCCTCACGTCTTCAGCAATTCATCGTGAGCTTGGAACGCGTACTTGTGCGGCTCTCGGTGGATCTCCTGGCTTGGATCACATTAGCAGCGGTGCGCTCACACCACAAATATACTGCGATGCTCATTTTTGGTGATGTTTGCCCCGCCGCTCTTTGACACTCAAGGTATCTAACCCGACCCCCAGGCGTTGGCCTTCGTGCTGTCGTGAAAGCTGCGTTCAACGAGGCAACTAAGGCTGCTTTGCTGGGCGAAATCGGTGTTGATGTCAATGTCACAGAATGCTCCAATCAAATCATGGGAGACTATCAGGTATTTCGTATTCGTGATTCAATGATTACGCCTCGGTACCGAGTACGCTATTTCATCAGTGCAATAGCGCGATGTCAATCTTTTCTGAGCTAAAACGCCAAGGGAGTACTAGGTTCGCAAGTCCCCGATCTCTGGCTGAAACAATCATCCAGGTTAGCTCTGTCAAGTCTTGTAGAACTTTGTGATGTTCTTGTGCTAAAAATTCCATACCTAGGAACTACCGGACAGCAACGGGCTTTTTGAAGAAGCAAGTGTCGCCGGTCCTGGGTTTATCAACGTTTCGTTTTCCACATCCATACTTGCCAGCCGGGTACAAATGTTGATTCAAGACTCAGGTGGTCTTAGAAAATATTTCTGCGGGCTGGATAACTGACTTTCTTCTCTGATATAGACGGAAAAGCGTCATTCGCACAGTCTGCGAAAAATGCGCTGCCCAAACGGGCAGTGGTTGACTACTCTTCCCCGAATATCGCAAAAGTCAGGGCTAACTCCTCAACAACCTCTTCTCATTGTTTCTCATGAACATGCATAATTTGTGCAGGAAATGCACGTCGGCCACTTGAGAAGCACTATTATTGGTGAAACGATCTGCCGTGCTCTTGAGTCCTTAGGAGTAGACGTCGTACGGTATGTTCATCTCAAATCGACATGTTTTAGGCTCTTATAAATCGGTTTTGCCTCACCTTCAAATCAAATTTCTTAGGTTGAACCATGTTGGTGACTGGGGGACGCAATTTGGTATGCTGCTCACGCATCTGGAAGACAATGCGACTTTCGGTGGATACGAAATCAAAGATCTTCAAGCATTTTATAAAGTTGACCTGTGCTCTCTTCTCTCCCCCTCGGCGCTCACCCTTTTCTTTCAGGAGTCAAAACTTCGCTTTGACAAAGATGAAGAATTCAAGGTTGTCTCACTTTCTTGGGGGAAAATGAAGCTCGTAAACTTTTCAAACATTTCACAGGAGAGATCGCAACTGGCAGTTGTGAAGCTCCAAAGTGGAGACCCTGCAATGACACGCATGTGGAAGGAGATCTGCGAGGTTTATCTCCTCCTAGTGGTTGCGACAACCTCCCTGAGATTTATCATCGTTTTTTCAGATAAGCCGCAAAGAGTTTGAAGACATATACAGAATGCTTGGCATTTCACTCATTGAGAGAGGAGAAAGTTACTATAACGACATAATACCCATTGTTCTCAACGATCTTGTTGATAAGAACATAGCTGTTGAAAACGATGGCGCCCTGTGCATATTTGGAAGTGAGGATGACCCACCGCTGATTTGCAGAAAGAGTGATGGCGGATTTAATTATGCTTCGACTGATTTGGCTGCGATTTGGCAGGTGTGCTTGTTTTGATTTCAGTTGACAACAGATAAATGAGTGCATTTGTCTACGAACTCTCAGCGAGTGACGAAGTTGAATGCACAATGGGTCATATATGTAACAGATGTCGGGCAGGGCAAGGTTGTGTATCAGTCAATCTCTACTGCCTCGCCGGCATCCTTAAATATTATCTCTACAGCACTTTGAGGCTGTATTTGATGCGGCAGAGAAAGCTGGCTGGCTGACATTGGATGATGTAATTTTGGCATTGCTTGTTTTCAAGGCTTTTAATAACTGTCAACTGTAAAGCAGGAGAAACAAAGCGTTCGTGTAGACCATGTTGGTTTCGGACTTGTCCTGGTATAAACATCTATAGTTTAAGAAAGCACTGAGCTTAATGGTGTTCAAATAGGATGAAAATGGCAAACGATTCAGGACCCGATCGGGAGATACGGTGCCTCTGAAAGCACTACTCCATGAAGCCCAGACAAGATGCTTGAAAACCTTGCAAGCGAGGGGAACTAACCTCGCCGCTGATGATATTGAGGTGTGCAACCAGACTCAACATATATCGCTGAACAACGACATTTACTCTGTATCACAATAATCTTTTGCCGATTGACCTTCATGAAAGGAGGCTGCGCGAATTATGGGTAAACGTGATATCAATTATTGAATTTCTCATCCTCTGATTAGCAATCGACTCAGGCATGGCTGCAATCAAATACTCAGACCTTCAGAATAATCGGTATGTCGTGACTGTGCTAAACCAGTATGTTTCCCGAGCAAGAATCTTACAAAAGTCCTTCATCGGCAGCTTGACAAACTATACATTTTCGTATGACCGCATGCTTGATATGAAGGTCAACATTTTTTTTTTGTACACCTTCGCTCCCAAGACATTGACGCGTACTGTGTTTTGTCCAGGGAAATACGGCAGTGTATTTACTATATACACACGCCCGAGTTTCATCAATTTTATCTCGTTCAGAAGACAAGGTGGGATCAAACAATTTCTAAAAATGTTGGCAGGCTCTCTCAAGAACATCAACACTACGGTTCAGGATCTCAAAAAGTTTGATGTAGATGAAAATGTATTGTTGTCTTGTTACAAGTGTTTGTGATTTTCGTTTTTGAGTTTCCCGGCATTCATTGCAGACTCTAGAAAATGAGAAGGAGAGAGCACTCGCAATAGCCATCCTCAAGCTCCCCGATGCGCTAGATTCCTTAGTTCAAGTAAGCCTACTTGATACTCACTACATCGGAATCTGGAATCTCATCAAGAGCTTGAATTTCAGGAGCTGCTGCCTTCACGCCTTTGTGATTATGCGTACAATCTGTGTGTGTCCTTCAACGAATTTTACAGCTGTTGCAAGGTGAGCTATCGAATGATCTGTGAAACACAGACAAGCTTTTTTGTCAAATAAAGGACAAGTGTGAGCAAGTGTGAGCTTCATGTAGGTGATAGGAAGCGATGACGAGACAACACGTCTTATCCTCTGCCAGGGCACTGCGATTTCTTTGAGAAGAGCTTTGCACATTCTTGGCATCGAACCCTTGTATAAATTATGAGGTTGTGATAGCATCCACGTGAAACCAGGCACTGTGAGTACAGTAATGATCATGGCGGGGTCGGTGTTGTCAGACGCAATTGCGTTTTGAAAGAAACTGAAGGCAGAACATAATATTTCCATCCTTTTGCATTGGAAGTTGAGAAGTGCATGGATGATAGGGGCGCGACAGTGTGATCATTGAAAATACAAGCGTTGTCGAGCGTTTCTGACATTCTTGCATCGCCTTGCTGTTTCTGTACAATACTATGACTACCACATCTCACTTCGCCCCGTAAATCGCATGATGGGCATTTGCCAAGTTGCGAATAAAGAGATGTAATCGCGCGCCGTCAAGATTCTTTGGAGATTCTCCTCTCCTGCATAATGTGTCAAACCATTGCGATTTCCTTGGGAATATTTTCCTCCGGGATGGGGACATACTGTTCAAGAATCTCTCGGAATCTCTCACCAGTCATTGTCTCTGCTTCAAGGAGTTCTTCAACAATGACATCGATAGCCTCCCGGTTGTCTTTAATTTGCTGCAGAGCCACAACGTATGCCTCGTCTGCGATCCGCTTGGTAGCAACATCTATGTCATTAGCAAGTTTTTCAGACATGGCATTTCGTGCCATCATACGCATGATCATATCCCCTCCTTGGGATGATGGATCATTCAAGGCCCAGGGACCAACATCAGACATGCCAAAAGTGGTAACCATTTGTTTCGCCATGTTTGCAACTTGCTGGAGATCACCTGATGCACCCGTCGTGACTTCAGCATGCCCGAAAATGACCTCTTCAGCGGCGCGGCCCCCGAGGGCTCCCACCACGCGAGCAAATATTTGTTGTTTACTAATAAGGGAAGGGTCCTCCCCTGGAATGAACCATGTGAGACCCTTCGCTTGCCCACGGGGAACGAGGGTAACTTTCTGTACAGGATCGTGCCCTGGGGTCAGGGTGCCACATATCGCATGGCCAACTTCATGATACGCGACAAGTGATTTTGCTTTACCATCGGTCATCCGCGTTCCTTCCATCCCTGCGACAATACGGTCGACGGAGTCATCAATCTCAACCAAGCTGATGGCATCCTTGCCTCGACGCCCGGTGAGAATTGCCGCTTCGTTGAGTAAATTCGAAAGATCTGCGCCGGAAAATCCTGGGGTGCGTTTCGCAATCGTTTCAATGTCAATGTCTGCAGTCAGACGTTTGTTCTTAGCGTGAACCTTCAAAATTTCAATGCGCCCTTTGACGTCAGGCACGTCGACAGTGACTTGGCGGTCGAAACGACCAGGGCGGAGAAGCGCAGGGTCAAGGATGTCAGCGCGATTGGTTGCCGCGACAACGATCACACCAGTATTGCCCTCGAAACCATCCATCTCAGTCAGCAGCTGATTGAGGGTCTGCTCACGTTCATCATTGCCCCCGCCAATACCAGTTCCGCGGGACCGACCAACAGCGTCAATCTCATCGACAAAAACGATGCAGGGTGCATTTTCTTTTGCCTTCTTAAATAGATCGCGCACGCGTGAAGCACCAACACCGACAAACATCTCGACAAACTCAGATCCAGATATCGAAAAGAATGGGACACCTGCCTCGCCAGCAATGGCCTTAGCTAGAAGTGTCTTTCCGGTACCAGGAGGTCCAACAAGGAGAACCCCTTTGGGTATTTTGGCACCTACGGAAGTAAACCTTTCCGGCCGCTTCAGAAATTCTACAACTTCCATGAAGTCATTTTTCGCCTCATCGACACCCGCGACATCGTCGAAGGTAACACCAGTGTTGGGCTCCATTTGGAACTTAGCCTTTGATTTCCCGAAGGCCATTGGATTGTTACCCCCAGGACCTCCCATGCCACCAGGCATGCCGCCGCCATTGCCTTGATTGCGACGTGTCAGAAGGAAAAGACCACCGACAAGCAGAAGAGGAAATGCTAGGTTTCCTAAAAGGTTGAGAAACACAGCTGAACCATCTTCAGCGTTTGTGTGTGCTGCGAAATCAATATTCTTTTCGCGGAATTTGCTAAGGAGTTCAGATGAAGTGCCAGGAAGTTGGACACGTACGCGTTGCACACGATTGCCAAGTTCGGGGGAGACTGCCTCGACAATAGCAATAGTGCCGTTTTCGTACAGGTCAACCTTCTTTACTCGGCCCATATCAAGGTACTCCTACAAAGTATTCAGGGAGAGGTTGGGATAAGTCGAAGGTCCTAACGAAGATCTACCTTGGTCCGAGTCTTGGGAGGATGCCTCGTGTGAATTATTTGGCAAGTTGGCGAGGGGTAATACATACCAAGAAGCGAGAGTAAGACATGCGTGAAGAGGCCACACCCTGATCATCTGCCGCCGAGGCAGCGTTTGAGGGTAACCAGGTGGCCGCCTGCAGGGTCAGAAGAGACGTGTCAGCTTAACGTTGCTTAGAAAAGAGCCAGCACATCCGATCCGAAGTTGATATGGAGACAACGGTGTCTTCGATTCTTAACTTACCCCGAGTAAGGCTATCCTTAGAACATCACGCCGCGCAGGAGAAGATATGTCCTCTGAGAGCGCCGCCCTGACTTCCGCTTGATGCTGACTGCCAAACTTCGATGCGGCCGCCACCATTGCAGCGCCGAGCTTGCGTTCGGCCGCGGGGCCGGCATAACGATATACCGCCGAAACGCGAGAGTGTGCATTTGGCGTGAAAGTACGGTGTGCTGCTCCCGAAGCAGCCATTAAGGATGTCATTGTTCGCTGTGCTTCAACCTCCTTTGTGTCGGTGATTTGTGAGGCAAGAAATGACTCAAGATAGACTATTGTTGAGGAAATGACGTGGCACTCTCTGGTGACCGATTTCGCGAGTCGATGAAGAAAAATCCTGCCAGGAAGTATTCGGCAAAGACGATCTTACGGGATCCATTGGAAAAACATTGGAAAAAAAAAATGTTGTCATAAATTTCGACATCGATCATCAACATCGACATCTCAGAAACGTTGGTTTAGCGTTACATATATTTGAATAAATGTTTACTATTGTTTACTCATACGTGTGAGGCATATATGTAATATAACTCAATTAATTCACATTTGTTAACTTACGAGGGTACATGAATTTTAATTGACATGTTGTATTCGGACTTAATTTCGGGATTTCGGTTTCCTGAGTCACAGACCGTCATAAAAGATTAATCAGTCTTAAACTACATCCCACGTAATAAACTCAACTTAATAAGAACTTAAGTCACGTTAGCGCTATTCCAACCCGACTTTTCTTCGCCGCGTGATCGTTATACGTCTTCTGATTGGTCGTCAGTTCGATATTTCTGATACAACGCTGTGCGACGGCTTCCCGTTCTTTGGAGTACGACTGTTCCGCGGCACGTCCTTATCGTTGCGCTTGGCGTGCACGTACGCGTCGTCCTCACTCGCACGCCACTTCTGTACGAAGCACGTCGCAAGCGCGTCTCTCTAGGAGGCGGTGGTCGACGTCGAAGTTGACCGAGCATCGATGAAAACTCAGCTTCAAACCGTAAACTATGTGCACTTCTTCATCGAAGCTGCATCGATCAAATTCTGGACAGTCAAAGGACTTAAGTCCCGAACCAGCCGACCGCGTCATTTCTGAGTCAAAAACCCCGGTCATTCATCAAGGGAGGCACTTAAGCAATCATATTCGGCATATCCGGTCGGCGGGATCCTTTGGAAAAAATGTGCCTACCCACCTGGTATCGTTAATCAAGGTCGAAGGTCTATTTGTCTCTTACATTGTCTCAATTTTCGACATCGTTAACTCAGGAACGTTGATTTAGCGTTACATATAGTTGGTCCCTTCCATTGGACGAAATGAACCAATTTTCTTGAGTCACGTGTTGAACATTTGTGCATGAGTGTTTACTGATACGTGAGGACATTTATGTAATATAACTCGAATCATTCACATTTGATGATTAGACATGTCCATCAGACCAAGCAACCAATAAATAGACGTACGTAGTAGTCGTACCCTCAGTTTCATCATGTTTTAATTAATGCCGATACACCGGGAACGGACCCACGTAATCACGTTTAACACTGTTTGCTCGGTCCCTGGAAGATTTTTATTATTACGATCTAATCGTCGTAACATA
>Ga0115006_10003138_pt1 | contig 11135 bp, 7 predicted proteins | sample ArcOceMetagenome_3_FD_88943 | JGI IMG/M metagenome (GOLD analysis project Ga0115006, IMG submission 88943) | Marine eukaryotic phytoplankton communities from Arctic Ocean - Arctic Ocean- Svalbard ARC20M Metagenome | ecosystem: Environmental > Aquatic > Marine > Oceanic | place: Arctic Ocean...
CTTTACGAGTTGCTCAGCACGAACTCGATGCTGAGTTCGTGGTCAGAAAAAAAGAAAACAACTTCAATCTTGAGATTTCCGAGAGCAAAGCAACCTCGGGTTCGCGATGTTGGATATCTGCTGCAGAGGCAAGGGAGAGTCGCCCTGTGCTGTGTCCGGTGCTGCTGCGTGCGTGCATGGACGCCGGGCGCGCGTTTGCTCCAGCGCACGCCAGAGCCGGCGACACGCGCAGAGCGCGCGCGTCGTCCGCCGCCGCGGGCGGCACAGACGACGCGCGCGCTGCTTGCGTTCTGCACGGGCCACGCAGGCGTTCCCTGACGAGATGGCTGGCAGGCGACACTGGTGCCCTGGCCGGAGAGCGGTGGAGACGGTGGCAACGGAGGAGGGAAGCGGTGATCGCGCCGCCACCGTGTCGCGGCAGCCATGGCCCAGGAGGCGCAGGCCAGCGCTCCAGTAGACGCAGTGGGCCAAGGACGCCCGTTCTGCCCTCTGAAAAACTTGGGCAACACCTGCTACATCAATGCGAACATACAAGCCCTGGTTGGCGTCCCAGCCATCAAGCAAGCCCTCATCACGGCGGATTCCACTGCATCAACCGCATCCCAGATATCTTTGCGCTTGCGTGAGCTCGTGATATCCATGAGCTCCGGAGATGGGTGCACGGCCGTGTCGCTTCCGGCGCTGGTTGACAGTCTCTTTGCCCCAGACTCCAAGTGGGTAACGACGCATACAGCAGAGAAAGGAGAGCAGCAATGTGCAGACGATTTCCTGCAGTGCCTTCTCGAGCAAGTGCCTAAGTTGGAAGGCTGCGTTGCTTTCGAGATGCTGGGCGTCAATCATCAGTCGGAACGGGGGACCATGCTGAGGGTTGGCCTCGTTCAACGCGCCGGCGAGGTGCCGCTGTCTGCGCTGATCCACGCCCAGTACAACGGCAAGCTCATCAACTTCAGCAGCGAGCTCATTGTCGTCATGAAACGATGGAGCAACAATGGACCGAACATTTCCTTGGACAGCACAGAGTTCTTGTTCGATGATCCCCTCAAATTGTACGATGCAAGTGAGAAGAACATCGCGCACTTTAGCCTATCAGGCTTCGTAGAACACCGCGGCAGGTCGTTCAAAAGCGGGCACTACACGGCGGTTTCGCGGCGCACAATCAACGACCAGGACAAGTGGCTGTATTTCAACGACGACGCGGAGCCTGAAGAGTGTACCGAAGAACAGATGAAAACACAGGTGATCCTCTGGAACGCCCTCACACTCCACCATTGTACAGGGTTTAGGATTAAGGTTTATGGTTTAGGCTTGCGTTGACCGTTCCCCCAGCATCTGGGTTTAGGGTTCAGACCGCTCCTGCGGAATCTGAATCTTTGTCCTTGGTAATACCTCCCTCTGACCTACTTCATGTTCCCTCTGGTGCAGACTGGCAAAAGCTTTGTTCTCATCTTTTCGCGCTTGAATAACGGGGATGGTAGCGCCATGCCAGACGAGCTCAAAGAGCAAGTCCGTAAGGTCAAGGATGAAATCGAGCACATGACAAGCACAAGTGGCGCCCCGGGCGGCAGCCAGGGGCCATCGACCGGAGGTACCAACTTCCATGGCGGGCGCGCCGGCTACAAGTCGAGGAAGGTTTGCCCTATGAAGCCGTCAGATGTGGCGAGAGCCAGCAGCTACGGGCGGGGGGAAGATGCTGGCGCGGGTGAAGGGGGTGCACCCCCTCCTGGCGGAGGCGCCGCCGCTGTTGCACCTCCCAACGCTCCGGTCGCATGCACACGCTTCGCCAGTTTCATGTTCAAAGGCGGTGTGTATAAGACTTCCACAACCATCCTGGCTGCGTCCGCGCTAGCTGGCCCGCCTTACAACAAGAAAGTGCTCATAGTGGATGCAGACTCGCAGGGCAACGCCACAAGCTTTTTTCAGCCGGAACCCAAGGACTGGCAGGAAGAGCATCAGAAGGAATGGGGTGTTGCCCGATCAGCCTCACCGGTGCCCGACGGAGGAGTGGTTGACGGGGCCCCTGGCGGGAAATCACTGCAGCTAGGGACTTCGAGGATCTCGCTATCGGAAAGCGGTGTCGCGTGCAAGAAGGGAGATCCGCTCACCCCGGGCTATTTCAAAGACGATACCTGGCTCAAGAATCATGATGGGACAAAATGCATGACCATCTTTGACGTGCTCTTGCCAGAGTTTGACCAGGGGCAGGGGGGAGGGATGCCAGATCCAGATGTAATCCCTGTGACACACTTTCAAAAGAAGGTGCCAAAGGACGGAAACGTGGTGTGCCAAAGGTGTGGCAAAGAAACAGCCAAAACAGCTGCAGAGCTGGATCTTGGACGCAAGGTACCCACGGCATGGACGCAAGGAACGCACGGCACCGACAGCGACTGGTATTGCATCGAGTGCTATGATGATCGCATGGCGGAGCATAATTTGTGGTTGCTGCCGGGGAGTACCAAACTCAGTCTTCTCGAAATCCGAATGGACGAGGACTTCGAGACCTCACATCGTATGTTTTTGTCCGTGGACACCCTCTTCAAGAAACTTGTCAGACTTTACAGCTTCGATTACATCTTTGTGGACCTCGGCCCTAACCATGGCAAACTCAACATGGCCTTTGCACTGAGCTGCCACGCAATTTTGCCGCCGGTGCACGCCGACTTCTACTCTGGGATCTCTATGAGTCGAATGCTTGAGGACCATGGCGTCCTGTGTCAATGGGACGATTGGCGAAGCAAGTTCTTGGAGCGGTGCGGCGAATGTTCAAGGGAGGTTGGACCATACAGGGTAATGCCCAAGTTGCTTCCCTTCCTCGTCAGCGGCTATGAGACGGAGAAAAAGAAGAAGCCGCCGTACGATCGATTCAAGCTGCCTGAGAATCAGGGGGGGCAGGAGTGTGGGCGGGTACTTCCACAGCATGCCGTTTTCATCGCTTCTATGCGTCTGCTGGTGGATGACGGCACGATCCCTGCCAGAGTTCGTGGCATGTTTGCGCACGATGGTGATGCGATGGTCATTCCCTTCTGCCGCTCTATGAAGGGAGGCACGGCCGTCAGTCAGCTGATTGGCGTTCCTCTCCACCAGATCTTCAAAGCAGACATCATGAACTATTACGATTATGCGGCCCAGGAAGAAAGCGATCGCCAATTCGAGCAGAATCGTGATGATTTTGCACTTGCAGATTTCAAGTACTCCTGCTTTGAGAACTTGTACGCTGCTGCAAAGGCAAATTCAGCAAAGCTGCTGAAAATATTGGGAGAACCAGAGGCCAATGGTGATCGAAAGTCCTCACTTGAGATAAAAAAATGTGAGCAAAGAGATAGAAAATTTTGCGAGCTGCATGTGAAATTGAAGGAGGCCGGAGTCATCACCGGTCAGTGCCTTGCATCGTTCCTGCAAGATTTCGCTCAGAGCATCCACCACAAGTCTACAGCGACAGCATGTGATAGTGCCACCGACAGTGGCGCTGCAGGCTGCAGTGGGCAGGGGGGGGCGGTTGGTCATGCTGAGTCAGGCAGCGGAATGGACCTGGATGGCGCAGAGGCTGATGGCGAAGTAGGCGGCCAAGTGCAGGACGATCGTCCTGATAAGCCATTCCTCGTGCCGGTTCTGCCGGGCAGCGGCGACGGGGTAGTGGCCAAGTGCGTGGTGATCTCTGTGTACAACTACAAGGGCGGTGTGGGCAAGACATCGACGGCCATTCAGCTTGCGGCTACGCTGGCACAGCAGGGCAGCAAAGTATGTCTGGTCGATGCGGATGGGCAGTGCAATGGCACGGCCTTCTTCCACCCTGCGCTCAAGTTTGCAGATCCAGCCCCCTCCATTGACGCCTCGAAGCAAGCGCATCGAACGATTCCAGCGGATGAGCTCCCTCCTGGTACGAAGACGTGCCCCGCTGATTCCTTCAAGCCCAAGACCTGGCTTTGTGATGACCCCACATACGACTATAAAGCCAACAACATCAACGGCATGCTTGCGCCTGTCTTCGATGGCAATGGCGATGTGGGCAGTATGAAAGCACCCACCTTACTCTCTGTAGACCGTTATGACGGCAAGCTGCTGCTGCTGCCCGGCAGCATCGAACTCTCCACGGTGTCGCTAACGGCGAAAACGCCCATATTCGAGGCGCGGCGTTTCGGTGTTTTTCGCAAGATGTTCGACAGTCTTGCACGATGCTACTCCACTGATGATTCACCACTCGAATTTATCATCGTCGATCTCGGGCCCTCGACTGGCGAAATCAACAAGGCGCTGGTGATGAGCTCGGACTTTGTCCTTCCTCCCGCGAACGCTGACTACTTTTCCTGCAGTTCTGTTCGTGGGCTATTGTACGAGGCTCTTCCGCACTTTTGCCTTTGGCGAAAACAACACCAGGGCAAGATAGGAGCGCTGTCGAAGCGCGACAAAGATAATCTCAAGAAGGGTGGCTTCTACGACTTTGCATCTGAGGAATGGCCCAAGGTGCTTCCGTTTCTGGTGGGCGGCTACGAAGTAGAAAACAAAGGAGGGAAGGGCACTTGCATCAAGCAAGCCTCCGCCGACTTCATCCACTCGATTCGCATGTTGATCCGGGACTGCACGGAAAGGGACGAAACGTCAGAGTATGACCCGCTGCCTGCGGCCATGATACTGCATGACGGAGATGGTCATGCAGCTGTGCCATTCTGTCGCCATCTGCCGACTGCGTTTTCTGTTTCTCACAGGTCCGGTATCCCTGCGGTGCACTTGCACGAACACGAGGTCAACTTTGAGAATCACGGCAAGGAGGTGAAGGCGGCTAAGCACCAAGGCCTGGGCAAACAAGAGGCCAAAATGGCCAAAGTGCGCTTTGAGACGTTGGCAAAATTCATACAGGAGCAGCGCCGCCTCTGTTTGCAGCACCGATATCAGATTCCATCCGACCAACTCCCGGATGAGGGGCAAGGGCAGGCTTCAGAGCCTGACACGTCGCCTGCGGTGCCACAAAAGAGGAAAACGTCGACAAATGCCAGCTCTGATGTGCGGCGGTCTTCGCGCAGTCGAAGACAAACGGATGCTTATGCTCCTGCGCAGTCAGGTGTTGAAGTGACGCGGACTTGATACACGCCTCTCGTGGATATGTGGTGCGTGTGTGGTGCGTGTGTGGTATGTGTGTGTGTATGTAATGGGAGGCTCAGCGGGTATTAGCGTGATATAAGCCAGGACGCCTGGCAAGCTGGAACTGTTTTAGGTGGTGCGCTCGGGTAGCACCAGAGGGAGGCTGATCATTATTGGGCACTATGGGAGGCGTGCAGTGCGTAAGGGGAGGTGGAACTTCAGGAACAGAGAGCGGGAGGGTGTGTGCATGCATGAGATGGGGGGTTCACGAGGCTTGCAAGGCTCACTGGACAGGGGAGGTTACTAGGACTCTCCCTGACCTGGCAAGTAGACGAGACCAAGCAGGACCCAGAGAGGGTCAGAGGCTGAGGGCGGGCGTGGTTGTGGAGCAGGAGAGTTGTTCGTTGTTGAGGGGGAAGGTGGTTTTGTTGACAGCAACGAATAAATGTACGCATGTATTCAGACACATTTATACATTTGCATTTAAACAGATACACATCGCATACGATATTTAAATATGCGCATCATGTCTGACACGCTAAATGACACACCAATATGCACACACATAAGCACACGCTCAAGCACACACATAATTGCACACACACACACGCACACACAGACATGTGTGTATGTGTGTATGTATGCACGGACTCGTGTGCATGCGTGTGCATTTGCGCGCGTATGAGACACAACATGAAGTAAAGGCGGAAACAGTTTGGATGCGGTGACCCCTGGGTTAACCCTCGGTACCCTATATTCCTCCGGCGTCGCTGTTAATAAAACAAAGCAACACACTTTACACGCGCACGCATATGCACACGCACACGCACACGCACACGCACACGCACAAGCACAAGCACACGCACACGCACACGCACACGCACACACACACGCACACGCACACGCACACGCGCACGCACCACTCGATTTCTGGAGTGGACTGTAAGTAAGGAAGATGAGGGTAATCAGCCTGAGGGTAATGAGGGTAATCCGCCTTAGCTGAGAGTAATCAGCTTAATCCTTAGCTGACCGTGCAAGCCAGAGTGAGCAGGACATACCCACTTTTTTACCCAAGTACAAATATCAAGAGAGAGTGTTGTTTATTGGTACTCCTTCAGTAACCCTCGCACTAAGTGCATTCACTGCGACTACTATCTTGTGATAAAAAGCACTGTTTAACCAGTATAAAGTTGACTGGACTAAGTACAATCTGCGCTCCTCCAACGTGCCGGCCATACGCACACACGTGATGTGCGCGAAGAGTATGAATCTGTACAGGTATTCGCAGGAGTCGCCGCCATTCTTGGACCCTTCTTCCAGGCCCATATATGGGCATGCCGGCCACACGCACACATATAATGTATGAATCTGTACACATATTCCCATGGAGTCGCCGCCTTTTTGGGAAACTTGCAAGGCGCCATGCGTGGGGGGAGACACTAATGGAAACGAAACGATTCGTCCCCTTGCACTCGGCGCACAGCTTTATTGTAATCCAGCAGCAGTAAACATCATCGTCATGATGTGACACGTGGGTAGAAGCGCTGCAAAGCGCAGCTGATGTTATTATTGCTGGTGGGACCAGGAGGAGGCAGAGACACGGAGAGGGGGGGCGGGACTAAACTCGGGCCCATGTGGCATACGTCAAGTGTGATGCATTAGGTGACAGTGGCGAGCACTCGCTTGGAGAAAGTGTGGCGCATAGGGTTGAATGAGCTGAATGCATCTCCAAGACCAATCGCGCCCGATCCACGTGTTGCTAAGTGTGTTTCTAAGAGTGCTACTAAGTTTTCTCAGTGTGTTGCTATGTGGCCGGGCCTGTTGAGACGTGTTTTGTATCTCTCTATATGTTTGTGTGTATAGTTGCCGGGCCTATCGAGACGTGGCCACACCATGCCCTCTCTCAGAAGACTAGGCTCGCCTGCGCACTGCATGCACCAGCGCGCAGCATCTTGATTGTGCATGCATTGTCCCAGCAGGCCAAAGGGAGACACAGCGGACGCAAGGTGGTGTGCTGACAAAGAGGCCGGACGCACACAACACCCCCCCTCCGGAGCTGAATTATGCCATTGTGTGTGTGTGCGTGTGTGTGTGGTGTCTAGTAGCAGGCAAGGCTGCGCCGTGCTCGCATGTATCGTGATATTGTGTCTAGTAGCACAGCAATGTAGTCGGTGCGGTGACGCAATGTTGCTTGCAACGTAATCTCGCATCTTGCAAGCTTGCGGGTGGTAAGAGATAGCGATACGCGCATACGCACTGTCTATGCATGCAGCAAACACTGCCGTATGTATGCATGCCTCCTTGTACACTCCTGAGGAGCTCTCAGGTCTAGGCGGAGGCGTCTTCGTGGCTGAACCAGAACTTGAGCGGATCGTGGAAAGTCTCCATGCGCCCGAGCCCGTCCTCGACGAGGTGTCGCCCAAGGGCATCTCGCCCAAGTTCGTGATTTGAGGCAAGAAGCATCCGGAATGCGATCTGCGCCTGCGCCATCTGGAATGCATCTGCGCCGGCGGATGCGTCTCCGCGGTTCCAGAACTTGAGCGGATCGTGGAACGGCTCCATGCGCCCGAGCCCGTCCCCGACGATGTGTCGCCCAAGGGCATCTCGCCCAAGTTCGTGTCTTGAGGCAAGAGCCATCTGGAATGCGATCTGCGCCTGCTCCATATGGATTCCGATCTGCGCCGAGCTTCTCAGGTGGGCAACGTGACACCTGGCCATCGCAGTGTGTGCCTTTGCAAGCCTGCGTGTGGCATTTACGATATATATATATCAATGGCACACACAGACGCATGTATATGATCAATATACCCCACTATGCTTTTGCAAGCCTGCGTATAGGATTGAAGTTGTCAGCAATTCTATATACAGACATCTGTTCACATGTTTGCAGAGGAGCTTGTTATCATTTACCACATCAGGATGTTGTGCGCTCCGTGCGCAGATCCACAAAAGATGATGCTGCTTTGCATCTGCCTGCAGTGATAAGAGCCTTCTTCTTGTTCTTGCTTCTGATACGCCACGGCCCGCGTGAGAGCTTGCAGCGCTGATGCAAGGTGTTGCTCTCGGCTCAGCGCCTGCTCGTAGTCTGCAGCGCGAGGGGAAAGTGCTCCTTGGCTCACGCTCGAACCTTGCACTAGGTCAGGCTCTAAGATGATGGGACCCAAGGACGGGGTAAAATTTCCGAGCTTGAAGTGAAGAATGCCTCTGGCCAAGCACGACTGCAGGAGAATGGCGGTGTGCGCGCCGTGAGCGAGCCCCACGTCCTCAGCCTGTGCGTAGCACTCCAGCGCGCGTCTGTACTTGGCGACGCGCTCGAAGCACGGTGCCATTTGGCAGAGCACTGCGCAGGCCAAGGTAGGATCGCTGTAGCGGGGTCCTTCCTCTGAGGGGGCGCTGTCTTTTATCGCCTGCAAGCACTTGGTGAAGCACTCGATGGCACGCCACCAGTCGCCCTGTTGCCCGTAGCATGTGGCCACGGATACCAGCTGCGCGTGTTGTGTTGCGCGATTTCGTGAGGGTATGAGAAATTGCGCTCCACAGAGCAGCGCATGTCTCAACAAGAGGAGCGCGGAGGCGCGCAGTGCGCCGCACACTCACCAACCGCACAGAGTTAATCTCGTCCAGGAGTCCCGTTTCCAGGCCCTTGGTAAAGCTCTCGAGAGCCTCTGGGATCTTGTTGGCCTTGATAAAGCACGTTCCCAGATTCGAGTAGGCGCGGGCTTGGTGGACGAGCAAGCCGTTTTCCTGAGCAAAGAGAAGATTCTGCAGACACGCAAAGAGTGGGCGCGTGAGGATCAGGGCTGCTGTACACTCCACAGTCTTATAAAATCCTGCCATTTGCACTAATACCAGATTAAACATCTTGAGAGCGCCTCCGGGCTCATCGAGGCGTAAGTGCAGCAAACCGATCTCGGCGCATGTGTCGTCCGCTTCACACTTTTCGGCCAGAGAAAGGCCGCCCCGCAGGATTTCCCAGCCTTGCCGCAAGGCCTTGAGACACTCCTGCAGCTCGTCCAGCCGTTTGAAACACACGGCAAGGTTGTTGCAAATTCGGGCAACGGCCTGCTGGTCGTCAACACCCTCCATTATCTCAAGCGCCTGTCACCGAGTCGTGCGTCAAAAGTGTCCATCATGTGCACGCGCACGGCGCACTTGTTGGGAGCTCGCGCTACCTTGTTAAAGTATCCGACTGCACTCCTGATCTCTTCGCTTGTGCTGTTCTCGTCGTTTACAAATAGGAGTCCTGCGAAGCACAGCACAACCAAGAATGCGTTAGCTCGTGACGAATCATGTGGAGCTCTCCAGGGCGCGGCTCACCGCATCTGCACCAGGCATCGCCCAGCCAGCGCTGGTTGTTGGCCTGGGCGAACATGGAAGCATTATGCAGCAGCATGTCCAACGCTTGGGGCCGGTCGCCAATGTTTTGAAACGCCTGCGAGAGGAACTTGTAGATCTCGGAGGCGCCAAACGTCCACCTGCTCCAAGCAGCCTTCGCTTGTGCAAGGGCCGCATCGCGCATCGCTACGGCCTGCTTCCAGTCGCATTCGCCGGGGGAGCACAAGAAGCGCAGCTTCTCTACGCTATGACGATCTAACATAGTGTATACAGAGTATGCTGCAACTTCGAATTCCTCCTGCTCCGCGGACGTGTTGAGCATGATGTTGATATCCGTGCCGCGGATCTTTGCCAGGCTGTGCGCCCTGAGCGACAGATAATGCGGGTCCGGCGGGTCTCCATCGCGCGGCTGCAAGAGTACCACCCACCGCTCGCCGCGGTAGAGCAGTAGCTGCCCAATCCTCCCGTTGTGCTGCGGCGCTGCAACTAGTCCAGTAAGCTCCACGCAATCGGCCTCCTGCAGACTGGCGTCCGGCGCAACCGTGCCCGCGTCGGGGTACAGCGCTGGGACCTCGCCCAGTCCGCCACGACCCATCTTCAACTCGAGGCTGAGAGGTCTGCGCAGCCCCAAGGGATCAAACCCCCTTCCTAAAGTCGTCAGTCCTGGACGGCCACTTCTGAGTATCTCCAGATCGCCACAGATGTCGTTATTTACCACACAAACCGGATTTGGTTACCATTACGTGTCTGAAGGAGGAGGAGGGCGGCGTAGCCCGTGACGGAAGTTAGGCGAAAACAGTTTGGGTGCGGTGACCCCGGAGGAAACCCTCGGTACCCTCTATACCTCCGGCGTCGGTAGACAGAGAGTGTCGTTTATTGGTACTCCTTCAGTAACCCTCGCACGTGTTGGTTCTAATAAAACAAAGCAACACGATCCGGATGTCACTGGGGACCAATCGCCAAATTCAGCCACCGTGGTGCCAATGACTTTGTATAAGCAGTCTCGGCACTAACTCTTCCAGCTCTCCGGCAGCCCGAAGCTTCGCGAGTCCATGAGGATACCCGGCCCCTTTTTAGCATCCTCCAGTATGCTGCGCACATGCACGTCCTCCCTCTCCTCCTCAAAATCGCGCACCTATTCCAGGAAATGCGATTTACTGAGACGAAGCCAAACGTCCTAAACAAGAAAGGTTTTGTGCTTTCAGTGACCAACGCCATAGTAGTAAATTTAGTATCAGTGTTTATTTCAATGAATGAATCCTAACATAGAGTATACAGAGTATGGAGGATCCTCCTCCTCCTCCTCCTCCTCTAGACTGCACCAGCCCTGGTTGGTGCCTCCCCTCCCACTCTCCCTCTCTTTACAGGCCCCCTTTCGTCAGTGATGCCTTGCGCCTGCATTGTCGGGATCCGGGGCCCCGTTTCGCGGGTAACTTGTCACGGTAACCCAGCTTGCGCGCTTAGTCCTTGCCAAGCGGCAGCCTGTCGGGCCTAACGAGACCCAAGTAAGTTCACGGGAACTTGAAAAAGTCTTCCCAGATGTCTTCAAGTCCAAATTCAGCCTCTCATGAGTATTGCCGGGAAATGCGATTTACTGACGAAACCAAAACTCCTAAACAAGAAAGGTTTTGTGCTTTCAATGACCAACGCCACCATCTCCGCGGCCTCAAAATCGCGCACCTATTCCAGGAAATGCGATTTACTGAGACGAAGCCAAACGTCCTAAA
>Ga0115006_10003139_pt1 | contig 11134 bp, 10 predicted proteins | sample ArcOceMetagenome_3_FD_88943 | JGI IMG/M metagenome (GOLD analysis project Ga0115006, IMG submission 88943) | Marine eukaryotic phytoplankton communities from Arctic Ocean - Arctic Ocean- Svalbard ARC20M Metagenome | ecosystem: Environmental > Aquatic > Marine > Oceanic | place: Arctic Ocean...
ATATTGTATCGTATATTCAATATCTTATACGGTTTATATGGTATATTATATTAAATCTAAAATAAACAAGGCCCTTCTTAGGCCGAGTGCTCTAAAACCTTTATCCTTATATATATATATATATATATATATATATATTTATATATATATATAATATATATATTTATATATATATATATATATATATATGTATATATTTGTGTTTATATATATATAGAGAGAGAGAATATAGACATTGCACGCACGCACCCACACACGCACGCACACGCACACGTGCGCGCACACGCACGCACACGCACACACACATGGACACACACACGCAGACACTGACATACAGAGGATGATTGGCAGACCGCAAGGCGTTCGTGCAGGTGCGCAAGCTGTTTGAAGAAAACTTGGAGTCACACCTGTGGCACGACCACTCAGCGCTGTTGTTCGGCTCAAAGTCAGGCAGCAAAGCGCTGGCGAGCACCCTGGAGAGCAAGGGCATCTTCTCGCAGCGGCACGCAGGGGCGCTGGTGCGGGTGTTGGGCGCGGGGAATGTGGCCCTGCTGCTTAAGTCTGTGATGAGCGAGCTGGTGGGTTTGGTGGATGGCATCATCGCCTACGTCGACAAGCTCTCCTCGGCCATCGACCGCGATCTCACGCTCAAGCCTGCCACGGGGTACGGGCTCAAAGGGGTGCTGTTATTTGGCGAGGCCAAGCTCAAGGACTTAAAAAACTATCCGCCGCTGCGCGAAGGCGTGCTGCAGCTCCTGCGCGAGCTCGGGAACGTGCTCTGCCTAGCCGACATGCTCGATGAGGAACTCGCCCGCGCCTCCGCCATCGACTCCAACCTCTCCACTGCCCTGTCAGATCTTGATGTCGCGGGCATCGTCGCTGGCGCTGTCCAGGCCGCGCAAGAGAAGGGCACACTCATCTCCACGCTGGTGGGCAGCGCCGACGCGGTCTCGCCGCTGTTGAGCTCCTGCGCACTGCATGGCGCTGGTGACGGCCGCGCGCGAGGGCCGCTCCTGTACCACGTCGTTACGTTTATTGATGAGGTTGTGAGCAAGTGCCGGGCGGATTGGCTGGGGGGTGTGGACGGCAACGGCATCGCGGGGGGGTTGGTGCCGGCCATCACGCCAGACTATCACTTGTCCGCGTCGAGCGCAGGCAAGAGGGAGTTCTACCGCGTCTGGAGCGCCCTCGTGTTCCTGTGCACCAACGGGGAGGTGCAGGATGCGTCGGGCTGGAACTTTGGGGATGGGTGGGTGTGGGCGGGGTGCTGTTTCATGCACCTGCTGCGACAGCGCTGCCGCTTCCAGAGCTTTGACCTGTCCAGGCACATCCTCGCGTCGCGCGACCTGGTCGAGATGCAGAATGAGACTGACGGCGCCGATGACGACACACGCGAGTTCCTCCGGCGTGCGCTCGAGGTGCAGCGCCTGCACGAATACATCTTCGCACGGCTGGCTGTGGTGTTACCCACGGCGCCCAAGCCCGCCGTCTCATTCCGCCCGCCAGACAAGGACGCGGCGCACGCGGCCTTGCACAGCGTGTCGCTGGAGGCCGCGTCGGTTACCGTGCTGCCGCCAGAAGCAGCGGGCCAACACAACGTCTCGCATCACGCCAGTGTCACGGCCACGTCAACCGCAGCGCCGCCACCGCCGCCGCAAGTATCCACCAACCCTTTCGCCCCGGACGTGGCCGCTTCTCCCCCTCCTCCCCCCCCACCCCCACCCCTTCAACAGCCGCCGGCATCCGCGCCTGCCGCTGCCGCTGCTCTTTCTCCTCCTCCTCCGCCTGCCCTCCCTCCTCCGCCTCAGACATCCTCTTCGGTCCCACCGCCTCCTCCACCCCCGCCTCTGGCCGGACCAGGGGGTGGTCCGCCGCCTCCTCCACCGCCGCCCCCGGCAAACTATCAGCCGAGAGCCAAGGAAGCGCCGGCAGCCGCCGCCGCAGCGCCCCAGCCCGCGGCCCCAAAGCCCGCGGCGGGCGGGGGCGGTGGCGGAATGGACATGATGGCAGAGATGCGGAAACGGCAAAAGGAGCGAGAGCAGCGAGAGCAAGCATCGCACGCTTCACACGCGGCTGAGCCAGCATCGCACGCGGCCAGCGCTGGCATCAGTGTGGAAAGATCGCCTCCGCCGCCCGGCCTTGCAGCTCCTCCTGTCGCCAAGCCCGCAGCTGCCGCCTCGAAACCCCCACCGCCCGCAGGAAAGCCTCCCCCGCCTCCAGCAGGAAAGCCCCCACCGCCAGCAGGCAAGCCTCCGCCCCCAGCCGGCAAGCCACCGCCGCCGCCGCCAGGCAGACCGCCGCCACCGCCTACATCCTCAAGGTCACCGTCTCACTTTTTGCAGCCTACCTGCACCCCCCCACGCCCCTGCCTTTGAATACGTGTGTTGTCCCCGCATGCCTCGCAAACTGACTCGCGTCTTATGTCTTCCGTCTTATGTTTTCTCACCTCGCGTCTTCCCACCTCGCACTCCCCCCGCTCACTCTCACTGCCGTGCGGTCGCCATTTTCTGCCCCCCTTTTGCGCTGTGAATAGTGCGGCGGCAGCAGCGGCCGCTTCACGTCCTCCGGCGGCGGCTGCTCCACTGCCGCCAACTGCCAAGCCTTCCAAGCCCCCTCCGCCTCCGCCCCCGCGCCAATAACGCGCGCAAGTTGGCGCTTTTCTGTCTGCTTGAACAGTGGTATATTTTTTAGGGGGTTGGAAACCCTCAAGGTTTAGGGCTTGAGATAGCTTTAAGGTTCGGGGCAGACAATCCGCATTTTGAAGTATTTGTAGGAGACCATCCGAGAGCCGAAGTGGGGAAGAGGAAGCGGCGAGGCAGAGACCCGCGGACCTCCTCCAAAAAGCACACAGGAACGGCAGCAACAGCGTCCCGGCAGAAAAAGAAGATACGAGTGCACCGTTGACGCAAGTAAACGCCCTCCAGGATGCCACACACTTTATGCCACGCCCTTTCCAGTATGCCGCACCCCCCAGACCCCGTGGCTTCCGAGGCTCGGAGCCTCGGGGGTTTGGGATATTCATGTTTTGAAGAGAGCGACCTCCGAAGTCAAGGCGGCCGCTCTGCGGCCCAAATCATGCGCACGCACCGTACTCAGAGTACGGGGAGTACTCCCCCGTACTCTGAGTACGGTGTGTCAAAGTACGGGGAGGGGGTGGGTGTATGTGTCCCCAGGGTGTTCTGCCCATCCAGGGCCCCGAACGTTCTTGCTAGTTGGCGGGTCTGAGGTCCCACAGGGTGTTGTAGGCGAGGGGTCTACGAGTTTCATTTTCTGGGGATTGGTCCTCCGAAGCCGTCTAGGACTTAGGACCTAGGAGTGGTCTCGAGCCCCCGGATCTCGATAGGCCCGGCAGGCTGCCGCATCAACAGGGACCATGCGAGGCGAGGCTAGGCTGCCAAGACGAGTTACCCCAGTTGGGGGCCGGGACCCGAGGTTAGAACGTTCGAGTGTCATTTTCCGAGGGAGGTTCACACACAGTCCGAGTCTACCAGGTCTCCAGGTGATAAGAGTTTCAGTCTGAAACTCACTGTCTGAGGGGCCCACCACAAGAGCCAAAGAGATGAGAAGTAGAAACTCCAAAGAGATGAGGTTCCCAGGTCTCTGGAGTTTCTCATCTCTTTGGCTCTTGTGGTGGGGCCCACACAACATCCTTGACCTGCAGCAGGACCAGCTTGCCGTCCTCGTCTTTGATGAAATCCGCGGCCAATTTGAGCGGCACGAGGGGCCCAGGCCTTTCAGAGCTGCGTGGCTGCAATTGCACCGATTCCGAGCGCACCAGTGAGCCCGTGCGCTGGATCAGCTCGCCCGACGCGTCCCGCGTGAGCCCCGCGTGCATCTCGGCTTTTAGCATGGGCGCTCGCAGCGTGTCAGCGCCGCCCCGTCCGCGCGCACACAACACGTTGTAGATGGCCTCCACCGCGATGGAAGCCTCGCCCCATGTTTTCTCCATAGCTTCCTGGGCGGCTTCAGCACTTTTGCGCTGTGCCGCCAAGAGCTTGCCGTCGCCTTCGGACGCGTCCACACTGCTCGGCGCTGGTTTCTTGGGCGCCATGTGGGACGCTGGCGCACCAGCACGAACAGGCGGAAGCTCCTCCATCTCGACGCGGCGCGCGCTGCTCGCAAACTCGAGTGCAATAGCGATGCGGGTTTCGGGGACGTCGGCTACAGTAGAGTCGGAGCTGCTGTCGTTGTAATCAGCGCGATTGGTGAGGAGAAAGCGTCGAATGGTACCGGACGAGCCGCGTAGCACGCGCAGCACTTGGGCGCGGCGCCCTTGGCAGCGCACGAACTTCTGCAAAACAGTCACAGTCTCGGGCTTGACGTAGTCCAGCGACTTGAGCAGCTCCATCAGGTCCTCCGCTGCGTGAGGGATAGCCGTGGCGTGAAAGCTTCCGAGACGCTCTGCTTGGTGGCGGGCGTGAGGCGGCACGCACTCTCGCAGGCACACGCTCCGCTTTCCTGCCGGGGAGACGTAACTGAGGCACATGTGTATGCATAAGGAGGCATATGCGTATGAAAAAGTGTTAAAACGAGGCCTCTCATGAGTCTTCAAAAATACTCAGATTGTGTCAGCAGGGGAAAGCGAGGGTGCGAGGGAGAGGGGCGGCAAGCGCCCGCCACCGGCCCCCGAGGACGGCAGAGAAGGTGGCAAACGAGGATCATCAGATGGCAACAAGACCTCTGACACAACCTGAGATCTTCCCCGTGGCCATTCACAAAAAGCCGCTTCGCAATGAAGCTGCCGTGCCGCATGCCCCACGCGGAAAATGGCGCGAGGCGACGCAACTCCCATTCCAGGCCGACTGCTGGCGTGCCCTCCATGACAGCCTTTTGCGTGGGGTTGTCCAGCTCGTTGTTTTCAATGAAGTTGGTGCAGGTGCTGCCCATGATAACAATCGTCGGCGGCATCCTGATCTGCAGCTTCAGATCGGGGGTGTCGAAGGGCACCGCACAGAGGAGGGGCAGGAGCTGGTGATTGTGGCGGGGCAGTCCCCCGAGGCCGGCCGCCGCTTCGGCGGCGGCATCGTGCCAAGTTGCGATCATCACGTCCTGCAGGCGCTGAAGGAACTTGGCGGTGGTTATGCGCAGCATGATGCTGAAGCCGTTGCTCTCGTCGATGTTCGCCACTTCCTCGTGCGCCTTCTTTCTGAACGCATGGCGTGCGGCCGCGACCGCCGCGTCGCCAAAGCCGAATTTTGTGGCAGGCGCGCCCTCATCAGCGGCGCTAGTTGCGGGGCCATCGGCGCTCGTCGCGGGGCGGCGGCGAAAGAGCTGGAGCGACGATCGGTCTGCGGAGGAGAGGATCGCGCTGTGCACAAACGGCTCCGCCTGGGGGCTGATGGGCAGCCGCTGCGCGCCAAAGTCGCCGCGGCCCTGCCGCAGCAAATCGCGCGCCTCCTTGCCGCGGATGTAGGCACGTTCTGCCATCTGCTCCGCAAGCCCCTGCCGCAGCCAGCCCTTTTGCATCTGGACCTGCGGCATCACTTTGCGCTGCAGCCGCGAGTGCGGGCCGGCGACAGTCGGGAGGTCGCCCGCGCGCGCGATCGCCTTGGTCAGCTCGCACTCCTTGGCACAGAGCGCGCGCCACTCTGCGAGCGTCCCGAAGAGCGCCCTGGACGACTGCTCCGTGTTGATGCTCGCAGCACCCGGGTGCAGGCCCTCGTACGTGTCCAGGCGCGCGTCGATCCAGCCCAGCTGCACGCTGTCGCGGTCAGCACGCCGCCCCGCGGCCAGGCCCGGCTCGCCCGACTGGAGCCCAGGCTCGGCCAGCTGATGCAGGCCCACCAGGTCCACGTACAGGCGGTTGATCTCGGCAAAGTCGAGAGGACTCGACTGCGCCTGTGCGCCGGCCGCTGCGCGCTTATCCTCCTTTAACCCCATACTCGTGTGGGGTTTGGCCGCTTGCCGACTCAAGACCAGCTTCCGACAGCTGGCTGCAGCTCAGGAAGCCCTCCTTGACATGTTGAATGTGTGCTGTGTGTGGAAGAGCCCGGCTGGCAGCTGCGGTTGGCATTTTTTTGTTTTTGGCAACCGCCTCAATGAGGGCGCCGCCCGCCAGCGCTGCGGACAGCGGACGGAAGCGCAAGCGAGCGACCGAGAGTGCGGGCCCAACCCGCCCGGCCCTGGCGGCGCGGGATCTCTTCGCGTTCATGGTCGCGCGGGAGGCGCTGCGGCTCGCCAAGCGCGCGAGGCCTGGCGAGCGGGGAAGCTGGACGACGGACCCGGTGCTGCAGAAGTACAAGTTCACCAACGTCAAGCGCGAGCACGACCATACAACTGTGCAACTCCGGCGCATCACTGACGCCCAGAAGCCCGCGTGGCTCGCAGCGGCGCCCGGCCGTGCGCCTCCAGCTGAGGGGGAGCGTGGAGCCCAGGGGGAGCGTGGAGCCCAGCCGCTGACGGCGGGGCAGTGCGCGGTCGCGGGGCACGTCGCGTTCAACTGCTGCGTGTACCGCATGTTTGGGACAGATGAGGCTGCGCGGGCGCTGGGCTTTGTGCGCACCGCGTTCGACGTGGAAGAGGCAGTGCGGCGGTGCTCGACGGCGTGGGCTGCAGGCGGGCACATGTTCACGGCTGCCTACCAGCCCGCGAGCATCCTGCGCAACTCCGAGGTCAAAGCCCGGCGCCTGGCGGACGCTAGCATCGCTGAGGCTGCGTATCGCAAGACGGCGGCGCTGCTGCTACCCGTCTGGGGAATGCGTGAGGCCCTCGCGCGCGCCGCGCAGGAGACCAAGTCCTGGGAGGCGGTGGTCAATATGCTGCGGGGCATCAAGGGCTTCGGAGGGACCGGGTTCTTGGCCAAAGAGTGCGTGCAGGACATGCTCCACTCCGTCGTTTTCCAGCGCCCGTCCGGCGACGTGGGCGCTGACGGGCGCGTGGTGTGGAGAGCCGCATGCGTGGACGAGAACACGTTCTGTCCTGTTGGCCCTGGGGCCCGCAGGTCGGCCTGTGTGCTCGCTGCCGTGGCAGGGAGCGTGGGTGGGGGTGGTGGTGTGTGGCGGCGCGCTCGCACGCGCTTGCACACGCGCGCGCCTGCTCGCGTGTGGCGTGCACTGGCGCACGCGTGGTGCTAATGGGCACAAGCGCGTGGGCTCGAGCATTACACTCATACACACTGCACGAATGCGCAGGGGGCTGAACAGGCTAGCAGGACGACCTACGAATGCCGGTGGGCCTCCGCGCAGCACCACGCGCTTGACCGCTAAGCCCTTCACCCTGAACCCCACACCCGAAAACTTAAACCCGAGGCACGTGGTTCACGCGAAAATCTAAGAGCGCAGGTTTCTGTGCGAAAATCTAAAAGCGCAGGTTTCTGTCTAAAAGCGCAGGTTTCTGTCTAAAAGCGCAGGTTTCTGGCGCCAGATACCTGCGCTTTGGTGTGCGCACAAGCACGCGCGGGTGCAACCGGCCCGGACAGGGAATGTTGACGCGTGAGCGTCAAGTGCTAAACCCTAAACCCAGCTTGCCCCCCATCAGCGTTCATTGATCTCCATTGCTTTTTGCTGGGACAACCCTGCTTTTTGGGTTCGCATGCCGGAAGGAGATGATAGGGCGTTTGTGCCGACCGAAAAAAAACAAAGGCCTGGCGAAAGACGGGCCAACGGAAGACGCGTGGCGGCAGGAGTTGATCCGTCTTTTTGCCGCCCGCGATCTGTACTGGCCCCAGGTGTTTGTTCCGCCGCGTTGCCTTTGTTCCGCTGCGTTGCCTTTGTTGTTCCTTTGTTCCGGTACGTTGCCTTTGTCTCCTTGCGATGCGGCAACCATATTCGCAATACGTTTATTGACATATGCAACGAAATTGTGACGAGTGCCGAGGTGTTTATAGTGCAGGAATGCCTTGGGCATTCGGCCGACCTCGTGCGTGCGTGCGTGTGTGATATACGTGCTATACGCGCTAGGCTTACGAGGCAAATGTACCTTGCCATAATGGTATATGCCATAATGGTATATGCCATAATGGTTAGTAGGCGTAGTAGGCATAGTTGGTCAAGTAGTCATAGGACCGCTACGCAGCCTAGTACGCCTTACCAGGCGTGGTAGGCCTAGTGGCGTTAGAAGGCCTCCTAAGGCCTAGCTTTCCCTTCTATCCCTTCTCTTCTAACCTATATACCATAATGGTGTCGGTGTGTTAGCAGCAGGACACGCAAGGCGTTTAGGGTTTAGCAAGGCGTGTCGCGCGCCAGCCGCGCTTTGGCCGCCATTTTTGTTGCCCCAGTCTCTATTTTTGTTGCTGAGGTTTTGCTTGGACTTTGGCGGCAGCTCCTGACCCTAAACCCCGAAGCCCTAAATTAAACGACTACACCCTAAACCCTAAACCTTGATCCCTAAACCCTGAACCCTGAACCCTGAACAGAGCACCGACTAATCCCTGACTAAACACAGCACATAGGGGGGCACGTGACCGAGGAGCTCACGCTGCATGACATCCAGTTCCAACTGTGCGAGTTCGACAAGTATCAGGTCTCTAAACCGCCCTCAACCCTAAACTCTAAACCCTAAATCCTTTGGGAGGGGGTGTGTGGGAGGGGGCGAAGGAGGGAGAGGCGCACTGCGTCTCTCTCACGTGACACACACACACACATGACGTGACACACACACACACATCAGCGGGCTTTACACGGTGAGGGACCAGTGAAAAAGTATGTGCCTCGACTCGCCACGGGTTTGGAGCCCGGCAGAAACCAAACATGACATCGCATGCTGACTAGCGCACCCAGAGAACACTTTCAATCTCCTAACAGCACAAATGTGCTACGTCCTGGCAAGGTGTGCGGCATACTGCCGTGTGCCACGCACTTTGCAGTATGCCACACACCCGCTAAAACGTGGCTTCGGTGGACACACGCACGCACGACACCTCCGAAGCCACGTGGCACGAAACTCCGTTGTTTTACGGAGTTCCAGGAGTTTCATTTGCAAGGGTTTATGCAAACGCGCTTGCGCGTTTGACCCCCGCTAGCGGGCCCCCACCCCGCATCCCCTCTGGTTTTGGCGGCTGTGTGGGGGGGTATGGGGGGGGGTTTGCGGCCGCGCCGCGGCCACGAAGCGGCCGCGCAGCGGCCGTAAAACCCCCGAATTTCCAGTTTTACTTTTAAAGCTGGAAAAGCGCGCACGTGCGCGCTTTTCTACGTTTGAAAAGTATTTGGGGCGTAAAGGGGCGGAAAAGGTCCGGAACGTGCTGGCAGACAGTCCGAGATTCCCAGAATTTTGGGAGTTTCCCTCACACGGGGAATCATTTCAGAGAAGCCTGCCTGGACTGCAGCAACCACCCCATCTTGTTGCCCAGCGCACCCAATGACGCTGCCTTCTTGAATGGGCTTCCTCCCGCTGCCCCTCCGTCGCTCCCCTCCTTCTCTCCGCTTGCATGACTTCTCGCGACCACTGGCGGCAATGACTGCGGAGCAGCCGCATGCTGGTCCGTATCATGGTCAGAAACCTCGTCACCCGTGCCCAGCTTCCACCGGAACCTGTTTTTCTTCTTCTTTGTCGGCGAGGGGGTTTCCGCTGCTCTGTCTGGGGGATTGTCCCGTCCATGGGTGTTTGCGCTGTCATGGTCTGGTTGTGCGGCGCAAACTCCCTTGAAGGCAAACGTGGAGGCAGCGACGCACAGATCGTGCCAGTCAAACCTGCTGCCATACTCGACCAGGGGGCCGTGATGCCCGTGTTTGTGTATTGTGTGCAACTTCTTCATCCGCAGATTCTGCGCTTGCCGCGCAGCGTGGCCGAGATGACGCTCCTTGTCCTGCCGCAGCATCTCTCGCTCCATGACATTCTTGGGGATCTTAATACCGTACGAGTCATCCTGGACCGCCGGCTCTTCTTTTATTGGAGACTGCGCTGCCTCGTCTGTTTCGTCGTCGCTTGACTGGTTCTTCCTTTCAATCAGCGCATTTACCTTGACAAGCGCTCTAGCTTTGTTCCATTTCGACGATTTCTGTCGCCTGAAAGCGTCTGCATCTTTGTACACGCCGTCGTCTCCATCCCACTCTGCGCCTCCCGGCGCTTTCGACGCTCCAGATGCCTCCGATTGTTCTTCCAGCAATCTTGCCAACGAAGAGCTCTTCGAAAGAGATTTCACGCTTTTGAGCCGCCTGATCTGATTCCACTGCGCCAGCGCGTTGCTTTCAAGATCCAACTCTTCGGCAGGTGCCAACGGCGAGCGCGCCACATCCCCCTGCCGCTGCGCCAACGGCGACGTCAAGACGTCCTGCCGGTCATCGGTGTGTTTTTGGAAGGCTTTTGATTGCCGTAGTCTCTTCCAACCCGAGTTAACGTCCTGCTCTCTCATCGCCTGCTGCTTGAGGTCAAAGAGCAGATTGGAGAGCTGCGTCTGGTTCTCCTCCGACAGGCCCTCTGTGTTTGAGAGCAAAACTTCAGATTGTGCTCGCGGGGGAGAGTGGGGGCGTGAGGGGAGATGAGCGACGCACGTCCGCGCGCAAGGCTGCCCGGCAGAGTGCTGCACGCCGGGCCCGGACAGACACCCGTGGTGCCTGCGGGGGAGAGTGAGGGTGCGAGGGAGGGGGGCTGCGCGCGGCAGAGAAGGCGGCCTCCGCAGCCACGGTCTCTGGGAGTGCCATTTTCTAGAGGGGGTCTAACCCCCCCTAGAAAATGGCAGACAACCCGCGGTTCCCAGGAGTTTCACCTGCGTTTGAGAGCATGCGCTCGAGGGCCTCCTTCTGCATTGCCGACTTGGAAGCCTGCACACGCTCAAGCGAGGCTCTCGCCGAAGCGTCCGGGGCGCCCGCCGCCGCCGCACCCTCTCGTGTGCCCTGCAGCGGCGGCAGCGCGTTGTTCTCGCGCGTGTTCTCAGCTTTCTCGTGCTGCGCGCCCTTGCTCGCCAGTTTCAAGGCTGCTTTCGCTGCCTTGGCCTTCTTCCACTTCTCCTTGGCCCTGGCCCTCCTCTCGGGAGACTCGGCGTCCCTTTCCGGCGACTTTACGGGTGACGAATCTGCTTGCGCTTTCGCCTTGACCGTTGCCATGTTGCGCATGACGACCGGCATCTTGTGAAATTCCTGGGAACCGTCTCCCCTCGGGCCCTAACCTTTCGGCACGCCGGACCCCTCCGCGCGCGGGCGCCGCGCACCTGCGCAGGTGGCCGGGGGAGCCAGGGCTAGCACGCCGGGTGGCACGGAGG
>Ga0115006_10003140_pt1 | contig 11134 bp, 16 predicted proteins | sample ArcOceMetagenome_3_FD_88943 | JGI IMG/M metagenome (GOLD analysis project Ga0115006, IMG submission 88943) | Marine eukaryotic phytoplankton communities from Arctic Ocean - Arctic Ocean- Svalbard ARC20M Metagenome | ecosystem: Environmental > Aquatic > Marine > Oceanic | place: Arctic Ocean...
GCTGCCCCCCGCCACGTGACGGCGGGACCCCCCGCCCCCCCCCCTCCCCCCCCCCCCGCGCTCCCGCCCCCCTCCCCCGGAGCGCTACGAACCTCCCCCGTTTTACCCCCCCCGCAACCCCCCCCCCCCCCCCCCCCCCCACGTGCGAGGAGACAGGGGCGCCGCGTGGTGACGGCGGTGGTGGGTTTGGGTGGGTGCAGGCTGAGCGCGCGCGATACGGCGGGGGAGCTGATGCGGTCGTCCGTGTACTCCGCACTCAACGTGACCATGTACACCGCGGTGCCGCTGCCCGCCTCGCAGCGGCGAGACTTCATTGCGCCGCAGATCCTGCTGACGGACCTCTCCAACGGCACGTACAGCCTGGTGCGTGTAGTCTCCCCCCATCCCCCCTTCACCCTTTCATTCATGTGGCGCCCCACCTATTTGACCTCCAGGGAGCGACGCAACGAATGCAGTCGGAACGAGAGAATCCAAGTAGACACACTGTACTCGAGGAAACACGAGCCTGCAATCTGCTCTGCTCTGCAAAGGCAACCTTTCCGCACGGAGCGCATTTCGGCTAAGCGCGCCTCTCCTGATGTGCGTGGGCTAGGCGAGGCCGTGGGGAAGCTTCAAGGGAGCTGAATAGGGATCGCTGGGGCGTGAATGTGGCAACAGGTGTGGACGGCATACACGCACGGCTTGGATTACATTTTGCGAATCCAGTACGGAAACGTGTCGCTGCCGGGGTTCCCGCAGACGGTTGGAGTTCAGCGCGGAGTGCCGTCAGCTGCTCACTCGTACGTGTACGGCAGTGGGCTTTTCAACGCGCCCGCCGGCCGCGGCGAGGTGAGTACTTTCACGGCAAATCATGCAGTCGTTACAGTTCGCGTGGGCCTTGGTCGCTGGATGGTGTGGGTCTCCTGGGCTTTGGTATGTCATTTGAGGCTGAGCCAAGTGTTGTATGCCCACCCCACAGGTAACCTATCGGCTGCGCAACGATGCTGGGCTCGATCTGCCCGCCAACACTAATTACGACGGCCTGTCGTTCTCAATCCAGCCCGAGCCGCGCGACCGTGGGAACGTGTACACATACCTCCTTCGCTTGTTGGGGGTGGCGGATAAAACGCTGGGGCGCGTGACTTACACCATCAAGGAGATGCTGCCCAACAACCAGCAGTATTCCATCCGCTTGATGCTGTTGAATGAGTCATCATCGTCTCCGATTAGAGACATCAACGGCACCATCACCAACGGCACCTTCCCGCTGCAGCTGGTACGTCATCCGTCGAGCTCCGCTGAAGTGCCCTTCCAGGCGGCCTCACCCGATGAGAAGCAGCATGCTGCCGACGCCACAAACACTCGACGCGTCCGAGCAGGCGCATGTGTGTGAGACTGAGTGAGTGGGTAGAGCTGCCTTTTGCGGCAGCTGATGAGATCATCCCAGAGCACAGCTAAGCTAGGCCGCACACAGTAGGACGCCTACCGCACACGCTGTATCGTTAGGCTGCTGGTTTGGTGCGACGAACGTTTTTTACCTCGTCGTTGACTGCGGTGGTGTGGGTGCGCGCTGACATCAATAGACGGGCACCACGCCGCTGCCGGCATACACGCACTACGTGGACGGCCCGACGTTCCCCGGGCTGCGCGCCACAGCGGGCGTGCCGGTGGCACTGGCGCTGCGCCTGGCGGACAACGCACACTTTTACGTGCCCGCCTCCGCCAACACCTCCCTCACGTGGGAGTTCAACGCCGGCGCCATGTCTCCTGCTGCCAGGTGACCACTCGCCTACCCCATTTATCTCTCACCTCTCTGCGTTTCACTACCACACGCTCTGCGGTTTGTTTCGTGTCCACCGCACACAGCGTCGCTCAACCCCGTGCGCTCACTCCCGGCCCCCACCCCCTCGTCAGGGCGGCGGTGACGCCGCAGCCGCCGGCGGGAACGCGGTATGTACACGGGCCGGCCAACGCCACCGACGTGAGCGTCACGAGCATGGCTGCCACGTTCACCGCCACTGTTGCCGGAACGTACCAGGTATGCTGCTCTCCCTGCCGCTGCTCTCCCGTCTGTATGACCGTCTGGTCAAACACGTGTGGGGTTGGTTTCGAGCTTACTTTCCGAACTCGTGTCTCTGTCTCCCACTGGTCTTCCCCTCAATCGTGCTCGACCCGTGCTCCAAATATCCGCCACCCCCCGACCCTCTTGTACGAATGTCGCCGTGATCCCAACCCCAACTTGATCACCGCTAAGTGGACGGCGAGTTTGCGGGTGGCGACAGGTATATACCTTCGCGGCGAGCAGCACGGTTCGCATCCCCAAGCTGGTCTTTCCCCTGGGAAAGGGGCCGACGCCGGCGACGCCGGTGACGGTGACGGTGTTGGCGGCGGCGTGCGACGTGACGGGCTTCACGGCCGCCGGGCCTGCCGCTGACGCGCCGTTCGTCGCGGGCACGCTCACCACGTTCCGCGTCACCCCCGTGGACGTCTTTGGGAACACGTGCGTGCACGCGGGCGAATTCCTCCAAGACATGCTTGACTCTCTGGTGCGTGGCTATAACACCCTCTCCCTCGTTGCCTCCCCTAAGCCCCGCAACGCCTAGGCTGAAGCAGCGCCCTGGTAGCGCGCAGCGACGCGGCACACATCTGCCAACGCTGTCGCTGGCAGAGCACCGCGCCAGAGCCGGCATGTGTCACCTCGCCCGAAGAGCCGCAAAGATCCAACCTCGCTGCTGCGCTGGGTTCGCAGAAGTCTTGCTGGGGCTGAGATCGAACTTGTAGGGCACTCACTCGGTGAACGATCCACCTAAGGCGTTGGGTAGCCGTTGGTCACGCTTCATTGTCCCTGCGCGTCGCGTCCGCTGCAAGGCTGAGTCTTGCCCTCACCTTCTCGTCTCCCCCCATGGCATACAGGTGGTGCTGCGCTACGCCTCCGCCGCCATGGCCGCCGCACCCATGTCGCTAGCAGACGCGACGGTATGGAACCCTCTCTCCCACCTCCCCTTGGTCATCCCCGCCGCACTACGCCGTGCTCCAGCGCCGAAACCAAGCGTTTTACCACCTCACCCTAACGCTCGAAGTTTCGACGGGATGATTGAATGATGCAACACGATGCAACACGCATGATGCAGGTGGAGTGGGCGAGCGCCACGGGCACTTACGACGTAAGCTTCACGCCCGATGCGCTGGCCGCCCGTGTGACGACGTGGATGGCGGCGGACGGCGTGCTGGTCACCGGCGGTCCGCTGTCCACACAGCGCGCCGCGCCGCCGCCGCCGCTAGTGGCGCGGGTGCAGGGCACGGGGCTGCGATCCGCCGTACAGGGCGCATGGAACGTCCTCTGGGTGGCGGTGCACACCACCACTGGCGTGCCTTGGGGGCTGGGCGACGAGTCGCCACTTGGGTTGAACGCCACCTTCACGCTGGGCGAGGTTGAGAGGATGCCCATCCGCGCCACGCGGCCCGGGTCGCACGTCTACGTCGTGCTCTTCAAGCCCGAGACCCCGGGTGCATTGAAGGTGCAGATCACGCTGGACGGCGCCGCTGTGGGCGACAGTCCCTACGACATCCCGGTCATGACCACCTCCGCCTCGCCCGCTCCCGTGGCAGCCAACTCGGAGTTCTGGACAGCGGACGCGGCGGCGGCGGGCTCGCCACATCGGCTGCTGGTGCTGCTTGCCGACAGCGGCTATCGACCCGCGGGGGCGATGGCGACGGCCGTCGTCACAGCCACAGTCACCGGAGCGGACGGACCGCAGCGGGTTCAGGTAAGCGTTTGTTGCCACATGTTTCGAATGAGGGTGGCGAGGTAGGCGTGTGTGGATCCCTTCGTTCCGGGACCGAACAAATCATGACGTTTTTTGTTGATTCGTTTGTGCTGCTGCAGTGCGAGCGCTCCAACACCACTGCGGCGGCGGCGGCGGCGGCGACGGAGGCGGTGGCGGGGCTGCCGGCGACGCAGATGGCCAACGCTGTGGTGTGCAGCTGGACTCCCACCGCCGCAGGCACGTACTCCGTCGCGGTGCAGCTCGCCCAGTCCGCCGCCGCCGCGCAGCAGCCCGTGAACGCAGTTTGCGGCGACGCCGACATGATCCTCTGCGACGGCGTCGCCTCCGTCGTGGTGTATGCGGGCGCCACCAGCCTGCCGCACATGCAGGTACTTGTCTCCCTCAATCACTCATGTATTCGCAGGGGCCAGCACATCGTCAGAGTCTCTCACGTAGTCAGAGACGACCCGCACGGCACTGACACCCCCTAACGACGGCGAACTCACTCGCCCGAGTGGCCCTAACCTTAGCCTTGGCCCTCGGGCTCCAACGAAATGGCCCACGGCTCCACATCGCTCACCCGCAGTGAATACCAACGTGGGGATGACGGAACGGGTGCGACTGTGCAGGTGCAAGCCACGGACCCCGCCACCGGAGGGTTGACGCTGGTGACCGCAGACGTGGTGAGCACCATGGAGGCTGGGCAGGTGCACTCGCTGGCGCTCACGCCGTACGACGATCAGGCCAACCGTCAGCACTACACACTCGGCGGGGTGGAGGAGGTGTTCACCGTGGCACTCGCCGGGCCGGCGCCTTCCGCCGCACCCGCCGTCATCCACGAGAGCACCGCGCTCACGTTCCGCTAGCTTCGCAATCTGACCGTGGCAGGCGCGTACAACGTCACCGTCGTCCTGACGCCGCCGCCGCCCGCGGCCGCCGTCTCCCGCGCTCTGCATCAGGTGAGAGTGCGCTCGCGTTTCTTTCAACGCGAATCGAGCGGAGAAAGAGAAGGAGAAGAACGGTGCTGTCAGTTTGCTGTCCGGAAGCGGTGGAAGGAATTTATGTCCCCCGTTGCGACACCCCGTGGCGAGCTCGAGGCCTGCACCCCTACGCGATCACCCAACCCGTTTCTTGCTAATGGATGCATTCTCACCACGGAGATGGGCTTTGGCAGCTGGTGGTGTCGCCCGGGCCGGTGGTGGTGGGGGACACGACGCTAGTGGATGCAGGTATCCGTTCGGTGGTGGCGGGAGTGAGTTCGATGGTGCAGCTCTCACTCGTGGACCGCTTCGGCAACACTGTGGACTCCCCCGCGGCGCTGGTGGCGCGCGTCACGCTGCAGCCGACAGCGGCTGGCGGCCACAACATCACCGCAACGTGGGACGCCGCCGCCGCCGCTGCGCGCTACACAGCCACGGTGGTGGGTGAGTACGCACTGCGGGTGGACGTGCAGATGCTACCGGACGCGCCCCAGTGGATGCACGTGCCCCCGCCCGCGGGCTACCAGACCACGCGTGTCGTGCCGGGCGCGGCGAATCCCGCGCGCGCTATGGTGCTGTGGCGGTTCGAGCCGTCGCCCCCCAACTCCAGCGTGCTGTATTTGGACACGCCGGAGCGCGACGACTATCTGGTACGTGGGGTTGAGTTGGCTCGTCTCACCCGGTTGGTTGCACACGCCGGTTTGCAAAAACCTTACCCTACCGGGGTCGGAGCACACCTTGCCGTGGCAGTGCGGTTGCCACCGGTGGCTGGGCGAGTCACTTACGTAAACAAATACCAACAACGCCCCCTCTCGATGACTCGAATGATGGCTTTCATTTTTCCACGCAGGTGCGCTTGGTGTCGTACGACGGGTTCGGGAACGCGCTGACGGGCGACATGGGCGGCGCCACGTGGGCCGTACAAGCGTTCGCGGACACGCTGAGTGACATGCCGGGCGTGGCATTCACTCTGGCGTCGAGCGCCGTCACGGACAACCTCAACGGCTCGCACACGCTGCGGCTGCGGCTGACGCAAGGCGGCGACTACCTGTTGTCCGTAACCATGGGCGGCGTGCATGCGGCGGGCTCGCCGTTCGAGATTACTGCGGCGCAGCAAGTCAGCAGCGTCATGACCAACGAACCGCGGACTCAGGTGTGTATGGACGAGCTCTTTCCCCGGAACGAACATCACGCACGCGCATCCTCGCGGTATCTCCCTGTAGAGTGTTTCCCTCACGCGCGTGTTTCATCGCCGTTGCTGGGCCTGTTGTTTCTCGCAGTGGGTGTACTTCCCGTGCGACGCGCACCTGCCGTACATCACGCAGTGCGGGCTGGCGCCGCCACCGCCGCTACCGGCCCTGCCGCCGCCTCTGGGTGCCACCATGTCGCCGCAGTCCAGCCTGGCGCTGCTGCCGCTGCGCGCCGTCGTGGGCCAGCCGATGTTTGTCTGCGTCGTCGCGCGCTCCTTCCAGGTGAAAGAACTCGCAGAACAGACCCTAGGCTGTTTGAAAGCGGCCGGAGGTGTGGTGCGTGCGGCATGCGACGCAGTGCGTGTTGACGTGCGTGGCGGTGCGTGCTGCGCCGCAGGGGGTGCCGGTGGCGCGCGGGGGTTTCGTGGTGTCGGTGACCGTGGCGGTGGAGGGCGTCGACGGCACGAAAAGGTACCTCACGGAGGCAGTGAACGGCGCGGCGTACGACGGCTGGGACACCTCCTGCTCCGGTCCCGGTCACTACCGCCTGGTACTCCCTTCCCCACCCTTTGCGTCGCTCCCGTGAGGCCACCTCGTGCGAAGGTTGTGCAGCTGGGTGCAGCTGGCTTCACCCAGCCCGAATGTGCTACTTGGGTATCGGGGACTGGTCTGTCAGCTCTCACCCTCCACGCCACCACGGACCGCGGGCAGGTTCCGCCGGTGGAGGCACCGGAGTCGCGCAATGGGCAGCTGGGCATGAAGGTGTTCATCGGCACCAACCCGCGCGATGAGCAGCGCGTGGGGTACGTCAACCACATGGCGGTGGATGTGTGCGTCTCCTGCGCCCACAACATACCCGTGGTGGAAGCCACTTTGACGCCGGACCGCTTCCGAGTGCTGTCCGCACCGACCGTGGCCGTGCTGGCACCCGTGGGCGACACCATCCCCACGCAGTGCGTGCGTGTGTCGTTCGACGAGAGCCATCCGGAGTACGACAGGGGCGCGACGGTGGCGCCGTCGCTACAGGGCTACGTCTTCCGCCTGGCGGTGCGGCGAGACGGTTGCACCTCAGGCGCGTGCGATCAGCGTGTGTACTTTTCGTCCGGGCGCCACGTGCCCCCGCAGAACTACCAGGAAATATGCTACTACCTCCGCACCTTCGACCGCTACGAACTCACGCTCACCCTGTCCGGCCTCGGCGAGACCGGCGAGCTGCCGGACTCGCCGTGGCTCGTCACGCCGCAGGTATGACTCTCTTGCTATCTCCCTTGCTATCTCCATCGCGTTGCGAATTGCTCGATGAAGGTTTGGTGTTCATGCAGCCCCTCTCTCGCTATCTCTGCAATGAAGGACTGAAAAGCGCCGCCCCCCGTCGTCGGCTCGCCCCTCAGCGCATGATGCCGCCGCCACCGCGACAACCCGTGTCCCCGCCGCGCGCGCCCGCGATTCCGCAGCCACCGCCGCGCGCGCCGCCGGCGCCCGCCTCCGAGGAGTCCGCCTTGTCGTCTATGCTCCCCATCATCATTGGCGGCGGAGTGTGCGTGGTGTTGGTGTGTGGTGCTGTCGGAGTCTGGTGGTACTACCGCCGGCTCACACTAGTGGCCAAGCAGGTACGCTCCCACTTCTCCCCCAACTCCTCCCCCCACCCTCTTACCTTGGGCTTCACTTGCAAGTTGAAACCTCGCAGAAGTCGTGCATGGGTTGGGAGGCGCCACTTCATTAGTCACGAGCTGACGAAGAGAGAAGCTAGGAGCCGTTATGCCGTGCAAAGCAAGCTTACAACCAGCACGGCTTTGCGAATCGCTGGTGGCTCCGCTCTCAACCTCTGCCTTCCTGAGTAGCGCCGTCGAGCAGGTCTGACGTAGGTTGGGACATGTCGGGGTGGGGGTGTGCAGGCCGGGCAGGCCAATCAATACGCTAAGTTCAAGCGGAGCAATGCTTTTAAGGACCCCGAGGCCGTCATGGGGGAGGCGTTCGAGCGGGGAGGACGCGACGACACGCACGCGCGCATTTGGAAGTGGTGCGATTCCCTGGTGCCGCTCACACGGCTTGCGTATTCGTGTTTCAAGTCTCACGCTGATGGTGTGTGATGGGCGGAGCGCACTCGGCAGGTTGGAAGACGACGCACAGGCCAACGGTGTGCGGGACCTGGACCCCAGTTTCATCGAGGTGCAGCTACCCATGCCGCCGCCGCCGCTCGAGCACATCGCCGACCGCCGCGTGAGCTCCTTGGCCATACTCAAGGTGTATATGGATATGGGCGACAGCGCATCGGAGTGCTTGTAGACGGGAGCGCCTGGGATAAGTTAGGGCTCGGGGTATTCCGTGAGCCACCTTAGGGCTCTCTGCGGAGAGCTGTTCTAGTGCAACATTCATTTATCTCAACATGCGTCGAGCTGTATGCTGCTGTGTGCTAGGCTCGTGCTTCACCCTGACTTCCACTCCGAAAGGCACTTCTTGTAGGGACGGCCTTGACCGGCCACACAGCCCGAGGATGGTGACGGTTGGAGCGGCAACCAGGACGGCTAGCAGGTGGGTGATGTCGGCGTGCTCTCCGCACACGCACTGGCACCTACGCCACAGAGCATGGACACGCGCGATGCGACCAAGCCCTGATGTATTACGGCTGTCGGGCTGTGGTCGGTGCGAATCGCAGATTGGAGTTCAAAATGCAAAAGGTGGTGCGAATAGTCATGCTGGCGCTGCTTAGTGTTTCGGTCCGAGCCGATGATGCTGGTTTCTACGGGTTTCACGTGGATGCTGCGCAGCCACCATCTCCCGTCTCACACACACCGTTGTCACCTCCACCGCCCTCTCCACCCTTGGCATCGGGTTCGCACTCTCGCGACTCCGTGTTCTACGGGATGACGGTGCTGCTGTCCGCCTCTCCCACCTCCTCCGCCTCTCTCATCGACCGCACACTCACACCTACCACCACTTCCCCACCCACTGCCTCACCGCCGCCGCCACGACCGCCGCTCACTACCACCGCACCCAGCAGCGCCCCCACGACCTCCCCCTCCGCACAGCCCACCAGCGCCCCTACCACCGCCGGGCCCACCGCCGTACCCACCGCCAGGCCTCCCCCTCCATCAAACCCGTCACCTCCATACTCGCCACCGCCGTCGCCGCCCTCCCCATCGCCGTCCCCACCGCCGCCGCCGCCGCCTCCTTCACCGCCGCCTCCCTCACCGCCGCCCGCACCGCCACCGCCGTGCCCCGCTTGCGTCGACGCGCTCGAGGAGCTGCGCACGGGCGGCGGCGGCGGGATATTGCCGTGCGAGTGCGTGCAGGTGCTTCGCGCCGTGCTGACGTTCACCACGCTGGAAGTTGATAACATGGACCCTTCGCTGCTGCGCGACGAGCTGGCGTCCGCGCTTGACCTCCCCGCCTGGCGCGTTGTGGTGGTGTCTGTACGTGCCGGCTCCGTGGTCGCCGTGATCCACATCGAGCCGCCTTTGGGACTCCATAGACTGCCCGCCGCCGAGTCGACCGCGCTGAGCGACGCTCTGCAATCCAGTGCCCTCATCCTGCCGTCCTTTGGGCCCGTCGCACCCACCGTGGAGGTGGTCGCCACTTCGTCGTCGTCGCCGCCGCCGCCGCCCACCGCGGAGGGGTCGTTGTTCGGCCTGCACGACTGGCTGGAGTTTCTACCCTTCTCCCGCGCGGGCAATGTGCTCATGGCCTGCGCGGTGGCGCTGCTGTTGCTGCTGGTTATGTGTGCGACCGCGCTGTGCTGGTTGCAGGTGAGCGGAGTACCCGACCCTTGGCGCGTAAGGGGTGGCGGCGTTTCACCGCCCAAACCCGCAAACCCGCACCTCAGTCTGTACACCCGTCGTCTAATGGCGGGGAGGCTGTGCTGTGCTGGGTCCAGAAGCGACGCAGGGCCCGCTACACCGTGCGCATGCAGACGAGCGGGGCTGGGGCGGTGCCAGGGTTGGGGCAGATATGGCTCGACGATCCACGTGCGCTGATGCTGATGACCCATCTGCGGCAGCAGGAGCTGGCCATTCAACAGCAACAGCTGGCCATTCAACAGCAAGCCAACCTTAGCGACATGGGCTTCGCCCGGCAGCTGCGCGGACGCTCGGGGTTGGGTGCTCCGCCGCCTGCCCGAGGCGGCGGCAACGGCAGGAGTGGCTGCGGTGGTGGTGCGGGTGGAGTACCTCCGTTGCCGCCGCGTAGCGACCGTGGTGGCCGGAGAGGAGGTAGTTCGGAGGGCGGCGGCGGCGGCGGCGGCGGCAGTGACGCAGGGGCTGATAGCCGCAGGGGTAGTCGTAGTGGATCCAGAGAGAGGTCTGGATCCCGAGAGAGATCCGGATCCAGAGAGAGATCTGCGTATGCCGAGCACTACGACGACTGAAGGGGAGGAGTGGTAGATTACACGTGAACCCATATCGCGATAAGCGCGTACATCGCCGCCATGGCCATCGCATGCATGACCAGGAGGAAGGCGCGGCCTTCCATTGGGGCGTCGTCAGTGGGTGACGACGGCGGAGGCGGCGAGCGGCGCTGGCGCAGCGCCGGGTGCAGCAACCGCGGCCTCACGTTTGCGAACTGCGTCGCCGTCAGCCGCTGAAGAGCATCCAGCTCGAACCGAAGCGGTGCCGTGTGGTTCAGCAGCTCATCCCAATCAGCCGGCGGGGCGGAGAGGTCCAGTGCCACGTGGAAAGGCTCGCCGCTCACCTCCATCTCCACCTCCAGCCGAGCGTGCAGCCGAGCCGTGACCTGTACGGGCAGGACTGAGTATTGCGAGGCCACGCTCTTTGCCCTCTACCGATCGATGGCAACCTTCAGCGAGGGAGAGGACGCACGGCGAGGGGCGGCTGTGGGTGGGGTGAGCGAGCTCACCTGAAGCTCGCATACGTACACTGCAGTGAGAGAGGCGTCCACGCCCAGCGTGGCAGTCAGCAGCGCCTCCGCCTGGGCACCAGGCGCGTTTGTCTTGTTTCTTGTCAGTAGGCGCTGGGTAGTAGATCAGGGGTAACCCAACGCCGACCCCTCATCTTCCGAGCCCAGCGGGACGCTACCTGCTTCACCGCGGTGACCATTTCAGCACCGTGGCAGTCCGCGCTCTCCATGGCGCCCGCCTCGCGCGCTATGGAGAGAAGCGCGTCCACGTTGTGTGGAGTGGGCAGCACCGGCAGCTCACCGCCCACCTACAAACGCCGTACGCGAGAGTCAGACACTCGGCGGGATATCGTCGGACGAATGGAAC
>Ga0115006_10003142_pt1 | contig 11132 bp, 4 predicted proteins | sample ArcOceMetagenome_3_FD_88943 | JGI IMG/M metagenome (GOLD analysis project Ga0115006, IMG submission 88943) | Marine eukaryotic phytoplankton communities from Arctic Ocean - Arctic Ocean- Svalbard ARC20M Metagenome | ecosystem: Environmental > Aquatic > Marine > Oceanic | place: Arctic Ocean...
ACATCTTTTCCGCTAAAATACAGCTAAATTATGATGATGGGGCTGAATTTTCACATTCCATCTCTGGAAGCATGATTGCTGGAACTACTCCATATAGATTCAATCTTGTTGGATTATCATTTGGAGACCAGAATGAGTTAACGGTAAATGGATCAATCTTAAATATTGGCGAATCCAGCGAGCAATTTTATGCAGCTTCCATTTCAGATACACACACCAGTAGGTACTCGGCGAGCTACGGACAGCGAAGCTGGAACACCTTTGCTGATTTTAACACAGCATGGGCTATCGGCAGAGCAGATGATGTCGGGTTTGCCAGCTTCCAGCTTGAGAGAAACATAAACCAAAGTTTAGGGTTTATGCGACTTACAGCCAAATCGGGTACATCACCTCGGCTTGATCTGGGTATGCAGTACAGTTTGGGCAGTGCAAAAAATAGTAACTGGCACGTATTAATCTCAAGTAATGAGGGTGGAAATTCTACCCTAGACGGGCCGTCTTTGGGAGCTCACAGGCGTGTTAAACTTTCAAATCTGTGGAGACCAATAGTGACCATCGATGCGCTAAGCTCTGTTGTACCTTCTGAGCTGGTGTCAGATAAATTGGCTATAGATTAGGCCACTCTGAGATCAGAATGTTCATTTTAAACTTATGAATTCTCTATGAGAGATATCCTTAACTGCTCCTAATTTTCCCCATGACGAGTTTATTGTCTGTTTGCATGAGGATCAAAAAAGGAAGTCGGCATCGGGTGGTATTTATGGATCACATGTCTTGATAACAAACTGACCTAAATGGCAGATAACTCTAGCTTTTCGGAAGTCTCTATTTGAAATAATTAACCTATAAACTCCCTACACTTGGTAGGTTAAACATCCGACTCAAATCCCAGATAATATCCCATCCTTGACGTCTAAAGCGGCTAACATCTCAGCTCTGATTGTTATGACAGATGAATTTCCGACCTTGCAGATTTGAGTTTAGAAAATGAGGCAACCATGCATTTTTTAATGCGTAAGTTATTGAGCACTCAATTCAATCGCTAATCACCTACCCGAACCCAGGTCCTTATCACTGGCGAAATGCATCATCTTTGATTTTTGCGATAGGTTGCCAAATGTATTCTAATATTGTCCGGCGACCTCGAACAATGTCCACTTGCCCAATCATACCAGGCAATATTGCCACCAACGATCCATCAGCATTTTTTAGTTCATTATTAAATGATAGGTTCACAGAATACATATAGGATTTAGTCTCCTCACTAAAAACTGCATCTGTTGAAACTTTAACTACAGCCCCAAGCATGTAGCCGTATCTTGCACTATCGTAAGCCGTTAAACTGACCCTCGCTTTTTGTCCTGGTTCAACTTTTGCAATATCTTTAGGATCAATATTTGCTTGGATCTCTAAGTCTTCACCGATTGGTACTAACTCAGCAATCTCCTCACCAGAGTTAACTACTGCGCCAATAGAATTTATAAAAAGTTGATTAACGATACTATCTATAGGTGAGATAATCTTGGTCTGAGACATTTTTTGTTCAAATTTTGGCATTTGACTCGTAATTTCAGATAATGTTTGAATGTTATCAGCTTGTTCTTTGAAAAGCTCTTTTCTGTAAGCCTTTTGTATTTGAACTATTTCGAGTTCGGCTTTTTCAATCGATTTTCTGTTCTGTTCAATTTGTGCTGATGTAGTGCCAATTCGACTATCAAGTTGGGATTTTTCTCTATCGAGTCGGTACATTTCAGACTTTCCTATGACGCCATTTTGGATCAATGGAAGTATCTCGCTCAGTTCATTTTCATTAATTTTTAAAAGACGATTCACACCATCCAGTTCATTTAGCTTTTCAACTTCTACTTTTTCCAACTGCTGAATCTGTTTTTTAATTATAGATTGCTTTGCACCAAATTCTTCGATCCGAGACTGATAAAGCAACTTCTGTGAAGACGCCAAATCTGACGGAAAGGCGGCCAACTTGTTATCTAAATAATCTGCTGACTTATCTTCAATTTCTACTTTTATCCGAGTGAGAACAGCTTCAGCACCTAATTTTTTAGAAATCAGTTCATCAAAAGCACTTTTGGCAAAAATTGGGTTTATACTGGCAATTAGTTGTCCTTTGCGGATAGTTTGTCCTTCAGTGACGTGTATTTCGGTAACCTGACCCGCATCTAAAGCCTCCACTTTCTCGTTTTCTCCTGCCGCGATAACTCTTCCAGAGCCACGAGTGATCAAGTCCAACTCTGTTATTGTAGCCCAGTATATAACTGCAACTAATAGGACTATAATCGTCACGAGAAGAGACCATAGAAGCGCCACCTGAGATTGTGCATTAGACATTTTGGCCACGCTTCTTCTTCAACATTTCAAAATATTGATCTTTGGAACCATTCCATGAAATTGCACCCTTATCCAACACTACGACCCTATCGCAAGACGCTACTACTTCTGGCTTATGCGTGACAAAAATCGCTGACGTGTCAGTATAATTTGATTTAAAGGATTTTAAAAATTCCTTTTCCGTCACAGCGTCTAATGCGCTTGTGGGTTCATCAAATAAAATAAGCTTTGGCTTGCTCAAAAGAGCTCTGGCAATCGAGATCGCCTGTTTTTGGCCACCAGATAAGTTCAAGCCACTATCACTAATTTTAAAATCAAGTATTTCTGTAGAGGTTTCACCCAGGGATGCCCCACTCGAATTGAGAGCTTCAATGAGTTCATCATCACCATATAATTCTACACCCATCGTAATGTTGTCACGAAGCGTACCAGAAAATAACCACGGATTTTGATTTACCAATCCAACCATATCCTTTGCATCAGCACGTTCAAATGAACTTATTGAAATATCGTTGATAGCTATTGAGCCGGTTTCTGCGCGCAATATTCCTGCGGCCAGCCTTATTAATGTTGACTTTCCAGCACCATTACGGCCAATAAGTGCTAATTTTTCACCTTGGTTTATATTTAAATTTAGGTTCTGAAAAATTGGAGAACTGTTTTCATCATATCTGAAAGTAACATTTGTTAACGTTATTAGTGGGTGTTCGCGTGACACAAGAGCAGAAGATGTGGCAACCTTTCTAAATCTTGGCAACTCTAAGAAATCTTTGACATTCCGATAGGCTGTTATGGCGCCATTTGATTTAGAAAGCGTTTGCGCGATTTTAGCGAGAGGTTGTAGTGTCTTGCCTGACAATATAACCGAGGCGATTATCGCGCCCATTGTTATTTGATTGCTGACAAAGAGATGGTATCCATAAACTATAATCGCAACTTGAGCCATCTGCTGCGTCAGCGCTATTAGATTTCCATTAAATTCCGACAGCTTTTTGGATCTTTGCGATAAGATTTGTTGATTATTAATTTGCGTTAGAAATCGCCGCTTCATTATAGCATAGCCACCATTGACGCGTATTTCGTCTAATCCCGTCAAAATTTCAAGAAGCGCCGATTGCTTTGTTAAATTTGCAGATGATAGTTTTTTTGAAAGCGATAACAGTACTGGTTGGGTCAAAATAATTGAGATCAACAACAAAGGCACTGCGATAAGTGGGACTAGAAATAGCGGTCCACTGATAAAATACATTACTGCTATGAACACAAATACAAAGGGAAAATCGATTAATGCCGTGATCGTGGCAGAAGACACGAATTCTCTATAACTTTCATAATCTCTAGAAATTGTGGATAAGGCCCCCGTAGAGCGCGAATTACTAACGTTTACATGTTCAACATATTGTTCGAACAGCTCTTCATTAACTTTATCCTGTGTGCTTTTATTAGCCACTTCGATCAAAGCACTTCGGATATACTTTAAAATTAGGTCAAACAGTATTGCAACTGCAACGCCAATTGACAGCGCATACAATGAATGTGCTGCCTGATTTGGCAACACTCTATCATATACTACCATGATATAGATCGACGACACCAAGCCTAAAATATTAGAAAAAGTGCTCGCTAAAGCTATGCCTGCAAATTTCACACCACCAATTGATCTAAAGAAATTTAAATGTTTTGCTCGCGATTTCAGCTCACTCGCATTTTCAAAGTCTTTGCGCATTTGAAGGATGGTGTAGCTCTTAAGCTGTTCAATATTATCTTTCGCGATAAATAATTTTTGACCATTCAAGAAGATATTAAACCCATCATTTGAACGATTTATGAGCCCAGCATCTCCATTTTCATCAAGGAGAAAGTACTCTACATCTGTCATCACATGCAAAACTTTGAAGGCATTTTTACCAACAACGGAAATACCTATCTGAGACAAACAATATGAAAGCCGTTCAAAACCGGTCTCATTTGGAGCACTATAATAATATTCCCTCAGTTTTTTGCGTGAAATATGTTCGAAGCTACGACTAATGAATGCGCTCATAGTCCGCTCGAAGTTTTTATTCCAATTCACGTTTTGCATAATCTGTGACATCGCCTAAAAGGATGAAAGGGCAACTTCGTCGCATGCCATTATAGCAAGACAAAGCGCAGTCTGCGAATTTAGCAACTCGAGTGTAGTTAAGCGGAAAGCATGCACAGCATCTATGTTCGAAGTCTCAATAGACGCTAGGTTAAGTTTCTCATTTACAATATCCATGAGAGACGTTTTTCCTGCTGTAAGCATTTTCTCAAGCTCTGCGACCTTGTTGTTCGCGTTGTTTATTTCGTTCTGTATCGACTTCAGTTTTTGAGCGTGAATTTGAATCTCGTCTTTCCATAATTTGAACTCTGAAGACACGTCGATCTCATAACCATTCACTTCGCTTTTCAGAATGGACACATTTTTTTCCGCCATATCAATGCGTTTATCCATTTTCCCGTTATCATACATAGGCAAAGTAATTTGCACGCCCGCAAAAATTTCTGGAACTGACCCCGACGACGCCTCTTGTGAAACTCTCATTGCCAGGTCAGCCGATGTACTTTTGCCTAATTTTTCAAAATCAACTTGTAATTGTGCACTATCAATCTCTAGTAATATCTTTGTAAGATTTAAATTTCCCTCCCATGTTTCCAAAGTATCCACAAGTTGTGAATAATCTAACTTAAACTGGACCAGGTTAGAGTCAGAGATTTGATATTTTTCTTTGGTTATCGCGACTGAATTCATAATTCTTTGAATATCAATTTCGCGTTTCTCAAGTCCAATCAGCTTTTCATTTAGATTAAGAAGATCGAGTGACGTTATGATACCGTTTTGGGCCGCCATATTTATTAAACTGCGGTTATCTTCATAATCCAATTGTTTCGATTCTAAGTGTTGCGATAACTCTTGAGCGTATTCTTTATCTTCTTGTGATTTTATCAACTCGTAAAGAGCTGTGTTCATAACGCGAATATAGTCAACTTTTGCGACTTCTACCGAATTTAAACTGATTTTCTTTTTGAGATCGGTCCGGCCAGCGTCATAAAAAACTTTCGAACCTTGTATGCTCGCAAGGCCAGCAAATTCCTCAGCGGAATCGTCCTTTTTAGCTCCAATATCTGACGAAAAAGTTAAATTAGGTCCTAGTCCAATATCGATGAGATCCAATTCCGACTTTGCAACATCTATTCTGTAAGCAGCCGCTTGCGCCGATGGATGAGCTGCTACGTGTTTAAGTAATTTATGTTTAAAATCTGGACCCTTTTCTTGGGTTGAAATTTCACTTTCGACTTGATCGGCCGAACCACCAGTAGGTTTTTGAATTGGCTCGATAAGCTCACTTAGCTTTGATGGAATATTTGTAGTGCATCCCACCAATAGTATAATGAGAGCGGCACAAAAAGTTAATTTCATTTTTTAATTTCAACTGTCTGAGCCATCTGACGCTGTCGTTCGCGCTGCCTAACGCCATCAATATTTCTTTCGATGTGCTTGATCTCTTCATCAAGTTCGCGTTGGAGCTGCTCTTTCCTTTGTTGAAATTTAACTTGGATAAGCTCTCTTCGTTGCTCAAGTGCTTGAATTTCTGGAGACACTTCTGTCATGAAATCATACGTCCTTATTTAATTTTTAAGGCTGTTAACCTACGCCCCAAAGAGGGCGTAGGTGCTGCGGTACTAGACTTCAGTTGAAGTGTATTCGTCAAGGCTCAAATCAAGGTTCTCGTTGAAAACGATAAGGGCAATATCATTCATTGCCGCTACCGCTTCATCATCGATGCTCGTTGTACCTTTAATCGTAACATCAAATAGGCCATTCTTAGCTGACAATGTTACATCGCCGTCATTAAGATCAGTATCTCCAGACATCAACATCTCATGCATTACAGCCTCGACACTGCCAGCATCTGCAACACCGATGTCAGGCTTTTCGGAGAAAATATCATACATTGATTCAAGATCCGAGAGGTCGGCTTCACCCATTGCTTCGGATTCTTCACCATTGAATACTGAATAGGTCAAAGACTCGCCAGGAGTATAAACCACCTCAGCCCCAGAATCATAACTTTCCACCAGTTGTTCCGTTACACGTGTGTCCATATAAGCTTCAATGTTAGCCATCAGCTGAGCACCATCAATGCCATCTGGCACTGGAAGCGTTTCCAAGTCACTTCCTGCGATCATGTATCCAGCAGAATAAACACCTGTTGCTGGTTCCGGTACAGTTGGATCAGGAAGATCATCTGAACGGTAATCATTTGAAACCCCTAGGTCGAGTACATATTCACCGTTGTCACCATAACCCACAAACCCAAGATAATGTGCACCTGTCTCAGGAACGAAATGTTCAACAACCATCAGCTTAGCGACATCTGGGAAATCCTCGTCTTTTAAGCCATGTATGCCGCCAATAGAACCAGCAAGCTCTAATAGACTTGGATCAGATTGGTCTGCTTCAACCCAAACCTGTTCAAAATCACCGGTATCCCGCTCTCCAGATCGGATACGTCCCGTCCATTCTTGTGTGCTGATATCAAAAATATCCCAAGATTGCTGATTATCCCAACCACGATCGAATATTACCGCTTCAAGACCATCATTCGCTGGATCGTAAACACCAATAACACCCAAGCCTAAATTTGCAAATTTGTAGCCATTAAGAGCAGCGGTGAAGCTTTCACTCAAATTCGCAACGTCACCCAAATCACTGTTTACAGCGCCAAGAGTATCTTCAAATGTCGATGGTTGGTTATAGTCAGATTCATCTATGCGTATGGCTGTCACATTCCAATTGGAATTATATTCCACAAGCAGTGGCTCGTAAGACCGGCTGTACACGTTATCCGAGCTACTCCAATCTGTATCCCCAGTTACTGAGTCGTATACTAAGAAATCGACCTGCACATAATCGGATAACTTATTCAGGGCGCTATCAAGAGTTTCAAAATCCACGCGATGTTTCATTTGCACCAGACCGTGAACCATAGGATCAACAGACGATTCCACATCAGGCAGTCTATTAACAAAATCTTTAAATACCTCTGCGTATTCTCCTTCAGTTTCAAAGTTGTCAACACGTTCATGAAAGAGCTCAAAGCGCATGAGGCCAGAATCTGCGAGCAGTACGCCTGTATTATTATTTGTATCAGTCGGCGCTTTACCATTTAGTTCAATAGAAAACCCTGAGCCGACATGATCCAACTGGCCGCCCCACCAAACGCCATCATCGTATTCATTGTCACGATCGACCCAACTGTCGTTGAATATGTAGACCGCTTGACCTTCTGAATCAATGATAACAGTTTTAGATTGCCCGTTCACATCAATGTCTGTGATCTTCAAGCTTGCTAGATCCGGGAGCAAAGGTGTTTCCATGCTATCGGATAGCGTTCCATCCTCAGGAAGGCTGTAATCCATGAAGCTCTCGGCAATTCGGACTTCAAACAAGTCAAACCAATTCTCAATCAATTGGTTTGTATTTGCACCAAAGGCAGCAGTTGCCGGCCCGTTATCTGTAATAGCTGCCGTTTGCTCGCCGCCAACCAGTTGGTTATCACCAGATTCATCACGGATATAGATTTCATATCCGACATCACTGATTTCAATCCGGATCTGACCAGGCTGATTCCAATCATTGCCATTCATGATATCTAAGCGCTCGCGCCCTTCAGTGATCTCAAAGGTCTCATCACCGCGATCCCAATCCGCACGGTCTATTGAACTGTGAATGCGCCCAATCCAATCTGGTTCTAAGCCCTGCGCTGAAAGCACATTTGTCAACTCCGGATAATCAGTTAGAAGTTTAGAAACTTCCGCATCCCACTCTGACGTTATGTCATAGTCCGACAACCGCTTATCAAATGGGCGTAGCATGAAGTTCGCTGTATCTTTTAAAACGTTACCACTAGGATCAAGTGCAATGTTACCTTGAACAACAATCTGTTCACCTGTATCGAGTTGAACATCGATGCCAACCCAAGCATATTTAACATCACCACGTGTCCAATAATCGTCAAGATTGATTTGATTGCTTGTAGCAATACCAACGACAACATCTGCATTGGTATCGACAAGAACAATACCACCTTCATCTGTGGCTTTGAATTTATGCCCTGAGATGTCTACGCTGTGTACCGAATTTACTTCGGGTGACATCGTATCAATCCACTGTGTGAGGAACCAGTCCATACCGTCGATAGGATCAGTCACCGGTGAAAGCGAGGTTCCGTCTTTAAGTGCAAAACCCAAGAAGCGTTCATCACCGTCTTCATCGGCATAGTACGTTTCAATCCCGCCACTTTCATAAATTTCGATATTTTGCGAGTCAGGTGAATCCCAAATGATATCTCCAAACGCATCCTTCATATAGAATTTGGTCCGCACATCATCACTGCTCGTTCGGTCATCATCAAGCTTCATACGACGCTCAACACGTATCAAACCGACATCGGCAACGTTAAGTTCAGCCAGATACTTTAATGGAGCATGCTCTGCAACAAGCTTTGCCCACTCCTCTGGTTCATAATTATTATGCCGCATTTCTGGATACTCAAAATAGACACCATAGTGTCCATCGGCACTCAAACCACCATCTTCTGAAGGCTCATTGTGTCCTCTCAACTCAAATAACTCGTTGCCTTCCAGATCGTAGACATCCGTTGCCCAGCTTACGTTGCCATAGCCGTCTGGGGCATCATCAATAGAGCCCACAAAAGCTGCTATCTTTGTGCCTGCTGCATCAATGACCCAACCGGATCCAGTATCACCAACTTGCAAGTACTCCAGCCCATCTATGGACGTGATACCAAGTTTTTGAATAATGTTAGTCTCCGCGGCTTTCAGCGCATTCGAAACAATACTTTCCGTTTGCGTTCCACCAAAATCCAAAGGAGTGAGCGGCTGATCCTGCAGATCGCGATTGAGTGAGATGGATACGCCATCTCCTTCTTCGCCCCCAATTGATACAAACTCGAACGCTCCACGAGTATGTATGTGCACAACTAGATCATCGTCCCAAATTTCCTGGCCGTTTTCATCCTGTTGGATGAAACGAACTTGGCCCTCTGATTCAATAAGAGCACCATCTACAAAATCTCGCCACTCCCGAACACGAATTTGCGATACATTATCCCAATCAATCAGATTGGCAGCTTCGCCTTGCGGCTCAAATCTTTCAATGAGATCGTCTTTTTCTTCTTGAGACAACTCTTCTAATCTGATTTCTGGCCACACAAACTTAACGTGAATGCGTTCCTTTGCATCGAAGAGTATTCCGAGAGACGGATTGTAGTCTTGCTGGCCTTCCAAACTAAACTCTTGTCCTGCAGCAGAGCCTTCTAAAGGAGTAACCTCTAGTTCCCAGTATATTTCTGAATCACCGTTTTTTAGTTGAGACCGCGCTTCCAAAGTAGCGACCACTTTTTCCTCTGAGGTTTTAAGATATCCCGTCTTGTCATCAACCTGAACTGGCTCAAGATCTGCCAACAAGTACCCAGTCAAATCCGTTATCTCAGCTTCGAAAGTCTTTACCGCAAAGTCTAACACGTCAGTCGTATACGCTGCGCCAAACCAGGACAGGGTCTCTTGACCTTCAACAGTTTCGTCAAATTCAACATCAACGAGGTCCCTGTTGCGGTCAAAAAGTTCTATTCTGGCGCCATATTGTTCCTGGCGACCAAGTTCCTCGTAGTAGTTAAATTGCTGGTCGAACAGATAATATTCAATCGAGCTAGAGGTTTCTACGTTTTCTTTAGAACCATCTGCTGCATAGCGAATTTCAGTATGCTGACCTATCGAGATTTGGTCCACATTGTCCCAAATAATTCCCGCTTCACTGGCCTCCTCCGATTCAATTGGACCATATTTGTTTTCTAGATCAGTGCTATTTTCTTCAGCAATATCGACCCGGAAGTTAGTAGTCTGGACTTCCTCAATGACAGTTTCACCAATCTTGTCTTTCCAACCATAGTATGATCCAAGTTGGTTCCAGTCAGCATCGTTGAAATTAACGTAGAAGCTTTCGTGGACACGGCCCTGACTATTTGCATCAGAAACATCATAGTTTATATATGACTTCATGATTAGTTCATCACCAAGGTAGATTTGATAATCACGTTCTGACGTTTGCACAAAACTTAAGTTGCTTCTATCAGACTCCGTAATTGGCAGGTAATTTATGAGTGCGTCTAATGCTTCTCCGATGACTGGCATGTCCGTCGTAATGTCACCATACGTGAGGATAGCGGCAGACGATTGATCGATGAATTCGCCTATTAAGTTCCAGTCACCATCGCGTAATTCAAAAATACCGTCTCTTAGGTCAAGAATTGCGACCCGCTTCTGTTCAATCCAGCCATCGTGCTCAATTTCAGTGAAGTATTCGATACGATCAGATTTCTGGACTTCGTCTTCTTCGCGATAATCATCAAGCTTATGATGCGTATTCGTATTTTCCCCAATACTTAGCGAAGTAATGTCATCCCAAGCCAGTATTTGTTGCTCACTGAAGTCTGACAATGCTTCTAGTAAATCGTCATTGAGTTCATATTCAGACTTGAAAAACGTCGACCAAGTTATTCCAACATCATCCTTATAGACCCGTATTTGTGACTCATCACCAGTCGCATCCTTTTTCCAAATATCTGCAGTTTCTGGATCTTCAGCCGCGTTATAGTCTTCGGTGGTTGCCTTACTGCGTGTCCACTGGTTTATGTTCGCAATTTGGTTCCAATCCGCATCTTGCACATCAAACCATG
>Ga0115006_10003143_pt1 | contig 11131 bp, 9 predicted proteins | sample ArcOceMetagenome_3_FD_88943 | JGI IMG/M metagenome (GOLD analysis project Ga0115006, IMG submission 88943) | Marine eukaryotic phytoplankton communities from Arctic Ocean - Arctic Ocean- Svalbard ARC20M Metagenome | ecosystem: Environmental > Aquatic > Marine > Oceanic | place: Arctic Ocean...
TAGCCGTAAAGACTATCGGAATTATTTGTACTATAAATTTGATTTGATATTTCAACCTATCACACCTTTTGTTGGACTTATCTCCCAGTGTAGAGCTTGCGTCACAGTCCCTGGAAAATGTTCGGAGCTGCCGCTTCGGGCGCGTACACTGCCGCGTGAGTTCCGCACCCCTCCCCGCGCCCCGCGCTTCCACGCCCCGGGATCGATGCTACTGCTGCCGCGCGCCCCTGCGGTGCCCACAGGCGGGCAACCTGTGCGAGCCACGTGGCGTCTCCGAGGACCAGGGCGGGTCCTGGCCGTTCACCCGGACAGCGCGCGAGAGGCGTGCGAGGCGCGTGGGTGGGGAGAGGGTTGCGGGAGCACAGCTCGCTCGCAGCAGCAGCAGCATGCGCGGCTGCACAGCCGCCGCTGTCGGAGCACTTGGCTGCCGGAGCACTTGGCGGAGCAAGCGCGGGGCGTCCATTCCTCCGTAAATTTACAGAACCCGGCCGCATGGGGTGGCCGTCTGCCCTGACCCTGCGTGGCTGCGTCTCGGCGCTCTGCCCCGTGTCCTGGCAGGGCAAACACGATGTCACCCACGGCCACGCGGTCCTATCTCAAGAGCAACGACTACCGGTATGCGCGCGTGCGTGCATGCTGCTTGTCACTTGCGCGTGTCCTCAGCGTGCGGCATCCGCGGGAGGGCCACGCGTGAGGAGCGTGGGCTGCTTCGCGCCGGCGCGCCAGCTGCGGAAGCTCCTCCTGATGCCTCTCTTGCACGCGCGCCAGGGCGGAGATGGGAATGCCCGCGGGCCTTGGCATGTAAACTGGCGATTGCCCCGGAGGGCGGGCTGGGCCTGGGGGTACTGCTGGGGTGTGAGGCCTCGGGCAGTGCTCTCCTGATGTCACGGGGTTCGTGCTCGGGCGCCCGTACACGGTCAGCAGGCGATGTCGTAGGCGAGGGGCCAGCGCGCCCAGTGAATCCTTCAAAACGGTGTGCACTGCAGATAGGCACAGGGAGAGTAGAGGCGCTTGAGTAGTGGCGTTACGTAACGCCACACACGCGTTACAAACCATCACACTATCCCCGCTTTCCACTGGTTTAAAAGACGCCCGCAGTTTCCACGTTTTGTAAAGCACTCGGCGTGCTTTATCGTCGGTTTGCCGCGGTGTGTATAGAGGAGGGCGGCAAGGCAGCGGGATGTGACTGCTGGTTCTGTAGCTGATGTGTCACAAGGCGAGCACCTCGCTCTCCCTCGCTTGACGCCCGGAGGAGAAGGTGCGAGTGCGCGAGGGGAGTAGTTGTCTTCACATTCACTGGACTACAAATGGGGCCCGAGGGCGCTGACGACGCGGGGCGACGGGATGGAGCGAATGATTCAGCGCTGCATGGCGAATCATTCAGCGCTGCATGGGCACGTGCACTGGCTGGTGGTGCCTGGAAGGCGGAGTCCTAAAGAGTCTACTGAATGTTGGCCAAGGCACCCACGAGGCACAGCACCTCCTGGCACTTTGCCTTGAACGCGAGCGAGGCAGCGCGCTGCGCCTTGCTCAGGAGGGCCAGTCTTTCGGCGACGCCGGGGTACGCCATTGCCGCGTCCTCGTGGATTCTCAGAAAGGCCCTGCCCACCCGCGCCAGGCCCATCGTCAGAGCCCGGGCGCACCCTCAACCTACACGGCACACACGGCACACACGGCACACACGGCACACATCGCGGGGGCGCGCCTCTTGGCACTCATGCCACGGCTATGCGTCAGGGCAGGCAGCAGGTGCAGAAGGAGTATAGGTGAGGCGGGCGAGGCGGGCGAGGCGGGCGAGGCGGGCAGCGTACGCGAGGTAGGCCTGAAGGAGCTCGAAGTTGCGCCCGGTGGGCAGTTGGCTGGCGATCATGTCGATAAACAGCCCCAGCTCCTCCCCTTGGTTGTCCACGGACAGCGACCGGATCTCGAGGTCGACGGCCGAAGCCGACATGCCTGCCAGCTCCTCAACGCACGCGCCGAACTCCCGCGTGCCAGCTATGCCAGCCCGCCGCAGCTGCTTCACGAACTGCCCTCCCCTCTCGCTCCCGTCAGTCCATGTGCCACACGCACCACGTGCACGAGGCAATGAGCACCCTGCTGCGTCACAGCTGTTACACCAGCAGGGGAGGAGCAGTGGGAGAAAGCGCGCGTGTGTGTATGGGGCGGGGGTGCGAAAACCTTGGTGCAAGGGCGGAGGTGGCTCAAGTGGACCAGGCGCGACTCCCCGCCTCCGACCATCCCCGCTTCTGTCCCTGCCTCTTGCCCCTGCACGCCGTCAGCGTCGACATCATCATCCTCGCCCCAGCCAGGCAGAGCGTCGGCGCCCAGCTTGCGTCGTTTAGCTCCCGCCTCGGCTTCTCCTTCCTCTCCTGACGCCTGCACCCAGCACACATGCACGAGATGAGGGTTGTAGGCAAGCTTGATGTAGGCAGACAGGCAAGCTTGATGTAGGCAGACAGGCAAGCTTGATGTAGGCAGACCTCATGAGCATGTAGCACATGATGAGCATGTAGCATGAGGCAGACATCATGCGCGTGTAGCATGCAGGCAAATATCATGTAGCATGCAGGCAAACATGACAGAAAGCCGGGAAGCGCGTGGCGGCAGCAGGGCGGGACAGCAGGCGTGCACACCATCCCCCCCGACCCCCCTCCCTGCGCACCTCGCGACTCTTGTGACCAGCCTTGCCCTCCTTGCCCTCCTTGCCCTCGGGTACGAATACGGGCTCGAGGCCAGGCAGAGTGGGCAGGAAGAAGGGGGCCTCCTCGGGCGCCTTGGGCGCTTCTGCGGGCCGGTTGCGTTTCTTGATGTCGTCCAGATTTGCCAACGTCTGTGCCTCGCGCACACGCACCAGCATAGCACGGTCATACACCAAGCACGAGCACACCAAGCACCAGCACACCACGGTCCGAGCACACCCTCGGTGCACGCAATCTGATCAGAATGCGTTGGGAGGGAATGCTTGCACTCAGCCGCAGGAGGCTTCCTCCCTCGACGCAAGCACGCACGCAGCGACAGAGCACTGGCCCTGGCCCATGTGAGCGGCTACAGCCTGCGTCAACGGCTCCAGCCTACTTGAACGCCTACTTGCAACGCCTACTTGCAACGCCTACAGACCCTACCCCCCGCTCGCCCTCGGATCGCCACCTAGCCAGAAAGAGAGTGGGCAGCCCAGCGCGGCCGCAGTGGCACGCTGGGGCCGGCGTCACGGCACACGCGTTGCGCCACATGACACAGATGACACAGGTTGCCGCGCGCAGCCTGCCCGGCGCTGCCGCATGCAGCAGAGGAGATGCTAGGGACCGGGGCCACAGGGCGGTGCATGCCTGCCAGCGCGGGCGAGGAACGGTGGAAAAGGTGATGAGCTGCGGCGTGAGCTGCTCCATGAGCGCGGGATACTGGTCCTGCGACAAGTCCTTGCCCTCCTCGGCCGCTTGCCCGTCGTGTCGTGCTTCCTCTGCGCCCGAGGACGTGGGCAGGCGCAAGTCTGTTTGCGCCCCACCACCCCCTCTTAGTTGCCAGTGTCAAAGTCCACACTCAGGCCGCGCGGCACAGGGTCAGTAGGCGATGGTGTAGGCGAGGGGCGACGCGACCTGTAGCATCCGTGGGGGCAGAGTAGCCGAGGAAGACGTTGGCAAAGTGGGTGCGGTTGGCCCACAGGTAGATGCCCAGCGAGCCTGCGTGCGAGGTGGAGACGAAGTCTCCCGAGGGCGACATGGCCACTCCTGTGACTGCGCGGTCGAACCGCACCTGCCGCCAGCCATTCCCTGTCACACCGCTGCGCCCACTCCAAGGCCTGGGCGCGCCGAGCTGCTCCGCGCGGCCTGATGCCTGTATTGCATCTCCACTCTATTCCAGCTCCACTCTCCTCCCTCCTCCCTCTCCGCGCCTCCGAGTGGGCATGCACTGACACCAAGCACATTGGCCCAAGCACATTGGCGCCAGCCTTCAAGGCAGCCTTGGCCGTGCGCTCGCCCTGTCTTGCCGTGCGTCTCTGCCTACCGCAAGTGTACTTCTAATATAACACACTCCTAAGGGGGGATCTTTTGAAGACTGGTCACGTGAGCATGGGGGCGCGCGCAAGGCAGGCAGGCAGGCAGCCAGCCAGCCAGCCAGCAAGCAAGAGGGGCAAGGGCGGGCAGGCACCCAGTCGATGAGGCGGGCGGTGGGGATATCGTAGATGCGCAGAGAGCGGTCGGCCGAGGCGGTGATGACCCAGCGCCCGTCCCCGGACAGGCACACATCGGTGATGCGATTGGTGTGCCCTTGGAAGACGCGCACCAAGCGTCGCGAAGACACGTCGTACACCCGCACCTTGAGGTCGTCGCAGCACACAGCGAGCAACGAGTTGTCGCGGTTGAGCTGCATCTGGGTGACGGGCGACGCGGTTTCGAACGAGTGGAGCAAACGGCGCTCCTCAAAGTCCCAGAGCTTGACGCTGCCGTCGAAGGACGCAGAGATGACCATTTCATTCAGGCCCGTCACCTCCACGCCGTGGATGCTGCCGGTGTGCCCAACTGGGGCCTCGGCCCAGAACGTCCCGCGGTGCGCGCCCGACTGCATGTTGAACTTGTCGACGCGCCCGCACGCATAGCCGACCAGCCCGTAGTTGCCGCACCCCGTCACGCACACCGCCTGCCGTGCCCCGCACGCTTTAGATCACCCCACTGCCTGCCCCTGCTGCCTGCTCCTGGCGCATAGCACAGCCAGTCTGCAAGCCAGAGCAAGCCAGCGCATGCAAGCGCAAGCCAGCGCAAGCCAGAGCAAGCCAGAGCATGCCAGAGCATCCTCCCAGGTGCCACCTGCGTACATGAATGACAGCAAGTTTGAGCCAGAGCGCCCTGGCCTACGTCAACGCCTGCTGTCCCTGTCCAAGAGGATCACTGTCCGGGAGGACTGCCGCGCTCTAGGGTGAGGGGGGGCGGGGGGAGAGAGGACCTTAGCATGCGTGGTCTCGTGGAGCTGTGGGGCGCCCTTGCTGCGAACGCGAGGCACGAAATCCACCACCTGCCCTGGCAGGCGGCCGGGAACGCGCTTGAAGGGGTCGACCTTGGGGCCGTCCTCGCCCACTGCTGCCTTGTGCGCAGCCTGGTAATCCAGGGGCGGCGGTCGCAGCACGTGCTTGCCCAGGACCGCGTTCTTGTAGCGCCAGGTGTACGCGCGATTGTCGTCGTGATGGCACGTGAGCACGTTGCACCAGTCCTTCTCCCGCTGCCGGCACGCCGCAAAGTCGACGACCGGGTTGAGCTTGAGCTCCTGGCTCTTCTTGTCCAGGGTTTTGGCCTTCTTTTCCACGCGGCCCTGCGACATCTCGCGGCTCTGCTGGTCTTGGATGGTCGAGAAGATGCGAAAGGAGCGGTCCTGCCCGGCGGAGAGGAGCGTGTGCTGCGAGTAGTAGCGCACGCGCGTCGGGGGCGCGCTGTGCCCGTTGCGCATGCGGAGCAGGCGGGCGCTGCCGTCGTCCTGGTCAAAGATCCACATCTTGACCGCATTGTCGGCGCCCGAGGTCAGGAGAATCGGCTCGCCCTGGAGGAATGTGGTGGTGCACACGTGGCTGTCGTGCGCCTGCGGCATGGAGGCTATCAGGCGCTCCTCCTCCAGGTTCCAGACATACACGCCCCCGTTGGACGAGCCCGAGGCCAGCACCGAGGTGTTGTCGGTGCGGAAGGACAGGTCCGTGACCGAGCCGTCGTGCTGCGTAAATTCTAACAGGGTCTCGTCGAACTTGATGTTGCGCACGATGATGCGCCCGTCCATGAGCCCCACGGCCACCACGTCTACGGCAGGCGACTGCGCAATGGCCGTCACCGAGGCACCGAGCGGCGCGAAACGGTGCACGCACTTGCCACTGCGGACATTGAGGATGAAGAGCGAGCCCTCCTCGTCGCCGAGCAGGAGTTTGTTGAGGTACGACTGCGGATGCACCCACGCGGTCAGCTTGGCCGCCGCGCGACTGCCCTTTGCGGTCACCCCGCAGCCGGCCAGGTCCACGCGCAGCAGCTCCTCGGACGTCTTGACGTCGAAGCCCACCACCGCGCCGTCGATGCTGTGCACAAAGAGCATGTCGCCAACCACGAGCAGGTGCGAGATGTTGGCGGCGAGCGGCCCAAGCTGCCCGACCTGCTTGCCGCGCTTGAACCTGTGCACCACCGCGCCCGACGCCGCAAACGTCAAGTCGCCGTGCACCTCGAGCGCCTTGATGCCGCGCGCCGTCGCGGGCGACGACACGAAGAGCAGCCGGAGGCTCTTGCAGTCGTACACCTGGAACCCTGAGGGAGGACGAGCGCGCGCGCCTCAGCGGGGGGGCGAGCCACCAGAGCACACACGGCATGGTATGCGCACAGGGAGGGAGACCATTCTTGACCGACGTCGTCACAAAGTTCTCGACGCCGCGCTTGAGCACGGGGCACTTGAGTGGCAGGGCGACGACGCCCACGGCACGGAACGCCTCGAGCACCCGCGACCGCTCGTTCCCCGTCGCCATCGCCGCCCGCCCCGTCCACTGATTGATGCACGTGAAGCTAGTTCGTGACGCGGACCGCGAGAGCGGGTGTGAGAGGGGGCCAAGTGGCGTGCGCCCGGCGGCCCCGCAGTTGCGTCGTGGCCGCGATGGTCTCAACCCCCCCCCCAATGCAAGCCGCCCGGCCGCGCAGTCGTCAGCGGTGCCGGCACGCGACTCTCCGAGCGCCGCGCCACGCTCTGAGCGTCGCGTGCCTGCGGCCCCGTTGTTTACCCCCGCGGACGATGCGGCATGCGCACCGCCCCGCCAGGGCCCGCGGCGCGACCCCCTCCGAGCGCCCCTCCCCCATCCCCCGTGTGCCGCCCCGCTGGCGCGGGCGCCGCTGACGACCGCGCGGCCGCGCGCGCCGGCGAGCACAACAGGAGAGCGCCGAGGGCAAGGGCAAGAAGAGCAGGACGCCGAAGTCGGCGTCCAAACGCTCGAGCGCGCCGCCCGCGGGGCCGCGAGCGCCGAACCACGCGCACAAGCACACGCTCGAAAAGGATGAGCCCGACGTGCGCTCGCACCTGGCCGCGCCGCACGTCGAGTCGTTCAACTACTTCATCAACGAGGGCCTGCCGCAGGCCGTCAAAAACCTGCTGCCCATCACCATCGAGCGGCCCAACGAGGAGGGCGGGGCTCAGCGACTGACGATGAGCATATCGTCCGTGCGCATGTCGTCGCCCATCAAGAGCGAGGACTGCAAGGACCCGCGAATGCTGCCGAGCGAGTGCCGTCACCTTCGCCTGGTCTCCCCCAGCCCCGCGGCGCGTCTACGCGCCGACGCCGGTGCCGCATACACACGACACGTCTGCCGTGTCGTGTGTATGCGGCACCGGCGTCGGCGTGTGCGTTTTCGCGCACGCGTGTTGGCGCGAGAGCGGTGCGGGTGCGCAGGCGGGCGCGACACCGCGCCTGGCCGCGCCTGCGCAGCGCTGCGGGCTGCGGCAAGCGCAGGCGCAGCTTGTGTCTGGCGTTTCGGACAGGGCTGACGTGTGCACCTCGCTCTGCGCGGGCACGCCCAGACATATAAAGCACCCTTGTATGCGACACTGGTGTTCTCGCTGGAGGGCGGCGGGAGCGTGGAGGTGGACAGGCGGGTGGGGAGCGTGCCGCTCATGGTCAAGTCGCGGCACTGCCACCTGTACGGCATGTCGCAGAGCCAGCTCGTCAAAATGGGCGAGGAGCCGTACGAATTTGGGGGCTACTTTATCGCGAACGGCAACGAGAAGGCGGTGCGTTTGCTGTCGATGCAGCGCCGCAACTACGTCATGGCCATCGTCCGCCCCTCCTTCACCAAGCGCGGCACCCAGTACACCAAGTTCGGCTGCATGCTGCGCTGTGTCCGCAATGATCAGACTGGCTCCACGGTCACGCTGCATTACCTGAACACGGGCAACTGCACGCTGTCGGTCAAGATCCGGAAGCAGGAGTACCTCATCCCGGCCGTCCTCATCCTCAAGGCCCTGACAGGGAGCAGCGACCACCAGATCTACCAGCACGTCATGGGTGGCGACGACTCCAACACCTTCCTCTCCGACCGCATCGAGGTGGCCCTGCGCGACGGCAACCGCTACGCGGGGCTTCGCAGCCGCGAACACTACTTGGCGTTCCTGGGGCAGCGCTTCCGGCCGCTTCTCGTCCGCGCCCTCTTCTTGCGCGACGACACCTCGGACGCTGACATGGGCCGCGCTCTCCTCGAGCACTTCATCTTTGTGCACCTCTCGACGGCAGAGGACAAGTGGAACCAGATGATCGTCATGATGCAGAAGCTCTACGCCCTCGTCTCCGGCTCCATCCAGCCCGACTCGCCCGACTCGCTGCACTGCCAAGAGGTGCTGCTGCCAGGGCACCTCATGACCATGATGTGCAAAGAAAAGCTCCAGGACTACCTTCTCGCCCTCAAGGAGGTGTACGACAAGGACGTGCGCACGGCCAAGCTGGGCCTGAGCAAGAATGCGGACAAGATCAACCTGGCCGACCGCGACTACTACGAGTCCCTGGTCATGCGCAACAGCCTCGACATCGGCCGCAAGCTCGAGTACTTTATGGCCACCGGCAACCTGATCTCGCAGAGCGGGCTGGACCTGTCGCAGGTCTCGGGCTACACGATCGTGGCCGAGCGGCTCAACTTCCTGCGTTACCTGTCGCACTACCGCTCCATTCACCGCGGGCAGTTCTTCACCACCATGAAGTCCACAGCCGTCCGCAAGCTCCTCCCCGAGTCTTGGGGCTTTGTCTGCCCTGTCCACACCCCCGATGGAGGCCCGTGCGGGCTGCTCAATCACTTGACGTCCGTCTGCCAGATCCGCTCCTCACCGGTGTCGGCAGAGCAGCTGGACGGCGTGGTGGATGCCTTGTATTCGGTTGGTGTGTCGCCGGTGGGCGCGAGCGGGGTGCAGGTAGTGCTCAGCAAGGACCACCTCCCGGTCCTGCTCGACGGCCGCCTCGTGGGGCGATGCCACGCGTCCGACGCCAAGCGAGTGGTGGCGGCGATGCGCGACATCAAGGCGTCGGCGTGGGCCGCGTCCTCGGCAGCGCCCGCCTCGCGTCGCGTGCCTGAGTTTCTCGAGCTCAGCCTTGTGCCGCCCCGCACCAATGGGCTGTGGGCGGGAGTGTTTGTCTTTACGACGCCCGGGCGCATGATGCGGCCGGTGATGCAGCTGCACAGCGGGCGGCACGAGTGGATCGGGACCTTCGAGCAGATCCACATGGACATTGCCGTCATGCCCAAGGAAGTCGACCCGCGGCAGCACACGCACATGGAGTTGAGCCCCATGAACATGCTGAGCGTGGTGGCGCAGTGCACGCCCTTTTCGGACATGAACCAGTCGCCTCGCAACATGTACCAGTGCCAGATGGGAAAGCAGACCATGGGCTCGCCCATGTTCGCCTACAACCATCGCACGGACAACAAGAGCTACCGCATCCTGACCCCCCAGATGCCGTTGGTGCGCAATGCGGCCCAGGACACCTTCCGCATGGACGATTACCCCATGGGCGCGAACGCGGTTGTGGCCGTCATTTCGTACACGGGGTACGACATGGAGGACGCCATGATCATCAACAAGGCGGCCTACGACCGAGGCTTTGGTGCCGGTCATGTCTACACCTACACCATCGTCGACCTCGACAAGAGTGCGCCCAAAGGCTCCCGGTGCCTCTCCCCCCCTCCGCCTTGCTCCCCCCCACCTTGCTCCTTCACCCTCTCCTCGACTGCAGGAGTAGGTGATGCTGCCTGCTAGACTATCTCTGTCTAGGGCTCGAGTGTCTAGTGTGCGTGCTCCACATGCACGCCTTGCAGGACCGAAAGCAGATGGCAGAGAGAGAGAGGGGGGGAGAGCGAGAGGGAGGGAGGGAGGGAGGGAGAGAGAGAACAGATGGCAGAGAGAGAGCGAGCGAGAGAGAGAGAGAGCAGAAGGCAAAGAGAGGCGGCGGGGCGGCGTCAGAGAGATGCCTCTGATGCCTGACCTGTGCTGGCATGGCAGCTTTGCGAATCCTAAAGGCGACGGATACGTGGAGCACCTGGGCCCCGATGGCCTGCCGGAGGTGGGGAGCAAGCTGCAGCAAGGCATGGCTCTCTGGCGCGCGGTCCTGTCTCCCCCACCCCGTCACCCTGCCGCCTGTCCCGTGCCACGAGGAGCGTGTGCGCCGTGCGTGTGAGGAGCGCCTGCACTGGCACTGGCGACCGAGCTTGCGCGTGCCAGCATCGTGCTGCACCAGCTCCCTTGACGTCGTGATGTTTGTAAATGCTCTGGAGGGGCATTGGAATGGCGCATGCACGTGCTGTAGTAGTTGGGGGTTGCCGTGACGGCAGAGAGTGCGGTGCGGTGGAGCAGGTGGACCCGACAACAGGAAAGAGCAAGACCGGGATGGTGAAGAGCGCTGAGGACATTCAGGTAGATCAAGTGCGCCTCATGGGCGACGGCCCCGGGAAACCGCTGTTGCGCGTGGGCATCAAATTGCGCTACGACCGCAGGCCCATCATCGGCGACAAGTTTTCGAGCCGCCACGGGCAAAAGGGAGTGCTGTCGACGCTCTGGCCCGCCCACAACATGCCCTTTTCCGAAAACGGTATCATTCCGGACGTGATCATCAACCCGAACGCGTTCCCATCGCGCATGACAATAGGCATGCTCATCGAGAGCATGGCGGGCAAGTCCGGCGCCATGCACGGCTTCTTTCCCGATTCCACCCCCTTCCGCTTTGACGAGGATAACCGGGCCGTCGACTACTTTGGCCACCAGCTCAAGGAGGCCGGTATCTTATCCCTGTCCCAGCCTGTCCTGTTGCAGCATGTCCTGTTGCACCCTGCGCGCGCCGCCCCCCCCCTTCTCCGCTCTTGCACCCTGACTGTGGCCAGCATTACGGATGACGTGTCCGCTCTGGAAAGAAGAGGCGTGCGGTGCCGTGCTTGCATAGGCGTTGCAACAGGGGTCTCTCCCGCATACTCACGTTTATACATACCGCGTCCTGCGCTCCTCACGCAGGTTACAACTTCTATGGCACTGAGACATTATACTCGGGCTTGAGTGGGAAGATGATGGAAGCTGAGATCTTTATGGGCGTTGTCTACTACCAGCGCCTGCGCCACATGGTGTCCGACAAGTACCAGGTAGCGCGTGCAGAACA
>Ga0115006_10003144_pt1 | contig 11131 bp, 6 predicted proteins | sample ArcOceMetagenome_3_FD_88943 | JGI IMG/M metagenome (GOLD analysis project Ga0115006, IMG submission 88943) | Marine eukaryotic phytoplankton communities from Arctic Ocean - Arctic Ocean- Svalbard ARC20M Metagenome | ecosystem: Environmental > Aquatic > Marine > Oceanic | place: Arctic Ocean...
AAGAGGCCTATCATATGGCAAAACAGACCTATCATATGGCAAAAGAGGCCTATCACCTTTGTTCAGCCAGATCGACATACGTCTGATCGCGGCTGTCCTCCTCATCACGTTTACTGAAAATAGACGAGAGAGCCCACTTGGATTTTTTCGGGTCCTTGTCCTCCAACGCCACATCTGCTTCTATCAGCCTAAAAGACCGACAAAGGGTTTAGGGTTTAGGGTTTAGGGTTTTTTCGGGTCCTTGTCCTCCAACGCCACATCTGCTTCTATCAGCCTAAAAAGACCGACAAAAAAGGTGTAGGGGTATAGGTTAGCGAGAGAGAGAACAAGAGAGGGAGGAAGGGCGGGAGGGAGGGAGAGAGAAAGAGAGAGAAAGAGAGAGAGAGAGAGTACCGAAACAGCCAGGTGGAGGGGATAATAGAGTCAGAAAAGGTACCCAAAAAAAAGGTGTAGGGGTATAGGTGGGGTACCGAGACAGCCAAGTATCAAGCTCGTAGCCTGCGTTGTGGTAGGAGGGAGCGCGGGAGGGAGGGAGAGAGGGAGAGAGAGAGAGAGAGAGAGAGAGAGAGCGAGAGAGAGGTACCGAGACAGCCAAGTATCAAGCTCGTAGCCTGCGTTGTGGTAGGACTCTGAGAACTCGTCGAAGTGTTGTCCGCTCCACAACGGCGGGAAAAGAATTCGAACCTGGCGGCGCAGAAATCGTCCACAGACACCAACACAGACACCATTATGGTGTATAGGTTAGAAGGCTTTAGGGTTTAGGGTTCAACACAGACACCACCACAGACACCACCACAGACACCAACACACGGACACAGACACAGACACACGGACACCAGCCACAGCCACACAGACACAGCCACAGCAACAGACACACCGACACAAAGCTTAGACGCACTCTCACCAGGATCCGTCTGCACCCTAAACTCTAAACCCCAAACCCTAAACCCCAAACCCTAGACCGCGGTCACGGACACTCACTCTCACCAGGATACGCCCCACACAGGGTTTAGGGTTTGGGGTTTAGGGTTTAGGGTTTAGGGTCACGGACACGCACTCTCACCAGGATAAGCCCCACACAGTAGACATCGTACTTGGCCCACTCAGCCTCGTCGATAAACTGCTCTGGGGGGGCATAGCGGGGGTCGCAGGGGGACTTGTTGTAGTCGTAGCCGACGCGCTCCCGGATGCCCATGGCGGCGGCAGACCCGAAGTCAATCAGCAGAAGCTCGTCCTTTGAGACGAAGATGTTGAAGGGCTTGATGTCCCGATGCGCCACGCCGGCCTTCTCCAAGTCGAGGCAGTGCTTGAGCAGCTGCCGCGCGACCAAATTCACCAGCCTGCGGAGCGAGGGCATGTCGCCGTCCACCAGGTCGTTAATGCCCAGGGCCTTCGCCAGCGGCTGCAACGAGTAGCACTCGTCGCACTCAAGCAGCAGGTCCTCGAGCGTGGTGCCCTCCAGAAACTCCCACACCAGCCATCGCTTGCCCTGCTTTGTCATCATGCCCAGGTAGGGGGCGCAGGCGTTCGGGCAGCTCTCCATGACCAGATCGTTGATGTAGGATTCCGTCGACAGGTAGGCCGCGGCCAGCTCATCGTGCTCCACCATCTGCTTCGAGCGCTCCTTCTTGACATACTTGACAGGGTCCAGCGGGTCCTGCGTCCCGTCCTTGGCGCGCTTCACCACGGCCTTCTTGCCCTTGTGCTTGCCCGCGGTGAACTCGGCCATGAACACCTCCCCGTACGTGCCGTCGCCGAGCATCTGGTTGTAGTCGACAGCCAGCTCGTCGCCGTTCACGACTGTGCGGTGCTTTGCGTCGTGCTTCCACCAGCTCGACACGGAGAGAGCGTCCAGCACCGCCTTGTTGGGCTGCGGCTTGTCCGACTTTGTGATCGTGCTGGAGGGCAGCCCGTTGTTGGGCCCGGTGAGCGCGCTCGCGTCGGGGCGCCCCCCGACGTTGACGAGGCGTGTCCCGGTCTTCACTTCCTCCTGCTGGCTCTCCATGCGCACTGCGACTGCGTGCCGGCGTGGCCCCCCACAGCTGCGCAATGCCGGCACCGTGCGCCTGTGGTGTTGCTGCTGCTGCGGCATCACGCCCGCGGCCGGCGCAAAGGCCAGTGCGGGCGAGGCCAGCGCCGCGGCCGCAAGGATGGCTGCTGTGCGCGTGCACGCCATGTCGTCCTGCCCTCCCTTCTGCTCCCCACCGTCTGCGCCCTCCCTGATTGTTTACGACTGTTGCAGTTGTAATCTTCTCCGTTTGCTGACTGAAAAAAAGAATCTGTCGAACCGCTCAGACATTTAAGAATCAGCGATTCATAGGATAATTGTTTTTTGAATTTGTATTGAAAATAATATATTTATAGCTCATTATGAGGTAACGGGTTAAATACGTCGGGTTTATATTGAGTGGGACAAATTTGGTTTGAGTGAGTTGGCACGAACTGAGTGCCGAGCGTTGACGGAGGAAGGGACCGAGACATAACGGAGACCGGCCGGCGCGGAGGCGTGACACACGCGCCCGGGTTCCGCCGGGCGGAGGAGCTCTCGTCGGGGATGGCAGCCCAGCTGAAGCGCGCGGCAATGCGCCTGCTCGGCGTGCCCGTCGGCCGCGCTGGCGCCAGCCGCCGGCACCCGGAGCAGCCGAGGCCGCGGGCCACGCGCGCCGTCTTCCCGGGGGTGGCGCCGCGGGACGAGGACAGCGCCATCCTGCACGAGGTCGCCATTCCGCCCGAGGACGCGGACGTGACAGCGCAGGGCTGCCGGGGCCACACGGGCTACGACCGGCGGCACATGACTATCGACCCGCGCCATCCCATCTCGCCGAACCAGCAGTCTACGTGGGAGGGGGATGAGTCGGTGTTTGCGGCGGACCTGGCCACGGAAATCTGGCACAGGCTCACGCGGTAGGGTGCTGTCTCCGCGCCCGCGCCGCGCGGCCGCGGCTCTGCCTCGCGTGGTGCGCGGGAGGCTTGCTGCCCTGCACGGTCCTCGCTGTGATTCATGCCCTGCCGGGCAGCAGTGCCATCGGTTGAGATAGTGCTGACGAGGCAGCGGCCGTGCCTCTGTGCGCGGCCTGCTTCCTGCGCCCACACAGAGTGATGAGCTGGCCCTGGCTCCTCGCAACCCAGCTGGCGGTCGAAGTCGTGGGCTTCCTTTTCTACAGCACCGTGCTCATGCTGATCGCCTTGGCCTCGGAATCGCATGTAAGAAGACAGCTGCGTGCGCGCATGCGCGTGCGTCGCGATACGCAGACGACCTGTTTCGCCCACGCCCTTGCTGCAGCGGGTCTTGAGTGTGTTGCGCTGTTGCAGGACGCTGGAGCTTCGACAGCTGCGGTCTTTGGGCGGAAAGTGCTGCTGTGCTTGGCCACTCTGCGGCTGAACACTGACGCTATTTTCGGGTTCCAAGAAAGCGCAACTAGCAGCCCACTTGAAATCTTAGTGTTGTCCGTCGGTGAGTGTGGGGGTGAGAGATAGTTGTGTTTGAGTGGGGGGTCTCTTTCCGTGGCGTTGCGTGTCCCCTCCTCGCGAGTTGGACCGGCGTAGGCTGCACAGGCGCCCGACTACGCCATGAGGGCGCCACTGAGCCACCCGCATGTACACAGCATGCTGGTTTCACTGGCTCTTGTTGACTGTCAGCGCAGCCGTCATCGTAGCACGTGCTCTCCGGCCTGTTCAACAGCTTGTCTTTGCTCCAGGTTCCCTCGCATGCGTCGTACACACTGCGTGCGATTACGCCAAGACATCACTCCAATACTCGCATGCCGGGCGTACGGGCGTGGTTTCGTCGCTTACGATCTATCGTGCGGTGGCAGATTGCGTAGTAAATCATGAAGAGCTGGCAATACGCATCTGCTGTCCCCGTTGGCGCACAGTCAGCCTCCACAACATTTCTGTTTCCGTGTGTGCCATGGTAGAAGGGCGCACTGTGCCGCTGAAATTGCTAAATGGCATCAGCACTTGGCCGTTGTGGGTCGGCGGCGCCATTCCTATGACCATCCGCCACGGTGATCACCCTAAATTCTAAAACAAGTACGCAATGCTGCGATCAGTGAAAGTGCAATCCTCCAGTTCAGATTACGTACCCACGCGAGCACAGACGCAGGAAGCGCAGCTTCAGATTGCAAGAGCATTGTGCATGAGCATTGACTGCACGTACACGGCAGATGTCAGAAGCGCGGAATCGCCCTTCAACCCAAAGAGCAAGTTTGGAGGCTACGACAAGGTGATGGTTGTGATGGTGCACGTTCGCGCCGAAGATCAGGATGGAAACCCCATTTCGCAAGGTTATCAGGTGATGCTCCCAATCTACAGCTTCAAGAACTAAATGCGCAACATGCCATCACACACCGCTGTCCAGGCAGTGCGTTCTGGCGTTTGCGTAGCTTGTCCCTTGAGCTTGTCCCGCTCGCCGAACACGGAATGCGTATCTGATGGATTAAGTCTTTTCTGCTTCTCGTTTCTCTTGGACACGGCAGTATCGCAATCCAGACTGGAGCTTCGTGGCAAAACTCAGTAGCAAGGAAGTTCACACGTCTACGGGCGGCGCGACCTTCCCGCGAATTCTGCGAGGTGCCAAATTCAGGGATCAAACGCGCCTTTTCAAGGTCGAGAATGGAAGTGGTGATCTTGAGACTGTAACATCAGGTATGTGTCTGTCTGTGCGGAGTTCGTGAATGGGCACGTGCGCTTGTGGGAGAGATGATCACGTTCTTGCGCGCCACGTTTGAATTCTCGACGTGCGCAGCACCGTTTATGTGTGCCGATATGGATTCTTTCGTGAGGATCGTCAAGAGTGAGCCCCCGAAAGAGGCCGCCGAGGGAGCAGACGGGTATGACGAAGAAGAGGAAGATGCGGAGGCGCAGCGTAAGCGGGAGGTGCGCAATCGTGTTTGCCTGCATGCGCACATGCAGAGAGAACACCCAGGCTAGAACGAATGCACGCTAGCTCACATATGTGAGCCATATGCGAATAATTACACAAGGTTGTGATCAGAATTTTGCTGCCACATGCCTGTTTCCGTTCATGCCTGCGCGTCTCCACATGAACACACTTGCTGCTGGTGTCTTTGTTTGTACAGGAGGAGCAGGCGCGGAAGCGTGAGCAGGAGCTTTTGCTGGAGAAAGAGCAAAGAGAGATCAAGCTGAACATGATGCTACAGACCCTGCAGGTACAGTGCACGTTTAGAGTGCAGGAGTGCCTTGGTCGAGTGTCACGGCATTCCTGTTCTCCACAATCCGATCTTTGCACTCAAATGCCGCACACGAAAGCTGTCGATGACATTCTGTTGTGCTGAGTGTCGTTATTTCCACTGAATCAAAATTTGCTGTAATCACGGCAGAATCTCGAGAGTCAACAGCACACTCTCTACACCTACTGCCACATTCTTTACATGTCCAGTCAGCAGCAGCAACAACAAATGATCAAACAAGTTGCGGCATCCCCCAAGCAGCAAACACTCGTTTCAACCCCTCCGCTCTCGGTATTCTCTGGGCCCAGGTCGCCAACTCGAATGCCTGAGGCGCTGTTTTCGCCTCACGCGATGACCCCTGCGCGCTTGTCGGGAGAGGGAGGGTTGCTGGAGGGTCGTACGTCGCAGAGCAGCCTACGCTACTCCGGAAGCAATCAAAGGACAATGGACAGGGATTGGGAAAGGGAACGAGCGGACGACATGGAACGCGAGCAGAAGCGCGAGCGCTTGAGTGAGCGAGAACAAGGTCGGAGCGTATCCTTTGACACAAGTCCTAGTCGGCGGGACGAGGAGAGAGGTAGCCATTTGGGAGGGGGGGCTCCTAAGCGAGGAAGAATAGTTATTGATGGGATGGTAGTAGATGCCAATCTTCTTCGATCGGCGCTCACGGGGGGCAGTGCTAGTGGCGCGGGAGGGGCGGGGTTGACAGATGGTGTTGGAAAAGTGAAGGTAGATGGGAGTGAAAGAAGTAATCGTGAGAAAACCGAGGTCCAGGGCCGAGGCGTGACGAGCTCAGAGGAAAAGGTAGGAGAGGAGGTGCTTCACATAACTGGCAGAGACGTCAGTAACATTCTGCGCACGGGAGAGGGAGCGGGGAGCCGCAGCACGCCAAGAGAGCTGTCAGATCCATTTCAGCACTCTTCGGATGACAGACGCGGCCCGCAGAGCAATGAGGAGGAGGCAACAGGTCTCAGGGAAACATCTGTACTGCGGAGCGAGAGCACAGCTCGGGATTTCGACGTTGGGCATCTTGGGTCTGAGCGTGAGCGGGGGGGTACAGGGCCACTAGGTGCGAGTCCAAGAGAGAGCGGGTCAGAAAGAGACATCAGGCTGGCTGAACTGGAAAGAGAAGCACGCGAACTCCAAGGACGACTGGCTGAAAAGGTTGAAAGTGATTGTGCTTGTGTTCTCCATGTTTTTGTTTGTTCCTTGGTGATTTAGTGTCTTGTCCGTCCTACACGCTGGTATACTTGCGTTCAGCTGCATGCCGTCGTGCCTTGCTGACTGCATGCATCGAATTTGCTACTTCAGGGCATTATCGTCAGCGCGTCTCCCCGGGATGCTTCCAATCGAATCGCTGAGGGTGGCATGCCTGAAAATATGCAAGGGAGCCCGCACAGAGTTCTAGGAAGCCAAGATCTGGACAGGGGAGGGTTGGGTGTAGGCGCCAGTGCCTCCTTGCTTGGTGGCGTCCTGTCAGACTTAGAGCAATCTCGGGAAAGAGGCTGGGGCAGGGAAAGTGCACAAGCAGAGGCAGGCTGGGAAAACGCAGATCTTCTCATGCCCACACCGCCAAGAACTACTCGGCTGACGCCGCTGCCTGCTGTCGGGCTCAGGGGCAGGGACGGTTTTTGATCATTTGTACCCAAGGAGGGGAGAGAGAAACCCGACCAGGTGATCAAACGACTTGGAACAATGGGGTCAGAGTACCGGTAATGCTGAGTGATTAAAAGAGTGTTGGTGTCCAGACTAAGGCACGACATTACGAGCGAGCCAGAGATGGGGCTGAACTTGGGCAATTCAGACCTTTTGCACAGAGACAGATCTGAGCTTGTTAACTTATTCCATCAATAATGCTGTAGCGTGGCGCACTTACTGTGCAGAGAGCCATGGACGCACATTTGGATTCCGTGCGAGTGTCTGTGTGAACGCTGTCCTGTGTCTGCCGTTGCGGCATCCTTGGGCGCGCACATGCGGGCGATTTTTCTGGTGTGGTTTCTTTGCACGTAATGCATCACGCGATCGCGTGCCAAAACGAGGCACAGATCGAGTCTCTCTCACAAGGTTCCTACTACGCAATCTCCCTGTGCCTGTGCCTCATCTTGAGTTTTGGGCATTGTAGCTCTTGGCGAAGGAAGGGAAAGTGCGCTGTCGCAACCTATCCACCTGCAAGGCAAACGGGAAAAAATCAGGGCCATCAAATGTCTCCTCTGTCATCCTCCACCCAGTCAAATCGATGAGGAGGAAGCAGGCAGCACGAAAGGGAGCTCAAAATGCAAGAACGAACAACGCGTGCAGGGGGTTTTGCATCCGGGCCCTAGTGTGCAAAGCGCAAGGATCGCAATGAGATTATGAGTAAGCAGGGCTGGGCTCGTGGTACCTCGGCCTTGAGGATGGCAATATCCTCAGATTGCTGGCGCGCCTCCTCCAGCACCAACCGCCGCCACACGACCTCCTGCATCTTGTACTCACGGTCATCTGCACTGTCTTCCTCGCTCCGACGCACACGCATGATCTTCTCGCGTTGCGCAACCGACACTGCCAAATCCTGCACGTATTCGGTGAGCTTGTTGTTCTCGAGCTCCTTCTCGCGGATCTGCTTGTGGGCCCTGAAAAGACGCGATTTCATGTCTTGCACCTTGAGCTCATGCAGCTTCTGGCTGTGGTCCATCTGTTTTTCGAGTGTGTGGATCTGGGCCTGCTTTCGATCGTCAGCACCGCCCTTGATGACACTCTGCAGGTCCTTTGTGACCCACAGCAGCTGCACGTACTTGATGTTTTCCGTCACTTCGATCGCCTTGAAGTCGAGCATCTCGTTGTGCCATGACACGCCATGGATTTTGTTGCGGAAGGACTTTGTCTCCGCCATCATCTCCACCTTTGTCGCGCCCAGCCCCTCAATGATGCTGTTGAGCTGGGAAATCTGCGACCCCTCCATCATTGCCGCGTCAAACGTTTCATCAAGGAGCTGTTCCATGTCCACCTCCACCTGCCCTTGCTTCAGGTCCAGCAGCATCACAAGATTGAACGCCTCCATCTCGCGCTCTTCCTGTAGCTTGTGCAGGTCGTCATTCAGCTTATCACACAGCTCGACGGCATCCTTGTGCAGCATCTGCAGCTCCTGCAGTCGGCTGTTGAGCTCCATCAGCTCCGCTGCCATTCGCTTCACCTGCAGCTCTGTGTCGATCTTACGCTCGCGCAGCTCGTCGAGACGCTGCGAGAGCCCCGGCACCATGCCTTCAATGTTCTCTGCGTCCCAGTCTAGGCGCTCGGGCCGGGGGAAGGCCTCTTCTTTCGCCAGCGCGATGGCTGCGTACGGATTTCGGCTGAGATGCGCACGGTCAGGCCCGCCTAGCGATTCGTGCGAGTACGATCGCCGTTTGAACAGCTTGATCAGATCGTCGGCGAAGGGGTATTCTCCAACTTCCTTCTTGAAGGCCCTGTCGCAGGCTTTGTCTTCAGCCAGGACGGTTTCGTAGGTGAGCCTGAAGTCGTCGATCTCCTGGCGCTGCAGCGACACGGCAGCGGCCGTGGTGTTGAGGTCGAGCTGCGCGGTGTCGGCGTGGCGAGATAGCTCGCGGATCTTGAGCTCGCGATCATCGTCACGAACGATGGCCTGCCAAAGCAGCACCACCTCAAGCTCGACCGCGTCAATGTTCCGCTGCACGCCCAGCTTGACATCAGCGAGGTCAGAGAGCGCCTTGTGGAAATCTTCGATCAGCTGCTGCATGTCGGCCTTGATTTTCTTGGCCTCGGCCTCGAGCGCCTTGCGCTGCTTATCCTCGTCCTCGGCCGCATTCTTCTCCTTCTTGTCGTACTCGAGCTTCAGCTTGATCTGCTCGTCGCTCAGCTGTTCGTTGGGGGTGTCATAAAACGCAGGCTTCTCGTCAAGGACACTGTGATCGTCCATTTTGCGTGCCTCGAGCGTCCCGTACATCATGTCATTCAACGCACGCCCCACGGCATCATCGCTTCCGGCTGCTGCCTGGCGCGCGCGCTCGTCAGCCTCTTCGGCCTCTTTCGCCGCACGCTCTGCCGCACTGAGGTACTTGGGCGCCGAAATCTCACTGTCGTGCACTTCCAGCTGCTTGCCCTCCTCCGAGGGGGCCAGGGCATACGCGTCGTCAACCTCGAGCTTTTCCGTGCCCGTTTTGGCGAATATGAAGAGGCTGCAGGCCTCCTTGATTTCGGCGAGGCGCGCTTTCTTCTCATCCAGCTTGTCGATGACAGACGACTTGTCCTTGATGGCCTTCTTGAGCTTCTCGTTGAAGTCTTCCTTCAAGCTGCGTATCCGGCTGCGCTGCAGCTCGACCTGATTCAGACGCTGCTGGCGCGTTGAGAGCTGCAGGGCGTCGTACAAGAGCACCTCATCCCCGCTCTTCTTCTTTCCCTCCGCAGCACCCGCCTCCCCCTCTCCCTCGGCATCCTCATCCCCGTCCTCGTCCGCAACCTTGGCCTCGCTCTTCTTCGCGCCCCCCTTGCCCCCCCTCTCCGCCATGATGCGCTGCATCTCGGCCTGGCTCATCCGGAGGCTATCCGAATGGTTCGTGGGCAGGCCATTCTCCTTGGCGAGGCCCTCCTCCGCCATTTCCAAGCGCCGCATTATCCGGACGCGTTTGAGCCGCGTCTCCTCCTCCTTGCTCAACTTTGCCACGGGGTAGCTTTCGATCCTGAGCCCCGGCGGCGCGCTGCTATCCAGAGGCACTAAAGACAAGAGCGCCGTCTCCATGGTATCATTGCAGTTGGCCTTGATCTTTTTCGCCAGCAGCTCGCGCAGGGCGTTTTCGCGTTGAATTGTCCGGGTGACACGCAAAGCCTCGGCGTCCGCCAGCGCCACCTTGCGGTCCTTTTCTGCCACGTCGATGGTCAATTCACCGCGCTCGAGTCTCTCCATTTCTGGGCACGTTTTGTTGTGCTGGAGGATACCCTCGAAAGTTTCTTTCAGCTTCGCCAGGTCTGCCAGGACCTTAGTTCCAGCTTCACTGTGGGATGCTATTCCTGCATCCGCTGAAACTGCCACGCCGGGGGGCGCTCCGCCGTCTGGCCCCCACTGTTCCCACAACACCGGTCCTAGGCCAGCCCCCCCCCTCGCGCCCCCGCCGGCTGCATCCTCTTTTGACACCACAGGTGCCGCAGCTAACAGCCCCGACGCCGGCGCCGGGAGGGACGGCCGCGGGGGGGGAAGGGACCCGTCAAGCGCCTGTGATAGAAGGGACCCATCGCGCCCAGCAGAGACGATCCAGCCCCGTAAGATGCCTGCACCCACAGCCACACCCGACACGCCGCCGCGCCCAACCACCATGGGCTCGTAGTGAAGATTGGCGGACGGCTCTGCGCTCAGACCTCCTTTGATTGCAGCGGCCGCTCCAGTGTGCCGTGTCACCACCGGCGCAGCAGCCCCAAGGGATGATTGGTTACGGAGCGTGATGGAGCCGTCACGCGCACCCGCGAGCACAACAGCGTTGCCCCGATGATCGCTGCCGGCAGCAACAGCTGTACCCATGCTCGTGCTGCCTTTCCATTCAGATACCAATTCCGCAGAGAAGCCGCCGGTCACGCTGACGGTCCAGCATCGCAGGCCTCGATCAGCGCACCACCCCGTTAGCCGCACCGTGCTATCGTCGGTCCCGGATTCAAGGGTAAAGGACTGCACGCTTGCCGACACGCGCACGGCCTCTGTAGCGAGCTTCAATTGCCCCGCTGTTGCACTGGTTGCGCCGTCTGGCAGTGCCATTCGCAACAGCTCGCCTGCGCTCGTGGTTGCCAGCAGCACATTGCCGTGCATCTGCATGTGGAGCAGGCTGGATGCGCCGTCTGCTGACGGGTTCATGACGCGCCCAACGGGCACGATCCCCGGCGACCCACCCTGGACGCGGCTCAACGCAATGTACCCATCTTTGCCACCCAGTGCTGCACTCGCAACCCACTGCTTGGATACG
>Ga0115006_10003147_pt1 | contig 11127 bp, 16 predicted proteins | sample ArcOceMetagenome_3_FD_88943 | JGI IMG/M metagenome (GOLD analysis project Ga0115006, IMG submission 88943) | Marine eukaryotic phytoplankton communities from Arctic Ocean - Arctic Ocean- Svalbard ARC20M Metagenome | ecosystem: Environmental > Aquatic > Marine > Oceanic | place: Arctic Ocean...
CAGCATCAGCGCCGGGCCGCCGAGAGTTCGTTATCTTGTCTAAGCTAGGTAGTAATCTGGGGCCGTAGGCGTAGGGGCGCGGGGACGGCGGAGCGGGATGGCTCTCGCCGCTTGGCGGGGCAAGGCGCGGGTCACCTACATCAACGGCATCCGCACGGGGGAACGGGAGTGCCGCGAGCATGCTGAGCACATCGGCGCGCTGTTCGCCTCGCCGTGCTACGCCTTCTGGAACAAGACGGCGGTATGCGCAGCCGTCGCGGCCTGCCTGTGCTTGGGTCGGGCGGTGCGGGGGACGGTGCGGGGTACGAGTCGGGTGGCTATGGGCATCTGCCCACCGGGTGTGGGCGGCATTGCTGCGCGGGGCGGGCTTTGTGCAGCGCTGCCCCTGGACTGACAGGCCGCGCGGCTGTTGCCACCGCGCTCGCGCTCGCGCAGGGCGCCTTGTCGGACCTGTCGCAGGCAGCGCTGCAAAAGGTGTTTTCGGCCGACACCGAGGAGGTGCGGCAGCTGGCAAAACACCTCTCAACGCACCTCGACGCGATGGGGGGCGACGGCTTGCTGGTGCACATTGCACACAGTCAGGGCGCGCTGATCACGTCCTTGTGCCGGCGCCACCTCACCGTCGCACAGCGCGCCCGCATACACGTCATCGTGCTCGGCGGCGCCGCCAGCATCTCCGACCGCGAGTTTGGCAGTGCCGTCAACTACTATTGCACGAACGAGGTCTGGCACCACCGCGCGCTTCTCGGGTCTCTGGCGAGCACGGCGAACCGCCCAGTGCTCGCCGCCCAGCGCGCTCACGGGACTTGGCGCGGCGCCCTGTGGAGCGAGACTTGTGCGCTGACCGGAGCGTTGAAAAAAGTTGACTAGGGGTTCAGCACGAGGAAAACGTTGATCTTCTAGAGGGGTTTAGCACAGACACGCACGCAATGCTCATAGGACCAACTGTCCTGAAGACTCGCATTGCACTGGGCAGCCGATGCTGTACATCGACTCGCGTGCCTCACGTGCCTGGCGCCTGCTCGAGTCACGCTCGGCCCAACCGCGAGCCAGGGGGGGCGACGCGGCGCCCCTGGCGTCTGCAGCCACCGCCAGAAACCAAGCGCAAAAATCGACGGACAAGGAGGTGCACGCGCGCGCAGCTGACAGCGACAAACCGGCGGAGGCGATTTCCAGGCAGGCAGCTCCGGGGGCAGCTGTTGCTGAGGGAGTGTGGCGGCGCTTGCTTGCCGTGGGGCCGGGGCGCGGTGCTGCCTCGCACAGCGACCAGCAGCATGCGCAGTCACTGCAAGGTGCTGTTGGCGTCGACTTTGAGGGTGCTCGCTTCACGTTCCTGCGGCCCGTGCATCGAGGTCTGGTTTCCTCCCAATGAGTGCACACACTACATTTCCGGCACTTTCCTCTCTTGTTGCCGCCATCCCGACGCAAGTACTTGTCCTAGGATCAACTGTTTTGAAGACTCGCCCCCTTCTTTCCGCTCACGCGCGCTGTTGGCCGGCTGGATTTGGCAGATAGGTTTGGCATCGAAGACCACCTGATCACCAACGAAGCCTACCTGCGCGCGCTGCGCTTCGAGGCAAACGAGTTTCGCCAACGATACCTTTGGTTCTGGCAGCGCCTGCGCTGGAATTATTTCCAGCCCCTCTCGCACCGCGCACCGGCCTCTACTGAGCCGGGGGCAGGCTCGGGCCCACCTGGGATCATGCGGTGGGGCAGCACCAACCCCGGGGCGCACACTAGTGCCCAGAGCCTGCATACACCCGCCACGGCATTCAAGGAGGGCCAGGGCACGGGCGCACACGGCGTGGACAGAGCCGGTGGCACTGGGTTGGCTGCAAGAGAGTCTGAGGGCGCATCCGACGTGCCGGGCGAGGAGGGATGGGCACAGCACGTGCTGGGGGCTAGTTGGATCAGACGCGTCTTTCCGCGGATGGGCACGCACACGAACTCATCTACCGCCTGCCTCCAGGAGCCGTCGGCTCCACCCGGAGATGCTCGGCATGCAGCAGGTGCAGTCAGAGAGGCGGGCGACAAGGAGCGGGTGGCACGCGTGGAGATGGAGGGCGCCAATGACAAGGCTGAGAGCGTGAGCCACCGGCAACAAGACGGCAAGAGCTGGTGGGAGGATTTGAAGTCGGGACTGCGCGCCATGCGGCACGGCGAGCACACGCCGCCTTCTGACCTCGAGCCAGGCGATGCTGCAGCGAGCGAGCATGAGCCCCCCCCCGCGCATCCCGCGCATCCCGCGCCCGTGGACAGTGTCAGCAAAAGTGGAGGCAAGCCAAATCCTGGAACTGGGAACAGCGCCGCATGCACGGTTTCAGAGAGAGTGGCGGGCAGGGCCTGTCCACCGACATCGGCAGCGGTGGATGGAGCCGAGACGCCTGGTGCCCGGTTGCCTCTACAACGTTCGCGCCTTTGACAGGTGCTGCGATAAAAGTTGAGGAAATCCACACACACGAGTTCGTCCTTGGTTCCGAGGCTTTAACAGGTTGATCCTAAGAGTAAGGGCAGACTAGCAGCAATTCTGCAAGGATCTTGTTTGAAGTCACACTCCAACCAAAATTTCCTTGTGTCTATTTACACTGACGGGGCTAGGGAAGGGAGGGTGCACGGGCGCAAGGAGGGGCCGCCTAAGACGGCAGCGTCCACTTGCCCCGGACCGCCAACGAGCGCATGAGCTGCAGCGCTAGCTTGCTCACCCCAAACACCAGCCCATCAAATGGCCGGCACATTGTGAGACACGTCATCAGATGGCAGCGCATGCCATGCGCATCCGACACCTCACATGCCAGGGACGTGACCTCTAGCACTCCGCCCCGCGCTGCCTCCCCCCCCTCCCCCCCCCCGGCTCCCTGTTCGTATCGGGTGTCGCCTGGAGGCATTGATGACGGACTGACTGACCAGCAGGCTTGCCACATGAGCATTCGACGGCCGGCCATGCGGCGACCGAGGCCGGGGCAGCAAACGCGCAGTCTGCAAACACCCCACTCTCCTGTTCAGCCGCGAGGTGCGCGGCGCTTTGGGTGCAGTAGCCAAGGCGCACGCGGGCGCACGCGGGTGAGCGCAATCAGAGACTAAGGCGCACCTCCTGGCGGCACAGTCAGCATGCAACGACGTGAGCCAGGCCGCACTTAATCCGCACACACGCACCACTGACCAGCCCGCTATGCGCGCAACTCGGAGCCCGCCAGCAGCTGAGTACGGCACCAGATCGCCTGCGGTCCCCGCACCATCGCCCCCCCCCGCCACGTCAGCGCCCCGAGGTTGTCGCTTCCGCATTTGTCAGCCCCGTACATTGCGAACGAGGGATGCAGATGCCACCGACGATGGGCATTGGGGGAGCAGGGGCGGGAACCTGCGAGATACGAGACGGCGAGAGAGATTAAGGCAGCATGCCCCATGGCTGCTGCTGCCATCCCTGTCTCGGGCCTGCGCGCGGCCGCGACCAAGCTGTCTAGCACGTTCTCCACGCCAGGTGGGGGACTGCACGCGCCAGCGCATCTCGGCGTGGGAGTGCACTCGGCCACAAGGAGCGGGCCTATCATGACGCGGTAGGCCCCGGGGAGAGCACCTGCCGAGCCGTCATCACTCGCGGCCTCGTCTGTAGGCAGCAGGTCACGAACTGCCGGATCAGCTGCCACGTGGGCTGCTGCCTTGCGATGCGTGGCAGCAAGTATGGCAGAGGACCAACAGCCGGCGGCGAGAGAACATACCAACACGTGGCGCAAAGGCACGTGTGATATCCAGGGATCCGTGAGGTCGGGGTGCGCGGCGATGATAGCCCCCAGACGCACACCGAGTCCCAGCGCCTGCAGCCCCATCGCTACCAGCGCCCCCCAGCATGGCCACCAATCCCCGCACCACACGCGCAGGCACGCATGCGCAACCAGACGCACACGACACCGCCAATGGACACGTGTCAGGCTTCTCGCACAGGCGGCAAAGATCATTGTCGCGTGGGCGCGCGCACGCGAGCACAGGCATGCGCGGCACGGAGCGGGCGCGCGAGGGCATACAATAGGGGCGTGCTCATGGGCGTACACACACACACACACACCCACACACACACACACACACACACTGGGCATGCACAGGGCATTCACACACAAACACACACGGGAAATACACAGTACACACACACACACACACACACACCTCACGCACCTGCAAAGCGGCAATGCGAGGAATGGCATGCTAGCAAGAGCACTTCGGCGCCGGCGCTGGCTCGCTCCGAGCTCCCATCCTGTTCGCACCAGTGCTCCACGGGCTCCGGCGCCCCTGACGCCTCCGCACCGCCTGCCTCTGCAGCGGTCCCGGCCCGCCGCGCCAGCCCTCGTGTGGCCGGTCGCGCGGGGTCTTCGCCGACGCTCTCAGGCGCGTCGGGCAGGTGCGAGTGATGGTCGGACGCCTTGCCGCTCCTGCGCACCGCAGCACCAAGTCAGGCGCACCCGCTGCCGCTGCAAGGCCGCGTTCTCCATAGTGCTTGCGCCCTCGGAGTGTCGCCAACACGGTATTGTCAAAAGTGTGGTCCCGATGCGGCCGGCTGACGCCCCTGTGTCAGCCGGCGGGTCGGGGAGCGCTAGTTGACGTGCTAGCGCCGCGTGAGCACGCGGTGCGGGTGTTCCGTCGCATCACCGCGGGACAGGGCGGGCACGCACGCGGGCTTCCTGCTGGCTGCACACAGGCTGGGGCGGCGCGAGGGGCGGTGCGTGCGGCGAGCTCGTCGTCCTACCAGTCGTGGGTCTCCAGCAGCACGGCGGCGCACGCAGCCGCCACCAGGCCCGCGCGTCCGAGCCACTCGATTCGCACAGCAGTAGCCGGGTGGCCGCCGCCGCCGTCGCCGCCGCCGCCCCGCGGCAGCAGCGCCGCGAGGACCAGCGCGGCGGTGTTTGTCAGCGCGACCTGGCAGCCCGTGGCCAGCAGGAAGCGCTTTGACAGGGCGAAGCCGTCCGCGTCGGAGCCCGCCGCCGCCAGCGCCGCGAGGGGCGGCAGCACCCAGGCGCCACCGCCCACATCCCACTCCGCCAGCTGCCGTGCAGCCCGTGCTCAGCACACACCAGCGCGTGCGGCAGGTGTGCATGCACTGCGCCCGCAGCGCAGGTATGCATGCGCTACGCCTTGCTGTTTTCACGCCCTTCACCTGCATGCCCCCTGTGGCCGCGACCCCCACGCACCTGCCACAGGCGAGCGCCGGCCCCGGGATGTCCCGCCGGCCCCTCGCCCTGCCCCTCCTCGCCGAGGTACTCGGGCGACATGTTTGCGCCGGAGACTTCGCGGCAAAAACCCACGAACAAGAGCAAAAACAAAAAACGGTAATCCACGAACAAAGCAAAAACGTGGTTCAGGGTGGCCTCCATAGTGTACAAGAATGCTGAAGAAGGTGCGCCCGGAGGAGGAGCCGCAGGGTGCAGCGCGCGCGCTCGCGGGCGGTGTGCGGCGGATCATGTGTGGCCGGTAATGACGGTGTGGTCTGTGCGCCTGCACAGGGTGCCCTCGTGGCTGCGCTGGCACTGTCCCTCGCGCCGGAGGGCGATGCCTTTGTGGCCCCAGGGGCGCTGCGCGTTCCCGGGCTGCGCCCGCGCGCGGCTGCCACCGCGTCGCGCCCGGCGCGCCGGGGCGTGACCGCGCCGCGGATGAGCGACCTGAGCGACATGACACTCGAGATGCTCAAGCGCGTCGAGAAGACGCTGGACGAGCTCGACGACATCACGCTCGCTCGGGTGAGCTGCGCCCGGCCACGCGCGCCCGCCCCCCGCGCCGCGCGAGCGCGCGCGCCGTCTGCCGCGTGCCAAACGCGCAAACCTGGGGGGGCAGCGCGCGTGTCGTGGCCAGCCTGACCCGTCCCCTGCTGCTGCGGCTGTTGCCCGCGAACCCACCCCGCGCGTGCGTGCCTGGCAGTTGCAAGGCGTGTGCCAGCAGGTGGCAGACAAGTGCGATAAGAAGCGCGGCCCGAACGCAATGGGCCCGCCCAAGAAGGTAGACTATGCAAACAAGAGCTTTGATGAGATCGAAGCGGAGAACGATGCCTACTTTGGCCTCGACAATGACGAGCAACTGGAGGACGTCATGCCCCCACCGCGCGCAAAGGCCGCTGCCGCTGCCGCTCCCGCTCCCGCGCCGTCGGCGCCCGCACGGGCGCCCGCCCCGACGCCTGCCCCCCGGGCGCCTGCTCCGGCATCTCCCGATTCTAGTCTCGACAAGGACGGCCGGCTCAACTCGCAGCCTAGCCGCGTGCAGGTGTGTGCGTGCGTGGACACCTGCGCGGCAAGCCAGCAGCTAGCGGGAGGTAACGGATGAGGCGCCTGCGGTGCGCAGAACTCCATGAACTTGGCACCCCCCATCGTGGAGGATCCGAATGGCCGCAAATTCTCCAAGTACCTGCCGCCCCAATCCGAGACAAAGATCGACAAGAAGGCAACCGTTGGTCTCGAGCGCTCGCGCGCGTGCTGCAGTGTCCGCGTGTCAGTGCAAGCCGCAGTGTGCTGGTGATGCCGACAGCCGCACCTGACATGTCCCGCGCCTGAATCGCGGTGCGCCATCGCAGAAAGCTTCGTGTCCGAGGACGAGTGGACGCAGGCATACATCAAGGAGTTCGGCGCTCCGCCCCCTGAGGTTCCCCTCATCGACGACGAGACCCCGCGCCCTGGTATGCGCCCGCTGTGCGCTTCCCGCCCTGGACGGGGCTGGTGACGAGCAGGGCGAGCATCTGCCTCCCCGCAGCCTGTGCAACAGCAACGAGCGCTGGGTCCGCCGGCGTGTATACTGACGGTGCCGGTGTGCAGCGGGAGGAGCCGAAGACTCGTTTGCGGAGGTGCGTAACATTCAGGCCCAGGCCGGCTCATACCCGACCTCGGAGGCGTACTATGATGCGCTCAACGCGGCTATGGCCCGTTGGAGAAACACGCGGCAAGGTGAGCCAAGCGCCGCCCCCCGGCGCCTGTATGTGCGCGCGTCTGCGCCTGCGCCTGCTCGTGTTCACGCCTCGCCCGCAGTGTGCGTTTGCGCTGGAGGCGGCCGGCAATCGAGGAACGGCCTCGTGCGGTTCGCGCCTGGCGGTGCGCATGCGTCTGATGACGCGACCGCGCTGGCACGTGACAGAGAGCGGAGGGCTGGTTGGGGCCGTGGTGTCGGACCGGTACATGGACCAGCTCGCCTCCATGAAGCCCTTTGAGGAGCAGCAGGGCAAGAAGTTCTCGCTCGGCTGCATGCTGGTGGAAAGGAAGGGGACGGATGACGAGGGCAACGAGAGGGGTGTGCTGGTCACGACGCAGGTGGACCCGCCGGGCACTCTCGGCATGGCAGGCGTCGAGAAGGGCGACGCTGTCCTCGCGCTCAACGGCGTGGACGTGGAGAATTACGATGACCTTAGAAAGGCGATGGCCAAGATACACGCTGCGGGCCACATGACTGTAGAAGTCGTGATCCAGCGGCAGGCAGTGGGGGCGCCGGAGCTCCTCACTGTCACGTCGTAAGCACGTGTCGCGGCCGCTGCCCGTCTCAGGTAGGCACACAAGACACGCAGCTCCTTGAGAGCGCGTTGGTTGTGTGTGTGTGACAATCTCCGCATTAGCTTCATTCGCACGTGGGAATTTTTGTGAGGCCACAGATAATGAAGAGTGATTCATTCCCCAACCATCCTGTCCTGCACGACCCCCTCCAAAAGGCCCGGGCAACCGCTTGGAAAAAGGTGTTTTGTTCCTAGGTGTCGCCAGGCCTGGAGCACCCACGGCAGCGTCTTCAAGACGCTGCAACACGGCCACGTGAGCGTTAGAGCCCGGCGACATGCTCGTGCGCCGCCCGGCTGCCTGTGGGGCGCTAGCCGCTAGCGCCCTCCTGCAGCCTCAAGCTTGCTGCGCCGGCCTATGCTCCGCGGGTTGCCCCGCAGGCTAAAGCGCAAGCTCAAGTTTGCTGCGCCGGCCTACGCTCCGCGGGTTGCCCCGCAGGCTAAAGCGCCAGCTCAAGTTTGCTGCGCCGGCCTATGCTCCGCGGGTTCCTGCGCCGGCCTATGCTCCGCGGGTTGCCCCGCAGGCTAAAGCGCCAGCCCAGCTTTTCCGCGAACGGTCTCAGACGTGAGACCGGCTGAGGGCGCCCCCAGCCCTGTTCCCGGCGCCCCGCCAAGGGGGCATCGACCCATCGACCCATCTCTCCAACTCTATCAATCTATGTACAGCCCCATCCGCGCCCACGCCAGCCCCGGCGGCAGCGCTCACTGCATGGCACACACGCGAGCCGGGCAGCGCGCGCAAGCCGGGGCTACCGTCCTCATAGCACCGGAAAGGCGTCCAGCTGCATCTGAACCCAGCTGGTCGGCCCTGGGTCAGGTTCAGGCGCCTCCAGCCGCGCCGCCGCCTCTGCGTGCGAGGCCGCTGCCGCCCGCCGCGACGCCTCCTCCAGGCCCGGCGCGGTGCCGGCGGCGCCGGGGCCCGTCTTGAGCCGCTTGAGCGGCGCCGGCTGCGCTGCTGGCTGCGTGGCGTGGCTGTCCATCGGCCTGCCCGCTGCTCAGCTCCGCATTGCTCCGCTTCCCCCACACCGCCCGCGCCCGCTGAGCACACTAATATTATTAGTCTATCTCTTTTGCCCATTTAGGTCTCTTTTGCCAATTAGTCTGTCTCTTTTGCTCAATAGGTCCCTAAGGAAACAGAAATCCTCTTTCCCGATGAGGCCTCATCCTCGGCTCGACCTCGACCAGTGCTCCGCGGGGCGGGAAAGAGGGCCCGGGGACAGGAGGGGGCTTGCTGCAAGAGCGAGGCGACATGCTCTGGGCACTCCAGGCCGAGGCTGTCCGTGCGTCCGACCCGCAGCGCGGGGCCGCGGCCCCGTCGCACGGCGAAGCGGCCGTGCCGGGCCCCGTCTGCGACGGGGCAAACATCATCATCGAGCTGTCGAGCGGGGACGAGATCGACAGCGCGCGGGGCTCGCCGCCCGCGCAAAGCGCGGGGGGGGGGCAGGTCGACGCAGCGCCAGCGGCCGAGCGCCGGGACGGCAAGCGGCCGCGCGTCGAGTCGCCCCCGCCCGGGCTGGAGCGAGAGGGCGGGAGCGCGTCGTGTGGAGCTGCGACCAACGCGGGGGGTAGCGCCGAGGAGGCGGAGCCGCCCCCCGCCGCGGCGCACGAGAAATGCGGCAACGTCACGGAGTCGGACGAAGACGACGACGACGCAACGCGGCCGCCCCCGAGTCGCGACTGGGAGGACAAACTCGTCACGGCCAAGTTTGACTACACGCAGCAGGCCGACGACGAGATGAGCTTCGCAGCCGGCGACAAGTTTTCTGTGCTCGGCCACGGGCTCTACGTGGGGTGGCTGCACGTGGAAGCGCACTCCGCCCCAGTGTCGGGTCGCAAAGGCAAAGCCCCGGCCGTTGAGTGTGCGGGCAAGAGCGGGCTCGTGCCGACGAACCACCTGGAGCCCTGCACAGCGGCGTGGGGCTGGGAGGCGCAGCACAACGACGAGCTCAGCTTCCAGGAGGGCGACTTGCTGGTGGTGCTGGGCCGATCAGGGGACGAGGGGTGGCTATACGCCGACCTGCTGGCGCGGGACGACGAGCCCACGCGTCGCGGGCTCGTCCCGTCCCACTACCTCGTGTCGGCCGGCGCCCAGCATGGTGCAGACCCAGGAGAATGCGCGGACGCACACGACGCCGGCGCCTCTTCGTCGTGCGCCACGCATGGCCCCAAGAAGGGCGCTGCGGGCAGCAGCGTCAAGAGGCCAAAACCGTGGCCCGTGTCGGGAGGTGGGAGGCCGAAGGCTGGTAAGAGGGCGGCGTGCGGAGGCGCGTCAGGCGCAGCAGGCCCGTCCGCAGGCGCAGCGGGCACAGCGGGCCCGTCCGCCGCCGCAGCTGCTCCCGCCGCGTCGGCGGCGCCTGCCGCATCGGGGCAGAAGAGCGACAGGACATCCGCAGCACGCGCCGACAACCTGGCGCTGTCTTGCTCCGTTTGCGTGCTGTGCCAGGGCGTGAACAAGGCGAAGAGCGGCGGCGGCGGCGGGGGGGGGAGCGGAGATGGTGCCGGAAACCCTTGCGGGCGCCTGATTGGGCCTCTGCAGATGGGGAGCAAGGAGGTGTCGGTGCATAGCATGTGCTATCACTTTTGCCCCAAGGCGCAAGAGGACCAGGACATTGCGCCTCCGGAGGCGGCGGAGAACATCAACTTGGAGCTGTTGCAGGCGCAGGTCCGGCAGGCCAGCAGGCAGGTTTGCGAGATATGCAAAGGGCCCGGCGCGGCAATCGCATGCATGTCCTGTCTGTCCCAGCGTGCACCCAAGTACTACCATCTGCAGTGCGCCGATAACGCGCAGCTCGTAGAATGGCACACATTCTCAAAAGTCAGTGTCCTAGTACATTTACCCAATCGAGACGCTGTATATCGGCTGTTGAGAATTTTGGTATGCATTGGTGGCATGACCATAGACGCGCGGGGGTTCTCTGTGGACTGACTTATTAGAATTTTTGTGTTTTGGTAGGCACTGGTGGCACAATTATAGCCGCGCCGTTGTGCACTGCCCGGCGCATGCCGATCCAAAGTGCATGGTATGGTGGCCAAAGCAGGATATTGATGAGACACCGCCTGGATGGTATGATGTTGCCGTGGTCGACGGGCCTAAAGAGGTGCATGCGTATGTGTATGTCTCTCTGTATACATGTGTACACGTGTTTGTCTGTGCCTAATTCTACACACACACACGCACGCACGCACGCACACAAACGCACACAAACGCACACACGCACACAGGGCCTCATCACCATCCATTATGCGAAAAGGCCTTGGGGGTTTGAGGAGTTGAACCTGCATGCAGTCAAGATGCGTTTCAAGGGAAAGCCCAGCGTAGAGTGGACGCGCACCCAGGCGTTTGCAAACCTTCTCAAGGCTCGTTTTAACTCCGAGTCTGACCAAGTCTGCCAGGTTTGGGCGACACACACATACACACATGCACACATGCACATGCACACATGCACATGCACACACGCGCATGCACACACGCACATGCACACACACATGCACACACGCACATGCACGCACGCACATGCACACGTTCTCAAGGCTGGGCGTAATTGAGTGTGTGCCTAAGCAATTCAGTGTGTGCATCAGTGTGCCAGGCGTTGGCAGCAATCTGCACGTGGACACACACG
>Ga0115006_10003148_pt1 | contig 11124 bp, 17 predicted proteins | sample ArcOceMetagenome_3_FD_88943 | JGI IMG/M metagenome (GOLD analysis project Ga0115006, IMG submission 88943) | Marine eukaryotic phytoplankton communities from Arctic Ocean - Arctic Ocean- Svalbard ARC20M Metagenome | ecosystem: Environmental > Aquatic > Marine > Oceanic | place: Arctic Ocean...
CGAATCGCCTCCTCAGTGCCGTGGTATGGGTGGCCTGGGCATACTCCAAGTAAGCCCTATGCCGGGTTGAACACGGTGACGGAAGGTTCACATCCCTGGTTGAGCCCAGTCTTCTTACGTAGGGCTCCTCTCTCTCCCTCACCCTCCGCGCTCCCTCTCATTCCATGCATCACACCACTTGCACAAACTTGGATCCAGCTCTTCGTCTGTGAGCATCGCGCCTGCCTACAGAAAACACGCACACGGCCCAGACACGGCGCCCGAGAGCAACGAGACGCCGCTGCAGGTGCGACAGCCGCCTCCAGCGCGTATTTTTTGTTGCTCTCTGGGATGATCTGCCATCATCATCATCCATGTAGCTCCACTCTCTCACGCTCTCTCAACTCACACCTCCTTCCTCACTAGCTCGTTCACTCGCTGGCTCACGCTCGCACCTGTAACGTGGCGGCGGCGTCGGCCAGCGCACCCCGCACGGCCTCCACCGCCTCCTCCGGCATGTGCGACAGTGCCGCCGCCACCGTGTCCGCGTAGCTCCCCGCCAGCAGGCTCGCCAGCCGCGCCGCGTCCGCTCGCACCACTGCCAACTGCTCCGGAGTGGCCGCCGCCGCCCACTCCACTGCTGCTGCGCTGGCGCCCCCCCTCGCCGCCTCGCCGCCTGCTCCGCCTGCTCCTCCCCCGCCAGCGCCCGCCGATGTGTTTGTCCCCGCCCTGTCGTTACCCGCCGCCGCCTGCGACAGAGTCGCCCGCCGCACCGCATGCACGAGTTAGATATCGGCAAGGCCGTGAACGTCAACGCAAACATGGACTCAGATCCACGTGGCGTGCTCAAGGACACGTGGGGCCATTGCAGGCTCGTCCAACGCTCGTCCCAACTGTTCGTTTGGCCTCAGCCGAAATCACCGTCTGTGAGGACAGCCGTTCTAGGCAACAAACGAGTGGAGTCGCTCAACAAACAAATGCGAGTCCAGTTAAAAAAGCGCAACTCCGCGTGGAAGCACAGACAGACAGCACCACGTGTCTATACACACGTAGAGCTCTGACCTCCCTTCCGTCACCGTCACTTCTTCACACGCACACGTGTCACATATTGGATATGCATCACTCACCCCAGCCGCCGCCGCCGCCGCCGTGGAGGAGCGATGCGTCAGCGCCGCGGCCAGCCAGCCGCCGTAGCGCGCTACGATCTGCAGCGCCAGTCGCAGGAAGCGGTCCGCCAGCGGAGCCACGTACAGCTCCGCGCTCCAGCACTGCTGCAGCCCGGCCCACGCCGCCGCCGTTGCCGCCAATTGGAATTGCGACCCCGCCGCCGCCTGCGAAAACTCAACACCCAACACCGTCCGATTCCCGAATCAGTCAGCAGTTCAGCCAAAGCACCGTCAACGCAGCGGCTGTCGAACGTGGCCTTGCCTGCAGGACTCTACCCACCCGAGAGCACACTCAGGAGCGCATTTGAGAGCACACCACTCAGAGCCACTCCATCGATCGTCGCCTTTTCAAAGCAGTCGGGGGTGTCAGCTGCGGCTCACTCCGCGCACCTTGCCCCCCGCCACCAACGGACTCCCAGCCAGCGCATCATCCAGCGCGCCCGCCACCTGCTGGAACCGTAGCGTGAAGTACACGGACAGATTCCAGCGCTTGAGGAAGCTGCCCACGGAGGCACTCGCCCGCAGCCGCTGCAGCGCCGCCGCGGACGGGCACAGCGCCTCCACGGCGTGGACCAAGTTCGTCGCCGCCGTGTAGTGGGCGAGAAACACCGCCGGGTCGCCGCAGCCGAACACCGCGGGCCGCGCCGCTGCCAGTTGAGTGTCCACTTCCGCCAGCAGCCCGTTGCCCAAAAAGTCGAACGCCTGCAGAGAGGGGAGCTCTGTGGTCATTGTTGTGGGTTGGATGAGTGCGAACAGGGACAGTGTGTGGGCTCCATTCGTCCTGGTCGAAACGGTTCTCTGGGACTCCATGTCATTGTGGTGGGCTGTGGGCTGGCTGAGTGCGAACAGAGACCGTGTGGACAATCCACTCATCAGACTAGCTAGGTCTGCGGACAAGGTCTGTCTCTGGTTTTCACCTGCATGGTCTCGTGCTTCTCGGGCATTGCCAGCAGCGCCCCGCAGTCGCGGCGCACGCCGGCCAATACGCCGTGCAGCAGCTTGGGCAGCGGCGTGTCGGCGGCGGCGGCGGCCAGCGCCTGTGACGAACGAGAGACGTCGGTGTGTTGCATTCGCACACGGGTCAGTCAGTCGCGCGGTGGTGTGGACGACCCGAACGTTATTACCGCCTCGGACGAACGCGAGCCTGGAGAGAGTCCGTGCTCTCCTTTCGCTGGCATGAACCGGCACCGTATGTTGGTGGCTGTTGGTGGATGAACCCGCACGTACCCTGCGGAACTGAGCGGGCGAGTGGGTTTCAGGGACGAGAGAGGTTTTCAGGGTTCGGGAGCTCGTTTCCAGCGAGCAACACTGTGCTTGCAAGGCAGCGCGGACGCCAGTTGTCGCTCACCTTGCTCCCTGTAGCGTGTGGGACCACCCCTGTCGATCGGAGCGCGTTCGCGACGGTATGGGTTAGGGAGCCGGACTCTCAGGCAGCAGCAAGCACCTTTTGGACGGCGGGCGCGACGGCGACATCGCGGACCACCGCCTCCGCCGCTGCCACGTCGTCCATGGCGGCGTACGCCAGCAGGCAGCGCAGCGCCACTGGAGAGTCGTCCCGCGTCAGCGCGCGCGCCAGGCACTCGCGCAGCGCCACCGCCAGCAACGCCTGCGACGCCTTGATGCGCGGCGTCATGCCCTGAACTAGCGGCAGCTCCGACCCGTGCGCCAGGTAGAACTTCAGCCGGTTCACCTGCGTCCGTTCGCGCGCCCGTGGGTGAGGTCGGTGAGGAGCTGCCGTTGTGGAGCGTTGTGGAGCCAGAGCAGAGGACGGGCGAGCTCTCGGTGAGCTTTCGGTGAGCGCAGTGGGTGCTCTCTGTGTACCTATTCGCAGATTCAGCTGTTCGAGCGCAGTGGAAACTGTGTCCCTATTCGCCCTGCGTCTCTGTTGGCGGCGAATTCCGCCTGTCGACGTATCGGGCGACTCTCTCACCTCGGCGGCGATGCGCTCGAGCAGGCGCGCGCGCGTGTGCTCTTTGTCGCTGTCGGTGTGGTCGGCGGACACGGGCGCGGCGGCATGCAGCTCCGCCAGCAGCTTCTCCACTTTGGCCGCCACGTTAGCCGTGTCTAGCATCAGCTCCAGCGTGGCTCGCGTCGCCGCCGCCTCCTGCGGGGCGCGGGGCAGGCGAGCGCGTGAGCGAAGCGAGGCAGAGAGAGACCGGATGGAGAGAGAGAGAGGTGGTGTTGGTGTGTGTGTGACGGCGCAAGCCAGCGATCTAGGCAGCGAGAGTGCGTGAGAGCGAGAAAACCGGTTGCGTGGCAACAATCCAGCCCCTGTTTGTGAAGAGTAGTATCTGGAGTCGTCAAGACTTGGACGCCCGGCCTCGGCAGCAGCTCTGGCCTCCGTCCGTCGCCGTTCACAGCTCTTCACAAACGCAACGCAAGCGAGAGATGGATGCGGTGAGGAGAGAAGGACAAGAGAGCGTGAGAAAGAGAGTGCCTGTCCCACCTGACGGCGCGCCAGCCCCTGGTTGATGGCGTCCAGCGAGGCGGCAGTGCGGTCGCGCGCGTGCTGCAGCTTAGCCTTGAGGTCGTGCAGCGGTGTGCGGATGCGCAGCACGGCGCCCTCCACGTCCACCAGGTTGGTCGACACGCTCACAAAGTCCGTGTAGTCCCTGCGCCACCGAGCACGCCCACTTCCGCCTTCAGTCACCAGACGCCAGTGTCGGTAAAGCGCGTCGGGGGGTGTGGGTGTGTGGGGAGGCTCGCCGTGCTGGGCTGGCAACCTGCACTGTGCTTTGTGGGCAAGTTTTTGCCGTGTGCCAGCTGCATGTCAGTCGTGCGAGGAGTGAGAGTGCCCGGCCGGCTTCTGGTCACGGGTCCGTGACGCTCGAGAGCGGTGTGGGCTGGTGTACTCTATCGTATACACCCTCCGTCACCCGACGTCTGCCTTGTTTGCTGACTAGAGCGACACGCCACAGCCGACGCCACCAAAGATCGGATATGTGGAAAATGTCACGTCAGTCGGGTGGGGTGCGCCCTGGACAGCACTCCGCCGCAATGGTGCGTGCTCTCAACGGTGGCGGCATCAGTCAGGCGTTCCATCCCGCGCGCAGAGCCGTCCCAGGGCGACGCCTCCGTCCCCGTGCGCCGCACCAAGCGACGGATACATTCGTTCACTCGTCACAGGACGCAGGCGAGTGAGTGATGGGTGCTTGCGGGTGGGGCGCGTGCAATGTCGATCCCAGGGAGGGCCCCACCGGTTGATGAGCTCCACTAGCTCGTTGTTGAGGTGCGCCAAGTGCGACTCCAACTCACTCGCCAGCATCTCCAGCGGCACCTGCCCGCCCACCACGCCCACATAGTCGGTCGTCCAGTGTCTCAGCTCAGGGTTTGGGCTCTGCTAGTTGCCTGGGCTCATTCGCTCTCATGCCCGGTGACGGATGCTCCCTCGCGGTAGCACGAGTGTTGCGAGTGTTGTGTGTGCACTGACGGTGACGCAGGGCGGGAAACGTCCAGAGGATCCCCGGTCACAGGTGGACCCTTTGAGCCCTTCACCCGCTGAGGCCGGCAGATGAGCTGCACTGCTAGTCACCCCCTCGACCCATCGCAGCACTCGCCCCAAGCACCCTCAGACTCACCCCAGCCCGCGAAGACCTAAACCCTTGATGCAGTACTTGACTCTTGAGGCAGCCATCCCATGGAGCTGGCACCGTTTCAGTGCTGCAGAGCTGCGCTAGAGCGATACTGCTGCAATGGGGCGATCCCACCGCTATCCCCCTGGGACCAGGACGGGGGCGCACGATCCGCCGGAGGTCGTTCACGTAGGCGTCAGCGTTGAACTCGGCGGCGGAGAAGGCGTCCTTGTGAAGCCACAGCGGTGCCGCAGTGTCCGCCGCCGCACCCGCCAGCAGGGTGGGCGCGCTCTTGCCATCGCCCAGCGTGAGATCCTTGGCCAGCGCCGCGCCCACGGCCGCCGCCTGCGCCTTTGAGGGCGACTTGGGCGACGGTGACATGGGTGCGGGGAGGTCTCCCGGAGGGACCGACGCCATGAGCTCTCGCCCGGAACGTCTGCAAAAGCAACTGTACTGCACTGCATGTCGTCCTCTTCCGAGGCCTCCAGCTCCTCCTCCGAGGCGTCGTCGTCGGAGGATGACTGGGCGGTTGAGCGGCGCGCGCGTCGTACTCACGTGGTCACCGTCGATGGCGAGGGTGCGCGCCCAAACCCTGCCGCCTGACGCCCACGCGGAGAGGGTAGGCTTTCTGCGATCGCAGCGGCACCGGGCAGGATGCACATGTGTCAGGGGCGAGCGTGCCGTGCGTCTCTCCACCCCTGCGCCACGGCACAACCCCCAACCTGCGACCGGATCTCTCCAGAGGCAGGGGCGGCCCAGGGGGCTGCCCAGGGGGCTGGGTGCGGGTCGTCGTACGGCACAGGCAATCCACAGAGGGCGTACGATTGGAGGAAGAGAGCCCTGACCAGACACACACGTTGGTGTCGTGCAGCCAAACTGCTCACCAAGAGCGCGAGGCAGCGTCTACGCAAGAAGAAGCTGATGGAGCAGCAGGCTAGCGGAGGACGTGCCCGCGCCGTGCCGGCCAAGGCGGCCAGGGCAGCCAAGGAGGTGAAGCCGGTCAAGGTGACGAAGGAGGTAAAGGCACCAGCCAAGGCGACGACGACGAAGGCCGTCAAGGCGGCGGCGGCGCGCAGCGGCGGGGTAGTGGCGTGGTGGGCGGCATTGATGGCTTGGATCACGCAGCTGTGGCGGGCGCTGTTCGGGCCCAAGGCGAAGGCGGCGGCGAAGGTGGCGAGCAAGGCGGCGAAGGCGGTGCCTGCGGCGGTGGCAGCCAAGCCCACACCGGTGGTTGCGGCGGCGACAAAGAAGACGTCTACTGCACCCGTGTCTGCACCCGCAGCGGCGGCGGTGACGAAGGCTGCGCCGACAGTGGCAGCCGGCGACGACGGCAAGGCGGCGGCGGAGGCGGCGCGGGCGGCGCGGGTGAAGGCGGAGGCGGAGGCGCGGGCGGCGGCGGCCAAGGCGAAGGCGGACGCGGCGGCGGCGGCGGCGGCGGCGGCGGCGGCGCGGGCAGCCAAGGAGGCCATCTCGGCGGAGCAGGTGCGCGAGAGACAACGGCATTGTTTACCTGCTACTCATCACACCCCACACACGTCTCTGCAAACAAAGAGTCTTCGCCTGGGGTCAGGTCAGGCTCCGCAGTGGACAGCAGCGTCACCGTGGGCTCCACGCGCTCACACTGACCCCCTCATTTTACGGCGGCGTTCGTGGGGTGTACGGGTATACGTACGTTACAGTGCGGGGGCGCGAGCTGGAAGAAGGGCCGCTTCCGCGTGGCGGAGGCGGACGGCGGCGGCGCGGACAGTCACTCTAGCGTGGTGCGCGCCGTGGCGATGCATGGCGAGCTGGTGGTTACAGGTGGTGCGGACGCCGCCGTGAAGCTGTGGGACTGGACGCACGACGGCGGGCTGCGCTACCGCCGCACGCTCACGGGCCACACCGACCGCGTGGAGGGCGTCACGGTGGACCAACATACGGGTGCGTGTGTGTGTGCGAGTGCTGCGTTGCGTGTTGCCCGAGGTGGGATCGGTGATGGGTGGGACGGTGATGCGTGACGGTGGACGGACTAACCCAGCCTACATGGCATGTAGGCTGTGTATGTCTCGCCACCGTGCACGCGTCACTTCCACCCCAAGTTAAGAGTCAGGAAGCCCACTTCCACTGCGGGCTCTCGCGGTTGAATTGGTCGAAGAAGACCTCTTCGTGTCTCGAGGAGGTTGTCTTCGACGAACTCAACCGCAAGGTCTCTCAGCGTTGCTCAGCCGGCTCACTTCCTTGACCGAGGAGCATGCGCGTTGCCCCGTCAGTGGGGGAAGCTTCCCTCCACCGAGGCAAGCCCCAAATCAACGCTCTCCCGTATTTGCGTCGTCGCTTAATGCGTGCAGTCGGCAGTCAAGGGCGGTAAATACTGCATATCGCATGGTATCACGACACCATGCGGCATGCAGTAGTCCGTAGCAGTGTCCTTCACCAGTGGAAGCCCAAAGCAACGCCATAAGCTGCCCTGTATTGTGCCGTCGCTTGACGCGAAAGCACGCAGTCGGTCCATGTCATTGAAGGAGGCACGTCTCACTGCTTATCGTACGGCAAATACACCATGCGGCATGCAGTAGTCCGTGGCACCTCCACCACTCCACACTGATGGCTGTTCGGGGGGGGGTTGAGCGGGCGGGCGGTCTCTCACCAGGAAAGGCGGTGAGTGCGTCGCGCGACAGCAGCCTGCGTGTGTGGGACGTGCAGCGCGGGCGCGAGGTGGCCAACGTGTACACGTACGACAACCTCGCGTGCCTGGCGCGGCGCTGCGCCGGCGGCACCGTGGCCGCGGGGACCAAGGCGGGGACGGTGGGCCTCTGGTGCGTGTCCCCTGCCCAGCGACTCGTGGCGTCGCAGTTGAGAATTGGTCGAAATACGTCCTGGCCAAACGGAGCAGGCATGTGCAGCTCCATTGCAGGTGCAACACAGGCGCCGACTGCAGCGCAGTCGACGTCTGTGTTGGGACGCAGAACATTGGGAGCCTGCGTGCGCACTTCTGGGCGGCGGCGGGTTCGACGCTTGCCCTTCCAGGGCACGAACGTGCATCTCTCAAAACTCCATCGCTCCAAAAGCAGCATCGTCTGCATCGCCTACGCCACTTACCCCTTAGTCGCTGCCGATTGTCTCCCCCCGACGTCGTCGCGCAGGAACTTGGAGACGAAGCGACGCCTCGCCACTCTGCGCGGGCACACGGAGGAGGTGACGTGTGTGACGGCGCTGGCGGCGGACGGCGAGCAGCCGCTGTGGGCGTCTGGCGCTTTGGACGCCACCGTGCGCCTGTGGGACGCGCGCACGCCCGCCGCCGCCGTCGCCTCGCTCGAGGGCTGCCGTCGACGAGTGTACGCCTCCACCCTCCCGACGTGTCAGTGGGTCTCGAGGAGTGCAACATCATGAACGGTACAGCGCCAATCCGCGTGGACCGACTATACGCAGGTTATCACGCAACAGTTCTTCGATTCTGCGGGGCTCCTCTCGTGAAATGGCTCATCGTGCACCTTCGCACCGCCCGCAGCCGCACCTGATGGTGTGGGTTGAGGGCCGACGGACGTGTACAATGGCCCTCTACACGCGCTCGCAGGGGTGTGCAGTGTTAGGACAGTGTCGACGAGCTTAGGGGCTTGGGGTTGGGCGTGGGGCGCACCCTGCAGGCTGTCGCTGGGCGCGCACGAGCACACGCTATGGGCCGGCGACTTCTCCGGTGCCGTCAAGGTGTTCGACGTGCGACAACCATCGCAGCCCGCGGCGCGCGTGGCGGTGACGCCGCTGGACGCCGGGGTGGGCTCCGCCCCCATCGCCGGTGTCAGCCTCAGCGCCGACGGCAAGCGCGCGTTCGCCGCCGCCGCCGCCTTCTGGGACGATGACGACGACGGCCCCGACGGCTGTGTGCAGGTGCGAGGCTCGGGTTAGGGGTTAGGGGTTAAGCTTAGGGGGGCTCGCGTACCTAGGCACTGTGGGTGTACGAGGATGGCGCGCGTTTCTGCCTCCGTCTCCTCCTCCGCTGCCTCCCGTCACCCGCACCTCCGCAGCCGCCCACCAGCCTCGTATTCTCCAAGCCTGCCGCCCGAGCACAACACATCCATCCTCAGTCGCGCTGCCCTCCCACGTCGACAGGTGTACAACCGCGGCGGGGAGGCGGCGGGCGAGTACATGTACACGCTGTGCATGGCGGGCGGGCTGGTGTCCGCCGTGGAGGATGACGGCGAGCGTGTGGTGGCGGGCCACGTGGGCGGCGGGCTGTCGGCGTGTCGGCTGCTGCCGGCGGCGGCGGCGGAGGCGGACGACGTCGTGGATGGGGAGGCGGTGGGATGCCAGGTGTTGTGAAGTAGCGGGTGACGGGTTGTACTGTACGGCTGATGAAACAGATGCATGCCGGCGTTTGAAACCCCCGCCAGGGTTCGCGAACGTGCAGCAAGATATTACTGCTCAATCAAAGTGATTGTGTCTCGTGTCCACTCCGCTTCACACTACGGTAGCTGCGTGACAACTCATTCACACAAGCTGTGGCAGCAGCCGCGGCATGAGCGAGTGGTGCCACTGCAGCTCTGAGGTGCCCAAAGTTGCCCCACCCCTCGAGACTCTGTCCATACGCCCCTTCCCTATGGAGTTAATTGATGCACGCGTGTGCTACACGTTCAACCTGACTCTCCTCTGAAGAGCTGGGTTGCAACGTGTGCACCGTCGTGCAAAGGGGCCTGCCTGCGTTGAACCCCATGTCGCCCCACCCCTCGAGACTCTGTCCATATGCACATTCGCCCTAGTGCGACAGCCCTGTGTGGAGATGAGGACAGCGCCGGTCTCGCGTCGCTCCGCGGAGTCCTGGCGCTGTCACGAGCTACAATATCACGCATGAGGGAGAGAAGTCGGTGAGAACGTCAGCGCGCGCCCAACAGATGCAAGGAACCTCTTGACGGCGACACACGCACCTGAGCACTCCGCCGCAAGTGCATGGTGCAGCAAGGTGGTGCTGTTGGCAAGTGCCGAGACTTGCAAAGAAACACCGCCCTTTAGGAGAGAGCGGACTGGGGTGCATCCAGCCAGCCCTCATCCTGCAGCACACCTACACCACCCCTAAGCCCACCTGCGCACCCTCACCCCCCGCTCACGCTCCATATGCACCCACCCCGGCGACGACGGGCGCTGCCGGGCGTGCTCACCCTGCTGCTGTCGCTCAGCTCCATCACCGCCACCGACACACCGCATCGGCGGCTCCTCGGTGCGCGCCCAAACGCCCCGGTAGGGTGGCACGGATCTTGCACTGAGGCGCCTCGCTCTCCACCCCGCTCGACCGTGTGAGAGTCCCAAGCCACCCATCTACATCCATAGACGTGTCATCGGGTCATCCAACCCTTGTCCTCCTCAGGTTGAGCTCCTCAGGGCTTCTGACATCCTCCATCCCCTTTCTCGCAGATGCCGCAACGGGCGAGGTGTTGCTACCGCCCTGGCACCCCGCCCACTTCCGTCATCGTGCGGGCACCGCCGTTGTCGCCCATCCTCAGGTGAGTGGCCCAGCAGGGAAGGTTGCAGTCTCGCCCCAGCAGTCTCGACCAGCGCGGCGCGTGTCACAGACAGCCACCGTGAGCGAGATCCCTCCCAACGTCCGCTCTGCTCCTGCGCAACACGATGCGCATTGAGTCTCGTTGATGGGAGCCCGACACCCTTGAGAGCGCCGTGTGCCTACGTGCAGGAGGAGGAGACGGGGGCGGCGGTAGCAACGACATCAGAGACGGCGGCAGAGCCTTCGCTAGTCACACCGACGTCGTTGGTGCACGAGACGGTCGAGCGGGTGGGGGAGGAGGAGGGGGCAGCGGACGTAGTAGAGGTTGCGGCGACGACGTCGGTTGCGACGCAGGTGGCGGCAGAGGAGGCGGCAGTGGAGCGTGAGGAGGCAGAGCAGCAGGCGAGCACTTCGACGGTGGAGCAGCAGCCAGCGGTGCAGGAGGTAGAGACGGTGGAGACAGCGGCGGGGGAGGCGGACGTCGGTCCTGTGCCGGTGCACCCGGTGAAGGCGCAGGCGGGCGCGGCGGTGGCACGCGGGCTGCCGCGGTGCGCCATGCACGTGTTTCGTCATGTGTCCAAGGCGGCGGGCACCACCATGCGCTTCATTTTTGACAAGCAGGTGAGGGGTCTCCCATCGTCTCCCTCGTTGGAGGGAGGAGTTTTATTAGCCGCTGCGAGGGGTGGCTGAGGCGTGAGGCTCGTGTGTTGTGGGCGACGAATATCAGGTGATGATGGGCGACTGGGAGTTTCTGCCACGCTGTCACTACGGGTTCAACGCGCGCGAGTGGGAGGAGACGGTGGCGAGGTTCGAGCGGGCGGCGGCGGCGCGCAACGGCAGCGACTCGCAGGCGGACGGTCCGCGCGTCCTGGTGGAGATCCGCAACGACTGGAGCGCGTCCAGCTTCATGCACAAGGTGCGTGTGTGTGAGAGAGAG
>Ga0115006_10003151_pt1 | contig 11110 bp, 4 predicted proteins | sample ArcOceMetagenome_3_FD_88943 | JGI IMG/M metagenome (GOLD analysis project Ga0115006, IMG submission 88943) | Marine eukaryotic phytoplankton communities from Arctic Ocean - Arctic Ocean- Svalbard ARC20M Metagenome | ecosystem: Environmental > Aquatic > Marine > Oceanic | place: Arctic Ocean...
CCCCCCCCCCCCCCCTCGGGGAGACCCCCCTCCGAAGGACCCCCCTGAGACCCCTCCAGAGTCCCAAAGTTATTAGTAGATTATAGGAGCATGATCTACTCTAAAAAGTAGATTTATATTCTACACTTAATTCCAATATCTTTGTAAATTAGTTAGTCGGGGGGGGCGAAGCGCGTGGGTGAGTGGGTGGGTGGGTGGGGGCATGGGGGCCTCCCACCAACCGCACGGGGGGACCCCGCCAGCCCGGTGTCTCTGACAAAAAAGGAGCCGTAGCGCAAAGGTTTGAGCGACAACACCAAGTACCGGGTCAAGTTCAACGAGGGCGTGATCACGGATTTCGCCGAGACAACGACGACGACGGTCTGGGCCTCGATCCAAAGCTCCTTGGAGAATCACGAGTTCACGACGGTCGGGAGCGTTACGGACGAATCGAAGCCCAAGGTGGTGGCGAGTTATGTCACGCCGCTGAGCGATGACAAGGTCATCCTCGGCCTCGGGCCCGGCGATGACACGTCCACCGAAGTGATGGTGGTCTTCGACAGGCCGCTCGAAGAAGCAGAGGAATCGGAGATCGCGGCCGGCTGCTGGAGCCGCGGATGCGATGCCACCACGGAGCTTGATGCGGAGGGCGACGTCTTGAAGGCGTCGGTCCCGAACATTGTTGCCGACGGGCCCGCCTCTGCCGAGACCCCGTGGAACTTGGAGGTGACCGGCGCGGAGCCAGGCTCGAACTTCGTGAACAAGACCGCCACACAGCCGGCGCTTGTGGTGCTGAGCACGGCGTACCCCACCGATACCGGGTCCACTTACGACAAGTTCTCGGACGACAGCACGGTCGTGCTCGAGTTCTCGGACGCCATCCAAGCTGGTACCGCGGGGAAAATGATCACGCTCGAGGCTCAGCAGGACCCAGCAAACACCTTGACGTTCTCTGTGGACGATCCGGCGGTGTCCTTGGTTGGTAAGTTCCTCGTGATTGCGACAAGCGACTTGATGGCTGGGGAGCAGTTCCAAGTCAGCATGGAGAATGCCACCGTGCACGGTGTGACCACGGCCACGCTCGGCCGCGAAGTGTGGCAGACGGCCGCCTACGTGCCGTCGGCAAACCAGTTCGCGACGGTTCCGAAGGTCAGCTTCGAAACGCTGTCCTTGAGCTTTGACGGCTCGGCCCCGGGGGCGCCGTGGGACACAACGGTCGCCGTCTCCGGCGCCGGCGTTGCGTTCGGCCCGGACAACAGCCTCTACGTGATCGGCGGGATGCGGACCGGGATGCTCTCTAATAAGACATTTGTGTCGGCGACGTACCGCGACACGGACGCGGCGAAGGGCTTCGCTGTGCCGTCGCGGTGTACCGATCCGTGCGCGGGTCTTCCGCAGACGGTCACCGACACGGTCTACGGCGCCGCCTCCGCGCGCGGCTTGCGGTGGTTGAGCTCGACCAACGTCGCGCACTCCGTCCAGGGCGTGGCTCTGGCGGAAACCGATGGGAACACTTGCGAGTGCCCCGTTTGCATCGACGAGCCCGGAGTGCGCGAGGGCGCGACCAAGGTTCCGGAGCACGGCTACTTCTTCCATGGCGGGAACACCGTGTACACGCAGGTGAATGCGATGGCGGCCGGCTTGCCGCTGACGTGCGACGTTGGCGTGACCGATGCCAACCCGCTGCTCAAGGCGACCCAGGGGTACGAGAACACCGATGTCTTCTTGTGCACGGTCGGCGACACCACGAATCCAGCGGAGCCGACGGCTGAGTATTTCGGGGTGTGGAAGATCGAGGAGACTGCGTGCGCCCCGAAGCCCTGCCTCACCGTGCCTACGTTCCCGGCCGAGATGTTCGCTGGATCCGACGCCGCGTGCAATGGATTCAAGGTGGATGGAGCAAACGGGACGACGACCTTCGACATGGAGCACGACGAGAACTGCACGGTCTCGTGCAACGCCGGGTACAAGAGGGACGGTTTGTTCAAGTGCGACCGCGGCATCTTCATCGAGGAGGAGCTGCTGACGTGCACCGCGCGGACTTGCGAGCATGGCGACGTCGCGGACGGGGAGCTCTCGGCCAAGACGGTGGACTACAAAGACTCGATCACGGTCACTTGCAGCGCAGGCTACCAGGCCGTCGGCGAGTCGTCGATCGAGTGCACGGCGGTTAGCGCGTTGGCGGAGTCCTTGGTCGAGCTGGCCGGCGATCCGCTCTCGTGCGAGAAGAGGGAGTGTGGGGCAGAGCCCTCAGTCAACAACGCGGATTCGGTCGAATGCGACGGCACGAAGTACATGGACGGGTGTACGGTTACGTGCGCAGCGGGCTTCCGCTTCACGGACGGGAGTCGGCGGATGGCGGCCCACGAACAGGCCCAGTCCAAGTCTGGCATCGTGACGTGTGACGGGAAGCCGGCCGTCGGGGGCGACGTCGATTGGAGCGGTGTGCCGGCGTGCGTTCCAGTGCAGTGTGCTACCGCGGACGCGACGTTCCTGAATGCGCGCGCCAGCGGTACCGACAGCGGCGTCGTCGACTACAATGCGGCTTACTCGCTCGTATGCGACTCTGGCTACAGCACCAACGCGGGTGACCCAGCTGCGGCCACATTTGACGCGACGTGCACCACCGACGAGGCGTACGCGAGCGTTCTCGAATCCGAATCATCGTGCGTGGCGCTCGATTGCGCCAAGCTCAACGACATCAGCGGAGGTCAGACGATCAATGTAGGGTCTTGCGACGCCGAGAATGCTTTGCCGGCGGGTACGGAGTGCGAGTTCGCGTGCAGCACGGGGCAGCTCGCGAGCGCCGACTTCACCCGTGTGACGTGCCTGGAGGGTGTCTTGAACATGTGCACCGGTGACAGCTGCGCAGCTGGTGACATGTCTCCGGTGAGCAAAGACAGCCCGGCTTGCGTTGCGGCAGGTGCCAAGGTTCAGGCCAAGGAGGTCTTGCGCTCGGCGGCGACCATCAGCCTCAGCGGGAGCGCGGCGCGCCGTCTTGCGACCAAGGAAGAGCTCGCCGAACAGATCGACGGGGTGTTGGAGGCGTTCGCGAAGGCCATGGCAACAACACTGGACGTGTCCCCGGAGAAGGTTGTCGTCGAGAGCCACACGCTCAGCGACAACGCAGACGGCTCGCTGAATCTGGTCATCCAGTTCTATGTGGAGGTGGAGGCTGGGGCCTCGGATGCCTTGGCATCCACACTGACGGATTTCGCCGAAGGGCGCGGCGATCTGGGGGCAACCTTGACGGCGGCGTTCCAGGAGGAGCTGAACAACGTGGAGGGCGTGTCTATCACGGTGGGCGACGTGTCCATCAGCGCCCCTCAGAAGACCACGCTCTACGTGGCGGAGCCCACGCCCGAGGGTGGGGGAAGTGACGATGACGATGGCGGCGGTGGTGGCGCCGTGGTCATCGTCGTCGTGGTGATCGTCGTCTTGGCGGTGGTCGGCCTCGTGGTGTACAAGTTCGTCCGGGGGCGGAGTTTCTGGCTCACCCCGATCCATCACCCCGCGCTCACGACTGCTCCATAGAGGCCTCGGCTGGCCTCGCCGCAGCTTGCTTGCACCTCAGCTCGCCCAGCCTTCCAAACCAGCAGGAGCGGAGGCATGCGTCGCGGCGCCGGTTCGCGCGCAGCGATGCCGCCCGGGTTCGTTAGCCGCGGCGCCGTGATCCCGGCATGCGCCAGCGGCGGCAGTTCCGTTTCTAGATTCGGGAGGCTCGGGGATGCTTGGGGCCGGTTCCGTAGTGGCCGGTCTCTGCCGCGCTCCGGGCGGACGCTTTCTTGCGCCAGGTGGAGCGGGGCGAGAGTGGGCCACCCTTACGCATTCCTAAGGCATTCTTACGTACGCGGGCGGGTACCATCCTGCGTACGTAGACACCGGATCCAATCTTGCCACAGGGACGGGAGCAGGACTGGGTGCGCTCGCAGCCGCTGAAGGATAAACTGAGCATTCCCGCTCACCATAATGAATACTAGTTTTGGCATTCCTTGCGAGGGTCCAGAAATCTCGAGGTCGGAGATTCCTGGGTAGAGGAGGTGGGTTATTGGAGCACCCCCACACGAACGCGCAACACCACATTTTGCGTTGAGTTACGACCAAGGGTGCGCCACGCCAACCGTTGAGCGGGACTCACATGTCAACGGTGCGACCGAAACCGAGGGGGGGGGGATGAAGCACCCTTATAGGCACAGTTCGGCACAGCCGCGGCACGTAGGCCAGCTTATACGGTCCTTGCTCTAGAACGCACTGTCGCGGCGCCACCAGCAACCAAACTTGCCGGGGGGGGGAGCGCAGCCCCCGCTGGTCGGCTACGTAGGAGCTTCCCCAACGTACCCGCACGCTCCGCGCGTGGACCAAGTGCGGGCTAGTCCGCACGTCGGGCCTCGAGTAATTTTGCGAACAACCATCCTCGCGAAAACAATCAGCACTTCCAAAAGCGCGCCTCAAAATGCCACCTACCAATCCCAGCATAGCAGAGCTCAAGCCATTTTGGGCCACTGTCCATATTCTTCCCTCGCGTAGCAACCCTGCCTCCTCCGCCCCGGCCTCCACAGCTCCGCCACCCCGGTCGCGCCTCGATGTGTTTCCCCGTGCGGCGGGTCTTGGCTGGACCCCTTGATTACACCTCGGCAGGTCTTGAAGAAGTGATGCGGCGGGGCACCGCTCGCCCCAGGCGCTGGTCGCTCTTTTTTCGCCAAGATCATGGCGCCGTGGGTGCTCGGATGGGCTTGATTGCTCGTCAATCAGTCTGTTGAACAGTAATTGGTGCGGAGCCCATCCTCCAGGGGGTCGGAGGTGGGACAGTCACCGGGTTGCCTCCGAGGCTAGTGCGAAGCACGGCCTCCGGGCTCAGCAGTGCCATTTGTGCATTTAGCCGAGGCGCGCGCGCGTGCACGGCATTCGCTGCGTACGTACGTAGGACGAGGCGCCGGCCATAGCGCAGTGAGTTGGAGGTCTGCGCGCAAATATTGGGCGGCTGTGAGTGTGTGAGAGAGAGAGAGAGAGAGAGAGATACCGGATTTCCAAAAACCAGAGCGCGCGCACTGCGTTTTGGTAGCATAAACTCTATCGGTCTACGCAGGGAGAGGTTTCAGAGGCTCTCTGCAGCCATCTTTCTGGAAGAGTTGGTTGCGACCGTAGGGGCCCGCTGGAATTAAGACCTGCGGCAGTTACTTCGTCGTACTTCTTACTTCGTAGCTTATTGCAGAAACGGAGTTTTGCACACCGTAATAAGGGACAAGACGAGCGCACTATTGAGATTATCGGTTGGGAAATGACGATTTCGAGGCCAGCGTTCCGTTGGGATTCCGTGCTGGATTTTCGCGATTTCCAGGCCATCCTATTAGTGGAGGAAGGTTCGGAAGTGCGGGCCGGGAACGAGAGTGAAAGAGATAGAGTTCGAGAGAGAGAGTGGGGGATGCGCATCTGGCTCCCTCACTCGAAGCGTCCCTTGCGCTGTGAGTCGTTGCGGCCGAATCGGGCCGATCCGGTACTCCGCTGCTTGTTGCCGCGACTCCAGCGTGGGCTCGGCCGCCTGTTCCGCGTCACCCATTGCTAATCTGGCCGCAGGCGCCGCGGTCGTACGCTGCGGCCGCAGAGATTACGGTTCGTGGGAACGGCGAGGCACGTGGCGCCCCCCGCAGTACCTCATAGCAAAGGTCGACCGCTGGAAATGCGTACTACACTGCGAGGTGGGCTATAACCCATTGGGTCATCTGGTCACGGGCGTCCGATCGTGTGGGCTGTCATCATGGAAGAGCCGCAGAGCCCCTCCGGAGCTGCGATGCTTTCCTCTCAATGAAAGGAGGTGCCGCCCCCACCCCCAGCCCCTCGCGCGGCGCGCTTGGGTGCCAGGATCACCCCACACCCCACCCCTACAGGTGAACAGGACCTGTTGCGCGAACCCCTAATCCGTAGCATGCGCCCGGCCCTATTGGGCCGCCCGCCCGCCCCATCCGCCCCCACCCCCACGCCGCACTGGAATCACGACCCATGATGGCATCCCTTTCAGACGATTCTTCCGTGTATTGCCCTCGCGATGCAGATGCTCGATTCGGAATCCAGGTGTTCTCCATGTATCGAGCCGCAACCATATTCCAATTAGGCGGACTTCCGCTACTGGCCGTCGCAACTTCCCAGGAAGTCAGCTCCGGGAAGCGGCGGTAGGTCGTCGGTGCAGGCGCGCTCCCCGTCTCTGATCTGGATAGGTCAGGCGTCTTGCCGGAGCTATGGTGGGCATTGGGAGGCGGCCCATCGCGCGTCCGGGGATGCCCGGTCGGTGCATGTAGGGGCTGTGCCGTCCTGACCACGGGTTGCCTCGTCCGCCTGGAATCGGCCGTTCGGCTCGAGAATTAAAGCCTCCAAGGTTCTGGCCACCATGGCCACGCTAAACGTGGCGGTCCGTTTGTGTTGCATCATTGGTGCGCATGCCGGGATCACCATCGGCACCCCAACTATCATCCGCGACTCGCCGGCGGCTGGCGTCGGCTTCATGATCGAGGCAGCTGGGTGCCTTGCAACAACGGCGACGCCGGACGGCTGCACGTCGAACGAGACCGCGATCTTCAAGGTGAAGGACGACAGTGGGACCACGATGGTGGACACGTTCTGCAGTGCGTTCGACTCCTTCCAAGAGCCAACAACGTCTAGCGGGGCAACAACCGCATCCGCTCAGTTCTTCTACGCCTTTGCGATGACTGCGGGGCACACGGGGTCGTATTGGATGTCCAAGGGTTGCTTCGACACTGGCGTCACAACCACCTCGTCGGACGTGACTGCTCTCACGACGTGGACGGCATTGGATTACGAAACCTCGCCAGGCGTGCAGTACACGGGTCAGCCAACTCAGGCTAGCGGCGAGCACGTTTTGACGGCGAACCAGTCAGACGTGTTCATCCCCTATCTGCTGCTTGCGACCCCGCACTCGCCGAACGCCGCGCTTGAGTCCGGTACGTATCGCACCGGGCAGTTTAAGTATGTCACGGCGGGCACGGCTGTCACGTTGTACTTCAATGAGCCAGTCACGGGCACCGCGAATAAAGTGTATGCTTACGCGTACACGCCCAGCGAGACTTGGACCTCTGCCACCGGTACCAAGACGGTTCACAAGGAGGTTGCCGGAGATGCGTTCACCGTCTCGATGCTTGGCACCAAGGCCTCCGCGAGCTTCAGCCTCGTGGAGAACCGCCTGTACAAGATCTTGATCGACGCCGGCGCGTTCGAAGACTCGAACGGGAATGCTGCCGTTGGGGCGAACGGCCTTGGTAACTCGTACACCGAGTGCGTGACGAGGACCAGCGCCAACACTCCGATTCAGGAGGCTGGGGCTGCACGCGATTGCCTCATCGCGTTTGTGGTGCCCATGACGATCTCGGCCTTCACGACGCAGTACCCCGCGCCAGTGGCCGGCGACCCGGTCCTGCTTGAGCAGACTACTTCGATCACGAAGACGACGAACGTGATTCTCGAGTTCCCGCAGGCGGTCGAACCGGGGTCGTATTCTTCGACCGCGTTGAAGATGAGCTTCGGCCCCCGCGACATCTCGGGCGCGGAGCTCGTCATCGGCGGGACTACCACCAGCAACTGCATCACCGCCGGTACTTGCCACAAGTTGTTCTCTTCCAAGTACTACATCTTCGAGCCGGCAGCTGACCTCCAGGACACCGTCACGACTTGGAATTCGACGGAAGTTTCGGTGTCGTTCCCGACCGGAGCGTTCGACTACGTGAACGCGTTTTCGTACACCTTCATCACCAACCGGTCAGACTACAGCGGGCACGCTCCCGAGATCGTTGCGTACTCGTTCGACACCGCCGGGGAAACCTACGAGGGAGACGTGGTGTACTACGAGGACGCGGCCCTGCAGAGCTGGGAGTCCGGAGAGACGCTCAGTCTCTACTTCGACACGAAGGTCGTGGGCGCATCCGACAAATACGTCGCTCTGCGCGGGGGGCTGCTTTTGGGTGCTCCCAGCAAGCCGCTTCACGTGTTCCTTAGGACGAGTCCGTCTGCCCCTTCTAGCCACCCGCGCTTGCGTCTGTGCCGCCCGACTCGCCGTCACCGATTAGGCGTTCCCAGCGCGCACGCACGTCCCAGCTTCCCCGGGTTCCCATGTTTAGCCGCTTCGCGCGACTCCCCCGCCCTCCCCAGCCCTGGCCCGGTTTGCTCGTCCTGCTTGACGGGACCTCCCCCTCCCTGGTTCCCCCCTGCCCATCGTTGCAGCGAGCGCGCGCCTTCCCCTCCCCCTAAGCGCGTGCAAATGGCGCTGTCGGCGGCCTTTCTTGCGCGTTTTGGTTTTGGCACACCACGCAGCCGGACAGTCTGATCGTTTTGTTTGCCCGGGAGTGCGTGGGCGGAGCGGGTCCGTTCGCAGGTCACCTTCACCCCTGCGTCGTACTCGACGGAGACGGCCAAGACCATCACCACGGGCGACTGTTACGCTATTAGCGCCGCTAGCACTGACTTGGTTCCTTGCAAGTTCGCCACCGATTCGTCGAGTGTTGTTGTGTTTAACCAGAAAACCAAGGCGACCCTGACGCCGGGGGGCCTCATTCCTGGACAGACGTACAATGTTTCCGTGGAAGCAGGGGCTTTCGTTGCGTCGGGGGCCTCTGCTTTGGTTGGGGCGAATTCCCTCTCGGCTGCGTGGGGCACGTCGTTCTACGTCCCCCAGACGGTTTCATCGTGCCAAGTGAGCGACGTCACAGGAACTCCTTCGAGCCCATTGCACCGCACGTCCAGCATCAAGCTCAATTTCGGTGGTCCGGTCATTGTGGACGACGTGGCCGGCGCAGTCACGGTGGGCACGACCGAGCAGCACGTCTCGAATCCGGACGTGGTCTATTACCGCAACAACAAGGCCGCTTCGAGTGACCGATTCATGATGATCGTCGAGCCGCGTAGCACCGGCAGCGACGGCGACCTTGAGGTCACGGGCGCGCTTCTGGTTTCGGGATCGGACGGGTTTGGATCGAAAGAAAGGTGTGGACCTAAGGCGGGGGGGGGCGAGCGGGGGGCGGGGGTCCGAGGACGTTCACGGCGAATTGGTGCGTGCTGCGTGCTGCGTGGGGGCGATGGCGGCGTTTGAGGGGGGGTCGGTGTGTGTTGCGGTCCGGAGTTGTGCGGTGCAGTGCCAGGCTCAGGGGGGAAGCCGTTAGCGGCGTCCGGTAGACAGGAGCTCGCATGGCGCAGGCGCAGAGGAGAGGCGAGCGTGAGTTGTTGCGGTGCGCTCATCCGCGTTCTTGACCTTCAGGTCGGACTGGCACCGGATACAACGTTCTCGGTGAATATCGGTTCTGGCGTCCTCTTGAACTACGCAGTGACAGGGGCTGAGACGATTGCCGCACCGTGCACGTACACGACCTTGTACGAGGATTTGGTGCAGCCCGAGTTGTTGTCGGTGTCCGGCCTGACCGGGCCGCGCGAGGGTGCACCGTACAGCTTCAGCAACTATGGTACTAGTGCATCTTCAACGACGTTCACGTTGAGCTTCAGCGAGAAGGTGGTGGGGGTAGGGTCGGCCGCCCTTTACACAGCCTCCGCGACGACAACGTTCACCCTCAGCGGCGAGGTGGAGACCGATGGGCGCACCGTCACACTCGAGACGGGCGTGCTTGCAGCGGGGGAGTATACGCTGTCGGTCCCGTACGCGTCGCTTACGGACCTGGCGACGGAGACAGGTGTTGCCGCCAACCCGTTCAAAGTGTCTTCGGATTGCTCGGCGTGCGGTTCGGACAGTACCGACGCGGCGTTCGTGAGCAAGATCACTGTGAGTGGCCTTGGCGAGACAGCGCCGGGGTTCACGGAGGCGAGCAGCGGGGTGGTGCAGACTGACGACCCTGACACAACTAGCTTGCAGGTGAAGGAGGGGACCATCAGTCGCACACTCATCTTGCAGTTCGCTGAGGCAGTCACGATCACCGACACGTCCAAGACCATGACGTTCTACTCAAAGAACCGCACGAACGCTCGTGCCCAGCAGGTCTTGACGGTTGCACTTGACGGCACTGTGACGTGCGTCGAGTCGGTACGCGCGACCGGATGCACCGGCGGTACCTTGACGGGCGCTTTGGAGTTCAACTGGATGAGTGGCTGCACCAGCATCGCGGGTGCATGCAAGGCCGAGTATGACAAGACAAAGGCGGGGGGAGCGCATTACCTCTTCGTCTTCCTGAATGAGTTCTTGGTTACGTCGGATGCCAGCGAGTACTACTTCTTGCTTGATGATGAGTTCGCGCTCGTGAACGCGTACGACTACCCGATGATCGGCACAACCACCAAGCTCGGCCACTTCACCGTGTACAACCCGCACGCTGTGGTGCGGACCGAAGTCACCCTCGATGTGTCGGGTCTTGCTGACAGGACAGCGTACGCAGTGGTGCGCGGGTCGACCGATAACATCCTTCTCACATTCAACGAGCGGGTCGATTTCGACGATGCTGCGACTACGATTGCAACGATCACGTCCCGGATATGAAGAGGCTTGGTGAAGGCGTAGCGATATTTCTTGGAATTGTGTTGTTTTCACGGACGGGCGCGAGCTGTGGTGGTTGCTCAGAACGTAGTGTCGCTTCCCCATGCCCCCCTCCCTTGTTGCCGCGGCCGCTGTCCAGCGTGCATCATGGTGGCGGCGTTCCCACCCCGGAGCGGCTGGGCCTCCCACTGCTCCCAGTCCCCCGCTTGTCTGGGCGGCGCCATTTGCACGCTTGGGAGTGGGGGTTCACACGCTTGGGGACATTCGCGGGCTTCGGCGGGGGCGGCCACTCTGTCGACTCCCCGCCTTGCGGGAGGAGTCGACAGACTGACCAACCCCCAACAAAACACTGAGGGCCCATACGAGTTTCAGATTCCTGTAGCGGGATCGAAACCAACAGTCCCCTCTGCGCTCCGGGAATGGGGGTTCATTGATCGAAGAGGGCTGTTCGTTGTGTGTTTGGGGGGTTGGTGGTCGTGGTGGGTTGTGGTTGGGGTGCCGTGGGGTCCGGGTCGGGGTGGGACTTCTGAGTCTCTTGCGGATTGTCTGAAATGTGCTTTTGCAGCCGGGAAGGTCATGCATGCCAGGCTCCGCCCGGGCATCCCATAGCCGAGGAGCACGCCAAGCGGGGGGGTACCAGACGGATGTGCCCCC
>Ga0115006_10003152_pt1 | contig 11106 bp, 5 predicted proteins | sample ArcOceMetagenome_3_FD_88943 | JGI IMG/M metagenome (GOLD analysis project Ga0115006, IMG submission 88943) | Marine eukaryotic phytoplankton communities from Arctic Ocean - Arctic Ocean- Svalbard ARC20M Metagenome | ecosystem: Environmental > Aquatic > Marine > Oceanic | place: Arctic Ocean...
CGACGCGAGAAACGCGTCGAGGGTGTCCATCGTCGCGTTCTCCACGCGCGGCGCGTCCGGGGGAACGACCTGCGACATGTCCGCGAACCCTGTGCGGATGTGAAACGCCACCGTCGAGACCCACCGTTCCTTCTTCATCCGTTCGACGTGTGGCGCCAGCTTGCGACCAAGCGCCTCGCGCGGCTGCAACACAGCCCGGCCGAAACACCCGCCCACCGAACACCCCGGACACGGGCTCTTCCCAGCCGTGTCCCCGTATTCCTCGATCCCGACCGTGTACCTGTACGACTCGCACACGCCCCACGAGCCCCGCTGGTTCGACCCCAAGTCCTTCGGGTGGCACCAGTGCCCAAAGTTGGTCCGAATCCTCAGCCGCACCAACTTGCGCGACTGAAACACCGGGTGCTCCGTCATCACCTTGACGAGGTTCACGTCCGGTTCCGACACGTACGTCCCGCTCGGGTGCTCGTCCATGTCCCCGTGACCGAAGAACATCCCGCGGGTGGACCACGTCACCACGAGCTCGTCGGCGCCCGCATCGCCCAACGCGTCTCGCACCTTGGCCTCCTTGGCGTCGTCCCACTTCCAGTCCACGCCGTGCGCGCCCGTGAAGTAGTCGCCCATGTCAAAGTGGCACTCAGTCGCGAGGTGCTTCATACTCGACGGCGACCGAGACCCACCCAGGCCGGTACCCTCGCACGTCTCGCGCTGGGTGGCGAGGAACGGCGCTCGGCCCGTGCCGATTGCGATGGCTAACAGCTCCTGGTAGTGCTGCATCTCGTCGCCGATGCCGTTGAAGTGGTTCTCGCTCCAGTCCACCACGATCACGCCGGTGTCGTTCATCGTGTCGTACCGCGCCGCGACGTCCTTGAACAGCTTCGACATGTCCCCGCAGTTTCGCTCCAACTCGGCTTCGTCTGTCTCCGGGCTCCATGGTGAGTCTTTTTCAGAAGCATGGGAAGCACCATCGTTGGGCGGGTCGACGGACCGTAAGGAGGAGGGCGATACTGACCCCTCGTCGTCCGCGTCCACCAGCACCTTCTTCTCGACGACGACCGGGCCGTCAGTATCGGCCACCCCACGAACCGAGAGCATCGACCGGCGGTGCCGCCGTGCGTCGACGCCTCCTCCGTGGGAATCACCGAACGTCGTCGCGAGAACACAGACGAGGAGGAGCGAGGCGCACCAAACCGTGTACATCGTCGCCCCTCCCGCGAGGTGCCATCTGCGTCTGAGTGCACCACTGAGCGTCGGCGAGAAGACCGCCGACCTCATCCGCTCGGGTCCCCGACCCACAGCCGGGAGTCCCTCTTCTGAAGAGCCCTTCCCTCCTGCCGCAGCTAATAACTGTGGTGGAGGAAAAGCTCGAACCGACGTCTCGACCACCTCGAGTGCTCGACCGGCCGCTTTTTTTTTTCGAACCACCATGCACGAGCCCGCACCGTTCAACACCCGCAAGAAAAACGAACCGCGAAACAGACCGTGAAACAGCCCGCCAAAACTGCCGAGTCAGATGAAATTAATTTTATTGGTTCCCATTGGTCAAACGTTGATGACATCGGCACTTTTTTTTAAGATCGGCCAATGATTTCCGTGGTTCTCTCGTGCCGATTCGGGCTTGCGAACTCTGGCATCCGCGGAAACCGAATCTCTATGATCTACAGGGCACGATTGGCGCAGTGATTGGCGCGGTGATTGGCACCAAACGTCGTCGTGAACGCGGCTTGGACTTGGAGCAAAAACTCCGTCACTAAATGCTCACTGATTCACATTTTGCAAAAAAGTTCCTCGTCAGCATCCGAGTTGGCAGGTTGAAAAAAGCGAAGGGGCCCTAAACCCGCCCGAGCGCCGGCTTTCGGGCACACACGACGCGCGCGAAGCCGAAAGGCCTGGAGCACGAGTCGTAAGTGACACTCGACGTCACCCTCGGATCGAGTTCGCTCGCGTTGACGCGACGCACGAACCGGTGTCGCGCGAAAACCGGGATACACCCGCACCGGCGAAAACCATTTCGCTGTCGTTTCGCGGTGGACATTTAACGAAAACTAGTGGGAAAAGATGCCCAAGGTGCGCGCCGTCCCGCGCCCGCGCGAACGCCTACCCGCCGGATCCCCTCCGATGCGTGGTTTGAACCGTGTGTTTTCGCGTACTTCACCTCGTCGGCGCGGAATTTACGCGTTCGATCGCCCCGACGACGCGCGTTTTCGACCGAGGGCATAATCCCGCTTTTCCCTCCTTCCGCGCAAACCCGCTGCAGGTTTGTTTTTGCGGTCCGAGAAACGCCGCCCGAATGGCGGTCGGAAACCGCGCCTCCGCGTCGCGCTCCCGCGCTCAATCGATCCGAATCGAATCGGGACTGACGAACACTCACCTAAACCTCACAGAAACGTGGAAGCGGACAGTCGAAGAGCCTGACGCTCGATGAGCTCAGCGCGAACTTCCACCTGCCCATCAACGACGTCGCTCGCAAGGTGAGACTAAATTTCAACCGCGGAGCGTCCAGCACTTGTCCCGCGGCGCGCGAACCCTCGACTGACGCGCCTCCCCCTCCCCCTCCGTCGATCCAGCTCGGGCTATGCGTCACCGTCCTGAAGCAGCGATGCCGCGAGCACGGCATCACCCGCTGGCCGTACCGCAAGGTTCGTCTCCACCGCAAAGCATCCCCCCGCTTCGCTTCCACGGCCGCGCGTTGTCCGGCCGCGCGTTATCCGCCCTCGCAAAAATGACAATTTTTTATCACCGCCGCACGTCGCGCCCGCTGACGCTCGTCTCCCCCCGATCGATCCCGCTCAGGTGAAGAAACTCGATAACATCATCCACGCGCTAGAAGGCCCCGGCGACGGCGGCGCCGCGGATGCCAACCGCAGGCTCGAGACGGTCAAGAAGACGCGCGAGGTTCTCATCACCGACCCCAACAGCAAGGCGCACCTGAGGGTGGGCAAGCTCAAGGCGGTTCGCCGCCGATCGCTCGGATCCAAGTCTGGGTACGGCAGCGGCGGCAGCGGCTCCGACAACAGCGATGGTACGGCCTTCGGCATGATGAGGAACCGCGCGAACAGCAGCGGCATCGACGGGCTACTCGAGGCGGCGACGACGCTGTCAGACGGGGAGACGCCCGGGACGCCGTCGAGGGAGAGCCCGGATACGATCCGGGACAGGTCCCCGCGCATCTCCGGCCTGCTGCAGAGCATCACCAGCGGCAGCGGCAGCGGCGACGCGACCTCGGAGGGCGCGGAGGCGGCAGCGCTCGCGCTCAACGCGCTCAAGCCCGGCGGGGCGTTCCAGGCTGTGAGGGCGGCGGTTGAGGGCGCCAAGCTGCCCGCGCCGGCGGCTCCGGTGTTTGACGCCAACGCGTACGCCGCGGCGATGGCCGCGTTCGCGGGATCCATGGGTACCGCGGCGGCGCCGACCCCTCCTCCCGCTCCGCCCACCCCCGCCGCCAACCCGATGGCTGCGCTGATGGCGAACCCGATGTTTGCGTGGATGGCGGCGATGGGAAACGCGGCGCAGGCCCAGGCGCAGGCGGCGCAGGCGCAGGCGCAGGCGCAGGCGGCCGCGACTCCCCAGGTTCCCAACTTTCTCCAGATGGCGGCTGCCGCGGCGGCGGCGGCTCAGGCGGCCCAGCCCCAGGCGGCCCAGCCCCAGTCCGCACACCAGCCCCTCTAGTTTAGGAGGACGGAAGCGGGGGCGATCGGGTTGAGCGGGTGCCGGGTTGTACAACACGAGTTGAGTTGAGTCGGGCCCGCCTCCCCGGATTTGATTGGGAAACCGACCGAGCATGCGCCGGTCGATCGCGAATCGCTCCAACGTTAATTGGACACGTTGGACGGCGGTTGATCGGCGGATGATCGAGTGCATTCTATTATTCCCGGCGGACTGGCCGCCGGGGTGTATTGATAATTTTTCTCCACCGCGGATGGCCGCTCCAATTGGGCGGCCCGCGGCGGCGTGACGTGAACGACGCTGCGTATTGGAGGTCGTTCCACGCGATCGGGGACGTGGACTCGTCCCCTCTGTTAATATAGATCGCCATTGTGAATATATATTCGACACATTAGTCCACCGAACTTTGTCTCGCCCGCGACTGCGCAGTCCTCAGCGGTGGCTGCTCACCAGATCCAAACTGACGGTTCGCGTTGCCCATTCCCGCGCTGAACCTCCAATCGACGGTTTAATTTATATGACGACGATTCGATGGTCTATGACCCACTCTGAGGCCCAAAATGCTCGTCGACCGGAAAACCTTCCTGTTTGAAGGCGGCGGCAAGTGAAAGGGCGCCACTGCAGCCCACGATCTGCGCAGGGAGTCGACCCGCGCGAACGTTCGGAAGCACTCGAGTCGCGTAAGCACCCGAGATACCGAGAACTCGCCGCAGACCGAAGGGAACGGCCGCGAGTAACCAGCCGCCGCACCAGCAGATCGCTCGGCCCGACTCAAAGCAGAGCGCTTTTTGAGTCCTCCAAGTTTTCGGCACCAAAGCCCTGACGTGACCGCCGAAGCTCAGTCGCCATGGGGAAGACGCCCGCGCAGCAGAACCGCCTCAAGGCGAAGCAGTCGGGTATGAGCCACGAATCCGTCAGGGATCAGGAGGCCAAGGACATCCGCGAGCAGAAGAGGCTCGCGAACAAGGACGTCAACTTCGGCCGCGAGAAGGGCCTCCACACGAGGGACGCGGTGATGAAGCAGAGGCTCAAGGACATGAACGACCCGACCACCGAGCTCGGCAAGGCCACCGCGAGGGCCGCCAGGAAGGCCGCTAAGGAGGCCGAGGAGTTCCTGCTGCGCACCAAGGGCATCAGCATCAAGCAGAAGGAAGTCCCCGAGGGCGTCGACCCGAAGACGATCTTGTGCGAGTACTTCCGCTACAGCTGCTGCGCCAAGACGGCGGAGAAGTGCAAGTTCGCGCACGACCTCAACATCGGCCAGAAGATCCGCGAGGGCAACGCGGGCTCCGCCAAGAGGAACCTGTACGACAACGACGAGGCTGACGAGGGCGACACCATGGAGCTGTGGGATCAGGACAAGCTCGAGTCCGTCATCGCCAAGAAGCACAGCTCCGAGAAGACCCAGTCCAACGCCACCCAGATCATCTGCAAGCACTTCCTCGACGCGGTGGAGACCCGCAAGTACGGCTGGTTCTGGGCCTGCCCCGGCGGCGACGACTGCAAGTACAAGCACAAGCTCCCCAAGGATTACGTCTTCAAGTCTGACCTGGTGGCGATGATGCGAGCCGCCGCTTTGAACAAGAAGTCGGACCAAGACGAGCTTCGCGAGGAGCTCGAGAAGCTCAAGGACGGTCCGAAGACACCGGTGACCCTCGACGTGTTCCTCGAGTGGAAGACCAAGAAAGTCGAGGGCAAGAAGGCCAAGGCTGACCAGGAGCGCGCGGACCGCCAGAAGAAGGGCCAGTTCACGGGCAGGGAGCTCTGCGAGAGCAACGAGGCCAAGGGCGACGAGGGCTCCGAGGCTGACGACGCCGAGTTCAAGGAGCTCCTCAGGCTCAAGAAGCTCGCCGATGAGGAGGCGGAGGCGCGCGTCGCCGCGGAGGCTGCCGCCGCGCTCGAGAAGGCCAAATCCAGCGGCATGGAGTACGGCTACTCGGAGTTTGAAGAACCCGTGGGCATCTCCACCGAGGAACTCGAGAACAACAAGCCCCAGGACGAGGCCGAGTCGGACTACTCCGACGAGGAGGAGGCCGGTGAGCCGGAGATCGACGACGACGGCAAACCCAAGGCTGTCATCAAGCGCCCCATCGGCAGGAAGAAGAAGGAGGCCGAAGCCGAGGCTGAGGAGGAGGAGGAGGAAGAGGGCAACTCCGCCGAGCCCGGCAAGCCCAGAAAGGCCGGCGGCGGCGGTGGCTTCGTCCCCAAGAAGCTCGCCGGCTCCGAGTTCGAGGAGAGGGAGAGGATCGATAAGAAGGACAGGGACCCCAACAAGCTCGAGGAGATCCTCGGCGCCGATAAGGCTGCGAAGATTGACGAGTCCCAGCTCGACCCCAAGGAGCTCGGCCGGTTACTCGCTGAGAAGAAGGCGAAGGAGGACGCGGAGGCGTCGGCGCTCGTCGACAAGGTGGCCGCCGAGAAGGCCGAGAAGGAGGCCAGGAAGGCGGCCAAGAAGCTCGAGAAGGAGAAGGAGCGCGCCGCCAAGAAGGCTGAGAAGGATAAGAAGTCGGGCAAGAAGACGAAGGGTGAGGATGAGATCACCACCCTCGAGGAGGCCATGAAGGGCGTCTCAGTCGCGGCGCAGGACGCCGCCGTCGCCGCGTCCGGCGCGCTCACCAAGAGCGCCCTCAAGCGCACCGTCACCGGCAACCTCGCCTCCCGCCCGACGTCCCGCGATATCAAGATTGACAACTTCTCCATGGGCATGAACGGGCGCCAGCTCATCGACGACTGCGAGATTGAGATCACCATCGGTCGCCGCTACGGCCTCCTCGGCCAGAACGGCTGCGGCAAGACCAACTTCCTCGAGTGCCTCGCCCTGCGCGAGGTGCCCATCCCCGACCACATCGACCTCTACCACCTTCGCGAGGAGGCTGAGCCCACGGACAGGTCCGCTATCCAGACCGTCGTGGACGAGCTCGTGAACGAGATGGACCGCCTTCAGAAGCTTGAGGAGTACATCATGGAAAACTTTGGCCCCGAGGACGAGCGCCTGGAGGCCATCTACGAGAGGCTCGACGAGATCGATCCCAACACCTTCGAGACCAGGGCCTCCGAGCTCCTCCACGCCCTCGGGTTCACGCAGATGATGATCCACAGGCCCACCAAGGACATGTCCGGAGGCTGGCGCATGCGCGTCGCGCTCGCCAAGGCGCTCTTTGCCGAGCCCACGCTGTTGCTTCTCGACGAGCCCACCAACCACCTCGACCTTGAGGCGTGCGTGTGGCTCGAGGGGTACCTGGCCAAGTACAAGAAGTGCCTCATCCTCGTGAGCCACTCCCAGGACTTCCTCAACGGCGTGTGCACCCACATCATCTGGATGACCCAGGGCAAGCTCACCTACTACACCGGCAACTACGACACCTACCAGAAGACTGTCCGCGACGACGAGGTCGTGCAGCAGAAGAAGTACGAGAAGGAGCAGGCGGACATCAAGCACCTGAAGGAGTTCATCGCCTCGTGCGGGACCTACGCCAACGCGCGCAAGCAGGCGGAGTCCAAGCAGAAGATCATCGACAAGATGGTCGCCGCGGGTCTCACCCCGCCCGTCGCCAAGGAGTCAACCTTCAAGTTCAACTTTCCGGATTGCGCCAAGGTTCCCCCGCCCGTGCTCCCCTTCGACAACGTGTCCTTCGCCTACAACGGCAAGAAGGAGATGTACCTGTACGAGGACCTGGACTTTGGCGTCGACTGCGACACCCGCATCGCGCTCGTCGGTCCCAACGGAGCCGGTAAGTCCACCCTGCTCAAGCTCATGACTGGCGAGCTCACCCCGACCAAGGGCAGCGTGACCCGCCACCCCTCCCTCGTCATCGGCAAGTACCACCAGCACTCCGTCGATGTGCTGGACAAGAGCATGACCGTGCTGGATTTCTTCATGGCCACCTACCCGAACACCATGACGTTCAAGAGGGACTTTGACGAGTGGCGCGGCTACCTCGGGCGGTACGGCGTCTCTGGCAAGATGCAGACCACCCTCATCGGTGAGCTGTCCGAGGGTCAGCAGTCCCGCCTGGTGTTCGCCATGATCTGCATGGGCAAGCCCAACCTGTTGCTGCTGGACGAGCCCACGAACCACTTGGACTTGGAGTGCATCGACACTTTGGCGGACGCCATCAAGAAGTACAACGGCGGCGTGGTGCTGGTGTCGCACGACTTCAGGCTCATCGACCAGGTGGCGGAGCAGATCTGGGTGTGCGAGGACAAGACCGTGCGGCTGTGGAACAAGGACATCCGCGCGTACAAGAAGCACCTCACGCAAAAGGCGGAGAAGGAGGCGGCGGCGAAGAAGATCTAATTGTCGATCTTCACACCATTATTTGAAGGGGTTCCTCCTGGAAGGCGGAAGAACCCCTGCACTTTGCAAAGCGCGTAGAGAACCGAGGGGCAGCGTGAGACAACCTCCCCTCATCGGTGAATTGATACACAATACTAACGTCGTTACTAAGCCTTCCCAAGCGTCAAGATCTTGAATATCTTCAACGCGACGTAGTCCGCCAAGCCCAGGACCAGCACGAAGAACACCAGCGAGAACATGACGATGATCGCATCTTTCAAAGTCGTCGTCCAGGTCTTCGGGCTGAAGAACCCGTGCCTCGGCCATCGCAGCAGGGGAATGGCCTTGAGCTGGTTGACGAACTGTCGCGATAACCATCCCAGGATGCCGCTCCCACCTCCGCCCTGGGGCGCCATCGCGCCTCCCCCGGCCCCCGTCGCCACCGCGCGCGTCGTCGACCCGACAGCCCTCCTCCTCCTGATCTCCGGGGGCCTCAGCCAGACAGCCCCGCTCGAGGTGAATGCCTCCTTAGCGGGAACGCCCGCTGCTCGCCTCGGCCGCTCGGTACGACCGCTAACGGACGCGAGGCACGTCGTCCTCGTCGTCCCATTGCCGGTCAAGCAATGCTGCATGCTGCCCCGCGCGTAGGGTTCTGCCAGTCAAAAAGTGTAAACCCTCCTCACTCCTCACTTCGCGCTGCGCAGAACCGAGTGCGATGTCGACGTGGAGGGTGTTGTCATGCGCGCTCGTCGCTCTGGCGGCCATCGTGGCGATCGCCGACGCCGCGGATCCCGTCAAACTGGACCTGAACGACCTGCTGGGTAACATGGGAGGCGCGCAGGGTGGCGGTGGCGGTGACTCGGTGTGCCCTGCGGGTCAACATCACGCCCCGACGGAGGACGAGACGTACAAGTTCGATTTGAACGGATGCGGGCCGAAAGGGATGCAGATAAAGGAACCCTACGGTCTCTATCGCTGCTGCAACAACCACGACCTCTGCTTCGCCACCTGCGGCACGTCCCAGGCCTTCTGCGAGGATTTCTTCACCAGGTGCATGTCGAAGCAGTGCCGATCGTTCGGCGCCGGCGAACGGAGGGAGGCGTGCCAGAAGCAGGCTGATGGCATGAGCGGCATGACCAAGATGTTCGGCGGCGGGTTCCACCTCACCTCGCAGCGCTCTGATCCCGAGCGGGGCAAGCAGGGCGCGTGCGATTGCTATCTCCCGGAGGATGCGGAGGCTCGATGGCTCCAGACGCTCACCGACTTTTACGCACAGCACGCCGCCATGGAGCGGGACGTCGCGATGAGCAAGGCTGAGGACGTGATGTCAAAATACAAGGGACACGCGCGGGGCGAGGCGTACTTTAAGATGATCAGAAAGTACGGCAACTCGACCAAGGAGCACATGTTCATCTGGGACGAGGTCAAAAGTGATCTGTGAGTCGACTAACTGTAGCTAAAAGTATAAGAGTCTAGGACGAGCTTTCTACCGCAACAGGTTAATCTTAGCTACACGTACAAGTATGCATACACAAAGGATACACGCGGGCGTGAGCCTGCTAGGGTTGGCTATGAGTTACAAAGAATGGGGTCGGCGTCTCCTTCCCGGCCGTCACGGTTTCCTCGCCGCGAGCATCACGAAGCACTTGTCCTCCTTGACAATCTCAACCCCCTTGAGCCCGGCTTTCTGCAGCATGGCCACCACCGACGCGGTGTCCCAGAACGGGGTGTTCATCGTCCTCACATCGTCGTCGTACGACTCGGCGTCGGTGCACTCGTTCCCCTTGACGTACTTCTCCCGAATGGGAGGCGCCAGGACCACCGTGGAGGTGACAAACACTCCGCCGGGCTTGAGGATCCTCTCAACCTCCCTCAGCCCGTCCATCGGGTCCAGCCAGCAGTGCGCCCCCGCGCTGCAGTGCACCGCATCCACGGACGAATCCCTGAACGGCATCGCGGTCACGTCCGCCCTCACCGCGGCGAAGTTTGGCAACGGCGCCGCGTCAGGTTCGGGCCTAATCGTGGATCTGGCCGAAACCGCGTCGAGCTGCTCCGCGGCGCGTCGCGTCATGGCCTCGCTGACGTCGGACGCGACGAGGATCTCGTACCCGCGGAGGCCCGACGCGAGCCGTGTGGTGATGATCCCCGGGCCGCAGGAGAGGTCGAGGCAGATCCGTCCATCCGAGGACTCCCCCTCCGGTCGGTTAATCTTGACCAGCGCGAGCGCCGCTTCTGCGTCGGCGCCCGGGTAGCCGAGCGCGCGGAAGAGCTGGCGGTAGCCCTTGTCGTAGATGTAGGCGCCGATCTTGGTCTCGAACGGGCTCTTGTTCTCGTTCTCCTGGCCCTCCACGGGCATGAGATCCACCACGGCGATGGGCATGTTGCTGGCGAGCGCGCTCGCTTTTTGCCAAGCCTCCTGCCAGGTCGCGACGCGCTCGGCGGCCCACGGGAGGAGCGGGGGGAGGGTGGAGCCGAGGTCGGTGACGGTCGCCCACGCACGGCGGCTGAGCGCCCACGTGGAGATGTCGCGGCCTCGAACATGCGGTTCGCTCGGGCCCCCGAGGTCCGCCTGGCAGGTTGTCAGATTCGTTCCCCGATTACGACGAGCCCGGGCATTTCGCGCGGGGACCGCAACCGCGGTGCGCTCCGCGGCGAGGGCGTTCCGAAGCGTCCGGCGCTGCGTGAGGGCGCGTGGCGGCGCGATACTCGCGCAGGCCGCGCCGCTCATGGTTGGATGAGCGTCTTCCGAGGAGCGTGTTCCGTTGAGGACTCGTCTCCCGTTGTGAGGGCCTCGGCGAGACAACTTGCTGGGCCAATAAGAAGCCTGGATTTGGAGATTCTCAGAGATATTTTGATTGGGAAGTGTAAACCAAGAACCGTTGGGTTGTCACACCGTCGTTTCGGCAAAACCGAGACGACTTGTTCTCACGCGCGCTTTCATGAGCGCCAAATTTTAGGCCGTTTTGACGTTTTGACGCGACGCCAGAGTTTACGCGTTTTGAGTCAGCAGACGAGCAGCCGCCTCTCCACAGCCCACGCGCTCGCTCGCACGCGCTCGTATCGTTCACAGTATCGAACGGAACGATGGGCCCTCCCAACGAGGATCTGCTGCCGGATGACCTGGATGACCTCGTGCACGACGCGCTGGTCCGCGCCGGCCTCCCCAC
>Ga0115006_10003153_pt1 | contig 11106 bp, 5 predicted proteins | sample ArcOceMetagenome_3_FD_88943 | JGI IMG/M metagenome (GOLD analysis project Ga0115006, IMG submission 88943) | Marine eukaryotic phytoplankton communities from Arctic Ocean - Arctic Ocean- Svalbard ARC20M Metagenome | ecosystem: Environmental > Aquatic > Marine > Oceanic | place: Arctic Ocean...
CTTTCCAAAGAGGGACGATGTCAAGCGAACAACGGCAATGAGAAGAGAGGGCGATGATGCCACTTTTTACGTAGATCGATCGAAGTTTGTAGAGATTGATTCATTCTCCTGCTGGAAAAGTGCCTTGTTCTTCGACGAAGGTCAGAGTGATGCACCCCTGACCTCCTACGTGTACGATGTCCTCGTCGCCGATGTCAGTTCCATTGTCGGAAACGATCTTGACTTACAGGCAGTATCTTTGGTAAAGGAGTTTATCGACCTGAATGATAACATGCCAGGCCAAGGGACGAAGTGCCGTGTTGTGATTGTGAAATCGGGATCGCTCAGCGCTTGGGCACGTCGGCTGGTGCATGCCCAGAGACTATTCGCTGATAACATACATCGCAGCGTTCGAAGTCGATTGACCCAGCAAAAGCAAGATGACGACGTACATGTAGGTTCAAAGTGCTTTATCCCTCCCATTGTCGTGGGAACTGTGGGAGTGGAAGAGTATCGTCGCACAATACCGTACACTGTGAAAGAGGGCGACGCGGCATTGGAGGTTGGTTGTCACCTGGGAACAAGCACTGTTGAAATCCACAATGCAGCGTTGGACCAGATTAATGGTAATGGAGGCTGCATCGGCGTTGATATTGGCAATTCGATAGTCGATGGGGCCAAAGCACGCTATCCCGATGTGCCCTTCGAGGTGGCCGATGCATGGCACACCATGCAATTGGCAAGGTTAAGGAGACTATTACCCGGCTCTGAAAAAGGAGGTTGCGTGGGATACGACGTTGTTTACGTCGATGTCGGGGGACTGAGCGGATCTGATGGACTGCTCGATTCGTTGTCGTTGATCAACGCGCTCGGAATGGCTCTGGAGCCCCGTGTCGTTGTAATTAAATCGCAGTGTTTGCGTCGATTAGCAGGCTGTCTTATTCCTTTCTCTTCTGTTTGGCAAAGCGATGAAGAAATGAGGCGAAGGATTGAGTAATGCCTCGCACTTTAACAAGTTTCACAGGTAACCTTAGATCGGTAAATCTACCGGTAAATAAGCTACTACGAGAGACTAGATCTACGTGTAGACTAGAGCAGACAAAGATCAATAAAACATCCCTTTATTAGCCGGATCTAGTCTAGGACACTACACATGTAGTCGATCGAATGATACAATCGACTATTTGCGCAGCGAGAGCTGAGTTGCAGCAGTCTTTGCTTGGTGTGCTTCTGCTTGTCATTCTCTGAGAATGCCCCGAAAAAAATTCGACATCTAAGTATTATAGTAAAAGAAGAGAGCCACCCGTTGCTCTCTATCCTTTCTATTTCATGCTCTGTTCGTATCACACTTTCTTTGGGTCTAATGCTCCTCGTCAATCGACTCGAGCATACCAACGTACTTGGCGTTCTTGCGGGTCCTCTCGACGAAATCAGCAAACTTGCGGCAGCTGCAGGTGAGTTGAAGTACCGGTGGAATCGGAGAAAGGGTGGGTGAGCAAAGCGATATCAGAGCAAAAGATACAACTACGAACGATCTTGCAATAGAAATATATAAACTCACTTCATGGCTCCATCGACACCACTGAGAACGACCATCACCCTCACGGCGCTCTTGATCCAGTCGTTGAGCCTTTCCAGCTCTGTGCCAGTCTTCTGCCCCTTCTTCTTGTTCATGGTTTTTTCAAGTGGCTCGACAAAGGATTCGACCGACGTGGCGATAGCAACAGGATGGCGGGAGCACATGGAAATGACAATCTGGTGGGCCTGGAGCTGAACGTCCTCAACATCTCCGAGGGCAAAGGCAAGGACGGGCATGAAGGCAGAGATATCCAGACTGGAAGGGCACTTCTCAAGGCAGGTAGCAAAGATGCTGAGTGTAGCCTTTCGAAGCGGAAGAGCATCGTCGACCGTATGCTTGAAGGGACCCATATCGACGACACGCTTCATTTTCAGGCTCGCAAGCTCATACAAAGAGGGCAGAATGTGCTCCTGCATCAGCCCGGTGACGAGTTGGGGCGTGTGGTGGACGGCGGAATAGACCATGAGCAAGGCTGTGTTCTTGACCATGATGTCTTCTTCCTGCAGAAGAGCGAGGAAAGTTGGCATGAATGGAGCGAGTTGCTCTGGATCGACCTTGCCAGCGATGGCAAACTTGACGGAGGTCGCGACAGTCCAGCAGGCACGAGCGTCGTGCTTGGCGGCCGCCTTGTCGTCCTCGCTGGCATCTTCGGCGACCTTCTTGCCGCTGTGCTTCTCGACGAGATCCTTGAGCTGGGGCAAAATTACAGCTGGCTGAAGGCAGGTGAGAGATCCAAGACATTCGGCTGCCATAGTGCGCACACCTTCTTCCTTGTCGGTGCTGTGAGTGAAGAGGTGGGGCAAAATGAGAGGCACGCTGGGCCCAATATCACCGCTTCCGCCAAGCTTGTGGCAATGAATGAGCTCGCGCAGGGCTGACAGGAGCAAGTACTGCTTCTTTTCGTTGTTCTGCTCCAGAGCTTCAAGGATCGCAGGGAGGAAGGTGCCCATGGCACCAACAGATGCACGTCCAAGCGCGTAAGCAGCCGCATGCTTCACGTCCTCGGAGGACGAATCGAACGAGGAAAGATAAATGCTTTGCAGGCGTGGGGCGACGCCCTCCATCTTGCTAAGATCGACGAGACGACCAAGGTCGCCAGAGGTGAGCAAGGCGAGCTGGACTTGCTGTGTCTCCATTTTCTTCTTCGATTCCAAAGTGGAAAGAATATCCTTGACAACAACATCGCGGTCGGAAGCGGAGGTGGCGGCTGTAATAGTGGCAATGCTCTTGCCGAGGTTGCCAATGGTCTGCTTCCTGTGGGGACCATCCTTGCCGTCCTGATCAGAGAGGCGGCCCTCAAGGGAAGTGCGCAGCTCGTTGAAGTCGACGGCATTGCTGTCAACAAGCTCCTTGAAAAGGGAGAGGAGCGAGTCGAGCGCCTGGTCTTGTAGGAGAGGAGAAGTAGAAAGATTCAAAGCAGCAGGAAGAACATTGGATTTGACGCTAGCACCGCTGGAAGGAGACACCTTCAGCACCGAGATGGCGGCGCGCCTGTTGAAAATATGTCGAGGAACGAGGCGAGGTGAAGAAAGGGTGAGCAATAAGGAGATAAAAGCGACGAAATTATCGCAAACTAGCAGCGAATGAGATACGCAGGGTACCCGATATAACGTCCACGACACTCACAGGCTGAGGTGGCTCATGTGCAAGTCAGAGTCGACAATTATAGCGCCAAGCTCCTTGAGAACAGATTCATAGAGGGAATCGTCCAGAGAACCGCCTCCATTGCATCGAATAACGATGTCGAGCGACTCGAGCGCACTCTGCTTGACGCGACGGCTCTGCTGGCGCAGCAAGTTGGCCAGTTCAGAAACTGCTTCGGCAAGGATCGGGGATAGATCCACTGAATCTCCTTCATCCATATCATCGGATGATCCGGCAGAAACGACAGATGATAGCGTCTTGATGGCGGCAATTCTGGTGGTTTCGTTATTCAGACGCTCAAGAAGAAGTGAAAGCAAGCGACCTGTCTGCTCAGCATTCAGGCTCGAATGAAGAACAGAGAGGAGCGACGCCGTTGCCTGGAGGGCGCACTCCTTGATCTCCTGGTCAAGATCGTGGGCCGCCAGCCGGGGCTCGATGGAAGCATAGAGTGCAGCGGCGACCTTGTCCATCTCTTCCTTCTTTCCCGACTTGTCACCGACCGAGCTCCATGCCTTGGCGAGGAGCTTCGGCACTTCGGCGAGAACGCGAAGGGCCTCGGCAATGACCTTGTACCAATCTTCCTGGACGGCACTGCATAGCTCCGCGAGTAGCTTCTCAAGCAATGCATTTTTGAGATGGACATCATCATTGCTCTCTCCGGTGATCATGGTCCGGACGAGGCATAACGCATCGAGCTTCAGGGTTTTGCTGCCGGCGGAGAGCTTGCGGTGGTGGGCACTGTCGTCGTCCTTGCCCAGAATGGGCCGGATGTGAGCAAAGACCGAAGTGATCTGCTCGTTGCCGCCAACTCCACCAGGAGAGCTCGAAAGAACGGACAGAAGGGCCATTGCCGAAGACTTGGTACGCTCTCCACCTTTCTTGGCACTTAACTGCTTCTCGCACGCCTTGACGATCGCAGGAGAATACTTGGTACTCAAGTCAATGACGACAGAACTCGAGGATGTGTCCATCGTATCGGGAGAGGAAAGGACGACAACACCATCCTTGGCGGCCTGGATCGTGACCGAAAGAAGGCGAGCGAAGCAGTCGATGATATCAACGCGGCAGTTCTCCTCGCGCTCTTTGGTTCGGTTGACGAGGGCACCGGCGACGGTAATGGTCTTGCTCTTGTTCTTCCTCCAGGCAAATTCATCAATCCAAAGTTTGGACGGATCGTGCTTGGAAGACTCGACAACAGCGGCAAGAGCGCGGATGGCACTGCGTCGGACCTTCCAGCTACCATCGTCATCGTCGGACATGTCGTCGTCATCAGAGTACTCGTCGTCATCCTCGTACTCGCTGAGGTGGAGGAAAAGCAGGGAAAGTAAGAGGTGAGTGATAAGGCAAAGTAGCACTTGCACCCGAACTGCATTCTCTAATTCAAACTCACTCTTCTTCCTCCTCGACGCTACCATCGTCTCCATCTTCATCATCGTCCTCATCACCATAGCTGTAGTTCGGGTCGTAACGCATGTACGCCAGGGCCGAGTGAATGATTTGCTTGAGGTGCGGCTCAACCTCCTTGGAACAGCGAAGGATGAAGGATTCGAAGCCCGCGAAGCAGCTCTCACGAAGCTCGTTGGCGAGGGAGATGGCGGCCTCATCTTCCTCCTCCTCATCGGCGTCATCCATATCCTCATCGTCATCATCGACATCGTCACCGGTGACGGCATCGTCGGGCTCGCAGAATCGAAGGAAGATAGGGATGATTCGGTCAATCTGCTCCTGGCCAAGACGATGTCCAACGGCACCAGACACAGTGCACATAGTCCGGATGAGACTGCGTGTGTCGGCAACCTTGAGATCGGCATTGGCGGTGGCCTCCTTCTTGCGGGCTGCGCGGGTCTTGCGCTTTCCGCTCTTGCCAATGCCCTCGGCAAGCTCAATCTGGGAAAGGAGACTTTCCACGAGACGGACAAGGAGGGTATCGGACATCACGGTGGAAAGGGAACCGATGGCGGTTCCGGCGCGTTTCCTCACAACGTGGCGGTCGGATGCTAGCTGGGACAGGGTAATGCTCAGAATCTGCTCGTGCTGGCGGGTGATACTGGGCGAAGCCGATTCAAAGCGAGTGAGCAGATCGGTCATGACTTCCAGGCAGGCGAGGGAAATGTCCTCGGCCGACTTCTCTCCAGCGGAACTGTTGCCAGGAACGGTCGAGTTCTGACGGATGCCATCGATGAGCCGGCCGACCAGGCGGTGCGACACGAGATCGCCCATCTGGAGAGGGACGGTCTTGGCGAGAGTCCGCAAACCGATGGTGTACACATCGCGCAGTTCCGACTTGGATTTGTCAAGGACGAGGGTGCAAAGCCGATCGGCAATCTCGATGACCTGCTCTTCGTGGACGGTGGTGAGCAACACTCCCAGAGTCTTGACAGCAATGGCCTGAACGTCGTTCGAGTCATCATCCAGCAACTTGAGGACGGCCGTGCAGATTCTGCGTTCGGTCGAGGCATCAATGACGGACTGCTGCTGTTGCTGGTAGCTCGAGGAATATCCCGAAGGCGAACTACCGGCGGATGAGGCATGCTTCTTCAGGATCTCGCAAAGATCCGAAGTTGCCATGTAGCGCTCATCCTGATTGTTTGGTCGGAGGAGATGTCAGTGCAAAAGATTATTGTTAGTATTGAAATACAGTGGCATTTCGACCCCGAAATATGTGAAATCTCCCGACCCCGCGCGCACCCGCCAATGCAGATATTGTGCCAACACATTGTGCCAACACATACATAAATGGCTGGACGGGCGACACCTCCCAAGGCACGTAAAAACCAAGCCCACAAATGCGACACATTCAATCTCAACGCCACATCGTGCGTCGTTCTTCCCATCACAGATGCATGGCGACCATCCAAATCAAATGCAGTGTTGAACGGGTAATGTGCTCAGGAGGTGGCTGTTTTTTGCAGGCAGGTCCCACTCCCGCCCCCTGCCCTCCCCAAACTTGATACCCGGCACATATCGGCACGCGCCGCATCACCCACGCCCGACCGCAGGACAATGTCGTCAACATACCTTGTCGTAGTGCTCCGTCTTCTTCAGGAGCTGGTTGAGCGAGACCTGCTGACTCATGGTCGGTATCTATTTGCCGGCCGTCGTGGTCGGATGGTCGGTGCAAATAAATGAGCACATGAAAGAGATCCCCCGGATTCCACATTGCCCCTTATTTGAGATACCCCCCTCCCATAATAATTATAATGGGTCAGTCAATTGAACTGTGAAAGGGATCCTTTGCAACATCATCAATGACAAACTAACTAAAGAGCAACAGTATTTAGATCTAGATGCTAGATATGACGGTAATGGACTGGTCTGATGCGGTGACTTTGCTCGGTCTTCAACATTCGCAAACTCGAAAACCGATGATGGAGGACGACAGATCTTCGAACGCTTGAGCAGTCGATTCAGAGAAGAGTTCCATCCAATCATATGTCTTTACCGATCAAAGTGAACACTTTCGCTAGCTAGAGTATACCTAAAAAGAGTTCTATCGTAAATACTTTTTATCCACAACCATGAAGGCCTTGGAAGCTACCGTCGACGATGCCCCGCCACCTCCGCCTCAAAACTCCACCAGCATCATCTCCTCCCTCATGAGGGCGGAACTGAACATGCACGTCAAACAGCAGGCGTGGGAGAAGATTGAGCATCTGCTGAATTCAGATCCCGACGTTGCTCGGACTGCCGATCCAGCGACCGGCGAGCTGCCACTTCACGTCCTAGCCCGGAACGCCAAGGTTCCCAGCTTGTCCATCGATTTGGCCATCTTGGCTTACCCTCAAGCTCTCCTCCATCGAAATTTCAATGGACAGCTTCCGCTCCACTCAGCGGCAGAATCGGGAAGCTTTGATGCATTGCAAATTATTTACGAAGCGTACAAGGACGGAAGGAAGCGTTTGGATGATGCTGGAAGGTGAGATATATTATCCCCTCGCCTGCTTCTTCAATATCATCATTTCATTTATTTACATGTATTGCTCTTCTTCTCATCCACAAGTCATTAAAACTTCTAACGTTGTCTCCCACCTCCGCCACCTTAATTTTCTAGGCTCCCAATTCACGTTGCGGCCGAAACCAAGTCTCTGGTGGCCCTCCGCTTCTTGTTGGACCAAGACCTGCCCTTGGCGTCATCTGCTATTCAAAAGCCGAAGGAGATTCCCGCCAAGGAATTCCTTGGCGGACTACCAATTCATTGCGCCTGTCGGTCCGGCGCATCCAGCGAGATCACTGATGTGCTCCTTTCAAAGAGCGGCGCGTCTGCCAAGATGAAGGACTTTCAAGGCAACCTGCCCATTCATTCATTACTGAAACACGGGAATTCGGTTGACATTGGCGGTGTGAAGGCCCTGTTCAAGGCTTATTCGGCATCGTTGAAGAAGAGAAATTCTGATGGCGACATCCCGCTCATCATTGCTCTTAAATACGGGGTCAAGTCAGATATCATCGAGTACCTCTTCCAAGCTCACCCCGAGGCCGCCGAAGAAAAATCCGGAGATGGTCGGTCCCCTCTTGTCCTTGCCATTGAGAATGGCTGTGATGACGCCGCCGTCTTGAAGATGCTGGAGCAATCGCCGGCCTATGCAACTACTATCGATGAAAAGACGCGACTTTTGCCTATTGAGATCGCCACAAATCACCATCGTTCTCCGCAGCTGATCCACTACCTATTGCTGGAGGATCTACCAGTCGACCTCGCTGACCGTAGTCCGGCCGCATGGTCGAACTACCGTTCCTCCTACCAGCATTCATGGGAACATGTTGTAAGTAACGATGAGTACAGCGAGGTAGTCTCGAACCTTTTACAGGCCTGCACGCACGCACAAAGAATTGCACTGGGCAAGGCCTCATGTCGGATGAACGAGAAACGTCTTGTAGATGAGGCTGCTCCCAATTGCAAAAGAGCTCTTGTCGTTGGAATGAGACTCTTTGGCATCATTGAATTGACGGACATCGCCCCTGCCTTTGCGACGGACCGAACTAGCATATATTATGGTTTAAAGCATCCTGAGGCTCCTGTCGAGGGTGTGAGCGTAGTGTTTGAGGGGGAAGTTGGGGAAACACCGCTGCCCGTCATTGTCAAGCTCACGCCGTATCGCGAGCTAATGGAAAGGGAGCTATCTGCCCGGCATGATTATCAGCTCTCGGGCGAGTATGTTCCCCAAATTTACTCCGTTCACCACTCCAAAGAACAATCATCATCGCCTGCCTATTGCATTTCGATGGAACAAGGACTTACGCTCGAAAATATTTGGCTTGAGTTGAAGGGTAAGGACACCAATGCGAGAATTCCAGTGGAAGATATCAGGCAAATTGCAAAGGCCCTGCTCCACATGCATGACAAGGGTCTTGTCCATGGCGACTTTGGAAGCCACAACGTCGGTAATGTAAGCGAGCCTTGACGTTGTTTTTGTACCTTGTTTGGCTGCTCAAATGCATCGCATATTGCTCATCGTCCGCGCTTCTCTGTCTACTACTATCTCACAGTTCGATGATGGAAGGTACAAACTTCTTAGCGTTGGTGGCTCTGTGCCAGTCGGTCAGGCGACCGACCCAGAGCGGGGTTGGTACTTCCCACCGGAGGTCGTTAGTAGCACTAAGAAGGGCAAGCTCAGGCTCAAATCCAAGCCGAGAATTGTCTCCACCGCGGCAGCATTCACTCTGGACGTGTGGGGCTTCGGCGTCCTGATGTATCAGCTGCTTTGTGGCGTCCCTCTATCACTGTATGCTCGGTCATCCGATAGAAATGTCAATGCTGCAAGCGCAAGAGCTTGGAACGAGAAAACCCTGGGCAAGGTTCTGGCGCACTTGCGCATGGAAGACGAGGCAGCTGCCGACCTACTCTCGGGTCTTCTTCACCCCAAACCAAGTCGCAGAATCCAATCGATGAAGGAGGTGTTGAGCCACGAGTTTTTCTCGCATGATGAACAAAAGGTCGAGAAAGATGATGCGCCGCCCCCATCGCCCGAACACACACCCGAAATCAATGAAACGGAACCAAATGCCTCCACGCTGAAGAATCCAATGGATGCAGTATACCCAACACAAAAGCGTCGCCTGCAAGGTGATTGTTCCACCGATGCGTATGATTCAGATGATACAGCAGGCGATGAGGAGGAAGCTAGCCAAGATATTGAGGGGGCATCTCATCACCGAGATAACACTTCTTTTGATTCATATCCTGTCCAAGAACTTCAATCGAAGCAAGCGACATTCTCTTATCCAGTCCAGGAGAGACGAAACATCTCCCCGGTGCAACAACAAAGGGAACTTGCCGGCACCAGCCCTACTAGAAGTACATGTAGTAGCATTGCTCTGAAGGATGTCACAGGCGATCACGAATCTGTAGAATCATCGTCGCCCCTCGATTTTCACTCGGCATATCGCGTTGATGGCGATTGTTTCAGTACCGCCTCGACAAAATTTGCGGACAACACATCCGCTACAATCGATAGGGCCACGAAACCTAAGGTGCCCGCGCAGGTTGTGGCGACCGAAAAGAAAACCCGATATTCCTTCGGCCATGATGGCGACGACAAGGTACTCTCAGTTACTCCAGCAACCGATGAAACGGGCGTCGACACTTCACAGATTGAAGCTTACAGCTCCATTGATAGTGACGACGAGTCAGAGCCCGGCAGGATCATCCCGGGAAGTCGCTTGCGAAAGAGGACAGCAGCGGCTCAGAAGTATCACGATCCTCAGCTGGTTTAAATACGAGGGCAGCCGTGATGAATCCAAGCATTTGTTAGCAGTTTACGCACGCTGTAAAATTATTTATTGATATGATTGCATTGTTCGATACTTGCAGACTTACGATGTGTCCTGATAGTACGATCTCCCCAATAGCCACTATAGCTCTAGGCCCACAGACCAGCTACTACCGTAGTAGCGTCCGAAGGAGTTTCTATGGATTCGGATTGCCTGCTCCTAAACGATCTGCAATCGGAACAAACTTGTCCCCATCACGAGGAGTTGGGAGATCTCCATTGATGACATATGCAAGGGTGTCCACCACTTGACTAGCCTCTTCACAGACCACAGACGCCGCGCTGTTAACTTCTTTGAGCATATGGCTTATTTCTGGCGGATGAAGCGTGATGATCTCCTTTCCAAGTGCACTTGCATATCCCGCATCAAAAGCAGCATTCCCTGTTCAGTGGGGTACACATAAATTGATATATGTGTGTTAGAGAATCGAATCAAAGTCATCAATGTTCACAGCGAGTTCATCGTCTCGCCCCTTCATCTTTGATTCTACTCACACTGCCGATATTTGGGACCAAATCTAACGACGACGATGTCGGAGTCCTTGATCAAGATTTTGGTCCGCAAGTTGTTCAGATTGGCCCCGAGCTTGTCCCAATTGCGCCTCTCTTCTTCCATCCCCAAAATGATGGCCCCGCAGTCATCGCTGTCTTCGTGGCTGGTGTTGGGAGAGGAGAGGGAGACGGGCAGCTTCCTCTCGGCAACGCCTTCGGCAATCACTTCCCTCCAATCGCTGTGAATTTCGCCACTCAGATACACCTTCCAGACCTTTTGCTCGGAAGCTCCGACGGCAGTAGAGAAAAATGCTCTACTTGCGCTGGGAGCGGTGCCACCGACCAGGCGACCTGCTGAGGCGAGGAGGGTTCTTGCGGCGGTGACGTTCATCTTTCTTTTTCTCGAAGAGCGCCAGCAATTGAGCAATTGTCAAGTTGTGATCGTGAGGCGGTCGTCGGGGCGGACGCCGGCCAGACGAGAGGCGAGATCTCGCGGTATCTTTTAGGACCCGGACGCGCGAAAAACGGAGGAAAAAATCGACCCGGACGCGCGAAAAACGGAGGAAAAAATCGACTTTCTGGGAAAAAACTCAACGCGCGCGAAGCAAGAGGAGCGCTCACAGATGTGCGATAACTCAACTA